>WPCJ01158508.1_pt1 | contig 25375 bp, 26 predicted proteins | sample 5399831 | NCBI WGS metagenome assembly WPCJ01 (sample SAMN12869470, study PRJNA574797) | sludge metagenome | isolation source: wastewater treatment of pH10 | place: China:Beijing | collected 2019-05-20 | reverse complement strand
GGCATGCCAGTTCAGCGTCTTGAAGCCCTTGGCGCCATCGCCGGCACCGCGCACGTCATCCTCGCCCGGCCACCACACGGAGATGAACTTCTCCATCGGGAAGTTGGTCTTCACCGCTTCCTTGACGGCGGTGGAGTTGAGCGCGCCCCAGCCGAACAGGATCATGTAGTCGGGCCGGTCGCGGCGCACGCTCAGCCACTGCGACGACTGGTTCTGCATGTCGGCGGCAGCGACAGGATAGAGCTTGGCCTCGAAGCCGAGTTCCTTCGAAAGCTGATCGATAAGTGGCAGCGGTTCGCGCCCGAAGCTGGCGTCGAGATAGATGTAGCCGATCTTCTTGCCCTTGAGCTTGTCGACGCCGCCGCCTTCCTGATCAGCGATATAGTTCAGGATCTGCGTGAAGCCGTCCCAGTAGGTCGCCGGCGGGTTGAAGATCCACGGGAAGACGTCGCCCTTGGCCGAGGCCGACAGGCCATAAGCCATGGACAGCACCGGGATCTTGTCGACACCGGCCTTCTGGATCAGCGGCAGCGTGATGCCGGTCGACCACGGATTGACCATGACCGGCTTCTTCGGCTTCACAGCCTCGTAGCATTCGAGGCCCTTCTTGGTGTCATAGCCGGTCTCGCATTCCTCGATCACCAGCTTGACGCCGCCGATGCCGCCATCACGCTCGTTGAGCATGGTGAGATAGTCGTGCATGCCGTCGGCGATCGGCGCGCCCGAGCCGGCGAAGGCTCCGGTGCGGTAGGTGAACAGCGGCACATAGATCGAATCTTCTGCGTTGGCCGCCTCGATGGCCGGCATCGCCAGCATCGATGCGGCTGAAAGTGCCAGTATCATTTTTTTCAGTGACATTTTCATTCTCCTCCGGTTTCCACTCCCACCACGTGCACCGCCCCTCAGTAAGGGAACGGCCACACGCGAAGCTTCTGTTTTGTTATCTGCCAGAGCCGGGCCAGTCCGTGCGGCTCGACGATGAGGAAGAAGATGATGAGCCCGCCGACGATCAGATAGGTCAGGTGCTCGACAGTGGCCGCAGCTACCGGCAGCCCCAGCGATTCCGGCAGGGCGCGGATGACGATCGGCAATATGTGGATCAGCGCAGCGCCCATGAAGGAGCCGATCAGGGAGCCCAGACCACCGATGATGACCATGAACAGCAGCAGAAACGACAGCTTGATGTCGAACGCGGATGGCTCCGCAGCACTCAGCCACAGAAACACCATCAGCGCCCCCGCCACGCCGCAGTAGAAGGACGAAACGGCGAAGGCGAGCAGCTTGGCCGGCAGCAGACGGATGCCCATGAGCTGGGCGGCAATGTCCATGTCGCGCACGGCCATCCATGTGCGCCCGATGCGTCCATGGACGATGTTGGAGGCAATCAGCGTCATCACCACCACGACGCCCAGCACCACGTAATAGCGGTTGACCGGGGTGGCCATCGGCCCGGTGATGGCGATGCCGAACAGGGTGCGGCCCGACACCTCGATGGCGCCCGACGGATTGTAATTGTAGAGCCAGGCCACGCGCACGAAGCACCATTGCAGGAAGAATTGCGCGGCAAGCGTGGCGACGGCCAGATAGAACCCCTTGATGCGCAGCGACGGCAGGCCGAACAGCACGCCGATGCCGGCCGAAAAGAAGCCCGAGCACAGGATCCACACCAGAATGTTCACCTGCGGGAACAGCGTGGAAAGCTTGTAGGTGGCATAGGCGCCCACGCCCATGAAGCCGGCCGTGCCGAGCGACAAAAGCCCCGTATAGCCGACGAGGATGTTCAGCCCGATCGCACCAAGCGACAGGATCAGGAACGGGATCATCACCGAAGCAAGCAGGAACTCGCTGCCGAACATGGGGATCAGGACAAAGGCGATGGCCATGATGATGGCGAGGCCGTAGCGGTCCTGAAGGATCGGGAAGACTGCGGAGTCTGCCGCGTAGCTTTGCTTGAACTGGCCGGTTTCGCGATAGAACATCGTGTCAGATCCGTTCGATTATCTTGTCGCCGAACAGGCCCTGCGGCCGGTACAGCAGGAACACCAGGGCGATCACATAGGCGAGCCAGCTCTCGATGCCGCCGCCGAGCAGCGGGCCCCAGTAGAACTCGCCGAGCTTCTCGCCGATGCCGATGATGAGCCCGCCGACGATGGCGCCGGGCACCGAGGTGAAACCGCCGAGCACGAGAACCGGCAGCGCCTTCAGCGCCACGATCTCCAGCGCGAAGGAGACGTCCGAGCGCGCGCCCCACATGATGCCGGTCACCAGCGCGACAAGGCCGGCGGCGAACCACACGATGACCCAGATCTGGTTGAGCGAAATGCCGACCGAAAGGGCCGCCTTGTGGCTGTCGGCAACGGCACGCAAGGCACGGCCGATGCGCGTTTTCTGGAAGAACAGCGCCAGTCCCACGATCATCAGCGAGGCGATGACGGCGGCGGCGATGTCGATCTTCTGCAGGCTCACCAGACCGCCCAGCATCTCGATGTCGACGGAACCGCTGGGCAGGAACAACTCATTGGCGATCATCTGCTTGGGGTCGCCGCCGAACACGATCTCGCCGAAGCCGATCAGCACATAGGTGATGCCGAAGGTGGCCATGAACAGGATGATGTCCGGCTGGTTGACCAGCGGGCGCAGCACCACGCGCTCGACCAGCATGGCCAGCACCAGCATGACACCCGCCGCCAGAAGCAGCGCGAGGAAGGCGGCGACGTGGCCGGAAAAGCCCCATGAGGAGAATTTCGCGTAGAAGCCGACAAGGGTGAGTGCGGAAAACACCACCATAATGCCTTGCGCGAAATTGAAGACGCCGGATGCCTTGAAGATCAGCACGAAGCCCAGCGCGATCAGCGCATAGAGCACACCCGAGACCAGCCCCTCCCACAGGGTCTGCACGAGCAGATCGGGCATCTGCACCATCTGCACGAACGGGTCGATGAATATATTGTAGAGCATCGATCCTCCCTGATCGACGACAGCGCCGTCACGAACGGCGTGGCGTATCCTTGCGTTTCAATGTCCGACGCCCAGATAGGCGTCGATGACCTTCGGATCCGCCTTCACCTCCTCAGGCGTTCCGTCTGCAATCTTGTGTCCGTATTCCAGAACCACCACCCGGTCGGACAGATCCATGACCACGCCGATGTCGTGCTCGATGAGGGCGATGGTGGTGCCGAAATGCCGGTTGAGATCGAGGATGTAGCGACACATGTCCTCCTTCTCCTCCATGTTCATGCCGGCCATCGGCTCGTCGAGCAGCAGCAGTTCCGGCTCCATGGCCAGCGCGCGGCCAAGCTCCACCCGCTTCTGCAAGCCGTAGGGCAGCTTGCCGACCGGCGTCTTGCGGATTGCCTCGATCTGCAGGAAGTCGATGATGTCCTCGACCACGCGCCGATGCTCGATCTCCTCCTGCATGGCCGGGCCGTGGCGCAGCATCTGCCAGAAGAAGCCGCGATGCATCCTCAGCGTGCGGCCGACCATGATGTTGTCCAGCGTGGTCATGCCGCGAAACAGCGCCACGTTCTGGAAGGTGCGGGCGATGCCCTGGCTCGCCGCCTGGTAGGGGCGCATGCGCGAGCGGGTCTGGCCCTTGTAGGTGATGCGGCCGTGCTGGGGATGGTAGAAGCCGTTGACCACGTTGAGCATGGAGGTCTTGCCGGCGCCGTTGGGACCGATGATGGCGCGGATCTCGCCCTTGCGGATGTCGAAGGAGACGTTGGTGATCGCCTTGACGCCGCCGAAGGCGAGCGACACGCCGTCCACCGCCAGCAGGGTTTCGCCGATGGTTGCGCCAAGGGCGTTCATGCCGCGGCCTCCAGCGTGCCGATTTCCTGGACTTCGGCATCGGCGATCTTCACGCGCGCCGAGATCACGCCCTTGCGACCGTCCTCGAAGGTCACCTCGGTGGAGATGTCGGCAAGCTCGGCGCCGTTGTAGAGGGCATCGACCAGCGGCTTGTAGCGCTCGGCGATGAAGCCGCGCCGCACCTTCTGGGTGCGGGTCATCTCGCCGTCGTCGGCATCCAGCTCCTTGTGCAGGATGAGGAAGCGGCGGATCTGGGACGCCGCCATGCGCGGCTCGGCCGCCAGCGCCCGGTTCACCGCCGCCACATGCCCGGCGCAGATGGCGTAGACCTCGGGGCGCTGCGCCAGCTCCTGATAGGAGGCATAGGGGATGTTGTTGCGCTCGGCCCAGTTGCCCACCGCCGTCAGCTCGATATTGATCATGCAGGTGACGAAGTCGCGGTCCTGGCCGAAAGCCACCACCTCCTTGATGTTGGGATAGAACTTCAGCTTGTTCTCGATGTATTTCGGCGCGAACATCGCGCCGGAGCGCAGCCGGCCGACATCCTTGGCCCGGTCGATGATGGTGAGATGGCCATCCTCGTCGAAGAAGCCGGCATCGCCGGTGCGCACATAGCCGTCGGCGGTGACGGTCTCGGCGGTCCGCTCGTCGTCCTTGTAGTAGCCGAGGAACTGGCCGGGCGAGCGGTAGAGCACCTCGCCCTCCTCGGTGATGCGGATTTCGACATTGGGCGTCGCCGGCCCGACCGTGCCGACCCGGATCTGGCCGTCGGGATGGGCGGTGACATAGAGGAAGGCCTCGGTCTGGCCGTAGAGCTGCTTCAGGTTGATGCCGAGCGAGCGGTAGAAGGAAAACAGGTCGGGACCGATCGCCTCGCCGGCGGTGTAGGCGACGCGGATGCGCGAGAAGCCGAGCACGTTCTTCAGCGGCGCATAGACGAGCAGATTGCCGAGCGCATAGCCGAGGCGGGCGCCGGGCGGCACTTTCTCGCCGTCGAGGATCTTTTCGCCCCAGCGGCGGGCCAGCCCGATGAAATAGTCGAACATGCGCCGCTTGAGGGCACTCGCGTCCTCCATGCGGATGGTGACGCGCGTCAGGAGCGCCTCGAAGATGCGCGGCGGGGCGAAATAGAAGGTCGGCCCGATCTCCTGGAGGTCGCTCTCGGCGGTTTCCCGGCTCTCCGGGCAGGCCACGCAGAAGCCCGACACCATGGACTGCGCATAGTTGAGATAGTGGTCGCCCACCCAGGCCAGCGGCAGATAGGCCAGCACCTCGTCGCGATCGGTCAGGCCGTCGAAGGCGACGGTGTCGCGCGCCGCCGCGATGGAGCGGCCGGCCGACAGGAGCACGCCCTTGGAGCGGCCGGTGGTGCCGGAGGTGTAGAGGATGATGGAGATGTCGTCGCCGCCGCCACTGTCGCGCTCGGCATCGATGGAAGCGGCGGCCGCCGGGTCCGCCGCCAACAGCGCCCGCCCCTTCCCGATGATGTCGGCGACCGCATGCAGGCGCGTATGGTCGTAATCGCGCAGGCCGCGCGGCTCGTCGTAGAGCACGACGCGCAGCTTCGGCACCTGGTCCTGGATCGCCAGCAGCTTGTCGACCTGCTCCTGGTCCTGCACGACCGCGAAGCCGACCTCGGCATGGTCGAGCACATAGGCCATCTCCTCGGCCACGGCGTCGGCATAGACCGGCACCGGAACGGCGCCCAGCCATTGGGCGGCCAGGATCGTCCAGTACATGGCCGGCCGGTTCTCGCCGATCACGGCGATGGTCGCGCCGCGCTGCAGGCCGAGTTCGCGAAGGCCCGCCGCATAGGCGCGGATGGTCTCGGCCATCTCGTGCCATGTCCATGTGTGCCAGATGCCCAGATCCTTGTGCCGCATGGCGGGCCGGTCAGGCCGCACGCGAGCGTGCTCGCACAAGAGCTTGGCGAACGTATCGAGCATTGGCATCTCACTCCCTGGTGCCAAAGCAACTCCTCCCGATTTATTCGGCGCCGGTGTTGGTCCCGACTTGTAGGACGAAGCTTGCAAGCCTCATCGCTCTTTTTCAACTTCTGCCTTGACAGACAAGAAGCCTTGTTGAATGTAATCTGACGGGAATCTATTTGGCCATTGGGCTTTAGGCGAATCCTCGCCACTCCCAAACCCTTGCAGGCACTGGCTTATTCGCCGTAGCGCCGCAGTCTTTCCAGATCCAGAATGGTCACGCCGCCGCCCTCGTTGCGCAGCAGGCCGGCTTTTTCCAGCTCTTGCAGGATGCGATTGGCGACGGGCCGCGACACGCCCGCCAGCAGGCCGATCTCTTCCTGGTTGATGTCGATATGCGAGCCGACGAAAGGACTGATCACCGGGTTGAACAGCGAGGCGAGGCTGCGCGCCACCTTGCCGGCCGAAGCGAGGCTGCGGTCATGCTCGACCTGCGCGATGAACTGGCCGAGGCGTTCGTTGATGAGCCGCACCAGCAGCCGGTCGAAGGCGACGCTGTTGTCGTAGAGCCAAAGGAAGGTGGAGCGGTTGAGCAGCGCGACCTGCGTGCGGCGCAGCGCCAGCACGTCATACTGGCGCGGTTCGTCCTTGAGCAGCGACCCCTCCCCGAACCAGCAGCTCGGCGGCAGGCCGGCATAGGTCACCGCCTTGCCGGACGTGGTGATCGAGCCCAGCCGCAAAAGCCCGCTGATGACGCCGATCCAGCTGTCGATGCGGTCGCCACGATGGATGAAATAGGTGCCGGCCTCGAGGGTGCGCAAGGTGATGCCGCGACGCGCCCGCTCCTGTTCCTCGCGTGGCAATTCCCGCGCCCAGAACACCGAGGTCAGAAATTGCTCCTCACTTATCATCCGCGCACCCGACCATTGCCCGCATGTGCGTACCATGTCACGGCCGCGTTCGTCACGCGCCTCCGGAGAAAAGCGGAGGTGCGCAGCCTCTGTGATTGAAGCGGCGGCAAGAAAACATTACGTGCATATTTATTCGATCGAGACCGACATCCTGGCGAACGACGGAAAGGTTCGACATGCCCGCATCCAGCGCAACCGTAACGACCGAACATGCCAGCCGCTATCTGCAGCAACTGTGCAAACACTGGTCGCACCGTTTCGAGGTGAGCTTCGACCCGCAGCAGGGCCGCATCCGGTTCGGCGAAGGCGAGGTGATCGACCTCAACGCCGAGCCGGACAGGCTGCGCGTTCACATTACCGCCGAGGACGCAAGCCGCCTGCCCGAGCTGAACCGGGTGGTGGAATCCCATATCGTGCGCTTCGCCTTCCGCGAGACGCTGCAGTTCGACTGGGCCTGAGGGAGCCGTCCCATGTCCCGCCGCAAGAAAATCGACCGCGACAGACTGCTCGACCTGGCCGAATCGATTGTGCGCGAGCGGGGCGCGGCGGCGCTGACCGTCGCGGCGCTGGCCAGGGCGGCGGGCATCACCAATGGCGGGGTGCAGTACAGCTTTGCCACCAAGGAGCATCTGCTCACGGCCATGTATGACCGGTGGGCCGAGGAGTACGACACCAAGGTCGCCGCGCTGGCGGGCGACGATGCCGACCGGCGCGCCATCCTGAGGGCGCAGATCATCGTCGCGCGCGAGGAGGAATATGATCCGGTCACGCGGGACCGCACGGCCGTCATGATGGCCGTGCTGATGCAGTCTCCCGAGCAGCTCGAACGCTATCGCAAGGATTGCACCGAACGCCTCGACGGCCTCGACTTCACCCGCGAGGAGGATCGCCGCCTCCTGCTGGCGCTGATGGCCATGGAAGGCGCGTTCATCATGCGCGGCTTCGGCTTCATGACGTTTCGCGACGACGCGTGGGATGCCCTCGGCGAGGAAATCGACAAGATTCTGGACGAATCCGGCAAGAATGCCTGATTTCCGCCAAAATTGGAGTCGACTTGACCAAATATAAATACATACGTATTGAATTATTTAGTTTGAAATCCAGGTGAAATCATGACCTCCCGATGGATGGTTCTCGCAATCGTCTCCAGCGCCCTGTTCATGGTCAGCATCGACATGACGGTGCTGCACACGGCCCTGCCGCGCGTCGTCCACGATCTCGACGCGACCAATTCGCAGAAGCTTTGGATGATCAACGCCTATTCGCTGGTCATGGCGGGCCTGTTGCCGGGCTTCGGCACGCTGGGCGACCGCATCGGCCACCGCCGCGTGTTCATGTGGGGACTGGTCGTCTTCGGCCTCGCCTCGCTGGCCGCCGCCTTTGCCCCCAGCGCCACGCTGCTCATCGCCGCCCGCTCGCTGCTTGCCGTGGGCGCGGCGATGATGATGCCGGCCACCATCTCCCTGCTGCGGCTGACCTTCCTTCAGGACCGCGAGCGGGCCATCGCTATCGGCATCTGGGGTTCCATCGCCTCCGGCGCGGCGGCCATCGGCCCGCTGATCGGCGGGGCGCTGCTGGCGCATTTCTGGTGGGGATCGGTGTTCCTCATCAACGTGCCGGTGGTGCTGGCCACCCTGGTCCTCACCCGCCTCTACGTTCCCGACCACCCCGGCAATCCCGAACGGCATTGGGACCTGTGGACGTCGGCGCTCGTCACCGTCGCGCTGGTCGGCCTCATCTACGCGCTGAAGGAGGCGATGAAGCCCGACCCGGACCTGGTGCAGGCGCTGGCCGCCGCCGGCATCGGCGTGCTGTTCGGCTGGCTGTTCCACCGCCGCCAGAAGGGCCTGCCCTCGCCGCTGATCGATTTCGCGCTGTTCCGCAATGCGCGCTTCGCGACCGGCACGGTGGCGGCGCTGATCGCCAGCCTCGCGCTGATGGGCGTCGAGTTCGTGTTCAGCCAGCAATTGCAGCTCTCGCGCGGCTACACGCCCCTGCAGGCCGGCCTGTTCCTGCTGCCGATTGCCATCGCCGCCATCCTCGCCGGCCCGACGGTCGGCGCCGTGCTCATGCGGGTCGGCGTGGAGCGCATGCTGGCCGCAATGATGGCCCTGACCGGCCTCGGGCTCGGCCTGCTCACCCTGTCGGGCGACATGTCTCTGGTCTGGCAGGCGACGATCCTGGCCATATTGGGCTTCGGTGCCGGCGGGACCATGTCGGTCGCGTCCACCGCCATCATGATCAGCGCGCCGGAGGACCGGGCCGGCATGGCGGGTTCGGTCGAATCGGTGGCCTATGAGCTGGGCGGCACCCTCGGCGTCGCCATACTGGGCAGCCTGCTGGCCGCCATCTACAGCCTGTCGCTGGTGCCGCCGGCGGGCATACAGGCCGGCCCGCTGGTCCGCGACAGCATCGACCAGGCGCTGCTCGCCGCCGAATCCCTCCCGCCCGACGCGGCCGCACGGCTGACCGAGGCGGCACGGACCGCCTTCGACCAAGGCGCGCTGGCCAGCTACGGGCTGGCGACCGTGCTGGTCGCCGCACTGGCGCTCGCCATGGCGATCAGGGCCTGGAACGGCAAGGCCCGGCCCGCGGCAGCCTCCGGCAAGGCATGAAGAACGGCGCGGGCAAGTTTCAAGGAGATTTGCCCGCGCCCCGGTTTCCGGCTAAGACGCGCCAATTCCTCCAGTGACGGGAACTGACCGATGACGGAAATGGCCGCCAACGCCGAAATGCAGGCAGCACTTCTTTCCAGGGCGCTGCCCTATATGCAGCGCTACGAGAACAAGACCGTGGTGGTGAAATATGGCGGCCACGCCATGGGCGACACCGAGCTCGGCCGCGCCTTCGCCCGCGACATCGCGCTGCTCAAGCAGTCCGGCGTCAACCCCATCGTGGTGCATGGCGGCGGGCCGCAGATCGGCTCGATGCTGACCCGCATGGGCATCGAATCGAAGTTCGAGGGCGGCCTGCGCGTCACCGACCAAAAGACGGTCGAGATCGTCGAGATGGTGCTGGCCGGCTCGATCAACAAGGAGATCGTCGCCCTCATCAACGCCGAGGGCGAATGGGCCATCGGCCTGTGCGGCAAGGACGGCAACATGGTCTTTGCCCAGAAGGCGCGCAAGACCATCAAGGATCCGGATTCCAACATCGAGCGCGTGCTCGACCTCGGCTTTGTCGGCGAACCGGTGGAGGTCGACCGCACCCTGCTCGACCTGCTCGCCCGCTCCGAGATGATCCCCGTGATCGCCCCGGTCGCCCCCGGCCGCGATGGCCACACCTACAACATCAACGCCGACACCTTCGCCGGCGCCATCGCCGGCGCGCTGGGCGCCTCGCGCCTCCTGTTCCTCACCGACGTGCCCGGCGTGCTCGACAAGGACAAGAAGCTGATCGACGAGCTGACGGTGTCGCAGGCGCGCAAGTTGATTGCCGACGGCACCATTTCGGGCGGCATGATCCCCAAGGTCGAAACCTGCATCGAGGCCATCGAGCGCGGCGTCGAGGGCGTGGTCATCCTCAACGGCAAGACGGCGCATTCGGTGCTGCTGGAACTGTTCACCGAGCACGGCGCCGGCACGCTGATCGTGCCCTGACCCGGCCAGGAAGCCTGAAGCGGCCCGATGTCAGGCCGCTTCGGTCTCGTCCTTCCCGCCGCTGCCGAAGATGACGAGGTTGCGGCCGCGGTTCTTGGCCTCGTAGAGCCGCCGGTCGGCGCTGCGCATCAGCTCGGATACGGTCGCGCCCGGCGCGCACAGGATGCCGCCGATCGACACCGTCAGCGGAATGACGCGGTCGCCCTCGACGCGGAAGCGGATCGCCTCCACTTGCCGGCGGATGCGCTCGGCGATGCGGATCGCCTCCTCCTCGCTGGCCCCGACCAGCAGGGCCGCGAACTCCTCGCCACCGATGCGGCCCAGCACATCGCCGCTGCGCACGCCGCCGCGCAGGGCGGCGACGATCTGGAGCAGGGCCTCGTCCCCGGTGAGGTGGCCGAAGCGGTCGTTGATCGACTTGAAGTGGTCGGCGTCGATGATCAGCAGGGCGCCCGAATCGGTCTTGCGCCGCGCCCGCTCCAGCACGCCGAAGAAACTCTCGCGGTTGAGCATGCCGGTCATGTCGTCGTGGCGGGCTTTTTCGGCGAGGCGGCGGTGGGCGGCGGCAAGCTGGGCATGGGCGCGCGAAAGCTCGCGATGCGCCGCCTGCAGCTTGTCGTTCTGCCAGAACATGTAGGCGCTGGCCGGCCAGGCGATGACCAGCGGGCACACGATGCACATCATGAGGCCCAGCGAGCCGAGCGTGGCGCCGAAGAACGGCAGCACCAGCAGGGCGAGCAGCACCGAAGCCGCCGCCGAAGCGATCGCCGTCCAGAATGCCTTGAAGATCACCAGCGCCATACTCAACCCCCGGTCGCGCCCATTAAGCCCCAAAACCTGAAATTTGCGTTTCCTGCCGGATGCAAATCCCAGATAATCCGCTATGGGCCCGACCGTCCCTGAACCGCCGATGAATGAGCAGCCATAGCGCCATTTTCATGCCATAAGGCCCCCTATGACCCAGACACTCGACCCCTCCCGATTCGCCCATGTCACCGACTGGGTCTTCGATCTCGACAACACGCTCTACCCCCACCACACGAATCTGTTCTCACAGATCGACGTGCGCATGACGGCCTATGTGTCGGAACTCCTGACGCTGTCGCGCGAGGATGCGCGCAAGCTGCAAAAGGACCTCTACCGCGAATACGGCACCACCCTCAACGGGCTGATGAACCGCTACGGCATCGATCCCGACGACTTCCTGATGAAGGTGCACGACATCGACTATTCCTGGCTGGTGCCGGACCCGGTGCTGGGCGCGGCCATCCGCCAGCTTCCCGGCCGCCGGTTCATCTTCACCAATGGCGACCGCACCCATGCCGAGCGCGCCGCGCGCCAGCTCGGCATCCTCGACCATTTCGACGACATCTTCGACATCGTGGCGGCCGGACTGACCCCCAAGCCCTCCCTCAAGACCTACGAGAAGTTCACCGCCCTGCATTCCGTCATCGGCGAGAAGGCGGTGATGTTCGAGGACATCGCCCGCAACCTCGCGGTGCCGAAAAAGATGGGCATGACCACGGTTCTCGTCGTTCCCAACAATTTCGAGCCGACCTTCTCCGAAATCTGGGAAAGCGATCCCGACCACGAGGACGACGTCGACTACGTGACCGACGATCTCGCCGGGTTTCTGGAAAGAATAGTTGCGGACAGATAGGCATTTCACCGGCCTGGAAAGGCGCATCGACGAGGCCGCGCACCGTTTCCTCGCCGGCCTGCCCCGCCATCGCGTCGCGGACTCGCTGGTCGAGTTTCTGGTCTTCGGGTTGAAACAGGCCTGGGCCTGCCTGTTCGGCGGGGCGATGCTGGGCCTCATCCTCCTCACCCGCTGGCTGTGGCCGGAAGGCGGCGCCGGCTTCATCGCCCGCTACGATTTCCTGTTTCTCTCCGCCCTCGTCATCCAGCTTGCCATGCTGGCCTTCAAGCTCGAGGCCTGGGAAGAAGCCAAGGTCATCCTCATCTTCCATGTCGTGGGAACGGTGATGGAACTGTTCAAGACCCATGCCGGCTCATGGGTCTATCCGGAAGAGAACCTCTTGCGCATCGGCGGCGTGCCGCTGTTTTCGGGTTTCATGTACGCCGCGGTCGGCTCCTACATGGCGCGCATCAACCGCATCTTCGACATCCGGCTGAACCGCTATCCGCCCCTGTGGACGACCGTCGTTCTGGCCGGCGCGATCTACGTCAACTTCTTCTCGCACCACTTCGTGTGGGACATGCGCTGGCTGCTGTTCGCGGCGACGTTCGCGCTGTACTGGCGCACGACCATGCACTACCGCGTGTTCCGGTTCCGGCACAAAATGCCGCTGCTCGTCGCCTTCCTGCTGACCTCGCTGTTCATCTGGATCGCCGAAAACATCGGCACATGGTCGCGGGCGTGGCTCTACCCCAACCAGCACGACGCATGGGTGCCGGTTTCGTTCGGCAAGCTCGGTTCATGGTACCTGCTGATGATCATATCGGTCGTGCTGGTGACGCTCGTGCACCGGCCCCGACCCTATGTCGCGCAGGAAGAACCCCAGGGCGTGGCGGCCGGCACCCGGGAAATGGCGTGAGCGCTCACAGCCTGTAGAATTTCTTGATGATCTCCCAGGCCTCGTCGGCCGTGTCGACGAAGTCGATGATGTCCTGGTCGCCGGGGCTGATGGTGCCCTGCTCTGCCAGGAAGTCCAGATCGATGGCTCGGTGCCAGAACTCCTTGCCGAACAGGATCACCGGCACCCGCTCCATGCGCCCGGTCTGGATCAGCGTCAGCGTCTCGAAGAACTCGTCCATGGTGCCGAAACCGCCGGGGAACACCGCGACCGCCTTGGCGCGCATGACGAAGTGCATCTTGCGGATGGCGAAATAGTGGAAGTTGAAGCACAGCTCCGGCGTCACGTAGAGGTTGGGCGCCTGCTCGTGCGGCAGCACGATGTTGAGGCCGATCGACGGCGCGCCGACATCGTCGGCACCCCGGTTGCCGGCTTCCATGACGCCCGGTCCGCCGCCGGTAACCACCACGAATTCGCGGTAGTAGGTGACGGCCGAGTGCTGCGAGCACAGGCGGGCGAACTTGCGCGCCTCGTCGTAATAGACGCTGTTCAGTTCCAGATTGCGCTTCTGGGTCTCGTTCTTGGCCGCCCAGGCCTCGCCGCCCGGCTCGGGCAGGCGCGCGCCGCCGAACAGGATGACGGTGGAGCGGATGCCGCGTTCGGCCAGCGTCATCTCCGGCTTCAGCAGTTCGAGCTGGAGGCGCACCGGGCGCAGTTCGCGCCGCGTCATGAACTCCTCGTCGTTCCAGGCCAGGCGATAGGTCGCCGCGCGGGTCTGGGGCGTGTCGGGCGCGCTGCGCGCCCTCTCCAGGTCCTCGTCCGAATGCGGCAGAGGCGTCCAGCCCGTCTTGTCTTCCGGATTCATCGTCTACACCCTTAAAAAATCTCGCCCGCCACGCGGCACGCCGCGTTGACCCTCACCATACCTTCAAATAGGGTCCGCCCGGCTTTCAATCCCGTTAAACCGCTGCCCCTTCAAAGCCTGTGCAGGAGCAATAGATGCCGCAGACCGATCTGGCAAACCTCGAAACCACCATCGATCTCGCTTTTGAACGGCGAGACGAGATCTCGACCTCGACGCGTGGCGAAGTCCGCGACGCGGTTGAAACCTCGCTGCGGCTGCTCGACGCCGGCGAGGCCCGTGTGGCCGAGAAGCAGGCGGACGGCTCCTGGCACGTCAACCAGTGGCTGAAGAAGGCCGTGCTGCTTTCCTTCCGGCTGAACCCCATGGAGATCGTCAAGGGCGGCCCGGGCGAATCGGGCTGGTGGGACAAGGTGCCCTCCAAGTTCGACGGCTGGGGCGCGGTTGATTTCGAGAAGGCCGGCTTCCGCGCCGTTCCGAGCTGCGTGGTGCGTCGCTCCGCCTATATCGCGCCCGGCGTGGTGCTGATGCCCTCCTTCGTCAATCTCGGCGCCTATGTCGATGCCGGCACCATGGTCGACACCTGGGCGACCGTCGGCTCCTGCGCCCAGATCGGCAAGAACGTGCACCTGTCCGGCGGCGTCGGCATCGGCGGCGTGCTGGAACCGATGCAGGCCGGGCCCACCATCATCGAGGACAATTGCTTCATCGGCGCGCGCTCCGAGGTGGTCGAGGGCTGCATCGTGCGCGAGGGCTCGGTGCTCGGCATGGGCGTGTTCATCGGCAAGTCGACCAAGATCGTCGACCGCGCCACCGGCGACGTGTTCTATGGCGAGGTGCCCCCCTATTCGGTGGTCGTGGCCGGCACCATGCCGGGCAAGCCGCTGCCCAACGGCGCGCCGGGGCCCAGCCTCTACTGCGCGGTCATCGTCAAGCGCGTCGACGAGAAGACCCGCTCCAAGACCTCGATCAACGAGTTGCTGCGCGACTGACGGCCGAAGCTTCGGAAAGGCCAAGGATGCCCGAGATGTCGAAATTCGTCTGGCTTTTCTTCAGCGTCTCCGGGCGCGTCAGCCGGGCCGCCTATTTCCTCGGCGGCATGCTGGTGGCGGTCGTGCAGGCCTTCCCGCTCTACCGCTTCACGCTGGCGCCGGAAGGTTCGCCCGAAAGCATGATGTGGTCGACGCTGTTCATGGTCGCCTTCCTCGCCTCGCTGTGGTCGAACGTCGCACTGGCGGTGAAGCGGCTGCACGACCTCGACAAGACCGGCCTCATCGCCGTCATCCTGTTCGTGCCGGTCGTGTCGATCGTCGCCTTCCTGGTGTTGTGCCTGTTCCCCGGCCAGCCCGGCCCCAACCGCTACGGCAAGCAGCCCAACGCTCCGGCCTGAGGCGCCCGAAAGGCAGCCGGCCGTGGACCGCTCGTTGCTGCCGGCTTTGGGCCACGGCAGGTGATTCCACTCAGCGGCAAAATGCTCTATCGGTTTGGCCATGATGCTGCCGACCGACCCCGCCCAGAACCTCGCCAAGCTGATCCGCTGCCCCTCCGTCACCCCCGCCGAAGGCGGCGCGCTGGCGGCGCTGGAGGACATGCTGAAACCGCTCGGCTTCGCGGTGGAACGCCCGACCTTCTCCGAGGCCGGCACGCCGGACATCGAAAACCTCTACGCCCGCCGCGCCGGCGACGGCCCGCACCTGATGTTCGCCGGCCATACCGACGTGGTGCCGGTGGGCGACGAGGCCGCCTGGAAGCACCCTCCCTTCGCCGCCGAGATCGCCAATGGCGAAATGTACGGGCGCGGCGCCGTTGACATGAAGGGCGGGATCGCCTGCTTCGTGGCCGCACTTGCAAGGCATGTCGAGGAAACCGGCGGCCCTTCGGGCTCCGTCTCGCTGCTGATCACCGGCGACGAGGAAGGCCCGGCCATCAACGGAACCGCCAAGCTGCTGCAATGGGCGTCCGCCAGGGGCGAGGCATGGGACGCCTGCCTGCTCGGCGAGCCGACCAACCCCGAAAGGCTCGGCGACATGGTCAAGGTCGGCCGCCGCGGCTCGCTGTCGGCCACGCTCACGGTGCTCGGCCAGCAGGGCCACGCCGCCTATCCGCATCTGGCCGACAATCCGGTGCGCGGGCTGATGACGCTGGTCGACGCCCTGCTCGACCCGCCCTTCGATGCCGGCACCGAGCGATTCCAGCCGACCAATCTGGAGGTCACCTCCATCGATGTCGGCAACCCGGCCACCAATGTGATCGCGGCGCGGGCAAGCGCGGCCTTCAACGTGCGCTTCAACGACACCTGGACGGTGGAAAGCCTGCAGGTCGAGATCCACAACCGCCTCGATACCGCCAGCCGCCGCCGCAAATACCGCAAGGACCGCAAGGAGCCGGTCGAGTTCGAGCTGGCGTGGCGCGATAACCCCAGCCATGTCTTCCTGACGCATGACGACAAGCTGATCGGCACGCTGGCCCGTTCGGTCGAGGCGGTGACCGGCATGCACCCGGCCCTGTCCACCTCGGGCGGCACCTCCGACGCCCGCTACATCAAGGACTATTGCCCGGTGGTCGAGTTCGGCCTTGTCGGCCAGACCATGCACATGGTCGACGAGCGGGTGCCGCTGGCGGACCTCGAGACGCTGACGCAGATCTACCGGCGCTTCATCGGCGACTGGTTCGGGAGCAGGTAGACGTGCTGTCGGCAGACGAAATCCAGACATCGCTTGCCGGCGCCTGGCGCCTGATGATGGGAAAGCCGGACGGGCTGCGCCTGCTCGATCTTTCCGCCGAAGGGTTCTGGAATTCCTTCCAGGCGTTGCTGGTCGCTGTCCCGGCGCTGGTCGTCGGCTGGGTCGGCGTCGCCAACGAGATCGGCGATCCGCTGATCGTCTCCGGGCGCTTCTCCATGGTCGTGCGGCTGGCGCTGGTCGATCTCGGAAGCTGGGTGCTGCCGCTGGTGGCGCTGGCTCTGGTGGCCCCCTATGCCGGCATCGGCAACCGCTTCGTGCACTACGTGGTGGCGAGCAACTGGGCCTCGGCCATCATTGCCTGGATGCTTCTGCCTTCCGCCCTGATGCGGCTGTTCATGCCTTCGGCGGGCGAGGCGGCCACGCTGGTGGCGCTGCTCCTGTTCCTCGCATCGCTGGTGCTGGGCTGGCGCATGACCAATGCCGCCATCGGCAAGGGCCCCGCGGTCGGCTCGGCGGTCTTCGCCGGCATGTTCGCCACATCGCTGGTCGTCCTGTTCAGCCTCCAGTCTTTGCTGGGGATCGTCATTCCACGCTAGAACAACCGCCGGACGGGTCCGGCCGAGGGAGAAAGCCATGCCCGCACTGGAAACCATCCTGCAATTCCTGATCGCAGCGGTGCTGTTCGCCTACATTCCGGGGCCCGCCATGCTCTACAGCGCCGCGCAGACGCTGGCCCGCGGCACCCGCGGCGGCCTGATGGCGGTGCTTGGCATCCATGTCGGCGGCTATGTGCATGTGATCGCGGCCGCGGCCGGGCTTTCGGTGCTGTTCCATGCCGTCCCCACGCTCTACGCCGTGGTGAAGCTCGCCGGCGCGGCCTATCTGGTGTGGCTCGGCATCTCGTTCTTCCGCAAGAAGGCGGAGGGCGGCGCGCCGCCGCTGGCCATGCCGGCCAAGTCGACGCGGCGCGCCTTCATCGAAAGCGTGATCGTGGATGTGCTGAATCCCAAGACGGCGATCTTCTTCGTGGCCTTCCTGCCGCAGTTCATCGATCCGGCGGCCGCCCTTCCGGTATGGGCGCAGTTCCTCATCCTCGGAACCATGACCAACCTGATCTTCACCTCGGCCGACATCGCCAGCGTTCTGCTGGCGCGCAGCCTCACCGAAAGACTGTCGCGGTCGGTCTCGGCGCGCCGCCTCATGGAACGGGCGGGAGGCGCGATCCTCATCGGCCTCGGCGCGCATCTGGCGCTTCAGCGAAGCTGATCGGGGTAGTCAACGCCGATCAGATAGAGCCCGTCGGGCGGCGCCACCTGGCCACAGGCCGCCCGGTTCGCGGCCTCCAGCGCGGCCTTGAGGTCGGCCGCCGTCCACGCCCCGTCGCCGACCCGCTTCAACGAGCCGACCATGGAGCGCACCTGGTTGTGCAGGAAGGAGCGGGCCGAGGCCCTGATCTCGATCACATCGCCTAGGCGCGTGACGTCGAGCCGGTCGAGCGTGCGCACCGGGCTGTTGGCCTGGCACTGGGCGGAGCGGAAGGTGGTGAAGTCGTGGCGGCCGAGCAACAGCCTGGCCGCCTCGTCCATGGCCCCGGCGTCGAGATGCCTCGGCACCCACCACACCTTGCCCTTTTCCAGAGCCGGCGGCGCGCGGCGGTTCGAGATGCGATAGAGATAGTGCCTGCCGAGCGCCGAGAACCGGGCGTCGAAGTCATCGGCCACTTGTGCCGCCTTGAGGACGGCCACCCGTTCGCCGGCCTGCTGGAGATGGGCGTTGAGCGCATCGCGCACCGTGTCGCCGCGCCAGTCCTTGGCCAGATCGACATGGGCGACCTGCGCCGTGGCATGCACGCCGGCATCGGTGCGGCCGGCGCCACGAATGGACACCGTCTCGCCGCTCAGCTTGAAAATGGCTTCTTCGATGGCCTGCTGCACCGAAGGATGGCCGGCCTGCCGCTGCCAGCCGGCATAGGGGCCGCCGTCATATTCCAGATCGAGCCGATAGCGCGGCATGACGTCCTCAGCCGCCCGCTTCGGCGCCGAAGGCCGGCGCATAGGCCAGCCGGCCGCGCAAGGGCGCGGCGCCCCAGGCCAGCGCCATCAGTTCCTCGCACTGGAAAACGCTGTCGAACCCCGCCGCGCGGTCATGACGATAACCGAAGCGGCCGTAATAGGCGGGATCGCCCAGCACCACCGACAATGTTTCGCCCTGATCCCGCAAACACCGATGCGCCTCGACGATCAGCGCGCTGCCGATCCCCTTGCCTTGGAAATCGGGCAGGACCGCCAGCGGCGCGAGCGCGACCGCATCGATGTCCTGCTCCCCACTTTCCACGGCAAGGCGGGTGAACAGGATATGGCCGACGATGTGTCCGTCCCGCTCCGCGACCAGTTCGAGCACGGCATCGCCGGCGGCGACGAGCGCATCGACCAGATCGGCCTCGTCGGTGCGGCCGAAGGCCCGTTCCTCGACGGTGCGGATTGCGGCGCGATCCTCCGGGCGGGCGGTACGTATGGCATTCATGACAGCTTCATCCCCGTCGACAGCCGCGCCCCGCGCAAGAACTCTGGCGCAGCGACAGGGCGCGCGCCGGCCCGCTGCACCTCGGTGAGCCGTACCGCGCCGGCCCCGCAGGCAATGGTGAGACCGTCGTCGAGCACCGTGCCGGGTTCGCCGGCACCATCCGCCAGCGTCGAGCGCAGCAGCTTCAGCCGTTCGGGCTTGCCGCCCGCCTCGAACTCGCACCAGGCGCCGGGAAACGGCGACAGGCCACGTATATGATTGTGCACGTCCCGCGCCGGCCAGCTCCAGTCGACCCGTGTTTCCGCCTTGGCGATCTTTCTGGCGTAGAGCGCGCCTTCCTGCGGCTGCGGGGTAAAGGCGAGCGTTCCGGCTTCCAGCTTCGCCAGCGCCTCCAGCATCAGCGCCGCGCAGGCCGGCATCAATTCGTCATGCAGCTCGCCGGCCGTCATGTCCGGCCCGATCGACAGCTTGCTGGTCAGCGCCACCGGGCCGGTATCCAGCCCCTCTTCCATGCGCATGACCATGACGCCGGTTTCGGCGTCGCCGGCCATGATGGCGCGCTGGATGGGAGCGGCACCGCGCCAGCGCGGCAACAGCGAGGCATGGCCGTTGAGGCAGCCGAAGCGGGGGGCCTCCAGAATGGCGCGCGGCAACAGCAGCCCATAGGCGACGACCACCGCCACATCGGCCTGCAGCGCCCGGAAGGCCTGCTGCTCCTCGTCTCCCTTGAGCGACAGCGGCGTCGAGACGGCGATGCCCAGCCTTTCGGCCTCGCGCTGCACCGGCGACGGGGTCAGTTCCAGCCCGCGCCTTCCGGCCGCCCGCGGCGGCTGCGTGTAGACGCCGGCGACGTCATGGCCGGCTTCGGCAATGGCGCGCAGCGTGGGCACGGAAAAATCCGGCGTGCCCATGAAGACGACGCGCAAGGCCATGGTCTCAGCCGACGAGACGGCCGGCCGGCTTCTCGCGCGCCAGCTTGCGGAACTTGCGCATGACCATGTCGCGTTTCAGCTTCGAGATGTGATCGATGAACAGCACGCCGTTGAGATGATCGATCTCGTGCTGCAGGCAGGTGGCCATCAGCCCTTCGGCAGCCATCTCCTGCGCCTTGCCGTCGCGGTCGACATATTTCACCCGCACCGTGGCCGGGCGCTCGACCTCGGCATAATATTCGGGGATCGACAGGCAGCCTTCCTCGTAAACCGAACGCTCGTCGCTGCTGTGCAGGATTTCCGGGTTGACGAAGACATGGGGGGCCGGCTCCTCGTCCTCCTTGGCAAGGTCGATCACCAGAAGCCGCAGGGGCAGGCCGACCTGGATGGCGGCAAGGCCGATGCCCGGCGCGTCATACATCGTCTCCAGCATGTCGTCGGCCAGCTTGCGCAGCGAATCGTCGACACGCTCCACCGGCCTGGACATCTGGCGCAGCAACGGATCGGGAAGGATGATGAGCGGCTTGATCGTCATTGCGCTCACCTAAGACCTCGCCGATGCGGCGTCAACCGGGCAGATCGATATCCGTTCACGTTTTGATCTGGCCGAAGGGGGCGAATCTGTTATGGTGCGCCGATGAACGACCTGCCCGGCCCCCTCTCCCTGCCCATTATCCAGCTCGGCGCCACGACCATCACGCTCGGCCAGTTGCTGGCGTTCGGCGCCTTGCTGTTCGCCGCGCTGCTGGTGGCGATGGTCGTCGCCCTGTGGCGATCGGCCAATGCGCGCGCTTCCGCCGCGGCGGAAGCGGCCGACAATGCCCGCGACGCGGAAGCGCGCATGGCCGAGATATTGCGCAGCCAGGCCGAGATGCAGGGCCGCATGGGCGCCATCGCCGAAGTGTTCGGCTCGCGGCAGGCGGAGCTGACGCTGTCGATCGGCCAGCGCCTCGACGCCATGAGCGGGCGGCTCGGCCAGACCATCAGCGAACAGACCCGCGCCACCCACGAGAACCTCACCAGATTGCAGGAGCGGCTGGCCACCATCGACAGCGCGCAGGGCAACATACAGGCGCTGGCCGGGCAGGTGGTGCAGCTCCAGGCGATCCTTTCCAACAAGCAGACGCGCGGCGCCTTCGGCCAGTCGCGCATGGAAGCGATCGTCGCCGACGGCCTGCCGATGGGCTCCTACGAGTTCCAGGCCACGCTTTCCAACGGCAGCCGGCCGGATTGCCTGGTGAAGATGCCGAACGACGCGCCGTCGCTGGTCATCGACGCGAAATTCCCGCTCGAGGCATGGAACGCCATTCGCGCCGCCGAAACGGCCGAGACGCAAAAGGCGGCGGCACAGGCCTTCCGCCGCGACGTCGAGGTTCATATCCGCGACATCGCCGACAAATACCTGCTGCAAGGCGAAACGCAGGACACGGCCTTCATGTTCGTGCCCTCCGAATCCGTGTTCGCCGAGATCCACGAGAATTTCGAGGCGCTGGTGCAGCGCGCGCACCGCGCGCGCATCGTCATCGTCTCGCCCTCGCTGCTGATGCTGTCGATCCAGGTTATCCAGGCCATCCTCAAGGACGCCCGCATGCGCGAGCAGGCCCACGTCATCCAGGGCGAGGTGATCCGCCTGATGGAGGATGTGAGCCGGCTGGACGAGCGGGTGCGCAAATTGCAGACCCATTTCGGGCAGGCCTCGAAGGATATCGACGACATCCTCGTCTCCAGCACCAAGGTGACGAAGCGCGGGCAGAAGATCGAGGCGCTGGAATTCGGCGGCGGCACGGCGGATGAGGCGGACGAAAAGACCGGCCCCTCGACCGCGCGCACAGCGGCTTCGAAGACCGGGCAGCTTCGGCTGCGCGTCGTCGAGGACGCCGAGTAGGCGATAACATTTTCGGATTTTGACGGAGTAGCCCTTTTACCGCCCCGCAGGGAAGACGGCCTTCGAAAGGTATCCTCACCGCAAACGGAGGGAAGTCCCGGCAGAGAAGGGGAAAATTTTCACTTGCAGCTAACGACCGCCGAACCGGCCGGCCCATGCCGGTTGGCAGCGCAACTCCCTCCCTTCATCCCGGAAGCCGCAGCGAAGCGGCGGCTGTCCGCGATCCATCCCGTGACGTTTGAAGGGTCCGGCATGGATTCCCGACGCTCTCAATTCGCTTCGCTCATTTCGAGGCCGGGAATGACGGGCAGACCAGATCATTTCACCTTTGAAGCGGCACCGGCGACTGGTCGGGCCGGATGGAGCTGCAAGGGTCCCTCAGGCTCCCATCCGCCGCCGCCGCAGCAAAGAAGCAAGGAAAGCTCCTTTCACGGCATCGCCGGGACCGGTCGCTCGGCCTCAAGCCCCGAACCTGATCCTGACTTGCTCCGGTGCATTGCAGTGATGCGATTGCGGCCCTTGATCCTTTTTCCGTCCGGACTTATGTCCCGAACCGTGGGGACGACCCCACCGTTTCAGGCTTGGTCCATTAGCCACTGGCACGCCCGGCTGGTATCGGCGGATTGAGGCAGGCTGAAATTCATGATCAAGGTCGGGACGACCCGCCATCGAGACGGAGCGTTCCATGCACTGGATTTTGCTGTTCATCGCCGGCCTGTTCGAAACCGGCTGGGCGATCGGCCTCAAATACACCGATGGCTTTACGAAGCCGCTGCCGACAGTTCTCACCGCGCTGTCGATGATTATAAGCGTCGTGCTGCTGGGGCTCGCGCTCAAGCATCTGCCGGTCGGCACCGGCTATGCGGTGTGGACCGGCATCGGCACGGTGGGCACGGCCCTGCTCGGCATCTGGCTGCTGGGCGAGCCGGCAACCGTGGCGAGGCTCGCCTGCATCGGCCTCATCGTTGCCGGCATCATCGGCCTGAAACTGGCCGCCTGATAGCCGGTCCCGTGATTCCTGCCAGTCGGCGGACGGCGAAGCGCAGCCTGTCCGGATGACGAACAGATCGGTTCCCGCGATCCCGGCCGGGATGAGAGACTGCTGCATCTCGACCGGAATTGCCATCACTGGTGATTTACGACCACGCCGGTTCCGGGCAGCGCTTCGGCCACAAATGCCAAAAGACCGGTCCCCGTTCGGGGCCGGTCCTTCGGACTTACGACCATAGCGCGTTCAGCGGACGGTGAAGCCCGGCGGCATGCGGCCGCCACGGGCCTTACGAGCGGCGTAGCGCGCGTCGCGCTTGGCCTTGCGTTCAGCCTCGAGAGCCAGTTCGGCAGCGATTCGCTCGGCTTCCTCGGCCTCGCGGATACGGGCCTGCTCGGCGGCGATACGCTCCGCCTCGGCACGCTCGGCAGCCTCGCGGGCCAGCTTTTCCTGCTTCAGGCGGGCCTTCTCGGCCTCGCGCTCGGCACGGGCGGCCAGAATGGCCTCACGCTCGGCCTTGCGGGCGAGAACGCGCGGATCGTCTTCGGCCGGACGCTGCTTGAAACGCTCGAGAAGAGCCTTCTTTGCATCACTAGCGGCATTGCGCCGCTCAAAAATGTCTTTTTCCCTGTAGATAGCCAACTTTACTTCCCTGAAATCGGTTCGCGTGCCCTACATACGGGCCAAACGCCAGACTTCAAGCGCCAAAACGGCATGCCAGCCATGAATTCCTGGCATGTTGCACTGCGACGACACTTTCCGGCGCCCTGTTTGCGCACGCCATGCACGCACCCTATATCCGGCGCAACCTGACACGGAAGCCCGGCATGACATCACTCTCCGTCCTCGACCTGTCGCCCGTCACCCAAGGCGGCACCGTCGCGCAATCGCTCGCCAACACGCTCGACCTCGCCCGCCATGCCGAGCGGCTCGGCTACAAGCGCTACTGGCTGGCCGAGCACCACAACATGCCCGGCATCGCCAGCGCCGCCACGGCGGTGGTGATCGCCCATGTCGCGGCGGGCACCAGCACGATCCGCGTCGGCGCGGGCGGCATCATGCTGCCCAACCACGCGCCGCTGATCATCGCCGAGCAGTTCGGCACGCTGTCGGCGCTGCATCCGGGCCGAATCGATCTGGGCCTCGGCCGCGCGCCGGGCACCGACATGGTGACCGCGCAGGCACTGCGCCGCAATCTCGACGCCTCGGTCGACAATTTCCCGCGCGACGTGGTCGAGCTGATGGCCTATTTCGAACCGGCGGCGGAAGGGCAACGCGTGCACGCCATTCCCGGCGAGGGTGAGAAGGTGCCGGTCTGGATCCTCGGCTCCAGCCTCTACGGCGCGCAGCTCGCGGCCATGCTCGGCCTGCCCTATGCGTTCGCCTCGCATTTCGCCCCGGCAGAGATGGAGCGGGCGCTGGAGCTTTACCGCTCGCGCTTCGAACCCTCGGCGCACCTGGAAAAGCCACACGCCATGCTCGGCCTCAACGTGGTCGCCGCGCCGACCGACGACGAGGCGCGCTACCTGTTCAGCTCGCTCCAGCAGGCCTTCGTCAACCTGCGCAGCGGCCGTCCCGGCAAGCTGCCGGCACCGGTGGAGAACTATGCGGAACAACTCGGGGCGCAGGAGCGCGCCATGCTCGGCCATGCGCTGTCCTGCGCCATCGCCGGCTCGCCCGAAACCGTGAGGCTCGGGCTCGACGCTTTCATCCGCCGCACCGGCGCCGACGAACTGATGGTGACCGCACAGGTGTTCGACCATGCGGCGCGCTTGCGCTCGTTCGAAATCCTGGCGGACGTGCACCGGCAAATGGCCGAGGCGGCATAGGTTTAAGTCTGTAGCGGGGCTATTTCAGCGCGCGCACCAGCCCGGCATCGGGGAAGCAGGTGGCCGGGCGACCGTTCTTCGCCTGCCAGTCGCCGATCGAGCGCCGCGTCTTGAATCCGGGCAGGCCGTCGGCGCCGCCGACATCGTAGCCCTTGGCCTCCAGCGCCCGTTGCAGGCCGGCGATGTCGGATCTGTAGAGCTTGTCCACCGCGCCCCAGCGCCCGGCGAAGCCCTTGTCGCCATAGGCGATGCGATCGCCCGCATGGCCGATGAACAGGGCATAGAGGTCGCTCATATTGTAGTCCTTGAGGACGTAGAAATTGGGCGTGACGATAAAGGCCGGCCCGTTGCGCCCGGCCGGCATCAAAAGGAAGCCTTCGGCCCGCGCCTCATGCGCCGGGAACGGCTTGCCATTGACGCGCCGGATGCCCATTGCGGCCCATTTCGAGATCGGCCTGCCGATGTCCGGCCCTTCCAGCGCGCAGGACACATTGTCCGGCACCACTACCTCGAAGCCCCAGTCGCGGCCCTTCTCCCAGCCGTGGTGGACGAGATAGTTGGCGATGGAGCCCAATGTGTCGGGCACCGAATTCCAGATGTCGGCGCGGCCGTCGCCATCCATGTCCACGGCATGTTCGAGGAAGGACGAAGGCAGGAACTGCGGCTGGCCGAGCGCGCCGGCCCATGACGACTTCATCGCCCCGCGGGTAACAGTGCCGCGCTCGACCATGGCTAGGGCGGCCAGCACCTCCTTACGGAACATGTCCTTGCGGGTGGCCATGAACGCCTTGGTGCCCAGCACCTCGAAGGCGTCATAGGGCATGCGGGCCGCGCCGAAGCCGGATTCGCGGCCCCAGATCGCCAGCACGACCGGGCCAGGCACGCCGAAG
>WPCJ01330280.1_pt1 | contig 25402 bp, 25 predicted proteins | sample 5399831 | NCBI WGS metagenome assembly WPCJ01 (sample SAMN12869470, study PRJNA574797) | sludge metagenome | isolation source: wastewater treatment of pH10 | place: China:Beijing | collected 2019-05-20 | reverse complement strand
CGTCCGGCCTCCGTGCAGGACGTGTCGCGCCGCCAACCGGAGCCCACACAGCAGCCGGCCAAGACGGGCTGGCTCTCGGACCTCCTGACCCGCGCCTCGCGCGAGGACAAGCAGCCGGAGCCGAGCAAGCCGACGACGCATTCGATCGAGAAACTCGATTCGCTCTCGGTCGACATCGCGCGGATGATCGACCATGACGCGGCCGTCGAGCTCTGGGAGCGCTACAAGCGCGGCGAACGCAACGTCTTCACCCGCCGGCTCTACACGCTGCAGGGCCAGCAGACCTTCGACGAGATCCGCCGCAAGTACCGGCGCGATGCCGAGTTCAAGGACACGGTCGACCGCTATATCGACGAGTTCGAGCGCCTGCTCGGCGAAGCCGCCAAGGACGACCGCGACTCGATGGTGGCCAAGACCTACCTCACCTCGGAGACCGGCAAGGTCTACACGATGCTGGCCCATGCCAGCGGGCGCTTCGAGTAAGCACCGGGCAAAACCGGAACGAGAAAGGCCGCCCCGCAAGGGCGGCCTTTTACTTTTCAGATGGCTATGGAGAGGCTAACCGGGCGCCGCCGCCCGGAAACGCGCCTCACCCCGGTTCACGAAACAGGTCTTGTCGAACAGGGCGAGGTCGAGCGGGTTGGGCAGCCGCACATCCGCGATCCCGGGGAAGGATTTGCCCGAGGCTTCATAGGAACGGTCGACCTGCGAGAGGAAGACGAGGATCACCCCCTCTCCCGCGCGAAGGCTTTCAGCGTCCTCACCTGCAGCTCCAGCTCCGGCGTATCACGGCGCTGGTCGAGCAGTTGCAGGTAATCGATCACCGCCACCGTGCCACGCGACGCATCGGCCAGCCTTACCATGACGTAGTTGGCGCTGATCGCATCGGAACAGTCGCAATCGAACAGGCCCGCGAACTCAGCCGGCTCGACATTGATCGCCCGCAGACGGGAGAGCACGTCAGCCGGCGTGTATTCAAGCGTAAGGAAGATAGCTTGGCGCCCGGCACGCATCGCTTCGGCGAGAAGGGCCAGGCTCGCCAGCGTCTTGCCCTGCCCGGGCCGTCCCGCCACCAGTACGAGATCGCCCGGTTCAAGAAGCGGCCAGAGCGCGCGAATCGATGCCATTCCGGGCTGCTTGGCTGCGAGCAGGTTCCAGCTGCGATAGCCCTCCTCGGCTGCGACGCGGTCGAGGGCTACGTGGAGCGGGATGCGCTCCGCCCGGCTCAGGAGCCGCGCTTTACGTTTCAACTGATGGATCGGAGCCGACAAAATCATGACGTGAACCTCCTATCGCAGGCAGCTCACGCAATCCCTCCTCACGCGTGGTGCCCGGACAGTCGGTCAGGTCGATGGAAATGCCCCGCATGATGATGCTGCCCCGGCTGGAGGGGGGAGGCTCGGGCCGAGCCGGAATCAGAGCCTAGCGCAGCATTGGTTCGAAGGAAATCGCGGGTTGCCGGCGAAATGCGCTCAGCGTGCCCAGCGCACGATCTCGACCAGGACCTGCGACAGCGCCCGGTCGAGCGCCTGGGTCGCAGCCGGCCCGTCGACCGCACCAGCCGGTACGCGCGCCGCGAACAGCCGCGCCCGCTGGATCTGCCCGGTCCGGTCACCGACAATCCGGGCAGTGATCTCGACCACCGCCGTTCCGCTCGCCGCATCAATGTTGAAGCTGCGGATATTGGTATTGAGCTGGACATCAGGCGAGATGCGCTGGCCCGGCCCCGAAACCGAGCCGACCCGTCCAGCATTCTCGAAGGTCTGGATCAGGCGGGCTTGCACCAGCGCCGGAACGCGATCGGCCCATTGCGCCCCGCCGACGAAGGAAAGGGCCCCGCTCGAATCTCTGACGATGACCCGATCGGAATCGAGCGCCTGGACTGCCGTCGGCTCTGCCACGACCATCATCGCCCGGGATCCGCCTGCCTTGCCGAAGCCTCCCGGCGCCGAGAGATCGAATGTGGTGGGCGTCGCCCCGCCGCCGCAGCCGGCGAGAAACGCCGTTGCGGCCACCACCAGGACGGGGAGGAAGCGGCGAGCCCTGCGGGCCGGAGGAAACTGAACCTCGGTCGTCATGGGGCTAGCGTGATCCGTTGTACTGGGGAAGCGGCGGCTTGCCCCCGAAAATGAACTGCTGCGGGTTGCGTTCGAAATTCCGCAAGGTGCGGTTGAGTTCCGTGAGCGTACGTTTGCCGTCGGCAGCCAGCGTCTCGACATCGCGCAGGCCCGGCCCGGTGAAGCGGCTGATGCCTGCCGTGATCTCGGCGGTGCGCTTGTCGAGATTGTCGGCGAGCGTCCGGATCGATTTGGCAGCGTCCGCGACCTCCTGGAAAGCGCTGCGGCCGTCGGGGCCCGATCCCGACTCAAGGAAGCCCTTCGCCGCCTTCAGCACGCCCTCAACCTGATCGGCCGCCTTGTCCAGCTTCGCCGAGATCGAGGCCGCGTCCTTGACCACCTTGGCGACATCGGCGCTCGAGCCTCCGAGCGCGCCGGTGAACTTGTCGACGTTCTCGACGATGCTGGCGATCCGGTCGCGATCGACCGAGCGCACCACCGCGGTCAGCTCCTCGCTCAGCGATTGCAGCCTCTGCGAGAGCGGCTGGATCGTCTCGGCGATGCTGCCGAAACCGGCCATCAGCTTGTCGAGCCCGTCCGCATTGTTGCCGAGCGCCTGCGAGAATTTTTCGACATTGCGGACGGTGTTGTTGATCGGCGTGGCGTTCTGCTTGATCAGCCCATCGAGGGAGGTAAGCATGCCATCGGCCTTCTGCGCGACGTTGCGCACGGTTTCGATGATATCCTGCAACTCGGAGCGCTCGGCGATGATCGTCGGCATCGGCTCGCCGGGCTTGGCCTTCAGCATCGGTGCGGAAGGATCGCCGCCGATGAGCTGCAGCGCAACCACGCCGGCCAAACCTTGGGCCTCGATGCGCGCGCGCGTGTCGTCGCGCACGGGCGTCGTGTTGGCGACCTGGATCACCGCATAGATACGCCGCGGATCGTCCGGCTGAAGCTCGATGCTGGTGACCTCGCCGACGCGCAGACCGTTGAAGAGCACGCTCGATCCACGGCCCAGCCCGGTCACCGTACCGGTGAAGATGACGCGGATACTCTCCTTGCTTCCCGCCCCGCCGCTGTTGAACCAGTAGACGAAGCCGAAAGCCGCCGCGAGGACCGCGAGCGTGAACAGGCCGACGAGTGCGTAATTGGCGCGCGATTCCATGCCCTAGCCGCTTCGTCCCTGCTCTCCTGCCGGCAGTCTGGCCATGGCGCGCTCGCCGCCGAAATAGGCCTTCAACCATGGGTGGTCGGACGCCAGCATCGCCGCCAGCGGGCCGACCGCGATCACCTTCTTGTCCGCCAGAGCGGCGATTCGGTCGCAAGCATGATACAGGCTGTCGAGATCATGGGTTACCATGAAGACGGTCAGGCCCAGCGTCTGCTTCAAGGTCATGATCAGATCGTCGAATTCGGCGGCGCCGATCGGATCCAGCCCCGATGTCGGCTCGTCCAGGAAGACGATCTCGGGATCGAGCGCGAGCGCGCGGGCGAGTGCTGCGCGCTTGATCATGCCGCCCGAAAGTTCGGACGGCACCTTATCGGCAGCGTCGCGCGGCAGGCCAACGAGATCGAGCTTCACCATCGCCAGTTCGTCGAGCAGATCGGGCGAGAGCTGGAGGTATTCCCGCATCGGCACCTGGATATTCTGCTTGACCGTCAGCGCCGAGAACAGCGCGCCCTGCTGGAACATGACGCCGAAGCGCCGCTCGAGCACACGGCGCTGCTGGAGATTCAGGTCGTCGACATCCTCGCCGAAAACCTCGATCGTCCCGCGCCGCTTGCGGACGAGCCCGAGGATCGTGCGCGTCAGCACCGACTTGCCCTGACCGGAGCCGCCGACGAAGCCGAGGATCTCGCCCCGGAACACGTCGAGATCGAGCCCCTCCATGATCACCTTGTCGCCAAAGGCGACCTTGAGGTCACGGACGCGGATGACAGCCTCGGGTTCGCCGAGAGCCTGCGCCGAACCGGTATGTGACGCGCCCTGCCCTGTCATCGTCAGAACTCGATCGAGGCGAAGAACATGGCGAAAAGCCCATCGACGACGATGACCATGAAGATCGCCTTCACCACCGAGGCGGTGACCTGCCGGCCGAGCGATTCCGCCGAACCCTTGACCGCGAGTCCCTCGATCGAGGCGATCAACCCGATGACGAAGGCCATGAAAGGCGCCTTGATCAAGCCGACGGCGAAATGCTTCCAGGTGATGACCGATTGCAACCGAGCGAGGAAAGTATCGACCCCGATGCCACCATAGAGCCAGGAGACGAGGCCGGCGCCGACCAGTCCGGCCATCGCCGAGATGAAGGTCAGGATCGGCAGCGAGATGATCAGCGCGAGGATGCGTGGCACGACCAGAACCTCGATCGGGTCGAGCCCCATTACGCGCAAGGCATCAATCTCCTCGCGCATTTTCATCGAGCCGATCTCCGCCGTGAAGGCCGAGCCCGAGCGGCCGGCGATCATGATCGAGGTCAGGAGGACCGCGAGCTCGCGCAGGATCAGGATGCCGGTCAGGTTCACCACGAAGGCGGAAGCGCCGAACTGCTGGAGCTGGAAAATTCCCTGCTGCGCGACGATGCAGCCGACGAGGAACGAGATCAGCATGATGATCGGCGCGCCGTTGAAGGCGATCAGCTCGATCTGGTTGACCAGCGACGGTCCGCGAAACTTGCGCGGGCCGAGGACGACACTGGCCGAGCCGACCACGACCTCTCCGAGGAACATGGCGCCGCCGACCATGTCCCGGCCGAAGCGCACCACGCCCTCACCGATATCGACGAGCACGTCGACGATCCCGAAATGCCGACGGGACTTCGGCGGATCCTCGTCGTGAAGCTGGACCTCGGCCAGGAGGATGCCGTGCTCGGGCCGGCGGCTGACGAGTTCGACCTCGATGCCATTCCGCTTCTGCCGGGACTTCAGCCGATTGAGGACGTAGGCGCCAAGCGTATCGAGCCGCGTCACCTCGGACAGATCGACCCGGGCACCGGACTGCGTCAGGCGCTCGCTGATCTCGGTGACCAGTTCCTCGATGCGCGGGGCACGGTCGGCGCTCCACGAGCCCGTCAGCGCCACCGCGAGCGTGCCCGCGTCATCGCGGATAGCCGCCTGCGGTTCGGCGGTATCGAGACTCGCCATATCGCCCTGAGGCCCTCATCCCCTCGCCGGAACTGCCAGACGGCCTTGCACGCGTCCGCGCATTGCCGTGGCATCGGCTTTCACCCCCAGCCCTGTATTGCTGCGCCGCGCCTGCTTGGCAAGCAGCGAGCCTTCCGGCGGCGTCCGAGGCGTAGCCAATACGTTGCTTGGCCCGAAAACGACCGTCTGCCTGGCAATCTGTTCCAATTCGGGGCGGTGGCAGCAATTCCTTAAGCAATCGCAAGGCAGGCTTGGTTCACAACTTCATCCCCGGTTCCCTGATTCGGCCGGTCCTTCGAAGGCAGATCCGTCATGGGCGATGCGCGCTCGCTGACACCACTGAGCCAGGCCGACTACGAGGCGATCGAGGCCGCGGTGATGGAGACGGCACGCGGCCGCTGGTTCATGGTCGAATACGCCAAGCGCAACCGGCAGGCGGACACCCTGCAACTGCTCGGCGCCATCCAGCGAATCGAGCGCGTCGTCGGGCTCGGCGTGCAGGAAACCAGCCGGGAAACCAATCTGATCGAGGCTGCAGCGCTCATCAGCGATCTGCGCACCGATCTCGAACGCATCAGCGGCAAGGCCGAAGCTCGCTCCTCGGGGCTCGCCGCCCAGATCGAGAAAGCCGCCGGCGCCGTTCTAGCCGCGACCGAGGGCGTCCAGGAGGCTGCCTGGGGACTGCGCGAAACCGGCGCGGATGTGGCAGCCTGCGATATGCTCGACCGACGCGCCGCCGAGATTTCTACGGCGATCGGCGTCGTCGACAGCGTGGTCCAGCGGATCGACAAGATCGCCGATACGATCGCCATGCTGGATTCGAGCCTCCGGGCCTTCGGCGAGGTCTCGCGGGAGAGCAGCGTGAGCTTCGAGGCCATGGCGGCGACCACGGACACGATGATCGTGCCGCCCCCTTCCGCCGCGCCGCGCCATTACGACGATCTCGACATCGCGACCGATGGCCATGCTCCGGTCCCGCTGGAATTCCCGGACCGAATGGCGTCGGAAGCACGCTTCGCCACAGTCCAGTTGCTCGACGACGATATCGTCTTCAGCGATTCCGGCAACGCCCATCCAGAGCCCGCGCGCCCGGCCGCCACCCCTTCGGAATCCGCGCTGCGCGACATCGATGCGCTGCCGGCCGAGCGTAAGCTCGCCTATTTCGTCTAGCTTCGCCGCGCCGGCCGCTAGTTCTCGCGCCGGATCGCACTCTCATGCCAGCGATGGAGCAGCAGGTACGAGATCAGGCTGGTTGCCAGGAAAATGGCGATGCCTGAGAGCGAGATCATCACCAGTGCCGCGAAGACGCGCGGTATCTTGAGCTGGTAGCCTGCCTCTAGGATGCGATAGGCGAGGCCCGAGGCGCTACCGCCTGTGCCGGCGACGAACTCGGCCACGACCGCACCGATCAGCGCAAGACCGCCCGAAATCTTCAGCCCCGCGAGGAAATAGGGCAGCGCCGCAGGCAGCTTGAGATAGCGCATCGTCTGCCAGCGCGAGGCGCCATAGAGTTCGAACAGGTTGACGAGGTTGTGATCGGCCGAGTTCAACCCGAGGATCGTGTTCGACAGGATCGGAAAGAAGGCGACGATCCAGGCGCAGATCAGCAGCGACAGGTCGATGTTGTTGGCCCAGATGATGATCAGCGGGGCGATGGCAACGATCGGCGTGACCTGCAGAATGACGGCGTAGGGCAGGAGCGCCATCTCCAGCCATTTCGACTGGCTGAACAGCACCGCCAGCGTCACGCCCACAACGATCGCAGCGGCGAGCGCCATGAAGGTGATCTTCAGCGTCACCCAGAGCGAGCCCGAAAGCGTGCCCCAGTCGGCCACCAGCGTCTGCCCGACCAGGATCGGCCCGGGGAGGACGTAATGCGGGATATCGTTCCAGCGGACCGCGAATTCCCAGAGCGCCAGCACGGCGACGCCGATCACCAGCGGCGCGAGGATACGCGGCCAGACACTGGCAGGCAGGCCGAGAATGTTGGCCTCGACCGCCGCGATCGGCCGTGCCTGCGCGTCGGTTCCGTCCGAATTCAAGCTTTCAACGGGCACGTTCATCAGCCGATCGCCTCTTTGAGCTTGGTCGAAGCGACACGGCAGAGATGGGCGTATTCACCGGAGGTCCGGAACAGGTCGTCGCGCGGATAGGCGGCATCGACTGACAAATCGGCCATGACCCGGCCGGGGCGCGCCGCCATCACCACGATGCGCTCCGAGAGATAAACGGATTCGAAGACCGAATGGGTGACGAAAACGGCGGTGAAGCGCTCACGCTCCCACAAGGACAGCAGGTCGTCGTTGAGGCGGTGGCGGGTGATCTCGTCGAGCGCAGCGAAGGGCTCGTCCATCAGCAGGATCTTCGGCCGCATCACCAGCGCACGTGCAATCGAGACGCGCATCTTCATGCCGCCCGAGAGTTCACGCGGGTAGGATGCCTCAAAGCCCCTCAGGCCGACCAGCGCCAGCATTTCGGCGGCACGCGCCTCGGCTTCGGCTCTCGGCACGCCCTTGAGCTTGAGCGGCAGCATGACGTTGGCGAGCGCATTAGCCCAGGGCATCAACGTTGGGTCCTGGAAGACGAAGCCGAGATCGCGTGCGCCGTGGCCGGCACTGCCCTGCGCATCTCCGGTCTCGCCCGGCCAGGTGATCGAGCCTGTCGTCGGCGCGCCGAGCCCCGCGATCATGCGCAGCAGCGTCGACTTCCCGCAGCCGGACGGGCCGAGCAAGCTGATGAACTGCCCTGCCCCCAACTCCAGATCGACATCCCGCACGGCCAGCGTGCCATTGGCGAAGCGCTTCGAGACGTGCCGGACGGCCACCAGCGGGGTGCTTGCGGCGGGTTGCGGCTTCGTCTCGTCCATCGTCACAGTCATCTTTTCAGCAATGCTTGTCCGGCTCAGCCCTTGCCGATGCCCTTGTTGACGAAGTCGAGGCTGTAAGCCTTCTTCACGTCGACACCGGCGGGAACCACACCGGCTTCGTTCATCGTCTTGTAGAAGCTCGCCCAGCGCGCATCGGTCATCGCGCCGATGCCGAGCGTCTTGGCGTCTCCGGAGACGACGATGCCGCGCTCGTTCATGACCTTGAGCGCGTAGTCGATCTTCTCCTGATCCATGTCGGGATTATCCTTCAGGATCCGGGCATTGGCGGCGGCGTTGCCGGGGCCGCCCTTCATGTATTCCGCCCAGCCCTCCAGCGTCGCATCGGTGAAGCGCTGCACCAGTTCCTTCTTCTCCTGGACCATCTTCCGGGAGAGCGTGATCGTGGTGTTGTAGTTCTCGAAGCCGGCATCGGCGAGAAGATGCACGACCGGGTCGACTCCCGCCTTGCGGATGACAAAGGGCTCGGAGGACAGGAAACCCTGCTGCGTCAGCTTCTTGTCGGCCAGAAACGGCGCCATGTTGAACGTGTAGGGACGAATCTGTTCGTCCTGATAGCCGAATTTGAGCTTCAGGAACGGCCAGAAGCCGACGCGGGCCTGCGCCGCGATCAGAATCGGCTTGCCCTTCAGGTCGGCGAGCGTGTCGTTGCCCTGGCCGGGATGCGAGATCAGGACCTGCGGGTCCTTCTGGAAGATCGAGGCGATGCAGAGGAAGGGCAGGTTCTCATGCGCGAAGCTGAGCGCTTCCAGCGAGTTGCCCATGATCATGTCGACGCGGCCGCCGAGCAGGAGCTGAGTGGGATTCTGCTGCGGGCCGCCGGGGCGGATCTCTACGTCGAGGCCGTATTTCTTGTAGATGCCGTTGGTCGCGGCGAGATAGAAACCGCCATGCTCGGTCTGGGCGCGCCAGTTGGTCTGGTAGCTGACCTTGTCGAGCGTCTGCGCGTTGACGCGCGCGCCCGGCACCGGAATAAGCAGGGACGCGGTGGAGCCGCCGATCAGCCCCAGCGCGGCGCGCCGGTTCACGCGATATTTCATCGTCGCCATCTCGCTCTCTCCCCTCTCGCCGCCGCCAATCCGACCACTGGCCCGTCTCCTTATCCCATGCGATAGGACGGCGGGACAATGCAACGCCGTGCGGCCGGGTTTCTGCACAGAAACAAGGCGACCGCACCGGTTCCTGACAGGCCTGATCATGACCGCACGTTTCTGGGGCGACCTGAAGAGCTCCGACTTCGCCACGCTTTCTGCCGATCGCACCGTCGCGGTGCTGCCGCTGGCGGCGATCGAGCAGCACGGCCCCCATCTGCCGGTCTCCGTCGATACGACCGTGATGAACGGGATGTTGGCCGAGGCCATGCCACTTGTGCCGGCCGGTCTCGACGTGCTCGTCCTGCCCACGCAGGCGGTCTGCAAGTCGAACGAGCATCTGCATTCGCCGGGTACCGTGACGATCGGCTGGGAGAGCGCGATCCGCTCCTGGATCGAGATCGGCGAGAGCGTGAAGCGGGCGGGCCTGCGCAAGCTGGTGCTGATCACCTCGCATGGCGGCAATGTCGACCCGATGAAGATCGCGGCTCGGGAACTGCGCGTCGAGCACGGGATGCTCGCCGTCTGCACCGCCTGGATGTCCTTCGGCCTGCCGGAGGGGCTCTATGGCGAGCTCGATGTCCGCCACGGCATCCATGGCGGCGATGTCGAGACCTCGCTGATGCTGCATTTCCGGCCCGACCTCGTCGACATGGGCCAGGCCGGGCTGTTCAAGCCCCATACGGTGACCATGGCCGAGGAAGGCTACGCGCATCTGCGCCCGACCGGCCCGCATGCCTTCGCCTGGATGGCGCAGGACGTGAACCGCGCCGGCGCGGCGGGCGATGCCAGCCTCGCGACCGCCGCGAAGGGCAAGGCGACGGCGGCCCTCCAGGCGCAGGGCTTCGCTCAATTGATGGCCGATGTCGCGCGGATGCCGCTCGACACGCTCTACAAGGCAGGCTGAGCCTCACTCGGGATCGAGGAGGCGCGGCCCCGGCCCCTCCTCTGCCAGGCGATCGAGAGGATTGTGCAGCGGACAATCCCGCACCGACAGGCAACCGCAGCCGATGCAGCCGTTCAGATGGTCGCGCAGTCGCGTCAGCCGGTCGATGCGGCGTTCCAGCTCCTGTTTCCAGGCTGACGAAAGCCGCGTCCAGTCGGCGACGGTCGGCGTGCGTTCCTGCGGCAGCGCCCTGAAGGCCTCGCGGATCGTCTTCAGCGGGATGCCGGCCCGCTGCGCCACCTTGATGATCGCGACCCGGCGCAGCACTTCGCGGGCAAAGCGACGCTGATTGCCGGCCGTGCGATGGCTGCGGATCAGCCCTTCGGCTTCGTAGAAGTGCAGCGCCGATACGGCGAGCCCGCTGCGGCGGGCGACATCGCCGACGCTGAGTTCGATCGGCAAATGCACCGGCTGGGGCACTGGAAACACCTCTTGACCTTAACCTTACTTGAGGTTCTATAAGCCCCGCTCCCGTGATGCAAACCGGAGCGTTTCCATGCACCAGAAGGTCGATACGCGGATCAGGCTCGCCCTGATCTATGGCAGCAGCCGCGAAGGCCGCTTCTGCGACAAGGTCGCCGGCTGGGCGATCTCGCAGATCGCGGGCGACGGCCCCTTCGACCTCGCGGTCGTGGACCCCGGCGACATGGACCTGCCGCCGCGCCATGTCAGCGGCAAGCACCCTGCCCTCGAAGAGCTCCGGCAGATCATCGGCTGGGCCGACGGCTTCGTCGTGGTGACTCCGGAGTACAATCGCGGCTATCCGGCGATCCTGAAATTCCTGATCGACGCGGTCGGGCAGGAATGGCGCGGCAAGCCGGTCGGCTTCGTCTCCTATGGCGGGATCTCGGGCGGCTTGCGTGCGGTCGAGCAATTGCGCCTCGTCTTCGGGGAACTGCATGCTGCCCCGATCCGCGACGGCGTCGCCTTCGCGGATGTCTGGAGCCGCTTCGATGCAGAGGGCACGCTGCTCGATGCCGACCGTGCCGAGCAGGCGATGGCGACGATGCTGGCGCAGCTCCATTGGTGGGCGAGCGCGCTGCGCAAGGCGCGCGAAACGGTGCCCTACGGCCAGTTCGCGGTGGCGTGATACGTCACGCGAACGTGGAAAGAGCTTCACAAATCCGAACTGGTCTCCTCGTGGCGGGATGCGGAACAATGCCGGTCCCAGATGAGGAGCCGACGGATATGAAGCTCAAACTTCTCCGCAACGCGACGCTGAAGCTCACCTATGGTGGCAGGACCTTCCTGATCGACCCGGATTTCGGCCCGCGCCATAGCCGCCGCTCCTTCACCGGGCGCTCGGAGAACCCGATGGTGGACCTGCCCGAGCCCATCGAGGACATCGTCGCCGGGGTCGAGACCGTGATCATCTCCCATCTCCATGCCGATCATTTCGACGAGGTCGCCAAGGAACGTCTGCCGAAGAACCTGCCGATCCTGTGCCGGCCCGGCGACGAGGCGGCGATCGCGCAGGCGGGCTTCTCCTCGATCACGGCGATCGACTGCTATGTCAGGCTGGGGCCGATCATCCTGAAGCGGCATCCGGCCCAGCACGGCACCGGCGCCGTCGTCGAGAAGATGGGGCCGGTCATGGGGCTGAGCTTCGAGGCGCCGGGCGAGCCGACGCTCTACTGGTGCGGCGACAGCGTGCTCTATCCGCCCCTGCGCGATGCCGCGACTGCGACAGGCCCCGACGTGATCGTCAGCCATTCCTGCGGGGCGATGTGGGACAACACGCTGATCGTGATGGATGCCGAGCAGACGCTCGACCTGGCCGAGGCTTTCCCGCATGCGACAGTGATCGCGACGCATATGGAAGCGCTCGACCACGCCACGGTCAGCCGCTCGGCGCTGCGCAAGGCGGCGAAGGAGCGTGGTGTCGACACGCAACGCCTGCGCATCCCCGCCGATGGCGAGACGATCGAACTCGGCGTGCCGGCGCTGGTTTAGGCGCTCGGCAGCAAGATCAAACGCGGGAACCCCTCTCCTGTAAGGAGAGGGGTAGGGGTGAGGTGTCGGCCCCTGGACCAGTTCGCGAAGATTTCCCCGCAGCAGCCGTCAGGCTGCCGCCTCAATTTCCAACGGCCTACACCTCACCCTGCCCTCTCCTTACAGGAGAGGGTTCCCCGCGCTCTTATCGTCGGGGTTCAGCATCAGCCGAGCCGTATTGCCTTGCCCGAGAATGACACGTTAGGAGACTTACTCCCCCGCCTTCAATTGCCTGGCGTAGATATCCTTGTACTGCTCGCGCAGCAGGTTCTTCTGAACCTTGCCCATGGTGTTGCGTGGCAGCTCCGCCACAACGAAGACCTGCTTGGGCTGCTTGAACTTGGCGAGACGCTGCTCCAGCGCCGTGGCGATCCCCTTCGCGGTGATCTCGGCACCGGGCTTGCAGACCACGCACGCGGTGACGCCCTCGCCGAAATCGGGATGCGGCACGCCGATAACGGCGCTCTCGATCACGCCCGGCATCTCGTCGATCTCGGTCTCAACTTCCTTCGGATAGACGTTGTAGCCGCCAGTGATGATCAGGTCCTTGCCGCGCCCGACGATATGGACGTAGCCGGCGGGATCGATCTTGCCGAGATCGCCGGTGATGAAGAAGCCGTCGGCCCTAAACTCAGCGGCCGTCTTCTCGGGATTGCGCCAATAGCCCTTGAAGACATTCGGGCCCTTAACCTCGATCATGCCGATCTCGTCGCGGGCGATCTCCTTGCCGGTCTCAGGCTCGGTGACGCGGGCTGAGACGCCCGGCAGCGGGAAGCCGACCGTGCCGGCGACCCGATCCCCCTCATAGGGGTTCGAGGTATTCATGTTGGTCTCGGTCATGCCGTATCGTTCGAGAATGGCGTGGCCGGTGCGAGCGCTCCACTCGCGATGCGTCTCGGCCAGAAGCGGCGCCGAGCCGGAGACGAAGAGGCGCATATGCTTCGTCGCTTCCTTGGTCAGGCGGGCATCCTGAAGCAAACGGACATAGAAGGTCGGCACGCCCATCATGCTGGTCGCCTGCGGCAGATACTTGAAGACCTGCTCCGGATCGAATTTCGGCAGGAGGATCATCGAAGCGCCGGACAGCAGGATCACGTTGGTCGCGACGAAGAGGCCATGCGTGTGGAAGATCGGCAAGGCATGCAGCAGCACGTCGCCCTTCGTGAAGCGCCAGTAGTCGACCAGCGCCAGCGCATTGGACGACAGGTTGTCATGGCTGAGCATCGCGCCCTTGGAGCGTCCGGTCGTACCAGAGGTGTAGAGGATCGCGGCGAGATCGTCCGGCCCGCGCGCGACATCCGCGAATTCGTCTGAGGCGGCATCGGCCTTATCGAGCAGGCTGCCGGTGCCGATGCCCAGCGTCTCCAGCTTGGCGCCGGCCTTCTCGGCATAGGGGCGCAGCGCTTCGGCCTTGGCGGGATCGCAGACGAAGACCGCTGGCTCGGCATCCCCCAGGAAATACTCGATCTCGGCCGGGGTATAGGCGGTGTTCAGCGGCAGGAAGATCGCGCCGGCCCGCACAGTCCCGAGATAGAGCATCAGCGCCTCGAAGCTCTTCTCGACCTGCACCGCAACGCGATCGCCCGGCTTCACGCCGAGTCCGGCGAGTGCATCCGCGAAGCGCGCGGAGACCGCAACCATGTCGCCATAGGAGAAACGCCTGCCATCATCGAGCAGCGCGAAGGGCGCGGCGGGCGCCGGCATGCGCGAACGAATCAGGTCGAAGAGGTGGTTGCCCATGATTTCGGGTCCTTTCAGGCGTTTTCGCATTCGAGTATCGGACTGAACACGACATTCAGTCCGATACTCTAGATCCTAGATTTTGCATCGGCCTTTTTCGAAAACCGCATCACGCTCTTCGGACCAATGCTCTAGCTCGCAACAGGGCGCAGGAGCTTGCGTACGCCGGAGGAGGCCACCACCGTATTGCGGGTCGCGAAGGCCTCGTGGTTGGTCTCGATATCGTCGAGGTCGTAGCGGTAATTGACCATCACGCCGTGCGACTCGCGCAAGCCCCGCGCCGAGAGATTACCGCCGACATTGATGCGCTCCAGCCGCGCTCCGTTGCCGAGATGGAAGCGGGCGACGGGATCGATGACGCGGCCCGAGCCCGTGCGCGCCCGCAGCATGTATTGCGCCATCATCTGGCCGAGCAGCTTGTCGCGGCGCGCCTTGGTGGCATCGTCGAGCGAGATCGTCTCGCCGGCCGGGCGGGCGAGCTCGGAACGCTCCTCGTTGGTGAGCACGAGATCGCCGGGCTCTTCCGCCATGCCGGCGAGCCAGCGGGCGAAACCGGGCACAGGCGAGAGCGTGACGAAGGTATCCAGTCCCGGCAGTTCACGCTTCAGGTCCTCGGCGACCTGCTTGATCAGGAAATTACCGAAGGAGATGCCACGCAGGCCCTCCTGGCAGTTTGAGATCGAATAGAACACCGCCGTCGTCGCCTGCTGCGCTGGCAGGACCTCACGCTCAGGCTCCAGCACTTCGCTGATGCTGCGCGGGATATCCCCGGTCAGCGCTACCTCGACGAAGATCAGCGGGTCGTCGACGAGCTGGGGATGGAAGAAGGCAAAACAGCGCCGATCCGCAGGCTCCAGCCGGCGCCTGAGATCGTCCCAACCCTGGATCTCGTGGACCGCCTCGTAGCGGATGATCTTCTCCAGGACGTTTGCGGGGGTGCGCCAGTCGATCCGGCGCAGGACCAGGAAGCCGCGGTTGAACCAGGAGCCGAAGAGATGACGGAAATCGTCGTCGATGCCCTTCAGCTCCGGCTCCGCCGCGATCGCCTCGAACAGGGCTTCACGCATCCGCACCAGCACATGCGTGCCCTCGGGCGCGAGATTAAGGCGACGGAACAGTTCCTGCCGGCGCGGCTCGGACGCCTGATGCAGAGCCGCCACCGTCGCCGGGCAGGGCTTGGCACGATAGGCCTCGATCGCCGCGTCGAGCCGCTCGTGATCAGGGCCGAAACGCTCCCGCAGCATGGTGAAGAAGGCGAGCCGGCCGGGCTTGTCGAGCTTCTGCCACGCTTCCAGCACGGCCTGCGCCAACGCCATCCCAGAGGCCTCGCCACGACCGGAGAGGAGATCCTCGCAGAGCTTGTCGATCGGGCGCGAGCGATTGCCAAGAAAGCGCTCGAAGCCGATCAGCGCGCGGCCGCGATCCGCCACGTTGATCAGAAGTTCGCCGAGAAATGCCATGTCCATACCGTTTCCCAGTTCGCGGGCCGAGCCTACAGGAGATTCAGGGCAGGAAAATCGGGCATCAGCGCAGCAAATTCCAGGCTTTCACGAAGAAATCCGGCGTGCCAAAATTGCCGGATTTCAGGGCCACGACCATTTCCGGCCCATCGACGACGCGCGTCCAGGGCACGCCGGGGTCAATTTCCGGGCCGATTTCGAGGGTGCGGATGCCCAAGCTCAGCACCGTTGCGCCCGAGGTCTCGCCGCCAGCGACGAGAAGCCGCGTCACACCGCCTTCGGAAAGCCGGCGCGCCAGCTCGGCGAAGGCGTGTTCGACGATGCTGCCGGCCCGCTCGCGGCCCAGCTTGCCCTGCACAGCCGCGACCTCAGCCGGATCATCGCTGGAATAGACGAGGAACGGTTTGTCGGCCGGCTGCGCCAGCGCCCAGGCGGCGAGGCCGACGGCATCCTGGCTGCCGTCGACCAGAGCGAAGGGATCGACCTTCAGCGCAGGAAAGCCAGCCGCGAGCGCCGCCTTGATCTGGCCGCGTGTCGCGGTGGAGCAACTGCCGGAAATGATACCGGCACGCCCGGCGGGCGCCTTCAAGTCCTGCGGGCCGGGACGCTCCGGCAGCAGGCCGGCGCGGCGGAAATTCTGCGGCAGGCCCATCGCGATGCCCGAGCCGCCGGTCAGCAGGACATGCTCCGACACGGCGTGGCCGAGCGTCATCAGGTCCTCGTTTGTCAGGGCGTCGGTCACGGCATAGCGGATGCCGTCAGCCTCCAGCTTCGCGAGCCGCGCCTTCACCGCGGCCGGGCCCGCGAGCACGGTGGCGTAGTCGACGAGACCGGTTTCGGTCTTCGCCTGCGTCGACATCAGGCGCATCAGGCTGGAATCCCGCATCGGCGTCAGCGGATGGTCCTTCATCGAGCTTTCATGCAGCGGCACGGCGCCGACGAAGAGATAGCCCTGATAGATCGAGCGGCCATTCGCCGGGAACGCCGGACAGATGATGGCGAGCCTGGCGCCCAGCCGTTCCGCCAGCGCATTCGCCACCGGCCCGATATTGCCCTGCGCCGTCGAATCGAAGGTCGAGCAGTATTTGAACAGGATCTGGCGCGCGCCAGCTTTCAGCAGCGCCTCGCAGGCGGCGAGCGAATCCGCGATGGCCTCAGCCACCGGATTGGTCCGCGATTTCAGCGCGACGACGACAGCATCGGCCTCCGGCAGCGCAGTGCCGGCCGGCGGCACGCCGATGACCTGGACGGTGCGCATGCCCGCCCGATTCAGCATCAGCGCAACATCGGTCGCGCCCGTCATGTCGTCGGCGATCACGCCCAGCAGCATGCCCAATCTCCCTCAGGCCCAGACGGCCCATGCCTTGTCGATCGCCGTTCTAGCTTCTGCCGAAAGAGGTGGCGACAGCCATGGCCGCATCGGGCACGCCCATCCCGGACATGGAACCCGCCTCACGGCAAGACGGTGCCCGCCCAGACTGCAGGCCGAGTTGCCAGCGAATTGATGCGGCGCATCATCGACGCCGGCCGCAAACTGAGTCAGGTTAGTGCCACAAGGAACGAATTGAGCAGAACGACCCGCTGCCAACGCGGTGGAAACGTTCGCCGACAACCGTCCGGAACGAGGGGAAATCATGAAGCTTTTGAAGGTTGCGATCTCGGCCGCCGCGCTCGCGCTCGCGACAATGCCGGCCCTGGCCCAGGCTCCGTCCACCCTGCGGATCGGGCTTCAGGAAGACCCCGACATGCTCGACCCGCACAAGGCGCGCACCTTCGTCGGCCGCATCGTCTTCATGGGACTGTGCGACCGGCTGGTCGATATCACGCCGGACCTGAAGCTGGTGCCGCGCCTGGCGACGGAATGGAATTTCTCCGCCGATGGCATGACGCTGACGATGAAGCTGCGCAGCGACGCCAAGTTTCATGACGGCGAGGCCTTCAACGCCGAGGCTGCCAAGGCCAATCTCGACCGCGCCCGCACCTTGCCCGACTCGCTGCGCAAGGCCGAGCTCGGCTCGGTCGACAGCGTCGAAGCGCCCGACGCGACCACGCTGGTGCTGAAGCTGAAGCGCCCCGACGCCACCCTGCTCTCGCAGCTCACCGATCGCGCCGGCATGATGCTCTCGCCCAAGACCCTGTCGGGCGACGTCGCGGCGAAGCCGGTCTGCTCCGGCCCCTATAAATTCGTCGAGCGCGTGCAGAACGACCGCATCGTGCTGGAGAAGTTCAAGGAGCATTGGGAGGCCGACAAGTACAGTTTCGACCGTGTGCTCTACCGCTCGATCCCCGACACGACGGTGCGCCTCGCCAATCTGCGCTCGGGCGAACTCGACATGCTGGAGCGGCTGGCCCCGACCGACGTGAAATCGGCTCAATCGGACAAGTCGCTGAAGGTCGAGAGCATCGCCAATCTCGGCTACCAGGGCATCACCATCAACACCAACAATGGTGAAGCCGCCAACCAGCCGATGGGCAAGGACAAGCGCGTGCGCCAGGCACTCTCCCTGTCGATCGACCGCAAGGTGCTGAGCCAGGTCGTGTTCGAGGGGCTCTACGCGCCGTCGAACCAGCCGTTCAACCCCGGCAACTACTATGTCAGCGCCGATCTGCCGGTGCCCGCCCGCGACCTCGCCAAGGCCAAGGCCCTGCTCAAGGAAGCCGGGCAGTCCAAGGTCTCGGTCGAGCTCTTCGTCACCAACAACCCGGTCGATGCCCAGCTGGGGCAGGTGATCCAGGCGATGGCGCAGGAAGCCGGCATCGACATCCAGATCCGCTCGACCGAATTCGCCAGCCAGCTGCGCGACCAGCAGCAGGGCAAGTTCCAGATGAGCCGCGTCGGCTGGTCCGGCCGAATCGACCCGGACGGCAACATCCATCCGTTCGCCCATTCGAAGGGCAACCAGAACGACGGCAAATACGCCAATGCGGAGGTCGACAAGCTCCTCGACGAGGCCCGCACGATCTACGAGCCGGCCGAACGCAAGAAGCGCTACGACGCCGCGCAGAAGATCCTGCAGGACGAGTTGCCGATCATCTACCTCTATAACCAGACGGTGTTCTTCGCGATGCGCTCCGACATGCAGGGCTTTGCGATCAACCCGGACGGGATGATCCGGCTGGCCGGGCTGAAGCGCTCGTGAGGACGTTCATGCTCTGAGAGGTGGCCCATGGCCACGCTCATCCTCCGCCGCATCCTGATCGCGATACCGACGCTGTTTCTGGTATCGCTCTTCGTCTTCGCCTTGCAGCGCGCGCTGCCGGGCGACCCGTTCCTCGTCATCGCCGGCGAGGAACGCGACCCCGAGGTGATCGCGCGGCTGCGCGAGATCTACCGGCTGGACGATCCGATCTTCGTCCAGTTCTTCGCCTGGCTCGGACAGGTCGTGCAGGGCGATTTCGGCCGCTCGCTGCGCACCGGCGAGCCGGTGCTGAACCTGATCCTGCAAAAGCTGCCGGTGACGATCCAGCTCGCCACCGCGTCGATCCTGGTCGCGATCTGCATCGGCATCCCGATCGGCATCCTGGCCGCACGGCGCAAGGGCACGATCGTCGACTACTCCGCCAGCGCAGTCGCGCTGTCGGGGCTGTCGATCCCGAATTTCTGGTTCGGGATCATGCTGATCCTGCTGGTCTCGGTGTATCTGAAATGGCTGCCGGCATCCGGCTATGAATCGATCTTCGTCCACCCCTGGGAGGCGATCCAGCGCCTGATCATGCCGGCCTTCGTGCTCGGCAACGGACTCGCCGCCTTCCTGATGCGCCACACCCGCTCGGCGATGCTGGAGGTGCTGCGGTCGGACTATGTCCGTACCGCCCGCGCGAAGGGGCTCGACGAGGATGCGGTCGTGCATCGCCATGCGCTGCGCAATGCGCTGATGCCGATCATCACGCTGACGACCCTGCTCTTCGGCGAATTGCTGGCGGGCGCGGTGCTGACCGAACAGGTCTTCACCATTCCCGGCTTCGGCAAGCTCATCGTCGATGCGGTGTTCAACCGCGACTATGGCGTGGTGCAGGGCGTGGTGCTGTGCACCGCCATCGGCTTCATCCTGATGAACCTCATCGCCGATATCCTCTATGTCCTCGTCAACCCGCGTCTGAGGACAGGCTGATGGCATCGCTCGATTCCATCTCCTCGACCGGGAGCGCGAGCGGCGTGAGCGCCCGCCCCGGCGTCTTCGCCCGGCTGATCCGCAACAAATCGGCGCTGATCGGCGGCAGCATCGTGCTGGTCTTCCTGCTGATGGCTGTGCTGGCGCCGGTGCTGCCGCTGGCCGACCCGTTCAAGTCGAACTTCCTCGCCATCCGCAAGCCGCCGTCGGAACTCTACTGGTTCGGCACGGACGAACTCGGCCGCGATCAGGTCTCGCGGCTCTTCTACGGGGCGCAGGCCTCGCTGCTCGCCGGCATCGTCTCGGTGCTGATTGCGGTTGCGATCGGCCTGCCCTTCGGCCTGCTCGCCGGCTGGTATGGCGGCTGGATCGACATCGTGATCTCGCGCGTCACCGAAGCCTTGCTCGCCTGCCCGTTCCTGATCCTCGCCATCGCCTTCGCCGCCGTGCTCGGCCCGTCGCTGACCAATGCGATGATCGCGATCGGCCTGTCGGCGGTACCGATCTTCATCCGGCTGATCCGTGGCCAGGTGATGAGCGTGAAGGCGGAGGATTTCGTCGAAGGAGCGCGGGCGGTCGGTGCGCGCGATCTCCGGCTGATGTTCCGTCATGTCCTGCCCAACACCCTGTCCCCCATCGTGGTGCAGTCGACATTGTTCATGGCGCAGGCGATCATTCTGGAAGCTGCCCTCTCCTTCCTCGGCCTCGGCCAGCAGCCACCTGCACCGTCCTGGGGGCAGATGCTCAACGTCGCCAAGAACTTCATGGAGCAGGCGCCGTGGATGTCGGTGGCACCGGGCATCTGCATCTTCCTCGCCGTGCTCGGCTTCAACCTGCTCGGCGACGGCCTGCGCGACGCGCTCGACCCGAAAGAAAACTAGGCTTCAGGGATACGCCCATGTTCACCACCCGCCCCGAAATCCTCGGCACCTTCGGCGTCGTGACCTCGACGCACTGGCTGGCGACCGCTTCCGGCATGGCCATGCTGGAAAAGGGCGGCAACGCCTTCGACGCCTGCGCCGCCGCCGCCTTCGTGCTGCAGGTGGTGGAGCCGCATCTCGTCGGGCCAGCCGGCGACATGCCTGCCGTGTTCTATTCGGCCGAAACCGGGAAGGTCGAGACGCTCTGCGCGCAGGGCCCCGCTCCTCAGGCGGCGACCATCGCCGCCTACAAGGCGCTCGGCCTCGACCTGATCCCCGGCTCTGGTCTGCTCGCGACCGTCATCCCCGGCGCCTTCGGCGGCTGGATGACGCTGCTGCGCGATCATGGCCGGCTGAAGCTGCGCGATGTCCTCGAACCGGCGATCGGCTATTTCGAGAACGGCCACCCGATGCTGCCGCGCGTCTCGGATTCGATCCGGGAACTGACCGATCTCTTCAGCAACGAGTGGTCGACCTCGGGCGAGGTCTACCTGCCGGGCGGCAATGTCCCGGAGGCGCGCAAGCTCTTCGCCAACAAAGCCGCGGCCGAGACCTACAAGCGCATCCTTTCGGAGGCGGAAGCCAAGGGCGGCGACCGGCAGGAGCAGATCCAGGGCGCCTATGACGCCTGGTACAAGGGCTTCGTCGCCGAGGCGATGGACCGTTTCTGCCGCACGCAGGAGGTGATGGATTCCTCCGGCCGCCGCAACAAGGGCCTGCTCACCGCGCAGGACATGGCGAACTACAAGCCGACCTACGAGACGCCGACCTCGGTGACCTATCACGACTGGGAGGTCTTCAAGATCGGCCCCTGGGGCCAGGGACCGGCCTTCCTGCAGACGCTGAAGATCCTGGAGGGCGTCGATCTCGCGGGAATGGGGCCGGCCAGCCCCGACTTCGTCCATCATGTCGTCGAGGCGATGAAGCTCGCCTTCGCCGACCGCGAGGCCTATTACGGCGACCCGGATTTCGTGAAGGTGCCGCTCGCGACGCTGCTCTCCGAGGACTACGCGGCCGGACGGCGCGGCCTGATCGGCGAGCGCGCCTCGCTGGAGCTGCGTCCTGGCGTCGTCTCGGGTTACGAGGCGCAGGTCGCGCATGCGATGAGGGCGCTCGGGGCCATCGCCCAGCCGACGCAGGGCGGCGCCAGCGTCGGCGAACCGACCATGGCGTCGATGGTCGCAGCGGGACGCAAGGGCGACACCGTCCATATCGACGTCATCGACAGATGGGGCAACATGATCGCGGCGACGCCCTCCGGCGGCTGGCTGCAATCCTCGCCGGTCATTCCCGAGCTCGGCTTCCCGCTGAATTCCCGCGCCCAGATGTTCTGGCTGGAAGAGGGCCTGCCCTCCTCGCTCGCGCCGGGCAAGCGGCCGCGCACGACACTGACCCCCTCGATCGCCTTCGAGCACGGCAAGCCCCGCCTCGCCTTCGGCACGCCGGGCGGCGACCAGCAGGAGCAGTGGCAGCTCGGCCTGTTCCTGCGCCGCGTCCATCACGGCCTCAACCTGCAGGAAGCGATCGACCTGCCGCTGTTCCACACGCAGCACTTCCCCTCCTCCTTCTATCCACGCTCGTCGCGGCCGGGCCATATGATGATCGAGGAGAGCATCGGCACCGCCGCGCTCGCCGAGCTGGAGCGGCGCGGTCACGCCGTCGAGAAGGCACCTGCCTGGACTGTCGGCCGGCTCACTGCGGCAGAACGCAGCGACGACGGCCTCTTGCGCGCTGCCGCGACGCCGCGTCTGATGCAGGCTTATGCCGCTGGCCGTTGAGGAGCTGACTACATGACCTGGTCCATCGTCGCCCGCGACGCCGCGACCGGCGCCTATGGCGTCGCCGTCTCGACCTGCGCCTTCGCCGTCGGTGCCCGCGTGCCTTATGGCGGCGGGCGGATCGGCGCGATCGCCACACAGGCCTTCGTCAATCCGCTCTACGGCATCGACGGCCTCCGGCTGCTGCAGGAAGGGCGCTCGGCGGTCGAGATCATCGCAACGCTGACCGCGGCCGACGAAGGCCGCGCCCATCGTCAGCTCCATGTCATCGACCGCGACGGCAAGATCGCCTCGCATACGGGCGCAGCTTGCATCGACTGGTGCGGCGCCGTCGACGGGCCGCAGGTCTCGGTCGCCGGCAACATGCTCGCCGGACCCGAGGTCGTGCAGCAGACGCTGAAGGCCTATATCGCTTCCTCTGCGCTCGATTTCGACGAGAGGCTGCTGGTGGCGCTGGAAGCCGGCGAGAAGGCCGGTGGCGACAAGCGCGGCAAGCAATCCGCCGCGATCCGGATCTGGAACGGCGAGCCTGTGCCGAGCATCGATATCCGCGTCGACGACCATACCGACCCGCTGACGGAACTGCGCCGGCTCTGGCGCGTCGCGCATCAGCGCTCGGTGCCGTTCCAGCAGGCCTCGCCCTCGCGCGGGCGCCCTGCCGGCGTCACCGACCGGGCCGAGCTCGACCGCCTCTGCACGGAATACGCAGCCTCCTGGAACGTCCGACATCCGGAGACCTGAGCGACCAAATGCATTCTCGGCGTAGCCGCGTCGTGATAGGCTGACGTTTCGTCATCCTGCCATACCGATGAGCGGGGAATGCGATGGCCGATCCGAACACCGAAGCCCTCCAGAAGCGCATCGCCACGCTGGAGGCGCAGGTCGCAGCCCTGTTGCAGGCTATATCGGCCGATCGCGGCGGCAATGTCGTCATCAACGCGCCGGGCTCGCTGACCGTCAATTGCGGGATGGGCATCGCGTTCACAGCCGGCAGCGTGATGACGCTGACGGCGGGTGCCAACCTTGCAGTGACCGCAGGCGCCAATGCCACGATTGTGGTCGGTAACCGCCTGCGCGTCAGCAGCGGCCATGAAGCCTCGTTCGAGACACGAAGTTTCAACGTCGACGCGGCAGTGAGTTGCGAGATCGACAGCGGGCAAAACCTCGCAATCACAGTGGGCAAGGACATGGCGATGAGGATCGGAGCGGGTATGGCCGTCAGTGTCGGCAAGACGCTTGCGATCGAAAGCGCCGACGCAGCAACCCTCAAGAGCGGCGATGCCAGGCTCAGCATGAAGAAGGATGGCAGCGTCGAATTGCAGGGGCGCGATATCGCACTCAAGGCTTCCGGACGCCTCGAAGCCAAGGCGTCCGGCAATGTCACGATCAAGGGATCGAAAATCCTGCAGAACTAGAGAACGCCGGCTTCTGACGGCGCTGTTCGATGTTCAGGTCAGACGACCCCGCGCCGCAACCGGCAGTTCCCCAATCAGCTTGTCGCCGCGCACGGTGATCAGGCGATCGACCATATTGACGACGACGCAGACATGGTTCGGCACGACGCGGACGACCTCGCCGACGAGCGGGCGCTTGTTCGAGGCGGAGAGATCGAGGAAGCCGTGCTCCTCGGCGAATTGCGCGATCCGCGCCGCCGGATATTCGAGGATATAGCCGTGGCCGTCGAGATTACCCTTGTCGCTGGTCAGCGTCTTCGAGCCTGAATCGAGGATGCCGCGCTCAGGCCCGGCCCGGCTCACCACGGTCGCATAGACCATGAGCGCGCAATCCTCGAGCGTCGCGACGCCGGCCGCGATCTGCATGCGGTCGTTGAAGATCGAGGTGCCCGAGCGATGCTCGGTCGAGCCCTTGAGCTTGCCGATATGGGGCAGATTGGGCGAGCCGCCGGTCGAGACGATGTCGGCCTTGAGGCCGGCCTCGCGCAGGCCGGCATTGGCGGTGTCGAGGAAGGCCTGCGTGCGCTCCCAGCCATCCTCCGGCGGGTACATCAGGAAGCCGGCGAAGCGCAGGCCGGGCGAAGCCGCGACCATCCTAGCGAGCTCGACCGCTTCACCGGGCGTCTCGACGCCGGCGCGCTTGCGGCCGGTATCGCATTCGATGACGACCTCAAGATCACGACCTGCGATCTCCCCCGCCCGCGGCAAGCCGGAGATCGTGACGGGATTGTCGGCGGCGACGATCATGCGGACGCGTCTTTGCAACGCTCCCAGACGCCCCAGCTTCTCCTCGCCGAGGATGTTGTAGCTGATCAGGATGTCGTCGATACCGCCATCGGCCATGATCTCGGCCTCGCCGAGCTTCTGGCAGGTGATGCCGCGCGCGCCGGCCTCGATCTGGAGTCGGGCCAGCTCGGGCGATTTATGCGTCTTGATATGCGGGCGATTGGCCAGGCCGGCGGCGTCGCAGGTCGCCTGAAGGCGCGCGATATTGGCATCGACCTTGTCGAGATCGATCACAACGGCGGGCGTGCCGTAGACGCGGGCGATCTCGGCGGCGAGCGGGGTGGCGGCCGGCTGATCGACGGCCCTGGAGGTAGTTGCGGTCATGCTCATGAGTGCACCTTGACGATAACTTCGATCTCGACGGTCATGCGGTTCGGCAGGGAGCCCATGCCGACGGCCGAACGGGCATGTCGGCCGCGGTCGCCGAGGACGGCGACGAACAGATCCGAGCAACCATTGATGACCTTGGGATGATCAGAGAACTCGGGCACGGCATTGACCATGCCCAGCAGCTTGACCACCTCGACCTTGTCGAGCGAGCCGGCGGCCTTCTTCATCGCTGCTAGCAGGCCGAGGCCCGTGTGCCTGGCATGCTCGTAAGCTTGCTCGACCGTGACGTCGGCGCCGACCTTGCCGGTCGGATAGGTACCATCGGCCCGCCTCGGCCCCTGGCCGGAGAGATAGACCATGTCGCCGACCTGCTTGAAGCTGACATAGGTGGCGACCGGCGTCGGCATGTCCGGCAGGGTCAGACCCAGCTCCTTCAGCCTGTCTTCGGGGCTCATGGCGTTTCTCTCCTCAAATCCTGCCGGCATCTCGGGCGCCGGCCCGTCCTGTCAGTCGTTCAGTTCGCGGCGCATGTAGCGGGCCGCATCGTCATAGCTCGCGAGCTTGCGATCAAGCGTAGGGTCATGCACCTCGCGAAAGCCCTGCCGCCGCCAGAAGCCGGTCGAGTCGTTGACCGCGACGAGCGCGAGGCTCGTATGGCCGCCCGCGGCGGCTTGGCGGGCGATCGCGGTGACGATCGCGACCGCC
>WPCJ01368723.1_pt1 | contig 25411 bp, 20 predicted proteins | sample 5399831 | NCBI WGS metagenome assembly WPCJ01 (sample SAMN12869470, study PRJNA574797) | sludge metagenome | isolation source: wastewater treatment of pH10 | place: China:Beijing | collected 2019-05-20 | reverse complement strand
AACAGATCGAGGATCTGGGCGCGGATCGAGACATCGAGCGCCGACACCGGCTCATCCGCCACCACCAGTTGCGGCCTCGTGATGATGGCGCGCGCGATGGACAGGCGCTGGCGCTGGCCGCCGGAGAACTCGTGCGGATATTTGTCGAGTGCATCCGGCCCCAGCCCGACTTCGGCCAGCGCGGCAGCCGCCATCTCGCGGCGTTCGGCCCGTGTCGGGGCCTTTTCCAGCAGGTGGAGCGGTTCCGTCACCAGCTTTCCGACTTTCTGGCGGGGATTGAAGGAACCGTAGGGGTCCTGGAACACCACCTGCATGTCGCGCCTTGCCGGCTTCAGCTCGGCCTCGCGCCTGCCGGTGAGGGTTTCGCCCCGGAAGCGGATTTCGCCGGCGGTCGGCCGGTCCAGCGCCAGCACCATGCGCGCCAGCGTGGACTTGCCGCATCCGGAGCGGCCGACCAGCGCCACCGAGCGGCCGGGCGCGATGGAAAACGACACATCGTCCACCGCGCGGGTCGGCGTGGCGCGCCGAAACAGCGACAGGCGGCGGCCGGGATAGTCCCGGGCGAGGTTCCGGACGGAAAGGAGGGGGCTGTCGGGGTCCTCGGGCTTCCGCGTGTTGCGTGCAGCCGCGGCGGCGCGGATTTCCGGCACATGGGTGGAGGCTTGCGCCAGTTGCCGCGTGTAGGGATGCGTTTGCGCCGAAAGCACCTGCGCCGTCTCGCCGTCCTCCATCACCCTGCCATTGCGCAGGATGGTGATGCGGTCGGCCATGTCGGCCACGACGGCGAGGTCGTGCGAGATCAGAAGCAGGCCCATGCGGTTTTCCGCCACCAGGTCGCGCAGCAGGTCCAGCACCTGCGCCTGCAACACCACGTCGAGCGCGGTGGTGGGCTCGTCCGCGATCAGCAGCCGGGGCTTCAGCGCGCAGGCGATGGCGATGACGACGCGCTGGCGCTGGCCGCCGGACAGTTCGTGCGGATAGCGCGACAGCGGGAATTTTGCTTCCGGCAGGCCGACGCGGTCGAGTATCCGGCGGGTGCGGTCCTCCGCCTCGGCACGGCTGGAGCGCGTGTGCCAGCGTATGCCCTCGGTCACCTGCTCGCCGATGGTCTTGAGCGGGTTGAGCGCGGTCATCGGCTCCTGGAACACCATGCCGATGTCGTCGCCGCGCAGCGTGCACATATGCTCCTCGCTGGCGGTGGCGAGATCGTTGCCGTCGAACAGCACGCGGCCGGACGTGCGGGCGGCATGGGGCAGAAGCTGCATGACGGTCAGCGCCGTCATCGACTTGCCGGAGCCCGATTCGCCGACCAGCGCCATGATCTCGCCCTGACGCACCGACAGGTCGATGCCGTTCAAAACCGGGACCGTGCCGATGGAGAGCGACAGGTTTTCGATCTCGAGCAGGCTCATCGGCGCCGCCTCGATTTCGGATCGAGCAGGTCGGCGATGCCGTCACCCAGAAGGTTCAGCCCCAGCACGGTGATGACGATGGCCATGCCGGGAAACAGCGCCATCCAGGGGGCGATCGTCATGCGCGTCTGGGCGTCGAACAGCATGCGCCCCCAGCTCGGCATGGGCGGCTGCGCGCCGAGCCCGAGATAGGAAAGGCCGGCTTCCGCCAATATGCCGAGCGCGAACTGGATGGTGCCCTGCACCAGCAACTGATTGGCGATGTTCGGCAATATGTGCTCGACGGTGATCAGCGTCTGGCCCTTGCCTGCGGCGCGGGCGGCCAGAATGAACTCGCGCGGCCACACCGACAGCGCGCCGGCACGCGCCACGCGGGCGAACACCGGCACGTTGAAGATGCCGATGGCGATGATGGCGTTGATGGCGCCGGGACCAAAAATGGCGGTGATCATGATCGCCGACAGCAGCGCCGGAAAGGCGAAGACGAGGTCGTTCAACCGCATCAGCGCCTCATCCAGCAGGCCGCCGCGCGCCGCCGCGAACAGGCCGAGCGGCACGCCGATCCCCATGCCGATGCCGACCGCCACCAGCGCCACCGCGATGGAATTGCGCGCGCCCACCATGATCATCGAGGCGATGTCACGGCCGAAATGATCGGTGCCGAACCAGTGGGTAAAGGAAGGGGCCTGCGTCCTGTCCGCCACGACGAGCTTCGTCACGTCATAGGGCGTCCACAGGAAGGAGGCGAGCGCCATCAGGGCGACGAGCCCGGTGATCAGGCAACCTGCAACCAGCGGCCGGTTGGCGAGCGCCCTCATGCCCGGCTCCTGAGCCGCGGATCGACCAGCGCGTAGGACAGGTCGACGATCAGGTTGACGGCGATGACGGTGGCGACCAGCAGCATGACCACGCTTTCGACCACGATCAGGTCACGCTGGGTGATCGCCTGGAAGATGAGGCGTCCGAGGCCCGGCAGGTAGAACACGTTCTCGATGATGATGGTGCCGGCCAGCAGGAAGGCGAATTGCAGGCCCATGATGGTTACGACCGGGATCAGCGCATTGCGCAGCGCATGACCCCACAGCACCTTGCGCCACGGCATGCCTTTGGCGCGGGCGGTGCGGATGTAGTCTTCCGACAGCACATCAACCAGCGCCGAGCGGGTGACGCGGGCGAGGATCGCGGCCTGCGGCAGGGCGAGCGCCAGCGCCGGCAATATCAGAGCCTTGAGGGCCGGCCAGATGCCGGCGCTCCAGCCCGGAAAACCGCCTGCGGGCAGCCAGCGCAGCCACACCGCGAACAGATAGACCAGTAGCAGCGCGAACCAGAAATTGGGCACCGCCACGCCAAGCTGCGCCGCGCCCATCGAGATCGCATCGCCGGCCTTGCCGCGCCGCGAGGCGGCGTAGAGTCCGACCGGAATGGCGATGACGGTGGAGAGCGCCAGCGCGATCAGCGCCAGTGGCAGCGACACGGCAAGCCGCTCCGCGATCAGGTCGATCACCGGCACCGAATAGGTGTAGGAGCGGCCGAAATCGAGCGACAGAAGGTTGCCCGCCCAGTGCAGGTAGCGCTGCACCGGCGAGCCATCGAGGCCCATCTGCTGGCGCAACTGCTCGACCTGCGCCTCGCTGGCGTTCATGCCGAGCATGACGCGCGCCGGATCGCCCGGCATGATCTCCAGCACCGAAAACACCACCACGGACGCCAGCGCCAGCGTGATGGCGGCGATGGCGAGGCGCTTCGCGAGATAGGCCGTCATGCGGCGGCGCTTTCGTTCCGGCGGGGCATTACCCCCACCCCTGACCCCTCCCCACAAGGGGAAGGTGGATGATTTCGCCGTTGTCGTTGCCAAAATCTTTGACATTGGATGGGGGATGCTGGCGTTGCAAAATTCTCCTCCCCCTTGTTGGGAGGGGTCAGGGGTGGCGGCAATGCCAGATGCGACCGGCTTCCCGTAAACGGCAAGAAGGATGCTGTCCTCAACGCTGACGTCTCCCTCTCCCCGCGGGCGGGGAGAGGGTGAGGGTGAGGGGCCGTTTCAGCCGGAATCCGAAATGATTCGATAGCAGCGCTTTTGGATGTCCCACCAAAGACGATGGGGAGCAGGCCCGAGCGAGTCATCATATCCATTGGCCTGCTGCCGGATTACGGGCGAAGCATTCCCGCTACTCCGTCCACCGCACCCTGGTCACGTCGTTGGCCTGAATGGGAGCGTCCTTCCAGAAGCCTTCGAGTTTCGCGTCCCATACGCCCACCTTCGGCAGTTCGTAGAGGAAGCCGACCACGGCGTCGTCGGCGAGGATCTTCTGCGCCTGCCCGAGCAGCTCGTTGCGCTTGGCCTCGTCGGAGGTGAGGTTCAGTTCCTCGATCACCTTGTCGAAGGCCGGATTGTCGTAGTTGAAGTAATAATCCTTGCGCGCATAGATATCGATGTCGTTCGGCTCGGTGTGCGAGACGATGGTGAGGTCGAAATCCTTGCGGGTGAAGACCTGATCGAGCCATTGCGCCCATTCCACCGGAATGATCTCGGTCTCGATGCCGATCTCGCGCAGCTGCGAGGCGATGATCTCGCCGCCAAGACGCGCATAGGAGGGCGGCGGCAGTTTCAGCGTGGTCTTGAAGCCGTTTTCGAGGCCTGCCTCCTTCAGCAGTTCCTTGGCCTTGGCGACGTCGTGCGGATAGGTGCCGGTGAGGTCGACATAGGCCTTGGAGGCCGGCGACTGGTGCGAGCCGATGGGCGTTCCCAGCCCGGCCGAAGCGCCGTCGATGATCGCCTGCCGGTCGAGCGCATAGGAGATGGCCTGCCGCACCTGCAGCTTGTCAAAAGGCTCCTTCTTGTTGTTCATCGACAGCAGCGTCTCGCCTTCGGTGGCGCCTACCTCGATCTTGAAGCGCGGATCGCCCTCGATCTGCGAAACGCCATCCGGCTGGAAGAAGGGGAAGGCCTGCACGTCGCCCGAGAGCAATGCCGGCACGGCGGCGGCGGCATCGGGCACGATGCGGAACTCGACCTTGTCGAGATAGGCCGGTTCGCCCCAGTAGCGGTCGGCCCTGGCGAGCCGGATGGAAGCGCCCTTGGCCCAGTTCTCGAAGCGGAAGGGGCCGGTGCCGATTGGCTTTTCCTTGTTGGTGCCGGCCGATTCCGGGGCCACGATCACCGCGTCGCCCCAGCCCATATTGTAGAGGAACGCGCCCTGCGGATGCTTGAGCGTGATCTTCACCGTGGCCGGATCGACGGCTTCGACGTTGTCGATGGCCTCGAACAGGATCTTCTGGGCGTTGACCGAATCGTCGGCACGGGCGCGGTCGAGCGAGAACTTCACGTCCCCGGCCTCGAAATCGCTGCCGTCATGGAATTTCACGCCGCTGCGCAGCTTGAAGGTGTAGACCTTGCCGTCCTCGGAAATTTCCCAGCTTTCGGCAAGCGCCGGCAGCACCTCTCCGGAGGGGCCGATGCGGGTGAGGCCTTCGAACACATTGGCGTAGAGCACTTCGTCGATGGCCGCGGCAGCGCCCGCCGTCGGGTCGAGATGCGGCGGCTCCAGCGGAATGCCGATGACGAGATCGGTACGCGCCGCCAGGGCCGGCAGGCTGATCGCCGTGGCCATCGCTGCCGCCACAAGGAAAGATATCCAGGATTTCATCGGCCTGCTCCCTGTCTCCCGATCGAGGCGGATCAAAGCGCGGAATGCCTAAAGAGTAAATCGCCTTTGTCGTGCTTCTTGTGCATTGCGGGAGGGGGCGGTCACCGCGCCCCGCCGCGCAGCAGCACGTTGAGGCCGATGGCCATCACCTTGGCCGCGTCCACCATGTCGTCGATGCCGACCCATTCGTCCGGGCGGTGGGCGAGGTCGAGGATGCCGGGGCCATAGGCGATGCAATCGTAGAGATGGCCGAGGCGGGCGACATGTTTCTGGTCGTAGGTGCCGGGTGAGATCACGTAGTCCGGCTCGTGGTCGAAGATCTCCATGATGCCTTTGGCGACGGCCTTCACCACCGGCGCGTCGCGCTCGGTCATGGTCGGCTGCACCTCCATCAGGTCGCGGATCTCGTAGTCGAATTTCCTGCGGTCGCGTTTCAGCCGGTCGAGGATCGACACGACCTCGCTCTTGACCTCGTCAATCTTCTCCTCGAGCAGGAAGCGGCGGTCGATGGTCAGCCGGCAGCGGTCCGGCACGTTGGGCGAGGGCAGGCCGGGGCGGAAGTCATCGGTCTGGCCGCCATGGATGGAGTTGATGTTCATGGTCGAGCGCCGTGCGCCCTCCGGCACCACCGGCATTGCCGTGCGCTTGGCGTCCAGCGCCGGGAAAAGCTCGTCCTCGAAGGCCTGCAGCACCGCGCCCATGTGGCGCACGGCGCAGTCACCGAGGAAAGGCATGGAGCCGTGCGCGATCTCGCCCTTCGTCTCGATCTCGGCCCACCACACGCCGCGATGGCCGAGGCAGATGCGCTCCTTGTTGAGCGGCTCGGGGATGATGACGTGATCGACCTTCGGCTTAGAGAAATAGCCGAGCCTCGCCAGATGGGCGACGCCGCCGAAGCCGCCGGATTCCTCGTCCACCGTGCCCGAAATCTCGATGGCGCCGGGAAAATCCGGATAGACCTGCATGAAGGCGAGCGCGGCGATGATGGAGGAGGCGAGGCCGCCCTTCATGTCGCAGGCGCCGCGTCCGTAGACGCGGCCATCCTTCACGACACCGGCGAAGGGATCGAGCGTCCAGCCGTCGCCAGCCTCGACCACGTCGATATGCGAGTTGAAATGCACGGTGGGGCCGGCCACGCGCCCGTCGAAGCGCGCCACCACATTGGTACGGGGGTAGCGGTCGGTGTCGCCGGGCGCGCCTTCGCCCCGGATATATTCGACCTCGAAGCCGTGCCGCTTCAGGTAATCGCCGACGAATTCGGCGCACGGCGTGTAGGCCTCACCGGGCGGGTTGACGGTGGGAAAGCGGATCAGCTCCGCCGTCAGCGCGATCACTTCCTCGCGCCGGGCCTCCACGGCCTCCAGCAGGCGGTCGTTCAGGGGGAGTCGATTGTCCATGGCGCCAGTTGAGCAAGCTTCGGGCCTGCTTGGCAAGATGTATGTCGTGCCAGGCAGAAAGCATTAATGCCGCGTCTCTCGTCAGTAAAATGTCAATCAATAGCGTGGATCATTCATGATCTGCTTTGGCAAGCCAAGAAAATCCGGAGATTGCATTGGCATAGGGCTGCAAAGGGGTTTGGATCGATGAAGAAGACCATGCTCATGACGGCTGCGCTGGCGGCGATGATACTGGGTTCGCCGGTCCAGAGTTTTGCCAATGTGCTTGAGGCGCGGGTGAGCCTCTCCACCCAGACCATGACGGTCAGGAAGCATGGGCGCGTGCTCTATCGCTGGAAGGTTTCGACCGCGCGCAAGGGCTATGTCACGCCGCGCGGCTCATGGCGGCCCAAGCGTATGCACAGGATGTGGTATTCGCGCAAATACGACATGTCGCCCATGCCCTATTCGGTTTTCTACCACGGCGGCTATGCCATCCACGGCACCGGGGCGGTGAAGCAGCTCGGTCGCCCGGCCTCGCATGGCTGCGTGCGGCTGCAAACGGCCAATGCGGCGGCCTTCTATGCGCTGGTGCGCGAGGTCGGCATGGGCAACACCCGCATCGTCGTCACCAATTGAGATCGTGCAACCCGAACCGCCTTCGCTTCATTTTGCTTTTGATGAACGCCGGCCGGCATTCCCTTTCCGGCCGCGCCCGGCTACCACTGGTGGCGAGGAGCATTGCCGATGAAACCCAGAGAGCGTGTCGCGCTTTCAAGGCCGGTCGCAGACGAGGTGCGCAAGACCACCTGCTACATGTGCGCGTGCCGCTGCGGCATCAATGTCCACATCAAGGACGGCAAGATCCGCTACATCGAGGGCAATCGCGATCATCCGGTGAACAAGGGCGTGCTGTGCGCCAAGGGCTCGGCCGGCATCATGCAGCATTATGCGCCGGCAAGGCTGCGGGCGCCGCTGAAGCGGGTAGGGCCGCGCGGGTCCGGCCAGTTCCAGGAGATTTCGTGGGAGGAGGCGCTGTCGCTTGCGGTCGAGTGGCTGGGAACGGTGCGCGCGGATGACCCTAAGAAGCTCGCCTTCTTCACCGGGCGCGACCAGTCTCAGTCGCTGACCGGTTTCTGGGCGCAGCAGTTCGGCACGCCCAACTATGCCGCCCATGGCGGCTTCTGCTCGGTCAACATGGCGGCGGCCGGCATCATGACCATCGGCGGGGCGTTCTGGGAGTTCGGTGCTCCGGACTGGGAGCGTACCAAGCTGTTCGTCATGTTCGGCGTGGCCGAGGACCATGATTCCAACCCGATCAAGATGGGCATCGCCAAGCTGAAGAAGCGGGGCGCGCGCTTCGTCTCGGTCAATCCGATCCGTACCGGCTATTCGGCGGTGGCCGACAACTGGATCGGCATCCGGCCGGGTACGGACGGGCTGCTGATCCTGTCGGTCGTGCATGAGCTGCTGAAGGCGCGCAGGATCGATGTCGACTATCTGGTGCGCTACACCAACGCCACCTGGCTGGTGATCGATGCGCCCGGAACGGCCGAGCACGGCCTGTTCGCGCGGGACGGCGAAGGCAAGCCGCTGGTGCATGAGACGGTGACGGAACAGATCGTGCCGCTCGGCACCAAGGGCGCGCGGGTGGCGCTGTCGGGCCGTGTGCAGCTCGACGACGGGCGCTTCGCCGTGCCGTCGTTCCAGCTTCTGGCCGAAAAATACCTGGACGAAAAATATGCGCCGGAGGCGGTGGCGGCCGAAACGGGCGTAAAGGCGGAGACCATCCGCGGACTGGCGGCCGAAATCGCCCGCGTGGCGTTCGAAGAGGAAATCTTTGTCGAGCAGCCGTGGACCGACATGAACGGCCAGCGCCATCAGGGTTATGTGGGGCGGCCGGTTTCCTTCCACGCCATGCGCGGCCTTTCGGCCCATTCCAACGGCTTCCAGACGACGCGCGCCCTGCACATGCTTCAGGTGCTGATCGGCGCCATCGATTGCCCCGGCGGCTTCCGTTTCGAGCCGCCTTACCCGAAGCCCTTGTCGGCGCACCCGACGCCGCACGGCAAGGCCGAGCATTTCGGCTCCAACACGCCGCTTTCCGGCCCGCATCTCGGCTTTCCACGCGGTCCGGAGGATCTGCTGGTCGATTCCCAGGGCAGGCCGACCCGCATAGACAAGGCTTTCTCCTGGGATGCGCCGATCGCCGCGCACGGCATGATGCATATGGTGATCGCCAATGCCCATGCCGGCGATCCGTATCCGGTGGATGTGCTGTTCATGTACATGGCCAACATGGCGTGGAACTCGTCCATGAACACGGCCGGCACCATCAAAATGCTGGAGGAAAAGGACGAGGCCACCGGCGAATACCGCATTCCGAAGATCATCTATGCCGATGCCTATGCCTCGGAGATGGTCGCCTATGCCGACCTCGTGCTGCCCGATACCACCTATCTGGAACGCTACGACTGCATTTCGCTGCTCGACCGGCCGATTTCCGAGCCGGATGCGGTGCAGGACGCCATCCGCTGGCCGGTTCTGGAACCGGACCGCGACGTGCGGGCGTTCCAGACCGTGCTGCTCGATCTCGGCGCGCGGCTCAATCTGCCGGGCTTTTCCGATGGTCACGGCAGGGCGCTCTACAAGGACTATGCGGACTATATCGTGCGCCATGAGCGGCGGCCGGGCATCGGTCCGCTCGCCGGATTCAGGGGCCTCAACGGCGAAAGAGCGGGCAGGGGCGCGGCGAACCGCCGGCAAATGGAGCGCTATATCGAGAATGGCTCGTTCTTTTCAGCGCATATCCCCATGGAAGCGCAGTTCTTCAAGCACGCGAACCAAGCCTATCAGGATTTTGCCGTGCGCATGGGCTTCTTCGATACGCCGCAGCCGGTGACTTTCCAGCTCTATCAGGAAGCCTTGCAGAAGTTCCGCCTGTCGGCCGAAGGGCTGCGCGAGCCGGTCGCGCCCGAGACGCACCGCGAGCGGATCATGCAGGCCTTCGATCCGCTGCCGGTGTGGTATCGGCCGCTCGGCGAGGCGATGGTCGACCGCTCCGCATATCCCTATCACGCCGTCACCCAGCGGCCGGCGGCCATGTATCATTCATGGGGCTCGATGAATGCATGGCTGCGGCAGATCCATACGCGCAATCCGCTCTATGTGCCGGGTCCGATCTGCGACGAGCTTGGCCTGAAGGATGGCGACTGGGCGTGGGTGAGTTCGCATCACGGCCGCATCAAGGTCGAGGTGGCGCGCATGGAGGCGGTGAACGCGTCCACCCTGTGGACGTGGAACGCCATCGGCAAGCGGGCAGGGACATGGGCGCTGGACCGGAATGTGCCGGAAGCCAGAAAAGGCTTCCTGTTGAATCACTTGATCCATGAACTTCTGCCGCCGCGCGAGGACGGATTGCGGCTTTCCAATTCCGATCCCGTTACCGGGCAGGCGGCGTGGTACGACCTTCGGGTGCACATCGAGAAGGCGGAGGTCGGGCCGGTCAGCGAGCCGCACCTGCCGCCGGTCGCGCAACCCGAGCCGGAACCGCATCCGACGGAACTGCGCTACGGGCAGGAGTGGGCGCAATGAATTCACTTACTTGCCGGATGACATGTGGTCCTACCCCTCTCTGGCCTGCCGGCCATCTCCCCTACAAGGGGGGAGACCGGCAGCTTCAATCTCTCCGTTATTCCTGCGACGCTGACGATTGGCGAAAGCCGGCGCGAAGGCTGCTCTCCCCCCTTGTAGGGGAGATGGCCGGCAGGCCAGAGAGGGGTAGATTGCGGGGGCAATCGAAATGACCAGCCTGCCCTCTCTCCCCACCCCGAAAAAGCTCGGCCTCGTCATCGATCTCGATACCTGCGTCGGCTGCCATGCCTGCGTGGTCAACTGCAAGGAGTGGAACACCGGCGGCTATGGTGCCGCGCTTTCCGACCAGGACCCTTATGGAGCCGACGTTTCGGGAGCCTGGCTCAACCGCGTCCATTCGTTCGAGGTGGTTCCGCAGGAAGGCGACGTGGTGGCCGAGGCGGGCGACGCGCGCATCGTGCATTTTCCCAAATCCTGCCTGCATTGCGAGAATGCGCCCTGCGTGACCGTGTGCCCCACCGGCGCCTCCTACAAGCGCGCCGATGACGGCATCGTCCTGGTGGACGAGGACATGTGCATCGGTTGCGGCCTGTGCGCCTGGGCCTGTCCCTACGGCGCGCGCGAAATGGACCTTGCCGCCGGCGTGATGAAGAAATGCACGCTGTGCATCGACCGCATCTACAACGAGACGCTGGAGGAGCGGGACCGCACCCCGGCCTGCGTGCGCACCTGCCCGGCCAATGCCCGCCATTTCGGTGATCTCGGCGATCCGCATTCGGAGGTCTCGAAGCTGGTGGCGGCACGCGGCGGCATCGACCTGATGCCGGAACAGGGCACGCGACCGGTCAACAAGTACCTGCCGCCGCGCCGGCGCACGCCGCTTTCGGCGAGCGCGGGCATGCTGGAAGAAGACACAAGCGACGCCACCGGCTTCTTCGGATGGCTGGACAAGATGCTGGACAGGATCTGAAATTTGCATCCGGCGCCGTCGATCATCCTGTTCACCACCTTGTCGGGCCTTGGCTACGGGCTGGCGGCGATGCTCGGCCTCGGCCTGCTCGATCCGGCCACTATCGCGACGAAGCTCGCCCATGTGCTTGCGCTGGCGCTCATTTCGACCGGTTTGCTGTCGTCCACCGCGCATCTCGGCAATCCGCAGCGTGCCTGGCGGGCACTCAGCCAATGGCGAACGAGCTGGCTGTCGCGCGAGGGCGTGATGGCGCTCGCCACGTTCGTGCCGCTCACATGGTCGGCCTGGCTCGCCGTGATCGAAGGCCGCTATTACTGGCTGCCGGGGCTGCTCGGCACGGCGATGAGCTTCGTGACCGTATTCTGCACGGCGATGATCTATGCTTCGCTCAAATCGGTGCAGGCGTGGCACACGCGCCTGACGCCGGCCTGCTATGTGCTGTTCGCGGCTGCCGGCGGTCTGGTAGCGAGCGCGTTCTTCGCCGCCTGTTCGGCTGCGCTTTCGCCACTGTTGCCGCTTGCAGCCTTGGTCGTGCTGGCCATGGCATGGTGGGTCAAGGCGCAATGGCGCGCACGTACGCGGGAACTTTCACCCCTCTCGACACCGGAAAGCGCAACCGGCCTTGGTTATCTCGGTCGCGTCCGGCTGTTCGAGAAGCCGCACATGACCGAAAACTATCTCACCCGCGAGATGGGTTTTCGGGTCGGCCGCAAACATGCGGCCAAGCTGTGGAAGATCGCGCTGGCCGCAGGGGCGGTCGTGCCGGCGGTGCTGATGCTGCTCTTGTCGGCAATGGGGCCGGGCGGCGCCGGTGATGTCGCTGTGGCGGCCGGCGCGCTTCTGGCCTTCGTGGCGGGAGTGCTGGCGGAGCGCTGGCTGTTCTTCGCGGAAGCCCGCCACGCGGTGATGAACTACTACGGTGGCGAATAGAGGCAATCAAAGGCCGGATCGTGCCTGTGTCGGCCTTGCCTGCCGAGGCCGTATCCGGACTTCAGGTCGCCGGTTGTTTTTCGCGCACGGGCTTGGGCTGGTGTGCCTTGCGTATCCTGAGCGCCAGCCGGCGCAGCGCGGCGAATTTCTCGCCAGGCTGGGTGATCTTCTGCTCGCCCCACGGCGTCCACAGCATCGGGGGGCGGTTCTTGTCGGTAACCGTTCTCATTCAAGCCTCCCTCACAAGCATCGTACACGCAGTGTAACACATCGCCGAAGAAGGTGAAGTGACGTGACGGAATGTCACGGTCAGGTCAGTTGCGGCCGCGAATGGTGCGGCGGCGACCGCTGAGCTGCCAACGCTTGTGGAACCACATCCACTGGCCCGGGTCCTCGCGCACCCAGCGCTCGACGACATCGGTCACGAGCTGCGTGGTCGCCTTGACGTCGACATTGCCGCGCGGCCCGCGCGGCAGGTCGAGCTTTTCCTCGATTTCCAGACGGAAACGGTTGCCCGGCAGGCGCACGCAGCGCGCTGGGTAGACGTCGCAGTCATAGTGGCGGGCGAGCATGCCGAGCAGCGGGTTGGTCTGGCAGGTGCGGCCAAAGAAGGTCGTCTCCAGCCCGCTGATGAATTTCTGGTCGACCAGCACGCCGACATTGCCGCCCTGGTCGAGAATGGAGGCCAGCGCAAAGGAGGCGCCGCTGAGCGACGGCAGCAGCCCGCCCATGTTCGATGAGCGCATCGACTGGATATATTCGGCGATGTAGGGGTTGTTGGGCGGGCGAAACAGCGCCGTCACCTTCATGCCGAAGGTCGCCGCCGCGACCGGCAGCAACTCGAAATTGCCGAGATGGCCGGTGAAGATGATGTGCGGGCGGTCATCGGCGGCGATGCGCTCGAACAGCGCGATGCTTTCCTTCGACACCTCGATGCGGCCGGGCTTGTCCGACCATGGATCGAGATCGAACAGCTTGTCGAGGAAGATGTATTCGGCGCCGAGCCGCGCCATGTTGCCCCACATGTCGAGGGCGATGGCCTCGATCTCGGCCTCGCTCTTGTCGGGATAGGCCTGGCGCAGATTGTCCAGCGTCAGCCGATGGCGGCCGGTCAGCGGGCCGATGCGGCGGGCGACGCGGTCGGCGAAGTTGAGCGCGCTGTCCGGCGGCAGCAGGCGCAGCACCGACATGACGCCGATGGCGAGCTTCGCCACCAGCCAATGCCGCATCTTGCGAAAGCGCAGGGCGGTGCGGAACTTCAGCTCACGCCGCCAGTTGCCGGTCGAACCGGAGGCCAAGGCGAAAAATCCCTCAGCCGACGTTGAGGATGATCTTGCCGAACACGTCGCGGCCTTCCATGCGCTTCAGCGCCGCGTCGATGCCGTCGAAATCGACAGCCGTGTCGATGACCGGATGGACCAGCCCCGCCGCCATCTTCTGCATGGCATCGGCCATGTTCTCCATGCGGCAGCCGAAGGAGCCGAGCAGCTTCAACTGCTGCTGGAACAGCATCATCAGGTTCACTTCGGTCGACACGCCGGAGGTCGACCCGCAGGTGACGAGGCGGCCGCCGCGCTTCAGGCTCAGCATGGAACCGGCCCAGGTGTCCTTGCCGACATGCTCGAACACCACGTCGACGCCCTTCTTCTTCGTCAGCTTGCGCACGACGCCCTCGAAGCGGTCCTCACGGTAGTTGATGACGTGATCGGCACCCAGCGCCTTGGCCTTCTCGATCTTGTCGTTCGAGCCGACCGTGGTGATGACCGTGCAGCCCATCTTCTTGGCAAGCTGGATGGCGGCCGAGCCGATGCCGGAGCCGCCGGCATGAATGAGGATCGTCTCGCCGGGCTCGAGCTTCGCGTTGTCGAACAGCATATGCTCGACCGTGCCGAAGGTGACGGGCGCGACGGCGGCACCTATGGCATCCACGCCGGGCGGGGCAGGGACCAGCAGACGGGCGGGCAGGTTGATCTTTTCCTGCGCGAAGCCGTCGAGATGGAAACCGTGCACGCCGGAGACATGCTCGCACAGATTGTCACGCTTTTCGCGGCAGGCGCGGCACAGGCCGCAGGTGCGCGCGCCATAGATGGAGACGAGCTGACCCGGAAGCAGGTTCGAGACGCCGGGGCCGACCGCTTCCACTTCGCCGGAAGCCTCGGCGCCGACGGTGAGCGGCAGCTTGCGCTTGGCGAAGGCCATGCCGCGCCAGCCCCACACGTCGATATGGTTGAGAGCGACGGCCTTGATGCGCAGCGTCACCTCGCCCTGTGCGGGGGCGGGCGGCGGGGCGATGTCGACCGTCTCCAGACGGCGATCTTCGATGAGTTGCAGTGCGCGCATCGAACGACGCTCCATTTCAGCAAAGGCAACGGAACGGGCGGCGGCGCCGCCCCATTCGTGCATTCAGTTTCACTACAGGGGGATTAGACAGGTTCCCTTGCCATGACAAGGCAGGTGTTCTGGCCGCCGAAGCCGAAGGAATTGGACAGGACCGTGCCCACCCTGGCCTCGCGTTTCACGTTCGGCACCACGTCGAGCGCAATCGCCGGATCGGGATTGTCGTAGTTGATGGTCGGCGGGATGATACCCTCGCGCATGGTCATCAGCGAGAAGGCGGCCTCGATGGCGCCGGCGGCGGAGAGCGTGTGGCCGATCATCGACTTGTTGGACGAAATCGGGATGCGGCTCATATGCTCGCCGAACACAGTCGACAGCGACAGATGCTCCATCTTGTCGTTTTCCGGCGTCGAGGTGCCATGGGCGTTGATGTAGTCGATGCCGTCCTCGCCGAGGCCGGCATCGGCCAGGGCCGCACGCACCGCCGCGATGGCGGGCGAGCCGTCCGGCTTGGAGCGGGTGCGGTGAAAATCATCGGCCTTCTCGCCGCAACCGCGGATGATGCCGAGCACCGTCGCGCCGCGGGCGGTGGCGGACTCCAGCGATTCCAGCACGAGCGCAGCCGACCCTTCCGCCAGCACGAAGCCGTCGCGGTCCTTCGAGAAGGGCTTTGAAGCCTTTTCCGGCACGTCGTTGCTGGTTGAAAGCGCCGACAGCAGCGAAAAGCGGATCAGCGCTTCGGCGGTGGCCGAACCGTCGGCGCCGATGGCCAGCGCGCGCTGCGCTTCGCCGCGCCGGATCGCCTCGACGCCGAGCTGGATGGCGGTGGCGCCGGAGGCACAGGCGGTCGACAGCGTGATCGGCAGGCCGGTCGCGCCGAAACGGTCGGCCAGACGGTCGGCGATGGAGGCGAATTGCGAGGAGTCGAACATCTCCAGCGAATTGAGGTTTCGCGCGACCTCCAGCAGGCGGTCGGAGGCCGGCTCGCGCTCGCCGCCCTTGTAGAGCGCAAGGCGATCGTGCCAGTCGAGCTCGACCGGCGGGGAGGCGAGGAACAGCGGCCCGCCGAAATCGTCGATCGCAAGGCCCGCTTCCGCAACGGCTTCCCCGGCGGCGGTCTCGGCCAGCTCATAGGTCAGGGCGCTGGCGCCCCTGGAGCTGGAGGCGAGGAAATCCACGGTGCCGGCGATGCGGGTGTTGAGCTGGTCGACGGGGAAGCGGGTGATCGGGTGGATGCCGGACTTGCCGGCGGTCAGGGCTTCCCAATTGTCCTTCTTGCCGACGCCGAGCGAGGTCACCACGCCGATGCCGGTGACGGCGACGACGGGCCTGCCGAGATGATCCTTGAACTTCGTCATGTCACGGGCTCCGGGCTTCAATCTGCTGCGCTGACCAGCGCCGCGCCCTCGAAATGGTGATAGCCGATGGTGGTTGCCAGTACGGATTTCAACGATCCGTCAAAAGCCTTTTCGCCGGCCTCGAAGGGCGGATAGGGGGCCTTGTTGCTGACCGCCAGCGCTGCCAGCGCCACGGCGAACGGAAACTGCGCTTCCTTGAGGTGGCCGGTCAGCGTCGAGAAGGCGCGCGCGGCGATGTCGGTCCTGGCGTCCAGTACGGCCTTTTCGGCCGCGGTGGCCTTGTGAGCGCCCGACGCGCCGGAAATGGCAAGCAATCCGGTTTCGGTGGCGTCGACCGTGTCGAGCAGCCTATCGATGCCGGCCGCCAGTTCGTCCCTGACGCGGCGGGCACGGCCGGAAGCGACGGGGCCGAGGGCCGCATAAATGCGCTGGCCGCGCTTCTCGGCATGTTCGCGGCTTTCCAGGACGAGGAACGCGCCGCCGGAACCGGAGACGATGCCGCCGCCTTCCGCGCCCTGCCGCTGCCAGACCGGCTTCCATTCGCCGCGATGCAGGTAGCCCGCAAGCTCGTAGCCCAGCAGCATGTCGGGATGCTCGGTCTGGAAGGCGCCGCCGACCAGCATGTGCGTGGACTGGCCGGAGCGGATGCGCGCGGCCGCCGTCTCGATGGCCGAAACGCCGGCGCCTTCCTCGCCCATGAAGGTGCGCGAGGAACCGGTGACCTTGTGGACGATGGAGATGTTGCCGGCCAGCAGATTGGAAAGCTGGGCCAGGAACAGGGTGGGGCGCAGCTCCGTGGTCAGCTTCTCGTTGAGCAGCACGTCGAAATCGTCGCGCTGCGCCGAGGCGGCCAGAATGTCGGAATCGACCGCCACGTCGCGCTCGCCGCCGCCTGCCGCCACCACCATGTCCATGGTGGCGCACAGTTCCTCATTGTCCTTGACGCCGGCATCGGCCAGGGCGAGGCCGGCGACATAGGTGCCGAGGCGCTGCCAGGTTTCCATCTGGCGCTGGTCGCCGCGCTTGGCGATCTGCAGGCTCCAGTCGATTTCAGGCAACGGGTGGATGGTGTAGGGCGCGAAGCGCTCCGCATCGAGCACCGGCAGGGTGCCGGGCGTTGACAATTTCTGCCAGTGCGCATCGGTGCCTTCTCCCAGCGAGGAGACGAGACCGATGCCGGTGATGACGACGTCGCGGGCGCTCATGTGCTGTTGCCGATCCTTCGGGCCGCTCTCTGGGTTCAGGCGCCCTTGGCGGCGATCAGCCCGTCGATCTTGGCGCAGAGGTTCTTCATGACGAAATATTCGTCGGTGGAGGCCTTGCCGTCATTGACTTCCTGCGTCCACTTCTCCAGCGGAACCTTGATGCCGAATTCCTTGTCGATGGCGAACACGATGTCGAGGAAGTCGAGGCTGTCGATGCCCAGATCGTCGATGGTGTGGCTGTCGGGCGTGATCGTGGCAAGGTCGATCTCGCTGGTGTCGGCGATGATCTTGGCGACTTTATCGAACGTGGTGGACAAGGGATTTTCCTTCGATTCTGCGGCGAATGCTGAATTCAGACGTTTGGGCGCTGTCTAGTCGGTTTTTGCCAGCAGGAAAAGGCCGAATGTGCCGCAAGCGCGGGCGGCGGCGCCCTGCCGACGTATATGCACCGCATTTCATGGTAGCCTCGCAGCGGCTCAAATGAAGGAGATTGCGATGCCCGATCCGGATATGAACGAAGCCCATGGCGCCTGCCATTGCGGGGCGGTTCGGTTCCATGTGCGCTTGCGCGACGGGCTGCGCTCGGCGCGGCGCTGCACCTGCTCCTATTGCCGCATGCGCGGCGCGGTGGCGGTGACCGCCGAACTCGGCGACCTGCAAATTCTGGAGGGACAGGAGAGGCTGACGCTCTACCAGTTCAACACCGGCACGGCGAAGCACTATTTCTGCTCGGTCTGTGGCATCTATACCCATCACCAGAGGCGCTCCAACCCGAATGAATATGGCGTCAACGCCGCTTGCCTCGAAAGCGTAAGCCCCTTCGACTTCGAGGAAGTCCTGGTGACGGATGGCATCAACCATCCCTCGGACGGCAAGCGCAGCGGATCGGGCGTCGTCGGCGTGTTGAAATTCGTCGCCGTGGAGGCGTGAGGACAGCCCGCCAAATTCAGAACACCACGCGGCCCAGCACCCGCACGCCGTCGCCTTGCGGGGCGACGATCACCGCCTCGCCCTCGCGGGGCGATACGCCGGTGAGGTCCTGTATGTTTTCCAGATGGGTGACGAGAACCAGCAGGTCCGAGCCGGAATAGGTACGGATTTCCTCGAGGATTTCCCCGCGCTGGCGGTCACGGTCGGCAGGATCGTCGCTCAGCGGGTCGAGGGCGGGAAACGGGTCCGGCTGATTGCCGAAGGCGAGGCGGGCGGTTTCCAGGCAGCGGCAATAGCGGCTCGACTGAATTCGCTCGACGGGGGCGGCCCGCGCGCCGAACAGGGCACCGATCTTGCGCGCCTGCTGCCGGCCGCGATCCGACAGGTTGCGCTGCGTGTTGCATTTCTCGATGTCGAAAGTGGCCGGCTCGGTGGTGCCGCTGATCATGGCGTGCCGCAGGAGCACGACATGCCCGCCCTCGCGCAGCGCCGCCCAGCCCGCATCCGTGGCGTGGGCGGGCAGAACCAGCAGCAGGAGCAGCAAGGCGGCGAAGGACCGGAGCATGAGCGTTCCTATTTCGATTCGAGGCATATAGGGATGCCAAAGCCCTCTGAAAAACAAGCGGGCCGGTTTCGCCGGCGAATCAACTATTCGTTGACCGGCACCTTGCGGTTGCGGCAAGGGACCACTTTTGCATGATGCCACGCGCTGGTCCTGGAACTCCATGTCGTCCCTGATCGAAACCATCCTTTTCGTGTTCGGCCTCGTGGCGCTCGGCTATATCGCCGCGGTCAGCGGCTATCTGAAGGCCGGCGCCGGCGAAGTGCTCGGGCAGTTCGCGGTCGGCGTGGCCATGCCGGTGCTGCTGTTCCGCACGCTGTCGAAAGTCGATTTTCACGGGGCCGCGCCCTGGTCGCTGTGGGCCGCCTATTTCAGCGCCATTGCGCTGAGCTGGGTGGCCGGCCATTTGCTGGTCACGCGCTGGCTGGGCCGGGATGCACGTGCCGGCGTGGTGGGCGGCGTGTCGTCGTCCTTCTCGAACCTGGTGCTGCTCGGCATCCCGCTCCTGCTCGGCGTTTTCGGCCAGCCGGGCGTCGACGTGCTCTCTCTGCTGATCTCGGTGCATCTGCCGATCATGATGATGGCCTCGATCATCCTGTTCGAGAGCTTCGCCAGCACCGACGGCGAGGTGCACCCGGCGCGCATCCTGGTCAATTTCCTCGGCAAGGTGTTCGCCAATCCGCTGATCGTCGGCATTCTGGCGGGGCTGGTCTGGCGTGCCACCGGCCTGCAACTGCCCTCCGTCGCGGCAAGGCTGGTGGACGCGCTGGCCGATGTTGCCGGGCCGGTGGCGCTGTTTTCCATGGGAGCGGGGCTGGCCGCCTTCGGCATTTCCGGCAATGTGCGCCCGGCCATGGTGCTTTCCGCCGTCAAGCTGGTGCTGATGCCGGCCTTCGCGCTGCTGTTCGCCTGGGGGCTCGGCCTGCCGCCGCTGACCGCCAAGGTCGTGGTGGTGGCGGCGTCGCTGCCGGCCGGCGTCAATTCCTACCTCATCGCCACTCAGTTCGGCACCGGGCAGGGCCTGGCCTCCAACCAGATGACGCTTTCCACGCTGGCGGCGGTCGTCACCACGTCGCTGTGGCTGATCGTTGCCGGCGAGATCTTTGGCTGAGGCCCAATGCTCTGGACCAGCGTAAAGGTAGGCGGCGGCGGTTGATCGGTGTAGTTTGCCTGCGATAAGACCGGTGCGCATGCGCATCGCCCATGCGCAGGTTCCACGAATTTCCTGACAATGGCGCTTTGGAGAGCGCCCAGCGGAGGCAAAATCATGCTCCAGAAGACCAGCCACTTCATGAAGCAGGCCAATCTCATCAATGGCGAATGGGTGCAGGCCGATTCCGGCCAGACCGTTGACGTCATCAACCCGGCCACCGGCCTGAAGATCGGCACCGTGCCGAAGTCGGGCGCCGCCGAAACCCGCCGCGCCATCGAGGCGGCGGAAGAGGCGTTCCAGTCGTTCCGCAAGACCTCGGCGCTGGAGCGTTCCGCGCTGCTGCGCAAGCTGCACGACGCGATCATGGACAACCAGGACGCGCTTGCCGAACTGCTGACCATGGAGCAGGGCAAGTCGCTGACCGAGGCCAGGGGCGAGGTCGGTTCTTCCGCCGCCTATGTGCTGTGGTTCGCCGAGGAGGCGCGCCGCGCCTATGGCGACGTGGTGCCGTCTCCGTGGAGGGATCGCCGCGTGCTGGTGACTAAGGAGCCGGTCGGCGTCATCGCCGCCATCACGCCGTGGAACTTCCCGTCCTCGATGCTGTCGCGCAAGCTCGGGCCCGCTCTTGCGGCCGGCTGCACGGCCGTCGTCAAGCCGGCCTCGCAGACGCCCTATTCGGGCCTTGCCTGGGGCGCGCTGTGCGAGGAAGTGGGCTTCCCCAAGGGCGTGGTCAACATCGTGACCGGCTCGGCCGGCGCCATCGGCGACGAATTGTGCGCCAATCCTCTGGTCAAGAAGCTGACCTTCACCGGCTCGACCGAGGTCGGCAAGATGCTGATCGAGAAATGCGCCTCGACGGTGAAGAAGGTGTCGATGGAACTGGGCGGCAACGCGCCGTTCCTGGTGTTCGACGATGCCGACATCGACCGCGCCGTGCAGGGCGCCATCGCGGCCAAGTTCCGCAATTCCGGCCAGACCTGCGTGTGCACCAACCGCTTCTTCGTGCAGGCCGGCATCCACGATGCCTTCGTGGAGAAGCTGGCCGAGGCTTCCGCCAAGCTCAAGGTGGGGCCGGGACTGAACGAGGGCGTGCAGCAGGGCCCGCTGATCGACGTCAATGCTGTCGAGAAGGTCGAGGAATTCATCGAGGACGCCGTGACCAAGGGCGGCAAGGTCGTCACCGGCGGCAAGCGCCACGAACTGGGCGGCTCCTTCTTCGAGCCCACCGTCATCGCCGGCGCCACCGCGCAGATGAAGTTCATGAAGGAGGAAATCTTCGGGCCGCTGGCACCGGTGTTCAAGTTCGAGACCGAGGAAGAGGCCGTCGCGCTCGCCAACGACACCGAGTTCGGCCTGGCCTGCTACTTCTATACGGGTGATCTGGGCCGCGCCTTCCGTGTCATGGAAGGCCTGAAATACGGCATGGTCGGCGTCAACGAAGGCATCATCACCACGCCGGAAGCGCCGTTCGGCGGCGTCAAGGAATCGGGCCTTGGGCGCGAGGGCGGCCATCAGGGCATGGACGACTATCTCGACACCAAATATGTGTGCATCGGCGGCCTCGGCCTCTGATGCAGCCGATGGGTTGAGTTCACGGGCGCGCTTCGGCGCGCCCGTTTCGTTTCGGGCTGTAGATTTGGGCTTCTGGATCGAGACGGCCCGGCTATAGTCTTGGCATTGTGATCCGGCCATTTTGCCGGGCGGTCGGTTTGTTCTTCGGCCGGGGAGCGGGTTTGACATCCTTGGGGCGTTATTTTCTGGCCGCGACCGGCGTCGTGGCCGTGCTGATCGGCATCCTTGCCGCCGTCTACCTGTCGGGGCTGGGGCAGGATGAGGGCGGCCGGGAACTGGCGCGTGCCAAGCAGAGCGAAAACGGCCTGTTCAGCGTTTCCATGCAGCCCGAGAAGGGGGCGGTGCGGCGGGGCGAGACACAGTCCTGGCTGGTGACGATCAAGTCGACATCCGGAGAGCCGGTCGAAAACGCGGCGCTCCACATATCGGGCGGCATGCCCGAACAGGGCCATGGCCTGCCGACCAGCCCGCAGGCGACCGGCTATCTCGGAAACGGCCGCTACCGCATCGAGGGCGTGAAGTTCTCGGCATCCGGCTGGTGGCAGTTGCGCCTGTGGATCTTCGCGGCCTCGGGAACCGATACAGTGGTCTTCAACGTCGTCCTGTAACGGATTGAAAACTCAGGAATCTACCGGTCCTTGACCGTCTCCATGGCGACGAAGGTCGACGTCTGGGCGACGTGGGGCAGGGCCGAGATGCGCTCGCCGAGCACGCGACGATAGCTGGCGATGTCGCGGGTGCGGACCTTCAGGAGGTAATCGAAGCTCGCCGCCATCATGTGGCACTGCTCGATCTCCCGGACGCCCTGAACCGCCCGGTTGAACTCATCCAGCGCCGCCGAGCGCGTGTCCGACAGTTTCACCTGCACGAAGGCGACATGGCCTTCGCCCATGCGCTCGCGGTCGATGACGGCGCTGTAGCCGCGGATGAAGCCGTCGCGCTCCAGTTTCTTGACGCGCGCCTGCACCGGGGTTTTGGAAAGGCCGACCTTCGCCGCCAGTTCGGCCATGGAAAGCCGTCCGTCGCTGGCCAGCGCGGCGAGGATGTTGCGATCGATGCGGTCCGGATGGTCTTCCATAGTCTTTCATGCAGTTCGATTGGTCGGGGAATGAGCCATATCATAGCTTATCCGAACCATGTCGTCGAATTCTTTGGACCGGCCAAGCCGGAAGGCTCATGCTAGGTTTTTGTTCTCGGTCATGGCGGCCGCCGGACCGATGAGATTTGTCTTCGTTTCGACAGGATCGTCATGCCGACCCTTGCCTCCATCCGCCAGAAAATCCGCGCCAATTACCTGCCCGACGAGGATGCCGCCGTGAAGCGGCTGGTCGAAGCGGTTGCTCTTTCGCCCGAGGAGCGCGCCGCCATCACCCGCCGGGCGGTGGAATTGGTCAGGACGGTGCGCGGCTCGTCCGACCCGCGGCTGATGGAGGTCTTCCTCTCCGCCTATGGGCTCTCCACCAAGGAAGGCGTGGCGCTGATGTGCCTGGCCGAGGCGCTGCTGCGCGTGCCCGATGCCGAGACCATGGACGACCTGATCGCCGACAAGATCGCCCCGCAGGACTGGTCGGCCCATTCGGGCTCGTCGTCCTCCATCTTCGTCAACGCCTCGACCTGGGCGCTCATGCTGACCGGGCGCGTTCTGGACGAGGGCGAAGGCGGCATCGAGAAGACGCTGCGCTCCATGGTGCGGCGGCTGGGCGAGCCGGTCATCCGCAAGGCGGTGGCGGCGGCGATGCGCGAGATGGGCGAGCAGTTCGTGCTCGGCCGCACCATCGCCGAGGCGATGAAGCGCGGCAAGTCGATGACCGACAAGGGCTATCTCTATTCCTTCGACATGCTGGGCGAGGCGGCTCGCACCGAGGCCGATGCGCTGCGCTATCTCAAGGCCTATACCGACGCCATCGCCGCGCTCGACACGCCCGCCAACGGCCCCGACATCCGCAAGAACCACGGCATTTCGGTGAAGCTCTCGGCTATCCACCCGCGCTACGAGGTGGCGCAGAAGGAAAAGATGCTGCCGGTGATGGCCGAGCGCCTGCTGTCGCTGGCCCTAGCGGCAAAGAAGGCCAATATGGGCCTCAACATCGACGCCGAGGAAGCCGACCGGCTCGACCTGTCTCTCGACGTCATCGAACAGGTGCTGGCCGACGAGCGCCTCGCGGGCTGGAACGGTTTCGGCGTCGTGGTGCAGGCTTACGGACCACGCTGCGCCTTCGCCATCGACTGGCTCTACGCGCTGGCCAAGAAGCTCGACCGCAACATCATGGTGCGGCTGGTCAAGGGTGCTTATTGGGACACCGAGATCAAGCGGGCGCAGGTGATGGGCCTTTCCGGCTATCCGGTCTTCACCCGCAAGGCCAACACGGACGTGTCCTATCTGGCCTGCGCGAAGAAGCTGCTGTCGATGACCGACCGCATCTACCCGCAGTTCGCCACGCACAACGCCCATACGGTTGCAGCGATCCTGTCCATGGCGCCTGACCGTGATTGCTTCGAGTTCCAGCGCCTGCACGGCATGGGCGAACAGTTGCATGAAACGGTCCGCAAGGCCGAGGGCACGCGCTGCCGCATCTATGCGCCGGTGGGGGCGCATTCGGACCTGCTCGCCTATCTGGTGCGGCGGCTGCTGGAGAACGGCGCCAATTCCTCCTTCGTCCACCAGTTGACCGACGAGGCGGTGTCGCCGGACGTGATTGCCCGCGATCCGCTGGAAATCGTCGAGACGCAGGGGCCGGCGGCCAATCCGAATATCGCCAAGCCGTCCGCGATCTTCGGCGCCGGCCGGCGCAATGCGAAAGGCTGGGACATTACCGACGCCGTGACGCTGGCGGAAATCGAGAAGGCAAGGGCGGCTTTCGCACCGCCTCACACATGGCAGGCCAGGCCGCTGACCCGTGCCAAGGGCAGGGGAAGCGCGCGCGATATCGTCAATCCCGCCCGTATCGATGAAGTGGTCGGCACGGTGGTCGAGGCCACCGAAGCGCAGGTGAAGGAGGCCACGGGCATTGGCGTCAAGGCACAGCCGGCATGGGCTGCGCGTCCGGTCGTCGAGCGGGCCGATATGCTGCGCAAGGCCGCCGACCTTTACGAGGCCAACGCGGCCGAGTTCTTCGCGCTGGCCACGCGCGAGGCCGGCAAGACGCTGGCCGACGGCGTGGCCGAGGTGCGCGAGGCGGTGGATTTCCTGCGCTACTACGCGTCGGAGGCCGCCAATGCCGAAGCAGGCACGGAGGCGCGCGGGGTGATCGCCTGCATCTCGCCGTGGAATTTCCCGCTCGCCATCTTCACCGGCCAGATCGCGGCCGCACTTGTCACCGGCAACGCGGTCATCGCCAAGCCGGCCGAGCAGACGCCGCTGATCGCCTGCCACGCTGTAGGCTTGCTGCATAAGGCCGGCATACCGGAGGACGTGCTGCAACTCCTGCCCGGCGACGGGCCTTCGGTCGGCGCGCCGCTGACCGCCGATCCGCGCATCGCCGGCGTCTGCTTCACCGGCTCGACCGAGGTCGCGAAGCTCATCGAAAAGCAACTGGCCGAGACGGCCGCGCCCGATGCCATGCTGATCGCCGAGACCGGCGGCCTGAACGCCATGGTGGTCGATTCCACCGCGCTGCCGGAACAGGCGGTGCGCGACATTCTCGCCTCCGCCTTCCAGAGCGCCGGCCAGCGCTGCTCGGCGCTGCGCATCCTCTACGTCCAGAAGGACGTGGAAAAGAAGGTGCAGGAGATGCTCACCGGCGCCATGAAGGAGCTGCAGCTCGGCAATCCGTGGTCGATTGCCACCGATGTCGGCCCGCTGATCGATGCCGAAGCGCAGGATGCCATCGGCGGCTATTGCCGCGAGATGGAAGCGCGCGGCAAGGTGGTGGCGAAGCTGGATGCGCCGGAGGGCGGCCGTTTCGTCGCGCCGCATGTCATTTCGGTGCGCGGCATGGAGGAGGTCGAACGCGAGGTCTTCGGCCCGGTGCTGCATGTCGCCACCTTCGCCGCCGACAAGATCGACGCGGTGATCGGCGCGATCAACGCGCGCGGCTACGGGCTGACCTTCGGTTTGCACACTCGCATCGAGGGCCGTGCTCAGCATTTTGTCGACGACATTCATGCCGGCAACATCTACGTCAACCGCAACCAGATCGGCGCCGTGGTCGGCTCGCAACCCTTCGGCGGCGAGGGGCTGTCGGGCACGGGCCCGAAGGCCGGCGGGCCGCATTATCTGCGCCGCTTCCGCAAGGGCGCCGAGGCCGGCACCGAACCGGTCGAGGCGCGCGCGGCCACGGCCAGGGAACTGAAGGACAATATGCCGGATCCGTCGCTCGGCGGCTGGGCGGCGCGGCCGGACCGCATCGCCATCCTGCGCAAGCA
>WPCJ01140544.1_pt1 | contig 25504 bp, 22 predicted proteins | sample 5399831 | NCBI WGS metagenome assembly WPCJ01 (sample SAMN12869470, study PRJNA574797) | sludge metagenome | isolation source: wastewater treatment of pH10 | place: China:Beijing | collected 2019-05-20 | reverse complement strand
CCGGATCGCCATCCTGGTCGGCGGCCTCGGCATCAGCCAGAGCTCGACCAGCGAGGCGATCGCCCGCCTGCCGGGGCCCGTCTCGCTCGCCTTCGCCCCTTATGGCGCCGAGCTGGAGAAAACGGTCCAGCGCGCCCGCGGCGAAGGCCACGAGGTCTTCCTGCAGGTGCCGATGGAGCCGTTCGACTATCCCGACAACGACCCCGGCCCGCACACCTTGCTCACCGGGCAAAAGGGCAGCGACAATCTCGACCGGCTGCAATGGGTGCTCGGCCGCTTCTCGGGCTATGTCGGCATCGTCAACTTCCTCGGCGGCCGCCTCACCGCCGACGACATGGCCCTGACGCCGCTGCTGCGTGAACTCGCCGGGCGCGGGCTGATGGTCGTCGACGACGGCTCCTCGCCACGCAGCCTGCTCGCCTCGGCGGCGACGAAAGCGCAGATCCCGGCGCTCAAGGCCGATCTATCGCTGGATACGGTCCCGCGCCCCGAGAGCATCGACAAGGAGCTGCAGCGGCTCGAAACACTCGCCCGGGACCAGGGCGCGGTTGTCGCCACCGCCAGCGCCCTGCCCGTCACGATCGAGCGCATCACCCGCTGGGCTCGCACGCTCGAGGGCAAGAATCTGATCCTTGTCCCGGTCAGCGCCGCCCGCGGCTTCCGCAACCCCGCCACCACCGGCTCGCTGCGATGATGAAACCTCCCGCCGGCTATCGTCCCTGCGTCGGCCTGGCCCTGTTCAACCCGGCCGGGCTCGTCTTCGTCGGCCGCCGCGCCAATCGCAGCCAGCGCGAGCACACCGCCCCGGGCCATGAATGGCAGATGCCGCAGGGCGGCATCGATGCCGGCGAGCAGCCGATCGAGGCGGCCTATCGCGAGCTGCGCGAGGAAACCAATGTCTCGTCCGTCTCGCTCCTCGCCGAGGCGCCCGACTGGCTGAGCTACGATTTGCCGCGCGAGATCGGCAAGGAGGCCTGGCGCGGCAAGTATCGCGGACAGTCGCAGAAATGGTTCGCCTTCCGCTTCGAGGGCGATGAGAGCGAGATCGACATCCTCAGTCCCCGCGGCGGCCACAAGCCGGAATTCGATGCCTGGCGCTGGGTGCCGCTGGCGGAGACGGCGGAGCTGATCATCCCGTTCAAGCGCGAGGTCTATCGCGAGGTGGTGCGCCTGTTCGCGGGCGTGGCACGATGAGCACACGGCGCAGGCGGCGGGACCGTCACGAAACCCTTACATGGCGGCCCGATTCTGCAGCGATGACCGATTCGGTGCAGAGACTCTACGCCGCCGTCCTTGCGGCCCGCAGCCGCGACCCCGCCCGGTCGCGCACGGCCAAGCTCGTCCGCGAAGGCGTGCCGAAGATGGCCAAGAAGCTCGGCGAGGAGGCGGTCGAGGTCGGCATCGAGGCAGTGCAGAACAACCGCCCGGCGGTGGTCCGCGAAAGCGCCGACCTCATCTACAATCTCGTCGTGCTGTGGAGCGAGCTCGGCATCACGCCCGGCGAGATCTGGCGCGAGATGGACCGGCGCGAGGAGCTCTACGGCATCGCCGAGAAACTGCCGAAGTCACGACATGGCGGCCATCGCATGGCTGCGCAGGACAGCGCAGCGGGCGATGACGGCGTGAGGCAGGATGCCTTGCAGCCACTCCTGCTACACGGCAAGCATGGCTGACAGGCCCTCCGCCGCGGCTCTTCACGGGGCTCGGCAAGAAAGCGAAGGAAGTCGGCAAATCGGACTTGCCAAGAGCGGCGGGAGCCGTTAAGTCCGCATCCGTCAGCCGATGGCGGCCTTCAAAACCGCTTCCGTTGTCATGCGCCCGTAGCTCAGCTGGATAGAGCATCAGACTACGAATCTGAGGGTCAGAGGTTCGAATCCTTTCGGGCGCGCCACTACTTAGCTCATTTTCGAGCTCCGAGTTTACAGGAAATTTACAGGCCGTTTACAGCCGGGGACTTAGCCCTCGGCTGCGGCTTTTTTCCGGGCCCTGATGACATTGTCCACCTTGTCCTGGCCGGAGTCCGCAAGACGGCGCCGCTCGGCCTGACGGCGATAGATTTTCGCAGCCCGGTCCGTCGCATGCTCGAGCTGCGACATGATCTCGGCATCGCTCGCTCCAGCCTCGGCGAGCTCGACGCCGCGCGAATGGCGCAGGCCGTGGAGATTGAGGCCAGGACGTAGCTTCCCAGCCTTGGCCAAGCGCTCGATGTGACGCTCGACCGCCTGGCCGAGCTGCCTTTCTTTCCAGATATTGCCGTCGGCATTGTAGGCGATGGTGGATGCCTTGTTCGGCGTAGCGGTCAGGAACGCGGTCAGCCTAGTATCCTCGCGCTTGTTGCAGAGGACCTTTCTCTTCTCCGTCATCCAGAAGAGGCGCGGCTGCGGGTTACCCTGATCGTCGAAACCCGTCGTCCGGGCTGCAAGGGGAATCATGCAGATCGTGCCCCGCCGGAAGCCACCCCAGCGTGCGAGGGCGTATGCCCGGGCCAAACCCGAAAGGTTGCGCTGCACCGCGTCTTCGAGCGCCGCCTCGAACTCATGTTCTTCCCAGATCGGATGTGCCTCTCCCGCATCGTGGGGACGAGGAAGCTTACCGATTTTCGCGAAGGGGTCCGCCGGTATGCGGCCGTCGTCCAGAGCTGGGGCCAAGGCGTTCTTGAGCACCTGCCGTCTGTCATTGGCTGCCTTGTATCCCAGAAGCGCCCAGGCATCCCGGACGTCCCGGAACCAATTGACCGTCACATCCTGGAGGAAGACTTCGCCACAATCCTGTCGGATCTCGGTCGCCATCCTCAGATATTCCGCCTGGGTGCTACCGGCGAGCCCGAGGAATTCCGCGGACGGCTTGCGCTTCTCGCCATCACCGGCATAGCGCAGCAGCATCGCCCCGATCGTCCCCTCGAGACCGCCCTGCACCTTCTGGCGGGCCTCCAGGCGATTGAGAATGGCCCGCACCTCAACGCGAAGTTCATCGCTGCCGTCCGGGCTCGTCAAGGGCCCTTCCCGGTAGTCCCCTTTGCGGAAGTACAGGTGGATGCGGCCGTCCGGCTTTCTAACGCGCTGGACATGAGGAATTCTTGGCTTTGGCTCGTCCATGGTGCCTGTCGCGGATCTTCTGAAGTGCCTCGTTGCGTCGCTCGTCGGCAACAGCTTCGGCAGGTTGATAGCGGCGCGGCTGATCGGCGGCGTTTCCGCCGGCGAACGCCTGGTTTTTCGGGGGTAAGGAATTCACCCACTCGTCGATCTGGTTTCGATTCCAGCGCGCAACGGCAGCGCCGAGCGCGACCGCCGGCACGGGGCAAACCCTACGGAAGGTCACAGGGGAGAGGTCCAGATAGGCGCAGACCTGCTCAAGGCTCAGCAGCAGGGGCCATGCGTTCAGCACCTGAACCTTCCGCTGTGCAGAAGCGTCCAAGCAGCGTGCGCCCAAAGAGGGATCGTCGCCAAGCATCGAGCAGAGTCCACGGAAAATCCCGCCTTTCGGCTGGATCGTTTCCGCGCCTCACTCGAATTTGCACAGGGCTGGCACGTTTTGCCCTGACGCAGCTGGGTTCGCGGGTCTCAGCGCTACTGCCCAGCGGGATCTGTTTCCGTCGACCCCGAATTCGTTCCAACACCGCGGCGGCCGAGCGCGAAGCTCGGCAACCAAGACCCTCCGGTTTTTATCTCCATGCGGCCACCGGCGGCCACACAGGGTTGCCCATAAGCTTCGAGCACGCGGCAACATGCGCTTTCCATCGGAAGTCGAAGGGGCGGGGTATCCCAGTGTGTGGAGGAATCCCGCTGGCCTTCGACCGCGACCCGAATCGATCTCGATGCATTCAGAACGTAGCACGAACGGCAGTTTCCCCGAAGCCGCCGTCCAGAGTGTCAGGCCTGTCGCCGGTAGCCTTGGTTAACGGAAACCCATCCCCAGGCCGGGCGATCATTGGCCGCGTCTCGGACGACGAATTCGTGGACGATGCGCTCGATGATTGTCAGCAGGCGCCCACCGTCGAGGCGGGGCTTGAAAATGTAGAGTTCGTCGGCACGGCTGACGCGCTCTCCCTCACCGGTATTGTAGCCGGTGAGGCGGATGGCGTCGCGCGGGTCAAGGTTGAGATCGGCGCAGTGCCGGCGGCCGGCAGGAGACGAGATCCAGCGAGGCAGAGAAGCCGCGCTAAGCCGCTCATGGAGCTCCTTCTCGAATGCGATGAGGGAAAGCCCCTTCGGTAGGAGGACGCGGATGACGCGCGAGCGCGCCTCGACGGGAGCGCCCGGGAGCGGCTTGCGCGAGGGATGGATGAGGACGAGGCGCCAGTTGTCGTAACCCGGATCGCAGGCAAGGCCCGCTTCGGCCTCGTACATGCCGGCGTAGCGCTCGAGGTTGATGTCCTCGATCCGGGCGAGCGCGTTCTCGGCCGCGGTCGCGGAGATCTTGAACAGCGGCAGGGCGAAGCGCCGCGCCAGGCCGTGGAGGCCGCTCGGCTGGTCGGCCGCCTTCAGCGTGTCGCCGGAGCCGGCGACATAGACATAGGCGACATGGCCGGGCTGGTAGGCCTCGGAGAACCCGGCATCGAGAAAGGCGCGCTCCGGAAGCGGCGCGAGCTTCCTGCCGCCGATCGCGGGCCAGCGCGTCTCGACATAGTGCGTGACGGCGGCCGTGCTGCCCTCCTCGCGGATGCGGCGGCGCGTCGCTGGAGTAACGTGGCCCTCGCTGCTGGTCGTGTTCATCATGGTTTTTGTTTCCTGTCGTCTCGGGCTTCCCGGGGGGTATTCCCGTTCTCGCCTCATTCCCGTTCCCTCTCTCCCTTCTCGACCGGCCGGATGAACCCGATTGGCCTCCTCGCGCCCTCCTTCCCTCCGAGGAGGACCTGCTCGGCCCCGCGGATATCCGCAGCGACGAGATGCCGTCGGCCGGCCTTGCAGGCGAAGCCCATCGCGATGTCCCAGAGGCGCGAAAGCATGCGCGGATTGTGAGCCGCAGTGGCCTGGAACAGCGCAACCTCGGGCTCGGCGAACCTGCCGCCGACTCGCAGGTTCGCCTCGTGGAAGATGCTCTTCTGGATGGCGATCATTTCTGCGGGCTTGGGCTCGATCGTGAACACGATCAGCCGGTCGACGATGCTGGTCGGCAGCGGTTCCAGGCTGTTTGCCGTCGCGAACCAGAAGATGTGGTCGGCCCTGATCGGCAAATCGACGAACTCGTCGACGAAGCGGGCGGCGTTCTCGCGCTCGAGGAGGGAGTGCAGGACATTCGTCGGCGTCTCGGCCGGATTGATAGGCGAGGCCTTCTCGATCTCGTCGATGACGATGAGGGGCGAGGCATGGCTGCCCTCGATCAGGAGTTTTGCGACCTTGCCCGGTCCGGACGCCCGCCAGACCGGCGTCAGCCCGGAGAACGCCGAACCGCGGTCCGTCATCAGGTTCATGGCGATGACCTCGAAGGACACGTCGAGCACCTCGGCGAGCTTGCGGGCATAGAAGGTCTTCCCCGTGCCCGGAGGTCCGACGACCACGGCGGGATCGAGCCGCAGTGGCGTCCCGGTCGTAGCACTGAGCCCCGCGGCCCTGACGATCCAGGCGGTGACCTCGCTGAACTGCGGACAGATCGCATCGAGGCTGGCGAGACGATCGATCATGACGTCGTCTGGGATAACGAGCTTGCGCCAGGGCCCGCGCTCGTCGGCATACATCCTGGTCCAGAGCCGGACCTGGCGCGCCTGACCTGCATCCTCGTCGTTATTGGCCTCGGCCGGGTCTCCGACGAAGCCGTCTCCATGGCCGAGCCGACGAGCCAGTCGCTCGGCATCGTAGAGTTCGATCGCGGGACCGGCCGTCTGATCCGGGCCATCAGCGCCGATCTCGGCGGCATCGGCATGTTTGGTTATCGTGAGCGCGCCATCAGGACGCTGGTCCCGCAGATGGCCAAGCAGGAACTGAAGATTGAGCATGCGCCGGTGCTCGAAGAGTTCGGCGGCGGGAGACGGACTGCTTGTCATCACCGGCCTCACAGCTCGACACCGCCGAGGACGGTCACGAAGCGCCCGCTCTGCTTGGCGATGCGGCGTCCGACTCCGAGCGCGATCTCGACCGCGGCACGCATCGGATCGGGATCGGCTGCACGTTCGGAGATGAGCCGCTCGACCTCCATCTTCACGATCAGGTCGTCGGACCTGCGTGCCGGCCAGAGACCGATCCGGCAGAGGCGGGCATAGGCGAGGATCAGCGCACCGCGCCGGGCGCCGTACCAGAAGGGAGATGGTGGCTCGGCCTGCGACCAGGCTTCGACGCTCGCGAACAGCGTCCTCACCTCATCGAGCAGGAGAGCGAGATCCGGCGGGTCGTCGAACCAGGCCTCCAGCGCCATCCCGTGATCGAGGTGATAGACCTCGGGCGGGGTGCTGTCGCCGGCACCCGATTGCGGCAGCACGGCACCGCTGAAGCGCTGGGCGGCCTCCTCCATGCCGCGCGGCACGCGCGCGCCGATCACGAGACGCGGGTGGCTGTCGGCGAAGGAGCGCCGCAGCGCGCGCTCCATCAGCTTGGCATCATGGACACCGTCACCCTTGCGATACTGCTCGCCTCGCTCCTTCGCGAGCATGGCCCTGGCGAAGTGGTCCTCGGGCGAGGCAGGCGGGACCAGCAGCATCGCGATCTCGCCGGCATGGGACAGGAGCGCAAGCGCATTGCCGATGTCGACCATGTACTCCAGCGCCGAGGGATCGGCGTCGGCGAGGGTCAGGAAGCGCTGATATTCCTGAGCGTGAAACAGAGCCCTTTCGCGCAGGTCGAGAAGCGGCGGTAGCCGTTCGAGAAGAGCAGCATGGCGCTCGACGTCGTCCGGCATGTCCGGCAGGAGCCCCTCAAAGGCGGCGAGCTCGTCGGTGACCTGCACGCTGTCGGTGGTGAAGACGAGGTCGCGCAGGGTCGGTGCGGTGGTGTCGGTCATGGCCTTGAACCTGTTTCCCTGGGGTCGGCTCTTCCGCCCCTTCACCGCTTCGCGATCGCCATGCCGAAAGGCGCGCCGGGGAGGCGCGCCCTTGCGTTCTCAGCATCAGGAGCTGGAGCGCGCAGATCAGTCGCGGTCGGTGACAGTCCGCCCGAGCTCGACCGCCCATTCGATCGCGGCCCGCATGGGATCGGGATCACGGGCGCGCGGTGCGATCAGGTCGAGGGCGGCCTGCTTGACGGCGTGGTCGTCGTCGTCGAGTGCCCGGCACACGCCGATCCGGGCGAGCCGGCCATAGGCGAGAAGCTCCGCCCCCCGGATGGCATCATCGAGAAGCGAAGAATCCGCAATCTTGCCCTGGAGGCGCCGCCAGACATCAACCTGCCGCAGCAGCGTGCGTGCACCGTCGAAGACGTCGGCGAGGTCGACCGGCGTCGCGAGCCAAAGCTGCAGCGACCGGGCCATCGCGACCGGATAGGCCGCGGGCTCGCCCGCCGCAGCGCTGAGGCAGCGCTCCGCCAAGATCTTCGGCAGCCTGGCCGGCCTCATGCCGTCTTCGCTGAGCGCGACGAAGTCGTCGCCGCACATCCGGCTGACGCGACAGGCGAGGTCAGGGTCGGCCGAACGGCGGGCTTGATGGCGCAAGGCGCGCCGCAGGTCGGCGCGGGCGCGATAATCCGAATCGCTGCGCGGCGCGATCAACATCGTCGCGACATTGCCGGCATTGATCAGGATCGCCCAGGCCTGGACAGCATCGGATTTGAGGTCGTCGACCGTGAGGGTGCCGGCGCCGAGGGCCATTAGCAGGTCCTGGATCTGCGCGGCATGGAAGCGGGCTCGTGCCCGGATAGGTAGGAGCGAGGGGCGCTCGCGCCAGACCGAGGCGCACCGCCGAAGACCGGATTGATCCTCGTCGCCGAGGAACTCGAGAGCCTCGAGCTCGTCGACGACGCCGGCGAGCGGGAGGTCGGCGGCGGCCGAACGCCAGGCCGCCGCGATGTCCGGGTTATTGCTGATCTTCACGGGAATGCTCTTTCATGAGGGGTGATCTGCTGTCCGCAGCGCCCTTCCCCTGTCTCTCTTCCTCATTTGCGTGGACCAAACGCGAAGAGGCGGCACCGCGCGGCGCCGCCCCTTCCTTGGAAGACCTCTGGTGAGTTCGCCTAGAACTGGCCTAGACGATCGGAATCCAGTCCGGCTCGCGCACGACCGTCGCGGTCGGACGCCAGCCATGGGCGGGCCAGGCGGCTTCCGTGAACAGATGGCGGATCGTCGCCTGCATGTGCGCGGGATCACCGCGGCTGGCGCGCGCGTTGATGACGGTGACTAGGCGCTCCTTCGCCTGCGCCTCCGGCGAATGCTTCAGCGCCGGCCAGATCGCAATCTGCGCCGCGGCCATGTAGGCCAGGATGAGCGCGCCCTCGCAGGCCCAGCGCAGATCGCGCGCGCCATCTTCCGCCTGCCGCGCCAGAACCCGCAGGCGATCGGCGATCGCGAACATCTGCTCGACACGAGCGAGCCGGCCTTCGAAGGGAGGCTCCGCCTTCAGGAACAGGCCCCAGCGGGCGATCTCTCGAGGCGAGAGCAGGACGTCCCCGGCCGAGGGCGGGGTCAGATCGACGAGATCGAAGTGCCGGATCGGCCAGTGCGCCAGGCCCCGATCATCCTGGGACGGGGCGGCGGGCCCCGGCGGCACGATCAGCGGGTCCACCGCATAGGCGGCGCGCTGAAGCCGGATCCGGGTTGCGCCCGCGGCATCGAGGGTCGCAGCCTCTCCACGCTCGGCATCGTCACCGTGGAGCACGCTGGCCTCCGCCAGCGCCATCTTGGCATGGGCGTCGTGAACCGTGTCGCAGGGCCAGATCGCGACGATCGCACCGCAGGAGAGCCCTGCGATGGCGAGCGCGACCCAGGCCCGGTTTCGCGGATCGGGGTGGTGGCTGCCGATCAGCAGCCGGCGAGCCTCATCGCCACAGCGCTTGGCGTCGATGGCAACAGCCTGAAGGTCAGGCGTGCTGCGGCGGAACGCGATGAGCTCCGACACCGAGGGATCGTCACTGATGCTTTCCGCGATCGCCGTCAGCGGATCGCGGATGGGCTCGGTCGGCCCGTCCTGGCCACTCGAATGTGCATTGTCGTGCGGCGCCAGCGGGCCGCGAGAGTCGTTCCTGATCATGTCTGCATTCTCATGTGGGTTATAGCCCGATCGGCTACGCCCCTTGTCCCGCCTCGGAATCGCGAGAGGGCACCGCGGTCCGCGGCGCCCTCCCGGCATGCTCCGAGCCTGATCCAGCCGGGATCAGAGCGGCTTGAACCGACCGGCCGTCTCGGCCTGCATGCGACGCAGCTCCCTGAGGCGATTGGCCATCGCAGCGGCGAACATCACGATGTCCTTCAGGCGTTGTTCGACCAGGCGCTGCGCCAGTGCCTCGATCCGGGTTCGGAGGGGCTGGTCACCGGCCGTGACCGCGTCGATCAGGCAGGCTCGCGCGAGGTCGGCCGCCGCGAGCAGGTTCGCGCCATGGACGGCGCGCTGAAGCCGATCGAGACGCTCGCGATCGAGATCGGCATCCACCTCGATCGTCCGCGCGAACCGGTCGGCGTCGTCGAGCTGCAAGGCCGCGCGCTCGACCAGGATCGCCGGCGAGGTCTGGTCGCGCAGGAAGGCCATCAGGCTCAGTCCCTGCTCCAGGCCAAGGACCGTCGGGCGGCCATCATGGCTGTCGTCGAGAGCGGGCACCGTCGCCGCATGGAACAAGGTCTCGACCGCGGCGGGTTCGCCGAGGTCGCCATGCGCGAAGGCCTTCCGCGCGAGCTCCGCGAAGCCGGCATCACCAGCGACCGCTGCGATGACATCGCCGAGGACGCATCGCCGCGCCGCGAAGTCTACGGCCAAGCGCGGCGGCGCCAGCGCGACCGTGATCGTCGAAGCGGCATTCAGGACCGAGAGCCCGATGAGCATGTCGAGGAAGTATGCGACCTGCGCCCGCTCAGAGGTGCCGGCGAGCGCGAGGAAGCGGGTGATCTCGACAGCGTGGCCGATGGCACGCTCGGCGATCTCGCCGACTGGATGAGCCTCGGCGGCGAAGCTTGCGTAGCCCTTTTCCGCGCCCGTCGACAAGGACAGGCGGTTGGTGAAGGCGGCGAGGTCGTCGGTGACGCGTCGGAGCGGCAGGTCGAGCTCAATGTCGGCGAGGGAGGGAGAGGAGATGGTCTTCATGTCAGTCGTCCCAGTTCCTTGGGGGTGACAACCACGTGGCTGCGCTTTCCCTCGGTCCTGGAATCGAGAAAGGCGTCCGATCCCAGACGCCTCGCTCATGTTTTCCTATCCGGCAGGCTCAGACCAGCTCGTTCCAGTCGAACTGCAACCGGTCGCGGGCGTCGTACGGCAGAGTCTTGATCCACGCCGCCTCGGCCGTGACGTGCCGGACCGCCGACTGCATCGCCGGCGGATCGCCAGACTCGCCCCTCCTGTTGATCAGCGCGACCACCTGCTTCTTGATCGCAAGCGCCTCCCTGTTTTGGACAGGCCAGATCATGACCTGGCAGGCGGCGAGGTATCCCATCAGGCGCGCCCCCTCGGCGGCTACCATCAGCTCGCTGGCGTTGACGGGACCGCGCCCGGCGAGTTCGAGCAGGCGGTCGCAGGTCTCGAACATTTTTGCCGCGCGCTGCACGAGTAAGCCGAGATCCGGGGCGGATCGGGCGAACCGGCTCCATTCGACCACCTGCCTGTCGGCGAATGCGGGAACGCCGCCTCGAAGAGGAAGTCCCTCGACGAGATCGAAGCGCTCGAGCGGCCAGCTTGCCAATCCGCGGTCCTCGCTCTGTGGCGCAGCCGGCGCTGGCGGCAACATCAGCGATGGTACCGCGAAGGCGCCGCGCCGCCAGCGAATCCGCCGGGCGGTCTGCGCCTCCATGCTGCCGCCGAAGTCCTTTTCGCGGCGATGCAACTGCACGCCCGTTCTCGCGTCGAGCGCGAGCTTTGCCTCGGCCGCGTCGAGGTCGTCTGCCGGCCAGAGCGCGACGAGCGCGATCAGGCTGATGCTCATGATCTCGAGCCCGCCGCAGACGGCCTCACCGACCTCGTCGCCACTCTCTCGCGCGAGCCAGACCCGGAACTCCTCAGAATGGAGGTTCTTGGCGTTCCGCGCAGCATTCTTGAGATCGAGCGGCTGGCGCCTGAACGCCACCAGCTCGGCGACGCTCAGATCATCGCCCGCAGCGATCTCCATCGCCACCGTGATAGGATCGCGCAGGGTGGTCTCCGCCGTCTTGTCGATCGCTTTGCTGCTGCGCGGCGCAAGCGAGCGGCCGCCCTCATTCTTCCTGGTCATGTCGGGTACTTTCATCGGGGTTACAGCCATCCCGGCTGCGCTTTCCCTCTCGATCCCAACATGGAAAAGGCGCCCGGTGGGCGCCTTCGTCGTCAGGGCAGATGGTTTTGGGTTCAGGCCGCCAGCTGGAAGTACTGGCTGCGCTGACGGAGCCACCGTTCGATCTCGTCCAGATGAGCATGTTTGCTGACCTCATCCTCAGCGAGACCCGCACGCAGCTCGGCAACCTGCCGCAAAGCCCCTTGCAGAGTCAGCCACGGCACCTCGGCGTCGGTGGTCAGTCGCTCGCGTAGCCAAGCCTGGCCCTTTTGCCAAGCGACCGGGGACATCGACTGCGGAGCCTCCAGCAGCATCAGTCGGTTCGCAAAAGCTTTCAGCCGCTCATCCGTGAACTGCGCGGCAATAGCCGGGCGATCCTCCCATGGCGAAGCGTTCCAGCGGGCGCTCAGCCGCGCGTCCTCGTTCGAGAGGAAGCCGCCGCCGTAGAGGCTGGCTTCCGGGTAGGGCGAAGGCTCGCGATCGGCGAAGCGATTTGCCATGGCGACTGCGACACTGGATCGGAAGCCGGCATGATCGCGAATGCGGGCGGCGCGCTCGTGGTAGAGTGCCTCATCGCGCTGCTCGGGTGGCAGGGCATTGCAGCCCTGCGCATAGGCCAGCAGGATCGGCTGGGCATTGGTCCGCACCAGCCTGATCGGGCGCGGGCCCGGGCCCGACATAAGCTTTGTGACCTCGTCCGCGCTGCCGTCGAGATAGCTGGCCGGGTCGATGGTGAGATCGACAGTCGCCCAGGAGGTTGCGACAGTCGGGTTCGCCACGACGCCAACCACGGGGGTCAGCTTCGCGGCGCCGCCGAGGAGCAGAACCTCGCCGCCGGCAAGTAGCCGGTTCGGGATGGCCTTGTCGGCGAGGCTCAGCATCATCGCGACCGTTGCAGGTGCGATCTGGCGCAGGTGCCGGAACAGGGCCATTGTCGCTCGGGTATCGCCGAGCGCATCATGTGCTTCGTGCTCGGCGAGCGCGATGCCGTTCGCCCTGCAGATGTCGCCGAGCTTGAAGCTCGGCTTGCCAGTTGGGCCGACCGGCACGGTGATGGCAGAGGGTTCCAGCATCGCGACGGCCCGGGTCATCGTCAGGAGGTCAGCCCGGCGATGACCGCCAAGCTGGGTCGCATAGGGCGGGAGGAGATGGGTGAAGAACGCGTGCCGGAGCATTTCCTCATCGAACCGGATGGTGTTGTAACCGATCACGGTCGACGGCGCCCAGGCAGACAGCGCCTTTGCGATGGCGGTGAGCATTTCCGTGCTCGACATCGGTGCCTGCTCGAGCTGGGCGGGACCGATACCGGTGGTCAGCAGCGCTCCCGGCGCGGGCACGATATGGGCCGGAAGCCGGCAGCGCAGCGAGAGCTCGCTGAGCGGCACGAGATTGTCGTCGCAGTGGATCAGGGCCGCCTGGAGCGGCACGTTCCACAGTGGCTCCAGGCCGGAGGTTTCGAGGTCGTAGACGATGTAGGACATGACCGCCTCTCAGTGCCGGCTCGTCGTGCCGGCCTCGATCGGCAGCTTTCTGAGATTGATGCCGAGCTTACGCGCATCGACATGCATGGCGGTCTCGACCATAACCGCCGCATGAGAGCGCTCCGTCTCGTCCTCCTGGAAGATCATCGCCTCATAGGTCGTGATCTTGCGCTCGAGGTCCTCCTCACTGCGCGCGGGCAGCTCGGCAATCATGAAGGCGAAGAAACGCGCCTGTTGCCTGGCGCCCTCGGCGAGCTGTCGGCCGTTGAGACCGCCGAACTCGACATGGATCTTATCCCCCTCCTGCTCCAGCAGCATCGCATGGGCCGTCGAGAGCTGCCACAGCAGGAAGTACCGGGCGGCATTGTCGCCAAGCTGCACGTAGGTGCGCTGGTAGCGTCCCAGATCCGCGGCCGTCAGGCGCGTCTCGTCATCGGCGGCAAAGGCCGCCCCATTCGTCCTGCTCATCAAACTTACCCGTTCTGGCATGACCCGGAACGGCGCGTCTGCTCATGTTCTCAGGGGTTCCCAAAATGGGTTCCGATCACATTATCTTTTTGGAGGCGTCCAATGTGCAGGTTTGGCCGATTGTGTTGAAGAAGTCGGCGTTGGCGCGCTGTCGGTCGCGGCTTGACGCATTGTTGAGAGGGCGTCCGCCCTCATGCCGGCCAGGGTTGGGCTCTTATCGGCATCAGCTTCGCCATTTTCCTGAGGTTCTGGGCGGTGGCTGCGAGGAGGAACTCGTCGCGGGCGCCGCATGGCCCTCGTAGGCGCAGGCGGTCGCGGACGTGACGGACGCCGTGAGGGCGCTGCGCTGGCAAGGCTCCGCGGCGTCCCCGCCACTCGCGGTGCCGCGCTCCGGCGACATCTGAGCGGACTTGGCGCCTCGACGGGGCGTTATCTCGCCGCCTCGGAGCGGGCCCGCGAGGCCGTCGATCGGATCGAGGCGGCCGCGATGGCCGATCGGGTACGCCAGTGGGCGATTTGGGGGAAAGCCGACTTGTGGGGAATTCCGCTGAGGTGATGGAAGGGGCTTAGGCTTCGGCACAAATGATTAGGGTTTATCCAGCGTAAGCGCTAGCTACGGTTGTGCCCTCACGTTCTAATGCCCCCAAAAGCGGGGGATTCGCGAATGTCCGGCCAACATCCGGGTGCCTTGTGGCGGCGCGTAGACTTGCAGTGTCATACGCCGCGTGACGCTGGATGGACGGGATCGGACGGCATCCCGGCAGCCGATGCGGCAGGGCTGGCCGCCCGCGACGCCTGGGCTGACACGTTCATGGCGGTGGTCCGCGAAAAAGGTCTATCCATCGTTGCCGTCACTGATCATCACGACGTTGCCATGCTGCCGCATGTCGTCGGGGCCGGTCGCCGCGCCGGTGTGCTCGTCCTGCCGGGCGTCGAAGTCACCTGCCGCGACAGCGTTCAGGTCCTTGCGATCTTCGATCCGTCGACGCAAGCGGAGGACTGGATGCGATTCCTGGGCAAGCTGCCCGGCGTGCGTGTAACGGATCACGCGCTCGCCAGAGTTGGGCCATTGACGGAATGCGGCTTGACGGTTGCCGACTTGTTCAAGGCGGTCGCCGAGGACGTAACGCTCGCCCCCGTGACGATGCTGTTACCGCACTTCGGCTCCCCGACCGCCTACAAGTCGCTGAACGAGCCTCCGACCGAGAACCATCTGAACGTGACGGGCCATGCGTCGCGCGCCCGGGACCTTCCGCACGACGCCGTCTACATCGAATGCGAGCATGGTGCGCTCGACGGTCCGACGCTCGACAAGATTCAGGGCAGGATAGCCGACTGGGGCACCCGACGCCGTGCGATCGTCGCAACGGGCGATAGCAAGCGCCCAACCTTCGAGCGGCTGGGCGCCCACGAATGCTGGATCAAGATCGGCGAGGAAACGCTCGAAGGGTTCCGACAAGCGTTCCTGGCGGACGAGGCGCGCATCGCCTACGTCCCCCCGCAACGGCCTTCCGAGCACATCGTCGGGATCGAGATCAAGTCGAAGCTGACCGGTGCCGAACCCGTTCGGATCTCCTTCAACGACGGATTCAACGCTTTCATAGGCGGCCGCGGCTCGGGCAAGAGCGCCGTCTTGGAATATCTCAGGTTCGGACTAGGGAAGTCGGACGAGGACCTGGAACAGGACGACCTCAAGCCGCGCAAGCCGCGGACGCGCGAAGCCGAGCTCATCACGGACACCCTAGGCGATGGCTACGTCATCGTATCGCTCGAACGGAACGGCGTCGCCGAAACCTGGACCCGGCACGGCAGCAAGCCGGAGAAGATCCTGCTGACGATCGCCGGCGAGGAGGAGGAGATGACGGTCCAGGAGGCGCAGCGCCGTTTCCCGGCCCGGGCCTTCGCGCAGAAGGAACTCTCGACGACGATGCTCGACCCAGAGGTCGCCGCCGACAACATCACCGGCATTGCGGCCGCGGAGGCCATCCAGGAGCGCCGTCGCATCGACGGGGAGATGAACGACGCGAAGCGCGCGGTCGCCAAGGCCCTCATCGACGCCGCCGCCTACTGGCAGGCCAGGCTCGACCTGACGCAAGCCGACCACATGGTATCGGACGTTCGGCGGCGGCAGGCGGCGCTCGGCGAGCAGATGGCGAGCGGCGGCGTGACGCCCGACGACATGAAGACCATCGCGGACGCCCAAGCCTTCGATCGGACCGCCAAGTATCTCGACGACGTCGACGCTCGCGTCGCGGCCGATCGGCAGCGCCTGATCGCGCTTCGGGATTCGCTTCTGGCCATGCCGGCCTCGACCCAGCCGGATCTCGCGGATTTCCCTGAGGTAGGCCCCGTCGCCGCTGCCGTCGAAGCGGCGCGGGCTGGGGCGTGCAACGCTCTCGATCAGGCCGTGGCGCTCCTCGACGGAGTTGGCGTGACCTCCGCCGAGGCGCGCGTCGGCTTTGACGTCTCGCGATCCTTCTTTCATGAGCGCTACGAGCAAGCCAAGCGTCGGCAAGCGGCGCGCGGCGCGCTCATCGCCGAGAACGAGAAGCTCGACGGCCAGATGCGGGAGGTCGCCGCGACCCGGTCCAAGGCGGCGCAGACCGAGCTCGACCGGCGCGACGCCCTCGCAGCCCTAGACGCCGCGGCGGCAAGCCTGAGAGCTTTGGTCGAGGCGCGGAGGGCCGTCCTGAGGGGTTCCGCCGAACGGATCGCGGAGAAGTCCGCGGGGTCGCTGAAGGCGAAGGTCGAGCGTGACAGGAACCCGGTCGACGCCAACGCCGCCCTATGCGCGCTCTTCGAGGGCAGCCGTTTCCGCGACACCGAGATGCACTGCGAGGAATGGGTGCGTGCGGTCTTCGCCCCCGACGCGGAGGATTGGCCGGCGCTCTGCTCGGGCCTGCTCGACGCCTACCGGGACAAGATCCTCGCCGGCAACCCCTCGGAGCCGGGCGTGGAGGCGGCGGCGCAGCTTCGGGCCGTACTGTTCGGCGGGAGGGTCACGCTGACGCCGCAGCAGTTGGCGCGGGTCTACGCCAACCTGACGGACCAGACGCTGGCCCAGGTCTTCGCGGCGACCCCTCGCGATAGGATCGCGATGACCTATGTCGCGGGCAGGCAGAGCATCTCATTCGCCAAGGCCTCGCCGGGACAGCAGGCCTCGGCCCTGCTGAGGCTCCTCCTCGGACAGTCGGCAGGGACGCTGATCGTCGACCAGCCTGAGGACGACCTCGACAACAAGGTCATGATGGAGATCGTCCGACTGATCCGCTCATCGAAGGGGCATCGACAGATCCTCTTCGCGACCCACAACCCGAACCTCGTCGTCAACGGGGACGCCGATAAAGTGGTCGTGATGCGCGCGACCGTAGCCGAGGACCGACCGGGGGCCGAGGACGCCCGCATCAATGTGGAAGCGGACGGCGCCATCGAGACGCCGTCGATCCGGGAGGCGATCACCACCATCATGGAGGGTGGCCTGGACGCTTTCGATCTTCGGGCTCGAAAGTACAGGGTCGAGGGACACGGACCTCGGATTTCACCATAGTTTTGCCTGGCCCGGTTCATGTTGGGCCGCTCGCCGCAGCGGAGCGGTTAGTCCGCTGCAAATGGCCAGTGCAAAGCTCCTGCCTGCGGGCGGTCGTCTGACACCTATTGGTGAACTTCAAACCTGTGTCATGCTTAGGCTGAGGCTACGATTCGCGGATCGGGCAGCCGTTTGGGGGTAGTCGTGGCGTTCAGATACATCGGATCCAAGCTCAGGCTCGCCCATGCGATCGTGGAGCAGGTTGGTCGTCCGAACCACGGTCGATTTGTCGACGTGTTTTGCGGCACCGGAGCGGTGGCAGAGGTGGCCGCCCGATCGGGGTGGCCCGTCCATCTAAACGATCATCTCAAGAGCGCCACGACGATCGCCGCGGCCCGTTTGGTGTCCTCACGCCAGGCCCAATTCACCTCATTCGGGGGATACGCGGGAGCGGTTCGGGAGATGAACGCCGTCAAGGGGCGGCGCGGTTTCGTGTGGAGCGAATACAGCCCGGCGTCCGCGAAGCATGCGGGCGTCGAGCGGCGTTACTTCAGCGAGGGCAACGCCCGGAAGATCGATGGCATGCGTCTCGCGTTGGAAAGCTGGTACGCAGGGGGCCGCTTAACCGAAACAGAGCATTTGGTGCTGCTGGCGGATCTCCTCGGAGCAACAAATAAGGTGGCGAACACGGCCGGCACCTACGGGTGTTTCATGTCGCGGTGGCAGCCACAGGCCCTTCAAGTCATAGAGATCCTTCCCCGATTGATGCCGATAGAAGCTCCCCCATTCACGGTGACCTCGCTGGACGCCACCGACGTCGAGTGCCGGACAGAAGACGTTGTCTATCTCGACCCACCCTACACGAAACGCCAGTACGCAGCTTATTACCATATCCTGGAAACTATCGCTCTCGGCGACGCTCCCGACGTGACCGGCGTGGGGGGGATCAGGCCATGGAGGGACAAAGCTTCCGACTATTGCTATCGAACCCGCGCTGTCGGAGCACTTAGGGATCTCGTCGCCGGAATCCCTTCCAGGCGGGTGCTGCTTTCCTACAGCGACGAAGGGCACGTGCCGCTCGATGAACTCGAAAGCGTTCTATCCCCGCTTGGCCGGGTGGTCGTAAAGCCGCTGATGAGCATAGGGCGATACCGCCCGAACGCGACGGCAAGCCGTCGCGGATCGGCTGTCGAAGAGGTCCTGATCTGCATCGATCGGGCGGCCGCAGGATTTGAGGTAGCGGCATGACGAAGTTCCGAACAGCCGAGGAACAGCGGCTGGCCACAACTCAAAAGCTGGTCGATGCGCACGTCGCGAAATTGGGAGGTCGTGCCGACGAGGCCCGATTCCAGTTGCTGGAGGCGACGGCATGCCGCCTCGGGGGTTTCGATCTCGATGGCTACTTCGAAGCTTTCGGACGACGTCCAGTGTCAAAGAGCGCAAAGCTGCTTGATATCGCGCGCGGGGTAGTCGAGAAGATCGATGCCTCGGGCATCCCACCCGCGCTCGCACTGAGCGCGCTCGCACGGGAAAGACTCGATAGCTCCAGGCAGCGGGCCGATGGGGCATATCACACGGATTATCGCTTGGCTCTCCGACTGGCATCCCACGTCAGGGATGCGTTGGTACCGGGTGCCAAAGTGGTCGACCCGGCCTGCGGAGCCGGTATCCTGCTCGCCGCGACGTCGCTCGCGGCCTGCGGCCCCGATCGAATACTCGCCGCCGATTGGCTTTCGGAAAGCGTCTATGCGTCCGACATGTCCGAGATGGCGCTTCGAGGTACCCTCATCGCGCTGGCGAGCCTGACCAACGACCTCAACGCACTGCTGAAGATGCGCTCACGGTGGCGCGTCCAGGACAGCCTGCTGGAGCCAAGGCGCAGCTGGGACGCGCTTGCGCCTGGCGGCTTCGACGTGGTGATCGGCAATCCACCTTGGGAGAAGGTGAAGCTGTCTCGGCATGAGTTCGTCCGCGGCCAAGGCGGCGAGCGTCACTACGGGCAATCGTTCGCCGATCTGGATCTCCTCGGTTATGACGCAGGACGTCGAGCTGCGTCTGATAGGTCGACGGAGCTGGCCCGTCGTTATCGCACCCTTGGGGATGGGGAACCAGATCTCTACGTCGCATTCACTGAGCTGATGATCGGTCTCACCAAGCCCGGTGGCACCGGTGCGCTGCTGGTTCCCGGCGGAGTGATCCGCTCGAAGGGCACAGAGGCACTGCGGCGCTTCCTACTCGCCCGATCGAGCGACCTCGAAATCTCGGTGCTGGACAACAAGGCGCGGTTTTTCTCGATCGATACGCGTTTCAAGTTCCTGTCGATCAGCTACAAATCGCGCAGCCCAGGCGCGAGGACCGGCTCTGCGATCTCGCTGTCACATGCCCGCTGGAGCGAAATGGGATTCGAAGCGGGAAACGTCGTCAAGATCCCTCGAAAGCTGCTGGGCGAAGTCCGGCCGGACCTGACCGTTCCCGAAGTGAGGGACGAGACGGAGTGGAAGATCTTCCTGAAGGCGCAGCGAGCCGGCCTGGATATCTCGGACCCGGACAGCCCCTGGTTTCCCCAGTTCTGTCGTGAGGTCGACATGACCCATGCCCGAGGTCAGTTCAGCAAGGCATCGACCAAGAACGCTTTGCCCGTCGTCGAAGGCCGGATGATCCAACCGCATCGTTTCGGCGCGAAGAGATATCTCGGAGGCGAGGGACGCGCGGCGAGATGGTCAATGACGCCGCCCGGATCATCAGGCCTGCATCCTCAGTTCTGGATAGGCAGGGGCTCCCTTGCCCCGTCCGTCGTCGAACGCTCATCCCAGTTGAGGGCGGGCTTCTGCGATATAACGGGGCAGACGAACGAGCGAACGATGATGGCTGCCCTCATCCCTTCCGGAGTGGTTTGCGGCAACAAGGTCCCTACAGTCCTTTTCCCTAACGACCCCGGCGAGGATCGCCTTCGCTTGTGGGTGGCCATCGTCAATAGCCTGCCATTCGACTGGCTGCTGCGACGCGTGGTTACCACCACGGTGAACTATTTCCTTCTGCTGGGTCTGCGCCTTCCATCGATCCAACCCGACACGCTGCCCGGTCGGCGGCTGGTCGAGATCAGCAAAAAGCTGGCCGACCATGATCGCGGCCCGGCGACCTTCGACAATGCATGGCGGATAGCGAAGCTCCGGGCCGAGGCCGACGTGCTCGTAGCGCGGGCGTACGGGCTGGATGATGGCGACTTGCTGCGCATGTTGGAGGATTTTCCGCTGCTCGATCGAGGACAGCCTCTCTCGCCGGCCGACACGCGATCGACGGTGACCCGCGATCTAGTGATGGCCACTTGGTGCAAGGGGCGTCCAGGCTTCGGCGAACCGTGGGCCGCTCGCGTGCAAGCCGCGTTCAATGCGAACGCGATACCATACCTGCCGAGCGAACTTGCAGGATCATTGATGGAGGTCAGGGATGCCAAGTGAGCCGAGCGCCATCGACCATCCCGACCCCGATGGCGTGAAGCGCATCTTGGCGCGCGAGGTTTTGGACGGTGACGTCAGGAAATTCAAGGCGTTGTCGAACGACTCTCCCACGGGCGGTGGAGCACGTGACCTTAGGCTACGGCCGGCCGAAGCGTTCGCGAAATTTCTCGCGCGAATGTTCCCCCAAACGCGACAGGTTTCGCGTCGGGCGAACGTAGGCGTGCAGGGGCAGGTGCGAATTGGCGAGCTGCATTGGAAGGAAAGCCCGAACGGGGAAGAGAAGCGCGCTCCCATCGAAGTTTGGGAACCGACGGCTGCCCGCAAGGGCGAGATGCGACTGGCAAAGGTGCATCGCTATGGCCTAGGTGAAATGGTTCAACGACTCATCGATAGGCAAGCCAACGAGAAGGACGCGGCGGGAAAGATAAGCAGGAAGCGGGAGCACCGGATACTTTTGCTCCTCATCGAGACGAACTCAGGACGGATATACCCCGCTTGCGTGATGGGAGCATCCCTGACGAGCCCGAAATGGCCAGACGATGTGAGGAAATTCCTTAGCACCTGCCTCGATCAAAGCGGGCGAAATGCCGCTTCTGGCTGGCTGGACCTCTCGACGGGCACCTCATATCCTCAGATCGTACCGTCGCCATGACCGGCTCCTTCGACAAGTCTGCGGCATCCTCGATCGTGCTCGCCGCGCTCGCAACTCGCCACAACGTGCTGATCGCGGGCCCGCCGGCCACGGGAAAGACAAGGCTCTTGGCCGAGGTCGCCGATCGTTTCCAGCGTGGTATGTCCCCGCGCGGCCAAGCGCCGACGTTGATGCACGATGACGACGTGCCAATCCAACGCGGCTCCGATCCAGCCTCATATACGGTGCTTCCGTCACCGGGGCGTGCCAACCGTAAGGTTTTCCGGACGGCATTCCATCAAGGTAGCAAGGCGCGGGATTTCCTGACGGGCATCGTGCCGGACCTGCGGTCTGGCGCCACCGCGCAGTTCCGCATCAGCGAAGGGATACTTTATCGGGCCAGCGAGCACGCTCGTCAGGCAGGCGGAGCAGCACTGCTGATCATCGACGAGATCAATCGCGGACCCGCCGTCCAGGTCTTCGGGGGCGCCATCGTCGCCATGGAGGGGGACAAGCGTCTTTCGCCGGATGGGAAGCCGCACCGCCAGACCCAGGTGTTCGATCTGCTGGATCCCGCAACGGGCGCCTTCGTGGAGTACGCACTGCCGCACGACCTCTACATCCTCGGCGCGATGAACCAAGCTGATGTTTCGGTCGAGCCGCTCGACGTCGCCTTTCTCCGCCGATGGGCACCCTACCGTCTGGAGCCGGACGCTTCCGCGCTGCGCGCCGCGCTACATGTTGCGCCTACCCACGTTCCACCCCCCTCACCGGGCTCGCCGGCGGACGTCTACGCGGCGGCGATCCTGGCGTGGGCAGCTGTGAACGACCGCATCGCATTAGGAAGGGGACAGGAGTTCCGGATCGGGCACGGCATCCTCCTAATGGACGAACCAGCCAAAACGGTCGATGCCGCCCTTTTCCACGTCATCACCGCGTGGCAGTCAATTCGGGCACACATCGACGAGGTGTTTTTCGGAGACGTGCGCGGCGTTGCGACTGTGCTGAACGCCACCGCAGGCATGGTCGGCCATGTGTACGAGCTGGCTCAGCGGAACTTCGGCGAGTTGCCCTCCCTAGTGATCGAGGGCCCCGCTGCTCCAGACCGCGAAACGATATACGGGATGCTGCTCGCGGTGGCAGGGGTCGACCCGGGGTGATCGGAGGCAATGTCCCGCGCTGGACCTTGGTGGAATACGGCGAACCAACGCCCTTGATCCGCCAAATCGCCGCCAAAGTCGGAATCGAACGGAGCGCTGCTCGCGCGCTCTTGGAAACCGCCGGGCGCAGGGTGGCGCGAACCCTCGGCTTCGACGCTTCACCAATCCAGATTGTTGGTGACGACGTTAGGGCAGTCGACTTCGCGGGTATGCTCGCACTCGGTCCGCGTATGGAGATCGAGGTCGCCCCCAAATTCCTCGGCCCTTCCGAAGGATGGCAGGAGGATTTCTTCCTGTTGGCCCTGCTTTCGCAGCACGGCCACCTTCTTGATGAAGGCCTGTCCGCATCTTCTTCGTCGAAAACCGACTTGCCGACTCTGATCGGCAGGGCACTGGCAAGCTTGTATTGGAAGAACCGTCGACGACCTATCCGGGTCTATCGGCGAGAGCAATTCCAAGGGTTCGAGATCGAGGGTGATTTCGATCCCGTGGATCTCATCGTACCCGATGAGGAGGGATATTCGCAGATCGTGACCGGCCTCACGCGGAGGAACGAGTTTAACGATGCCGTTCGGCGCGCGGCGATGACGTTGGCACTTGCGACCCCGGACGCCGAGACGCGGATGAGGTTGGAACGCGTCGTGCATGATCTCCCGCCCAGGCCAGGATCACCTCGATTGACCGAGCGCAGGCTCCCCAGTCGATCCAGCGCCTGGAAGCCGACATATCGCTTGAGCCTGGACGTCCTACGCGGCTTGAGTGGTAGCCTGTCTCCGGGCGGGTCGGAAGCGCCGGGGTTCGTGGTTGATACCTGGCGCGCCTGGGAGAACTTGCTGACGCTCGCCGTTCGATCCTATTTCGGCGGCCATCTGACGCAATCGCAAAGGTCCGCTCAATTGGGACGGACCCGACGTTCAGGGGGCTCATTCCGGGCCGTCAACGTTACGCCGGACCTCGCCGTGTCGAGCAGCGTGAAAAAGGGATCGGGATTTCTACTGGACGCCAAGTACAAGGGACGGTTCGAACGCGGCAACGCCACCGTCCAATCTGCGGATCTCTATGAAAGCCTTGCTTTCTCCAGGGCAACAGGACAGGGAGTTGTTTGCTTGGTGTACCCGCGCGTGCCTGACGCGAACGGTCCCACTTCGACAGGGGCCGTTCGCATGCTAGAGCGGATAGAGGTCGACGAGGTCCGCGTCGTGGCCCTCGACGTTGCCGTCAAAGGGCTTTCTGCGCCCGCAGGATTGAAGAGGTTCTGCGACGGGTTAGGCTCCGGGGTAGTTTCGATGATTCAAGATGGCGACGAAAGAGTTCCCTGAACACGGCATAGCATATCCGAACATCGACAAGGCGCGGGATCGTTCGCTCACCCGTCGTGACGTGTTCGACTTGGTGTGGTCGATGCCGCTGGGGAAGGCCGCGGCCATGTTGGGAACGACGCCACGAAGGATTGCTCGCTTCTGTCACTTGGCTGAGGTACCGGCACCCGGGCGTGGCTATTGGCGCACCCAGCGCGATATGACACTCCGCCCCACCTTGCCGGAGCCATCAGTCTTTCTCCCCGATTTTCGCGTGATCGTCGATCTGGGCAGTCTCGGAGTGTGCAGACGATCCGAAGTCCTGTTTCCGATCGCGTTGGGCGCGACCCGGTCAAGAGTGCTCGCCTCGATTTCACAAGGCATGCCGGCCATCGCCCACGGACTTTCGCAACATTCCGTGGGCGATCAGCACTTTCGCCGCACGCGACTGGTCGACATGCTATCGGAAGCCATCGAGGAGTTGGGTGGGCGCGTGCGGCGCTCGGCCGACCCCTTTCAGCCGATTTCCATCAACATCGGCAGCCAAGTCGTCACAATCGTCGTTGGCGTCGGCGCGCCCTTCAGAAAGGCCGGACCACGTTCGGCGCAGACTCAGATCCATGAAGCTTACGGGCTCCGGATCGCCGAATTGGCGACTCCTTACGCCGGGCGTGTGCATCGTGAGTGGCGCGATTCGAACGAGCGGTCATTAGAGGAACAGTTATCGCAGATCCTCGCTGATCTAGTCGTGGAGGCGGATGCGCGATGCCGTCGTGCCTTAGCTTCCTGTCTGGCGGGCCCCAAGCCCAAGCGAACGGGCGACCGGACGTAGGAAGCAGCAAGAGCCTGCCGACAACTAGCGGGCGAGCGCCACATCCGCGTCGCGCCGTCAGCGCTGAAGGCCTATTTGGCCGATCAGACCCGTCAGCCGGCGCGCGTCGAAAGCGCTCCTCCGGCACCGAAGCGGGTCAAGGCGGCGCCCGTCCAGGTCTTCGAGGGAACGGTCGGCAAGAACCTCCCGTGGAAGGTCATCCAGGCGGACGCCCTGCAGGGGCTGAAGTCGCTTGAGAGCGAGACCGTTGACTGCATGGTGACTTCGCCGCCGTACTACTGGCAGCGCGACTACGGCTACGACGGGCAGATCGGCCACGAGGCCACAATCACAATCGAAGGCTTCGTCGAGGCCCTGCGGGACGTCTTCTCGGAGGCCCGGCGCGTTCTCAAGCCGACCGGCACGCTCTTCCTTAACATCGGGGACACCTACTATTCGGCCAAGGGCAAGCCTCACGGCCGGGACGCGAAGGCCTCCGGCCGCCAGATGGCCCGCACGGTCCTTCGCGCGGTCGACGGGCCGGGCCTCGGCCTGCCTCGCAAGTCGCTGATCGGCATCCCGTGGCGCGTCGCGCTGGCGATGCAGAAGGAGGGCTGGACGCTGCGTAGCGACATCATATGGGACCGGCCCGGGTCGCTCGGCGAACCGACGGCGAGGGACCGGCCTTGGCGCGACTACGAGCACATCTTCATGTTCTCGCGCGCGCCCCGCTACTTCTTCGACCGCACCGGCCTAGACGGGAACGAGGACATCTGGTCGTTCCCAGCGCGGCCGGACAACCCCATGAGGCACGCGGCGCCGTATCCACTTGAGCTCGTCAATCGCTGCCTCGCGGTCGGTTGCCCGCCCGGCGGGACCGTCCTCGACCCGTTCGTCGGATCGGGGACGACGATGGTGGCGGCGCTCAAGAGCGGCCGCCCGGCCATCGGCATCGACCGGCACGCCGACTATTGCCGTCACGCCTTGCAGTGGGTGACCAAGGCCTAAGGCGCCTCTCGTCCCGGATTTGAAAGGAGCGCGGATGCCGTTCGACGTTTCTGCGATCTTCGATATCGACGATCCCCGGGAGTACAAGTTTCACGCGGCCCGGTGGAACGCCGAGTACCAGCCTCTGGACGTGTTCACGCGCGACCGGGAGGAGTGGGTCGGCTGGAATAGATGGCGCAGCCGAAGGGACGACTTTAATCGCCGCTTTATCCTGTCTGCGGATTCCGATTCCGACCGGCCATCATTCCGATAATTGACCGGCCGGGATTCCGATAATTCTCCGGCCACCATTCCGATTAATGACCGGCCACCAGCCGGGGGTATGAGCGCTCTGGGTCAGCCACTCAGGCATCAGGA
>WPCJ01313566.1_pt1 | contig 25520 bp, 12 predicted proteins | sample 5399831 | NCBI WGS metagenome assembly WPCJ01 (sample SAMN12869470, study PRJNA574797) | sludge metagenome | isolation source: wastewater treatment of pH10 | place: China:Beijing | collected 2019-05-20 | reverse complement strand
GGTCGCGCCATGGCGTTACCTGCAATGCGATCGCCCCCGGCTTCTTCCCGACGCCGCTGACCGCGCCGGTCTTCGGTGACCCCGAACGCGCCGCGCGCAACGCCGCGCAGACGGCGATCGGCCGCAATGGCGAGCTCGATGATCTCGTCGGCGCGACCGTGTTCCTGGCCTCGCCGGCTTCAGCCTATGTCACCGGCCAGACCCTTGCCGTCGATGGCGGCTTCACCGCGAAATGAGGATGCAGCCGCGATGAAGGCGCTCGTCTACACCGGCCCGAACCAGCTCGTCTTCCGCGACGAGCCCAGCCCCGAACCTCAGTCGGGCGAGTTGCTCGTCCGCGTCGAGGCGGTCGGCATCTGCGGCTCCGACATGCACGCCTATCACGGTTTCGATTCCCGTCGTCCGCCACCGCTGATCCTCGGTCACGAGGCGGCCGGGCGTATCGTCGGTGGCAAGCGCGACGGCGAAAGGGTGACGATCAACCCGCTGGTGGTCGATCCGGCCTGCCCCGATGCGGTCGAGGGGCGCTGGCATCTTTCGCCGACGCGCCAGATCATCTCGATGCCGCCCCGGCCGGGTGCCTTCGCCGAATTCGTCCGCATCCCAGAACGCAATGTCGTGCCGATTCCGGATTCGCTCGCGATCGAGCATGCCGCCTTGGCGGAACCGATTGCCGTCGCCTGGCATGCGGTCAGGATCGGCATGGAGAAGCTGCACCGGCCGCTGGCCTCGGCCCGCGTCACTGTCCTCGGCGGCGGGGCGATCGGCCTCGCCTGCGCGCTGGTGGCACGCCTCTTCGGCGCGGGCGAGATCATGGTCGCGGAAACCAACCCGCTCCGGCGCCGGACTCTCGAAGCCGAGCCGGGGATCGGCGTCTACACACCGGGTGATGCCGTCGGACCGGCCGAGAACGGCGTCGACCTCGTCCTCGATGCCGTCGGCGCCGATACGACGCGAGCCGCCGCCTGCCGTCTCGTCCGCCCCGGCGGCGTGATCGTCCATATCGGCCTGCTGCCCGGAACCGAGGGCCTCGACATCCGCAAGATCACGCTGCAGGAGATCACCCTGAGCGGCTCCTATTGCTACACGCCAACGGATTTCGTCGACACGGTCGGCGCCCTGATCGCCGGCCGGCTCGGAACGCTCGCCTGGACCGAGGAACGCGCTCTGTCCGAGGGCTCCGACGCCTTCCGTGCACTCGATTCCGGCGCGACCGCCGCCGCCAAGATCGTGCTGCGGACCTGAGGCGTCATTTAGCTTCCATCCGGTCGCACGTGATCAAAATGCGCCGCTTGCGGCCACTGGATCGGCGCCCATGAGCGGACATCACGGAAGGAGATGCTTTACGCCCGCCCGTTTCCGATGAGCTGATACCAGTGACCCCCCAGCGTCTCATCTTCGACTTCGCGCAGACGAAACCTAGCCTAAGGCCGTCTTCGATCGACCAGCTTGTAGGGCAGAACGCGCTCGCGATCACCCTCCTCTCGGTCTTCCGCGATGAGTTCGGCCATGGCCTGGCCGAAGGTGACGTAGGGGATCAGGACGGAGGACAGCCAGGGGGCGACCCAATCGTTGAGCGGGTTGTCGTCGAAGCCATAGATTGGCAGGGAGACCTATGCCGATGCCGAAAACCAGCTGCGCGAGCTGATCGCGCGTGACGTCAATCGCGCCAGCGTGATCCTCTGGGGCATCGGCAACGAGAACGCCGACACCGATGCGCGCCTCTCCTTCATGGCGCGGCTCGCACAGGCCGCCAGACGCGCTGATCCGACCCGCCTGGTCGGCGCCGCCTGTCTGATCCACCGCGAGACCTTCGCGATCGAGGACCGGCTCGCCAAACATCTCGATGTGATCGGCCTCAACGAGTATTTCGGCTGGTACGAGCCGGATTTCTCCCGGCTCGACCGCCTGCTCGCCAATTCGGACCCGGGCAAGCCGGTGATCGTCTCGGAGACCGGCGCCGATGCCCTGCCCGGCCGCAGGGGCGCCGGCCGCGTCCTCTTCACCGAGGACTGGCAGGCCGAGTTCTATCGTCAGCAGTTCAGGCGCCTGGCTGCGACACCTATGTCGCCGGGATCGCCGCCTGGTGGCAAAAGGTGGCGAACCCCCATCCGCTATTGCAGCCACTCGCCAAGGCACTGCGCTCGACCAAGCCGGATCGGAACGGCGTCATTGCCGTTGGTGGTGAAGCCATTCCGTCGATGTCGATCGCGGAAGGTTCGGTCGAGCGCGCCATTTTCATTCTCGATGATCTGCTTACACGCCTTATCGCCGAGGGCATCGCCTGCACCCTCTCTCGTCAGAATTTCGCAATCGCGCGCGAGCAGGACAAGGTCGAGTTCAAGTTCACGGAGAAGATCGCCCGGCAGCCGCACGAGCCGAGCCTGCAGGAGTTTCAGGCAGAGGCTCGCCGGATTCGCGGCGGTGGCAGCACTTACGACTACTATTGGAACAAAGCCTATCCAGAATTCGACTTCGTCCCGACCGGTGTCCTTCGGCTGTCGATCGACACTTACGGGCGCGAGGGGCGACGGCGAAATTGGCAGGACAGTTCGCGCGCGTCCTTTGAAACTCAGGTGGCAGACATTGCCCGCATCTTGTCAGAGTGGATCGATGACGAGCGGAAGTGGCGTTTGGAACGTGAGCGCCAGTCGCGTCTTTGGGCGAGAGCAGATGAGAATCGGCGACTGGCCGAGCAGCGCCGCAAGCGTGAGGATGAGCGCGACGCTCTCATTACGGAGATCGTCCAGCTTCAGGCCAAGGCGCGTGATCTCCGAGCCTGGATCGAATGGGCCGCGACGATCGAGGATCCCGAAACGAAACGCATGCTGGCCTGGGCCCGCAAGCGCCTTGCCTCTATCGAGCGGGCCGTGAACCCGGCCAGATTCGGCGACTGGTTGCGGGAGAAGAAGCTCTTTCCCGAGGTCGACCCGTTCGCGCCGCTGCCAGACGATCCGGATGTTCGCCTGTCCGTCCCGCGCACAAAACCCAGCGAAATCTAGCTCATGACCCGCCGGAAAATGGGGGCGCCAGAGGGCGCGAAGACGCCACGCACATTGCCCGAACACTGCGCGCCTCGCTTAAATTAGCAGGCGGTGGTCGACGTCGGTAGCACCTCAGGTGTGAGCGATGGTGTTCCAGGGCTATTGCAAGTTAGTTCGTAGTTGTGCTTTCATTCTTCCGCAACGTTAGGTGGCGAGCGTGGGGGCGCGCGCATGAATAGGTTCGAATGCCGGCTCTGGGCCCGGCTGATGGCTTGTACTTGTGCGGTGCTGATAGGCATTCCTCCAGGTATCATCGCCAGCTTGGCGCGGGAAGATGTATACTCGCGTTATCAGTTTATCCTGACTAATAAATCGGACCTGGTTCGTGTACGATTTCTGCCGGGAGAAGTAAGTGCGACAGCGCTTGGCCTAAAATTTGAGCTTAGCACACAGGTGCGGCTAGCCAGCTTGCATGCCAGTCCCGCGGTTTTTGTTGGTTGTAATGACCGGCGCGAAACGCTGGCGACTAGAGTTTCAAACGTTACCGCAACCTGCTTTTCATTTTCGATTATCACAAGCGAGCCCGTTCGAGTTTCTATTCCCTACGATCCGAGCGCGTTGCCAGATGGCGTGTCTGAGCAGGCGGTGAAGCTGTTTGAGGTGTCGCGCATCGCCGCCAACGGCCCCATGACAACGCTGGATGCGCAAGTCGACCTTGAGAACAAGACAACAGTGGCGACCCTCAGCCAAATGAGTGGTCGATTCATTAACGGTGTTCTGAAGGCCGGGGAAAGGCCTGACAAAGCGCCGAGCGCGCTCTCGAGCGACTCCCTGAAATCACTTCGCTCCGTGGACACCGTTGCCGGTCGGCCCATTATTCAGCCACCCCAAGCCAACACCGATGGCGACCTCAGGCTAAGCTATCCTGTCGATTTTCCCGGCGCCCGACCTGGGCTGAGGCCTCAGTTGACTATCGGCTATAGTGCTCAGTCACCGAGAGGCAATATCGCCGATGGCTGGCGTCTGTCCGCGCCGGCGATCACGATCGAGACCAAATGGGGTGTTCCCATCTATGATCCGTCCTGGGAAACGGAGACTTATCTGTTCAATGGGGAGCAACTAGTTCCTGAAGCCGGCGATTACATCGTGGACGGCCAGAGCGAGGATTCCTCGCCGTCGGTGGAAGGCGATGACCGCAAGCTTGCGACGCTCCATCTCGTCTCGATGCCACATCGCACGACGAAACTCCGTCCCCGGAAACTCGGCAAGGCCCATTTCGTCATGCGTCGCGACGAAGGCCTGTGGCGCTTTGTACGTCACGGCGACACACCGTCGACATACTGGTGGGAGGCATGGCAGGAAAATCCCGGCTCTGATGTGGCCAAAGTCAGCTATTTCGGGAGGGCTCCCGGCCGAATCGACGATGACGTAAAAATCGAAGCGCTGCCAAATGCAGAAGTATCCGACGTCATCCGTAGAGATGACGGCAATTCTGCGCCGATCATTCGCTGGGCTCTCTCAAGAGATAAAGATAGCTTCGGAAACTTAGTCGATTATTACTGGTCTAGGACTTGTTTAAATTGTAATTATCCGATTCCTTTGGATCGCGATCTCTATCTCTCCCGCCTGATATATTCATCGCATCAGGATGTGGAGGAAACGTTGCTCCGCTGCCGAGAGGAGCCCACTCTGGCGGGGTGCCGACGCAAGCAGGGCGTCTACGACGTGCTGTTCAGCTGGACGGATGCTAGTCTTGCGTTTCCCTCGTACGTTGATGGACGGTTCGGAGGATTGGTGGTCTCCAACCGCCTTCTGACAGGGATCGACTATCGATTCCGCCGGCGGCCAACGGTCGAGAAAGACGGTTCGGCCATGCCTATCAAAGTGGGCGCATGGAATTGCTCAAAGGTTTTCCTAGCCTATCGTTTCCACAGGGAGAGAGATCCTCTCTACCAAGTGGAAAATGGCGCCCGTCAATGGCTTGTATCGATTGGGAAGGTTACGCCAAAGCAGTCGAAACTTTTCTTGGCGGCATCTGAATCTGCCATCTTTCCCGAAGGCTTGGATGCCGGATTGTCTTGCACAACCTATGAGCCGCTCAAGGACGGTCTTGCCAAAGAAACATCGCCGGACTTCGATGTCCAGGCAACTCGGCTAGCCTACAAGCAGCCGGCGCTGATCGGTGGGACGCAGACGCCGTTCCAATCCGCGCAAGGATATCCTCTCGCGAAGGACATCGGTCGACCGAGCTTGAGCGACATGACGACTATGGCCAATGGCTTCGTCTCCCGGATCATAGGTGGAGACGGGAAGGGCGGTCCGTTTGCAGCGAGCGTTCTCGGTGCGAACGAAACGCAGGATGTCAGCGGTGGCTTGTACACTGGTATTGCATTTGGATCGAGCAAACTGCTCAGTGCCGGTCTCAAGACCAGCTTCACATCACGCTTATCGCATAACGAATCGACTTTGTTGGTCGACGTAGACGGCGACGGCGTCGTGGATCTGCTGGTGCGGAGCAAGGGACGCTGGACGATTCACAAAGGGGCGATCGCCGAGAGCGGCAGACTGAGTTTCGGTTCGCAGGCGGCGTCCCCCTTGCCGCATGGCCTGCCCTTCGGATTTCGATTCCAGCATGAGCCAGTCATGTCGTCACGCAGCCTTGGGTTCGAGGGCTATTTTGGCGTTGGCATGGCGGGTGTGTCCTCGCAGCGCTCGACGTCGATTCAGACTACTTATCTCGCAGATATGGACGCTGACGGACGCGTCGACGTGGTCACGCCGGGCGGTGTTTTTTACAACAGGTCGAATGCAGACGAGGTGCGCGGACAAGTCCACATGGGCTTTGACACGCCATTCGTCCGGTCGGAAGCTGCGGTGCTTCCCGATCGCGCCCAGCTGGCTGCTGCAATCGCTCCGGATCAGGACATTGCGATTTCTAATCTGAGCGCCCGCTCTCCACGTTACGACACGGTGCGTGCTTGGCGCGCGCCCTTCGCGGGGCATGTCTTGGTACGTGGTAACGCCAAGCATGCCGGGCGCGGAGATGCACTGCTGGACGAAGGGGTCGTTGGCGGAATAGCCAAACCGACCGCGCGCGAGCCCGACATTCGCTACGAAGATGTATATCGCCCACGCGACGGACTTATAGTCGCGGTCGAGCGGAGTCGAGGTGTTGCGACCCTGCGCTGTGATCAGCATTTCGTCGGCGCAAGCGTTCTCACTCCGCCCGCTACGCCTAAGCCCGACCGGCCGGGAACGTGGCGGCTCGCCGGATCGCTGATGACGCGAAAGGGCGAAGACGCACAGTACTTCATTACATTGTCGCGCGAACGGCCGGGTACGCGCGCGCCCGCGGCTGGTCGCTCTGTAAGGCTTTCTATCGCAGACATAACGACTGATGAAAGTGACCGAACGGTGGGCTTCGGGGCTGCGGTGAGCGCGGCTGTCAAAGCCTGGGCGCAGCTTCATGGGCCCGGGTTACGTTTTGATGAGGCTCTCGGCATCCTCACCTACGTCTCAGACAAGCCGATGGAGCCGCTTATAGTCACCCTGGGGACGGCACCCAAACCAGACACGCGCGCGATCGACAAGCGTTTCGTCGTTAGCTTGAGCGATGCGTCGTCTTCAGGGGCCATCGCGCCCGAGATGGCGAACGTCACTACCCGGCTTGCGGATGGCGCATTCACGCCGCGGGGCCATGCCTGTCTAACCGAAGGGGATATCGAAGAGGTCGGTGGCTTTGCAAATCGCGTCTCGCCCGATAGTGGACTACTACTCTCCGTCAAGCCTGATGACGTCGTCTATTTTCGCGTAAATTCTATCGATGATGGCAATGGCGATGCCGTCAGCTGGAACCCGGAGATCAGTTATCTGAGAGCTGAGGAGTCCGTGCCGCCATATGTCGGCGACTTTGCACCCTGGCGCGCCCTTATCGACTTCAGCCCCGCGACATTAGCGACTCAGGGAGTCGTGGAATCATCCACTGACAATTGCGCCCTGGCGGATACACCGCTTTGCCGGCGCATCATCGATCTATTGTCGTCGCGTGGAACCGTTTGTCACCCGGCCGAGCCGGTTCATGGCCTCTGCGATGTCACTGGGCGCAGTCTTCTTCGGTATCGGCCGGCGCGCGATTCTTCCATATCCGAACTTGCACGGGTCGGGGCACCAGCAGAGCCAGGAGACTACCCGGTTCTAGCGCTATCGTCAGGTCAGTTGGCTATCGGTAAGACAGGTCAAGTGCGTCTGTCAGGTTCGATACGAAAGCCCGCGACCCCGGGGCAGATGCGTCTCGAGCTCGGGCTGTTGCCGAAGCCTGCCGAAAAGAAGCCGACGCCATCGTGCGATCCGCATCGGGTGCCGGTGCGGGCCATCGCCGTTCGAGCTGCCAACGCAAAGGGCGTGCGCGCAGCGACGCTTGATGCTTCGGCCGGCGTATTCAGTATCGACACAGAAGATCCGAGCGCGAGCCTCTTTGTTCGCGAGGGCGAAACGCTGTGCTTGTTCCTGCGGCACGCAGAGCCAGGCGAGCCGAGCGCCACGCCGCTCAGTTTCCGGATGTGGCCTTATGACAGCGCGGCAGTCGTTCCGCTTACGGAGGATCCAATCACGGTCGCCTATCGTTACATCGTCGAAACAATTCCGATCGGGCAGCCGCAGCCAGTATCGGCCTTTCCCCAGAGCGCGGACCCGGTCAACTGCGCGCCGGGCGGCGATCTAGGAGCGCTGCCGGGAAACGCCAACGGTCTCAGATTGCACTGCGCCGAAGTGGAGCTGGCGCAGCGGCGTTTCGCCATTTACGCAGCGCCGCATGCAGTCAATGGCGTGATCGACCAGATCAGCGTCGGCGATCAATCGGCTTCCCCAAAGTCTCCATTCGGCCGCTATCACCGATCCTCTTTGCCAACAGCGCAGATTTTCACCGGGGAACGGAGAGATTGGAGTAAATTGCGGACGCTCGAATGTTCGGTGCCTGCAGCAGAGGCTGCCGTGCGCAGGTTCGAGCGTCGCTTCGTCGTCGATACAAGAACTCAAAGCGAACGGCCGCAGGCATGGCGCGTCGACGACCCGGGTTTGGGACAGCGAATCGCACGTTTGAAGACGATGTTGTTCGCCCGCGGCATCGACGGGGAAAACGAAGCCCTTGAAATTCGCCCTTTTGCAATTCAAAAGCGTGATCCGGGTGGCTCTTGGAAAGCGATACCGATCGAACCTCGTCATCTCGGCGCTGCCAAGCTGCTAGAGGATGAGCGTTTCGTACTGGAGAATGTTGGGCCGCGACTGTCTATTCGGCAGGATTTTCGCGTTTTAGCTCAGAGCGTCGGCACAACGACGGTGACGCCCTTCGCAAGCGACGAACCGTCACTGGCGCAGGCGCTGTTGTCGTCCGAGTTCGTCGGCTTTTCAGTTTGCGCGCGCGACACCGATGTCGTGATCGCCGTCAGTTCGCTGGATGAGGACAGCGACGCCTCCAATGCGCGGACGAGTCGCCTGCTCGGCGCGACAGCGTGCGTGGCTGACGGTCTGTCCAAGGCGCCCGTCGGGCCGGGGTCTGATGTTTTTCTGCGCCGGCCGGAGCACATCTGCCCTCTGGTTGCGGCCGATCTGAAGGGGGCCACGTTCGAGCGGCATGCCCGCTCTGGTAGCGACACAACAGAAATCTGGAACTTTGACGCGCAGCCATTGGCCATAGCAATATCTCCTCGTCCATACGCCGAGAGGCCGTCGGACGGAACTGCCGGCGGGAATCCGAACCCCGACGACGCAACGGCTGTTGCGGCTCAGGACATCAACTCGCCTCGAATTCAAACTGCACTAAACCTACACGGACAGCGCGGCTCGTATGCTCTGGCGATCCGATACGAAGGTCTTCAAACAGCAGGCGCAGATCGTGAAATCAGGGATCCGTTGTTGCCCCGAGACACGGCGCTCGGCCCGTCGCTGATCGACGATCCGACGCAGTTGGTGACGCTGCCCGCGCTGAAAAAACTCAGTAGCGATATCGCGGGCGAGATCGCTGGTCCAAATGAGGGCAAAGCGATCCAGGAGACAGCAAAAAATGCCGCGGAAAAGAACTGCGGAGCGGCAGATGACACGTCTCCGCTGGATGTTGAAATACGGTGCTCCGATATCGCGGCCAGCGTACCGCTGCTCAATACGGCGATTTCTGCTTACCCTCTCGGCACGGCCTATCGGATCGCCCGATTTGCCGACGACGGTCGAGTCGGGTCGGCGCGTGGTGGCGGCAATCGTGGTGAAAGCGGCGAGGACGGAGCGGTGGCCGGCACGCTGCTCGAAGATCAGGCTTGCAGTGATACGCCGCTCGTCAACGCTCGGATTGATCGTGTCGGAACCGAAACGCCTTCGCGGTTCGTTAAGGCCGGGGAAGCGCGGATCAGCGCTTCGGTGCGCGGAGGTGCGGGGCTCGACCCGAAGCCGCCCAGACTGTGCACGATGGGGCCCGACAACGCCCTGTGGGTTTCCGACGAACTGATGTCCGCCTCGCGGATAGGCGTCAAGAACATCCATCAGGGAGAGCGAACCGAACGTCTGCGAGCGAAGGAAATAGTCAGCGCGCCTGCCGGCCCTGCCACGGGTGTGGGCTTGCGGGGATTGCCCAGGATTTCGACCACGGAGGCAAGATCCAACGTAGGGGGAATCATCGGCTATTCGAGGGCAACCGGCGAAAGCGCGACACAGACCGGGGTCGATGTGATCGATATGAATGGCGATGGGTTCCCTGACCTCATCGTTGACGGAAAGGTCACCTACACCGACCCTGCTGGCAGTTTTCGCTGCGCGAAAGAGGCGGTCTGGTCGGGCATTAATGGCTGCCGGACGCCGGATCAATCTACCAATCGATCCATCCTCCGTGAGACCGATGGCGAAGTCCGGACAGAGATCATCGCGCTGCCACCCAACGTGCCGACTTTCCCACGAGAAGTCGGTGCAGGTCGTGCGGGCGGCAACACGTCTGGTAGTGGTCTTAACAGCAAGGAGAGCGGCGCCACCCAATCCCCTCGATTTGGTTTGGGCATCAGCGTCGACAAGAGCGAAACATCGTCCGGGCGAAAGCTAGACACCTTTGATGTGAATGGAGACGGTTTGCCCGACTTGGTGAGCTGTCCCACCAGCGGCGGCGAATGTAGCGTTCAGCTCAATCTCGGATACGGGTTCGCGGCCGCGTCTCCCTGGCACCAGGCCTCGGCGCTCTTCAGTGACAGAAGCTCTGGCCGGGGTCTTGGCGTGAGCGCCTCTTTCGCCACGTCCGATGGCGCATTTGCTGGCGGAGCTACGACGGGGACCGGCTCCTCCTTCCAGGCCGTTCAGGTTGCGGACATCAACGGCGACGGCTTGCCTGACGTTATCGAGCAAGACAGTGGCAACAATATTTCGGTGAGACTGTCGACCGGCCGGGGCTTGACCGCTCCTGTCCCACTGGGAGGGATCGACCGGCCGATGGCAGCATCGGAGTCGGATCGCATCTCGCTGGGAGGGGCGTATACCTACGCAATTCCGCTCGTGCCGATCTTCTTCATCTTCCTCATTGTTAACCCCGAGGCTTCGACCACGGCTACGTTGACCCGGCAGCCCATTCTATTCCGGGATGTCGACGGAGATGGCGCTCCCGATCTCGTCTTGGGCGAAGGAGTCGCACGCGATCGGACTACGCTGCCACGGCTGAATTTTAACAATCAGACCGCGGTCGTCTTGCCAAACCTACTCGCCCAGCACGGGTTGCTGGAGCATGTCTGGTTGCCGACAAATCCCAGTAAGCCTGAACATGGAGCGGTTAGCGCAAACTACAGCTTCGTATACGGGCGAACTGCAAAGACTGCGGACGACCCGGGTCACAGATTTGTCCTTCGTGGCGTCACGGTGCGTGATGGAATCTCAGTCGACGATGCCCCCGACGTCGTCGGCAATGCTCGTCACACCTGCTTTAGCTATGGATCCGGATTCTTCGACCGTTTTGAGCGCCGTTTTCTCGGTTACGGCCGCATCGATCAGGTCGAAGGCTGCGCGACGGAGCCGTCCCGCATCGCGCTGGTTCATACGGCGGGCGCCCGCGACCGCGACGAGATCGAGGGGCTGCGCCGCATCGAGCGCATGTACGCCAACAGGACGGTCTATGAAGCGGGCCTGATGCTCGAAGAACGCGTATTCGATCTGGCCAGTCCGCTTCTTGGCAAGGATGGTATCGTACCGCATCGCCGGACGATCCAGACGCATGTCTTGATCGACACGGCTCTGTCGTCCCATGCTCGGATCGTCTGCCATGCGCCGCGTGGCCAGGCCTTGGAGCCGGAAACGCTGACGCTGCAGGCGGCCGGGTTTGCGCCGGCCTACTTGCCGGCAACACCTGCGAAGCTGTTCGACGGTGTGTCGCCACAGGCCTGCCGTTCGACCTTCGGAGACTCACTCGAGGCGTTCCGTCATTCGGATCCGCATTTTGACGTCGCACCGCGTCGCTTGACAACTGCGCTTGTCCAGACCGTTCGGGAGACGCGGGAAACTCTTTCGGGGCCGGACAGCGTACTGCGAACAGCCGTTCAGACGCAGGTCGACCACCTCGCGCGCCCAGCGCAAGTTTGCGATCTCGGCGAGGTTGCATTGGGCGCTGACGGCAAGGTCACCACTCGGGGCGCGGTGTGCGCCGGCATGGTCTACGATCAGTCAGTGCGGCCTGCCTTCACTCATGGCGCGACGGGTGGAGGAACGGTGCTCGTGGAGCAGCGCAATCGCGTCCGGGATATCGTGGTGGCCGACTTCCGTCCCCCGGGCGCCGATCTTACCGCGGCGGCGGACGCGCCCTCAGTGCCGGATATCCGGCCTGCCAATGATAACGTCGCTGGCTTCCCGGGAACTCATGATTCCGCGAGAATCGTAAGGCGGCGCACGGCTGCTCATGATCCGCGAAGCGGCGCGCTCGCCTCCCTATGTCAGTTTTCCCGTTTCCAGCCGGGAGCGACAGATCCTTGTGAGCAGTACGCGCATTTTCCCCGCGACGTAGAGCGGCTCGATGCCGCGGCGGCGGGGGGCGTTGCGTTGCGGGCGTTTCAGTACGATCGGTTCGGAAATCTTGAACGATACATCGGCCCCATGGCGACCGGGCGTAGTTTCGTTACGAAGACCTATAAATTCGATAGCTATTTGAGCTCCATCGAAACGGTAGAGATAACGAACTATTGCGTCCGCGAACAGTCAGCAGGTCATTCCGACAAGCGCAACGGCGATTGCCTGAATACGATATCCGCTATGGGTCGGCTGATCTCCAGAGCGACAATGATCGACTATCGCCACGCTGTCGCGACTGCTTCTGCCGATGTGAATGGCCACGTGACGAGCACAGTACTGGATCCGCTCGGACGTCCCACGGCCGTATTCGCGACGTGGGCGAATGTTGGTCCGAGTTGTGCGAGCGAGTCTGACTGTACCCTCAGGAACACCCCCGATGAACTGCGGGATGTCAGAATCGCTCCTGACCAGTTGCCAGGAGCTCTGCGCGCGATTGCGAGATACTCTTATGCCGACGGCGAAGCGGTGCCAACTGCACACGGCGGTCCCCGCGCGACGGTCGAGATGTTCCAGCGGAAGGATGTGTTCCGCCAGCCCGGCGTCGCGGCCTTCGCGGAGGCGCTGGGAGCATTGAGATCGCCGACGCTGAGCTTCGCCGACCACTTCGGGAAAGTCGTTCAGCAGGTTACGCCACACGAAAGCTGTCTCGACAGCAAGGTGTCGTCGGGCGGAGCGATTCTGTGCGGCAGCTCGGCTCAATGGGTCGCAAGCGGGGTCGCCGCGTCCGATGCGCTGGGGAGGGTCGCGATGGAGCGATACCCTGTCGCCGTCGCCGCCGGGACAGCATTGCCCGCAGCGGTCACCGCGCCGCAGCCGGGGGCACCTTCGAGCGTGATCACCTATGACGGTATCGACCGGCGGTTGATCGTGAGATTGCCTGATGGAAACGGCTACGATCTCGCCTACCGTGTCGCCCTTTCGATGAATCATGCGCATCCGATGGTCCGGCATCGCACGGACATGCGCGATGCTTTGTGCACACCATCCGCTCTCGAAAGAGATGCCCGCGGCTCGATCCGGACGGTTGTAGAGGCGTCGCGGGATGTGGTGGTCGAAGGGCGGACTGGCGCCGCGCTCGCCTCGAGCGCTCATTCCATCGATGCAGCGGCGATCAAAAAGGCGGGCCAAGTCAAGGAGATTGTGGCAGACGCGGCGGCCGGACAGCAGGTTTACGAATGTACAACGCCACGCGGTGGAGCCATTAGCTTCGACGGGCTGCGTCAGACCGTCACGGCCTATGACCATGACGCGCTGGGTCAGTTGGTCGCGGTCAGACTGCCCGAGCGCAGCGGCGGGAAGCAGGCCAATCGGCCGTCTGCCGACAGCATTCTTGTGGCTTATGACGGGCTTGGTCGTCGCATTCTCGTAGATGACCCCGATCGGGGCTTCGAAAGGATTCAGCACGATTCCTTCGGTAACGCGATGTGCCGCTATTCCGGGGCTAGGCGAGGCAACCTTACGAGGAAGGACATTCGTCCTGCGACGTTCGCGCAACTCCAGACAGCCGTGTCGCCGAGCCAAGCCGACTCAAGCCCATCCGACATCGCCGTAAACCCGAATGCATGTCCGGATCCCTCGAAGGACGACCCGGGTATTGTAAGGATAACGCGATCGGCACATCTCGCCGGGCTCCCCGTCGCGACTGCTTACAAGGTCTTTGATGCGGACGACAAAGACGCGGAGCTTGCCGCAGCCCGCCGTGCGATCCGGCTGACTTATGGGATCGCCACGGTGACGGCGGACCGAGATGCAAATCGCATCGGCCGCGCTTACAGGACCGCGGACCCTGCCGGAATGGAGGACCGGACGTATGACGGGCTGGGCCGCCTCGTGACCTCCAGGCGAACGTTCACGGGACTGGCGACAGGCGGGAAGCAGTCGGCGAGCGCAACTCTCGTGACGACGGAGGATCGGGACGCATGGGGCTTGCTTGCCTCTCGCAGATTCCAGATCACGGTGCCCGGCTACGGCGCGACGACCCAGCCAAAATCGGTCGACGAGACGGTTGCCTATCGCTATGCGCTTGGTGGGCAGGTTGCCGAGGTCTTTGCCGGTTCGGGTAGCTTCTCGGCCTTGGCACCCATCGCCAGCGATTTTCAGTATGATGAGCGCAGCAATCTGCTGGGGCACGTCAACGCTGTCGGCATCGCAACTTCCAACACCTATGCGCCGCAATCGAACCGTCTGCTGACTTCGCGAAGCGTCATCGACTTGGCTGATCCTACGATCAGCGCGTTGAGCTTCCAGAACTTGAGTTATCAGTACGACGCAACCGGAAATGTTCTGGCTTATTCGAACATCCCTATGATCGCAGGACCTTGCCTAGTTGTGGCGGTAGCGGGGGAGCGGGTTCCGGGCGACTGCGCGCTAACGGAGCGGGTTGCAAGAGCCTATGGGATGACCGTCAAGCGTTCGGACAACGCCTTCTCCTATGATCAGATGAATCGGCTCCGTACGGCCCGGAAGACGTTGGAAGGTATCGACATTCCACGCCTTGATAAGGACGGCGAACCGCAAGTGATCGATTCAGGCGAGCTCATGAAAGCGAAGCCCCTCGATCTGACCATCAACGAGACTTTCGCTTTCGAGCCGACGCACGAAATGTCGGTACTTGCCCGCCAGATTGAAAGCACTGTTGCTGGCAAGAAGGCCACGCGATCGCTCGTTGCGAACTATGTTTCGGACGGCCGCCCGCGTCACGCGCCTGGCAGGATCGATGCGACGATCCGGGTTGATGGAAAAGCAGTCCGCGAAAAGACGACATTCGGCTTCGACAAGCTCGGCCGTATGGAAGCGAGCCTGTGCGAACTGTCGAACAAGAAGGGCTGCAATCCCGATCGGTATTTCGGCTGGAACGCCGATGACACGATGGAGACCCAGACCGTCGAAATCCCCGACGCTCGCCTTCCCGAGGCGAAGAAGGGCAAGGGCGTTGGCTATTACGATCATGTCCTCTCGACCTTCGACGCGACAGGCCGGCGCACCCGCAAAGAGCTATGGGAGCAGACCTGGCGACCGAGCAATCCGGGAGACAAGCCGGACAGCGAGGAATTCCAGGCTGAAACCCTCTATGCCGATCCACAGCTAACCATTGCGCGGCGTCGCAGCGGCGACGTGCAGGCGATGGTCCACTATTTCGCCGGCAGCTTGCGCTTGGCCTCCCGCTGGGTCGGCGACGACAAGCTCTTCACCTATCATGCCCATCTTCTGACGAGGAATGTGACGGATATCGCGGTTGGACAGTTTACGACCAAGCCAGGCCTGCCCCGAGGTGCGCGCATCCACGGCCAGCAGGAATACGCGGCATTCGGCGAGATCGTGCACGAGCGCGAGAATTCGCTCCCCGGCGGGCGGGATGGCCAGACCGCGCGCATGCGCTCCGGCCTCGTCAGCTATCGCTTCAACGCCAAGGAGCAGGATGAGAGCGGTCTGCAGGATTTCGGGGCGCGCTTCTACGACAACAAGCTGGCGCTCTGGCTGCGGCCCGACCCGGTGCTGCACGCTTATCTTGATGGCGGGCTCAATGGTGGGGTGTTCGCCAGCAAGAACTTGGCGAGCTATGGATTTGGGTGGGGGAATCCGACGAGGTTCGTTGATAACGATGGGCGGGCGGTCGGCGATGCCGTGATCGGTTTTATGATTGCCGATATGGCGATTCCTGACCCAAGCGATGTGGTTCCATTGAAGTGGGTTGGATACGGTCTCGCTGCCACTGGAATAGCAATACTCGCAAATGATCGGATAGGCGAAATTTTACCCACTAGCGCGGAGAGCCGATCGGCCCCACCCCAGCCTTTGCCTGAGGCGAAAGGACACGATCATTCTATTCTTGAACCTGGCGGAGGATATACAACTTGGGAGGGAAATAAAGCTAAGCAATTCAGGCCAGAAGGCCGCCCGCACGGAAATCAACCTAGGCCGAATGTAAAAGAATTCACTGAAAATACCGCTCCAAATGGTCAGAAATACATCAACAGACCAGATGTCAGGGCTCCGCGTCCTGATGAGATTCGTCCTCGGCCTGCAAATGATAATATAAAGAAGCCGGAGACTATTGAGTAGGATATATTTTTTAATAAAAATATTATTATCTTGGATTACGATATGTGAGGCGTTTCTTAATTTTGACTAATGCTTTAGCCGGCGTTAAGGCTAAAATCGCTCGGGGAAGACATTTTAATGGCACGAAAACGCGCAATCACCCGCCGCGCAGCCCTGGTACTTTCTGCGGCTGCAGCCGGGCTGGCAGCGTCATCGCTTTCGACCGATATCGCAGAAGCTCAACCGGCGGTTCCGGCGCCTGCGACAGGCAACATCCCGATTGCCCAGTATATCGCCGTCCGCCTGCACCAGCTCGGCTGCCAGACCATGTTCGGGGTTCCGGGCGCCACTTGCGACCCTATGTTCGACGCCGCCAGGGATCGCGGCCTGAAGCTGGTGATCACGGCCAGCGACCTAGAAGCCGGATATGCGGCCGACGGCTATGCCCGCATGCAGGGTATCGGCGTCGTCTGCGTAACCTATGGCGTTGGTACTTTGAGCCTGATCAATGCTGTTGCCGGCGCCTATGTCGAGCGCAGCCCGGTCGTGGTTCTCAATGGCGGGCCGACAGGGGAGGATCTGACCCGCTATCGCGAGGAAGGTTCGCTCTTCTCGCATTCGATCGGCGCGGTGCCGCCGCGTAGACCTGGGCAGACGATGATCCCCGAGGCTGATCTGCTGGGCGATCTCGCTGTCTTCCGACGCGTGACCGTGCAGGCCGTCCGGGTCAGGCGCTCGACCGACGCCCCGGCGCAGATCGACGCGGCATTGCTGGCCGCGGTCAGCGAGCAGCGTCCCGTCTACATCGAGATCAGCAAAGGGCTCTGGACCGCGAACGTGCCGGCTCCCGCGGGTCCACTTCGCGTCACCCTGCCACCAGTTGCGGCAGAGGGCGCGCTTGCCGGGCAGATACTGTCGCGCCTGCGAGCGTCGCGGAAGCCCGTCCTTTTGCTTGGCGAGCAGGTCGCTCGCTACGGGCAGGCCGATGCCGTCGCCAACCTGGTCGCGAAGCTGCGTATTCCGTTCATCACGACCTATCTCGGCAAGGCAGTGATTTCGGAGCAGATTAGCTATTTCGCCGGTGTCTATGACGGCGAATCTGCGCCGCCTTTTGTTTCCCGGTTGCTCGATGATGCGGATGCCGTCCTGGCCTTGGGATGCACCTTCGGCCGGCAGTACCGGGACCTGCTCATGGGCGGGATCGGCGTATTCATGCAGGCCGCCGACGGCCAGTTCCGCAACGGTCGTGCCGTTTCCGTCGCGGCGAACCTCAATCGTCTCGTCTCGGCGCTGAATGCGGCGCCGTGGAGACCTGTCCCGGCGCACTCGGCCGGGCGACTCCTCTCAGGGCGAAGCTTTGCGGAGCGGCGCGCGAGCCATCCGCCGCCCAAAGCGGAAATACCCGGGGCAGGACTGAGCTACAACGCGCTGGTGGAGACGGTCAGCGGCTTCCTAGATGCCAGCTTCGTGGCCATGACCGACACCTCGCTCAGCCAGTATCCGGGCGCGGACATGAACATTCCTGAGCGCAAAGGGTTCGTCTGCAACGGTGTTTGGAACGCGATCGGCTATTCGCCCGCGGCCGCCGTCGGCGTTGGCATGGCCGAAATTGATGCGGCCGCCAGCCCGGCCGGTGCTCGCCGTCCCCTCGTGATCTGCGGGGACGGCGGGTTCCAGATGACGGCGCAAGCCCTGTCCACCCTCGCCCGCAACAATATCCGCGCCATCGTCGTCGTCATCGACAATGCGCTCTACGCCGTCGAGGAGTTCATCATCCACGGCAGCGGCGGCTATTTCAGCAATCCTGCGGTGCGGCCGGTCGATCACCTCAAGCTGGCTCGCTGGGACTATGTCCTGCTGGCGCGAGCGATGGGCGTCGCCGCCACCCATAAGGTCGAGAGCGTGGCCGAACTCGGTCAGGCCCTCCAGGCCGCAAGAGGCTCGCCCGGGCCGGCGCTGATCTCCGTCACGATGAACCCGCGAAGCCTGCCGTCGGAACTCTTCTCGTAAGGTTGCATCTTTGCGGGGGCAGGGTGGGACGGCCGGCCACGCACTCGCTGATGTCGCCGGAAAAGATGCGCTGCATGCGGCGAAGCACTGCTCGGTAGCTTTCTTCCGGTAAGTCGTCGACATTTTCGCATTCGTGGTAGGTCCCGCCGATGACGATATCGTTCTGCCTGGCAAACATATAGGCCGCCTCGTCGCCACAGCCGCCGCTGAACATGTATTTGAGTTGGCCTGGATTGTTCAGAATGACGAGTTGACCTCTGATTGGCTTCACATCGGCGTCGTTGAGCATGGCGCCGGCGCCGAGGCCGGTGCAGTTGACGATAATATCGGCGTCGATGCCTATAAGTTCCATCCGGCTCCGCACGTTCCTTTGCTCGAAGCGGACATTCGCGGCGCGCAAATCGGCGACCAGCTTGGGCAGCATGATCGTGGGGTTGATCAACCAGGTTGAGTATTCTTTTCCAAGGACCGTTGCGAGCGGCAGGAACGGCAACAGGCCTTGCCGGGGAGGCGGCACGACGTCAGGCGGAATTCCTCGCTCGAATCCCCGGCCGTCTTCGGTCTCAAGAATGTAGTTCTTTCGATCCACGACCCCGTATTGACGTTGGCGCCCCTGACGCTTGAGTTCCAGGATGCGTCGATGCGATCGGCGGACCAGATCATGCAGTTCGTACAGTCTGTCGGGGAGATATTGCCGCCAGATGCCGGAGGGTTCGAATTGTCCCCCGGCGATCCACGACGTCGACTTGTGTGGTAGCGGTGTGCCCGCAGGACTGACGTTCTCCGCTTGGACGATGACCGAGATGGCCGGCGCCCAGCGCTTGAGCTCCGCAGCGGTCGTCAACCCGACAGCGCCGGCTCCGACGACGACGACCCTTGCTGCCGCCGGCTGCTTCTGAAGGGTATCGCGCAACGCTTCGGCAACCATCTCCTTCACGCGATCGGCGCAGCCCCATGACAGGGTAATCCCAGCACCGCCGTGGCCGTAATTGTGGATCAACACCTTGCGGCCGCGACGGATGTCGGCTCCGCGATCTGTCTCAAGCCGGACCCCGCCTGCGCGGAAAGGCCGAAGCCCCGTTCGAAAGGAATCATTCGCTAGCGCTGAAAAATCTGGAATTTGCAACCATTCGCCGGGCCGCAAGGCTGTGATCGGGCGTGTACTCGCCGGTTGCGCGCTTAACCCTGATACAGCCAATGATCCGACAGTCAGGCTGCTGCCGGCAAGAAAATGCCTTCTGTCAATCATCTTGCGTCTCGATACGTGTTTCTTGAAAATGCTTTTCACATTAACATCTGCCTCAAGGGCAGTCACGAGCGCAACAACGACGAACCTGCGCAATCCTGGCCGCTTCGGCGGGCCTTCGCGGCGCCGCTGCCATGCCATACCATAATATGTCTACTGCGAATTGAGGTGGCGGCGCCGACTACGCGCGCGGGCGCACGCGCGGGCAGCCGACAGGCCAGCACCGGGCGATGGCAGTGCTACCTGAAGCCTTTGGAGTGGCTCGCTGCTACCCCCTTCCAACCCAGCATACTCCTGGCCGTCGAAGCACTCCTGATACAATTATGAATATGCTCCGCGGCGGTCCCCTCACAGCCTACTCATCGTGCTCTATGCAGGGGGCCGCCGACAGGGAGCAGCACGATGACCGCGATCACGATCACAACCGCGTATGCTGGAAGCTACGCACCAGCCGAGAAAAAGCTCTGGGAGGAAATTGAATACGAACTGGAGGGCGTCAGTTACCTATTGACTACCGTGCCCGTGGAGACGCGTGAGGAAGGGCTCAAGGGGACCTTGAGGAAATCAAGGGGCAAAGATGTCGGCGGTATGGAATTCATCCGTCGCCGCAATGCAACTCGGTCTTTCGATCAGCTCGACTACTACCTTGACCTCGGCCGAGCTTTACTGCCTCGCGCGTGGGAGTTGTTTGAAACGCGCCAGCTCACGCTTGAGTTTGTTCGCATCTGGACAGATTTGCAGGCATGTCACGGCTTTCTCATTGCCCATTATATGGACAATAGTGACGACCTGACCTCTCAACGCGGTGGGGCAAATGTGCCGAAGGAGCTCGAACTTCACAGGAAATGGCTTTGCCAATATTTGGCACCGAGAATGAGAGCGGGCATGACCAAGATCGCCGCGATGGACGAGGCGGTTGACGAGATTCGCGCTCGTATCAAATCCAAGCCGGAAGGCAAATTCGACACGAACTGGTATCGCAGGCTGCTCTCCCCAAAAAATAATGCCCTGACATCGACGCTAGGTCACAAAAGATTATCCAACGACAAGATATTCAAACTTGCGGCGGAACCGGCCAACGATATTCCTCCGATCTAGCGAGCCCCACAGGGTGGGTGTGGTGTCCACTCGCCCTTCCGCTTCTGATTTTGTCTCTCCCGCGCCGACATTCTCCGCGGTGCAGGGAGAACTCAAATGACCGAGGACAAGTCTCATCCGCCTGACAAGTTGATCACATACAGGCAGGCCGCCGACGTGCTCGGCTTGCCTTACTTTAAGATCCAGCGAGCTGCGGCGCGCGGTGATCTGCCGACCTATTCCTTACTGAATGGTCGGAAGTACGTGAAATTGCGCGACATCGAAGCGCGTATCCGCGTCCACAACTAAATAACGTTCTTACCGAAACTCGCTGAATCACGAAACGCGGAGGCAATGCCTCCGCGAATGGGTTCTGCTTGCCGAAAGATATCGCCATGGAAGAGAAATATACGCCGAATAACTGCGTTATTCTAACAAATATAGAAGATTATGAAGCGTTGTATGAGGCAATATACGAATTCACACTCAGCTGGTTTGATGGCTACGGTGACCATAGAATAATCGAAGCCGGCGACACTGTTTTCGTCGTCCCTGAAGGCGAAGCCGGAACTGGCCTTCGCTTATTCCACTTATCCAGGGCGGATCATCGCTCCGCAGCTGATGGGCTGGCCGAACGTGGGGGCGATTGATGTCGAACGACACCAAGCCGCCCGCCACAACTCGCGACGACGAAGATCCTTTCCTGATCCCGCCAGGGCAACCCGGAAACTATGTCGACCAGTCGGCATCTGCGCAGGGTTGGCTCCCGGGGCTGGAGCCGCGGGATGTTCAACTCCAGCTGGAACTGTTCATCAGGCGCTTGCTGGGCGGAGGTCGGGGTGACTGAGACGCTCAAGCCAAATCTCGACGAGGCTTGGACCTTCGTCAGCAACATGAGCCGCGGCCGGCCGGTCCATCTGGCCGCGATAGCGGAGGGCGAGAGGGTCGTGGCCGCGACCTTCGAGCCGCACGAGACCTCGCATGTCGCCAACTGGATCACAGACCAGGCCGGCAAGAACATCTACTTCCACGTCAACGCGCTCCGCGCTGGCGCGAAGAACAAGAAGGCGATCAAGGACGACGTCGAGGAGGTGTTGGCCTTCCACACGGATATCGACAATCCGGAAGCGTTCGAGTTGCTCGACAACTTTCCCCTGCGGCCGACGGTCGTCGTTGCGTCGGGTGGTGGCCGCCAGGCCTTCTGGCTCCTGCGCGAGCCGCTGCGCGATCTGGCGCTGGCTGAGCGGCTGAACAAGGCCATCGCCGGGCTCTGCGGTGGCGACCATTGCTGGAACATCGATCGCCTCATGCGAGTGCCGGGGACGGTGAACGTGCCGAACGCCAAGAAGCGCGCGGCCGGTCGGGTGCCGATCCTGGCCCACGTCATCGAGGCGGACTGGAAGCGCCTCTATGACGCGGAGGACTTCCTGCCGTTCGACCCCGGCCCTGGCAGCCTGGGTACGGCGCTCGTTCTGGCCGACCTTGTTCCGGTCGGCCGAGACAAGCTGCCGGAGGGTGTCCTGACGGCGACGCTCAGCCTGCTCGAAAATGGCGATGATCCGGATCGCCCGCGCGGCCAGCCGAACCCCCGCTTCAAGTCGCGCAGCGAGAGCGTCTATCGCGCTGCATGCGACCTCGCCCGCCTGGGCTGCAGCGCCGAGTTCATCGCCGGCGTCTTGCTGAACCCACAGTTCCGCATCTCGGAATCTGTCCTGGAGAAACGGCGCCCCGAGGCCTACGCGTTGCGCCAGGCAACCAAGGCTATCGAGAGCGCTGCCCAAGGCTGGCCGGACACCTTCAAGTCCGGCGCGCCGAAGCCCTCCATGCGCAATGCACGCGCTGCTTTGCGCCGCCTGGGCTTGTCGTTCGCCTACGACATGTTCCGCCACCGCAAGATGGTGGAAGGGCACGTTATCGAGCAGTTCGCGGGCGAGATCACCGATGATGCCTGCATGATGCTGCGCGGGCTGATTCTCGATCGGTTCGGGTTTGATCCGGGGACGCAGCATGTCCAAGACGCGATCATGCTGATGTGCATCGAGGAGCCGGAGCACCCGGTCCGCGAGATGCTCGACAATCTAAAATGGGACGGCGTCGCGCGGCTCGAGACCTGGCTATCGCGCTATATTGGCGCAGCCGACACTCCGCTCAACCGTGCGATCGGCACCATCATGCTGGTAGCGGCGGTGCGTCGCGTTCGCGTGCCCGGCGTCAAGTTCGACCAGATCATCGTCTTCGAAGGCGCCCAGGGCACCGGCAAGTCCACCGCCGTCAAGATCCTCGCTGGCGAAGAGTTTCACTCCGACCAGGAAATCTTGTCGCTGGAGCCGAAAGCCCAGCTCGAGCTGCTCGACGGTGTCTGGTTCTACGAGATCAACGAGCTGGAGGGCATGAACCGGGCTGAAGTCGCCAAGATCAAGGCGTTCGCGTCCCGCCAGGTCGATCGCGCCCGTCTGGCCTACGGCCGCAACGCGGTCTCGCGCCCGCGCCAGGTGATCTTCATCGGCACAACCAATGAGGACAAGTACCTCCGCGACCAGACCGGTAACCGCCGCTTTTGGCCCGTTAGGACGGGCGTAATTGATTTGCCCGCCCTTGCCGGCGATCGCGACCAATTGCTGGCGGAGGCTGCTTATCGCGAAAGCCAGGGTGCGTCGCTCGCCCTGCCGCCGGAGCTCTGGCAGGACGCGGCCGTCGAACAAGAGACCCGCGTCGAGGAAGACCCCTGGGTGGAGCAGATCGAAGGTGCTGTGCCGATCGTCGCGGGTGACAAGCTGCGCTTCGTTACGACGTCTCTGCTGACCGACGTCCTCGGCATCAGGCCCGAACACCAGAACCAGGGGCATACCAAAAGGCTATCGGCACTGATGAAGCGTCTCGGCTGGCGGAACGAGAAGTTCAAGCTGCATGGGAAAGCCGTGCGCGGTTACGAGAAGGCGAAGCCGGACGGCTATGAGCCGCCGCCCAAACCATATGACCGGAACTTTTGACCGGTGGCATGGTGGCGGGGGTGGCGTGTGCGGTAGGCGGCTGGCGTGTGGTGGGGGCTTGGGGCGGTGGTTTGGGGCCGCCAGCCCAGCAGCGCAGGCCTGGGCGCGCCACCCACGCCACCATGCCACCGCAGCTACGATTTCAACCTCGGCGAGGCAATAATGCGAAATATCGCGAGCCCCGCCGGGACCGTATTCGAGATGATTATTCCAGTTATCGGTTCCATCTCTGGTTTCAATTCGAATGCTCTGAAGATATCCGGCGCTCGATTATTACTTGTTCGGGTTACTCGGCCGTGATTTTCTGAGCGTTTTTCACTTTTCGAGGTCGTTATGACGTTCCGAGCCAACATCACCAAGCGGGTTCGCCGCCGCAAGCTTAAGTCGGGCGAGGTCGTGAAGCAGTTGCGTTACGTTTTGAACTATCGCGAGCCGATCTCGGGCGACCGCCGCCAGGAGTTCTACGAGACGCTGAAGGCCGCCGAGGCCCGCCGCAACGATCTCACCGCCAAGGTCATGTCCGACAGCTATGCCGACGAGCGCAAGGCGCCGACGGTCGGCTCTGCCATCGATCACTGGCTTGCCGATCGCGAGGGCAAGGTGAAGCCGAGCACGCTCGCAGGCTATAAGGTGGTGGTCGAGCACATTCGCGGGCCGTACTTCGACGGCCCGGCCAAGGAGAAGCTGGTCTGGAAGGCCTCCGGGAAGCTGCCGAAGGGCTGCCGGCTGGTGCCGATGCTCGGCGAGATCAAGACGAGCGAGCTGACCACGGCCCGGTGATGGCGGTGTCGACGGCGTCATCAACGAAGACGTTCTGGGCCTCGACCGCGTGTATGTGCAGGCCAAGCGCTATAGTCCCGGTACGTCCGTCGGGCGACCCGATGTCCAGGCGTTCACCGGCAGTCTCGTGGGGCTTGGCGCGACCAAGGGCGTGTTCGTCACGACCTCGAGGTTCTCGCCACAAGCCAACGACTTTGTGGCTCGAATTCCCCAGCGCGTCGTCCTCGTCGATGGAAAGAGGCTTACGGAACTGATGATCGAGCACGGTGTCGGCGTTCGATCGAGCCGTGTGCTGGAGTTCAAGCGTATCGACGAGGACTTTTTCACAGATGTGTGAAGCCTAAGGGCGGCTCCGGATTGGACTTGTAACCGCGAGGTAACCACGGGTTTTCGGAGCCGTTCAGCATTCGCCTCGAACCGCCGAGGCCAAAAAAGCAAAAAGCGCCGGGAAACCCGACGCTTACGTGCCTCTCAAGCCTTGAGATTGTCTGGAGCGGGCGAAGGGATTCGAACCCTCGACCCCAACCTTGGCAACCGGTCCGGGCCATTTTCGCCACGACAGGTCGTTGCACAACATAATACGAAAAGCCCCTACGTATCAAGTGTTTATGTTGACCGGCCTTCCGCCGGGGCTACGCTGGAAAAACCTAGGATTTCCGGTCATCTGCTTCCCCCCTGCTTCCCCGGCCATGCTGCACCTGCGTGGGGAAGCAAATCGGCCCGATCGCGCGCGCCGCCTCTCTTCCAAGCAGTTGACCATGAAGAGGAAATCGCCACGACGGGAGCACCCATATGCCGAAACTGACCAAGAAAATCGTTGATGCACTGCAACATGAGCCCGATCGCGACGTCTTCGCCTGGGACGCGGAGGTGCGCGGCTTCGGGGTGCGCCTGAAGCCGTCGGGCACGCGGACCTTCCTGATCCAGTACCGAAACGCCGAGCGCCGGACCCGGCGTTTCGTCATCGGCCAATACGGCATCCTGACCGTCGAGCTCGCGCGCGACCTCGCCAGGAAGAAGCTGGCTTCCGTGATCGACGGCGGCGACCCCGCGGCCGAACGGCGCGCGGCCCGCGAAGGCATGACCGTCGCGGAGGTCTGCGACTGGTATCTCGAGGAAGCGGAGGCCGGGCGCCTGCTCGGCCGCAACCGACGTCCGATCAAGGCGTCGTCCGTCGCCGGCGACCGCAGCCGCATCGACCAGCATATCAGGCCGCTGATCGGGACCCGGATCGTCAGCCACCTGAAGCTCGCTGATATCGAGCGGCTGCAGGCCGATATCGCGACAGGCAAGACGGCGCGGGAGAAGCGCCCC
>WPCJ01351738.1_pt1 | contig 25570 bp, 17 predicted proteins | sample 5399831 | NCBI WGS metagenome assembly WPCJ01 (sample SAMN12869470, study PRJNA574797) | sludge metagenome | isolation source: wastewater treatment of pH10 | place: China:Beijing | collected 2019-05-20 | reverse complement strand
AGCATGCTGGCTTGATGTCGCATCCATATTCCCCTCCCATGAGGCTGCGCGACTGCGGGGCACCGTTGTTGATTTTGCAGAAAACTATTTGCCCAAGGGGAATATTTAGAAACTGCGACAAACTGTCAAGGAAAAGCGCATGTTGCGCCGCATCACTTCGCTGCTGCGCTGCGAAGACGATGCTTCGCAATTGCCGAGAGGGTGTTTGAGGGGAGGACGAAACTTATTGCGGACCCATATGCGGGCCTCTGCTGCGCTCGCTGGCGAACAGCGCCACCGCCATGGCACGGTTGCGCACGTCCAGCTTGTCGTAGAGATTCTTGAGGTGATATTTGACCGTGTTCTCCGAGATGCCGGTGCGCGTGGCGATCTGCAGGTTGGTCCATCCGTCCGCCAGCACCGCCAGCAATTCGCGTTCGCGGGGCGTGAGCCGCGATAGCGGCGTGTCGTTGATGCGCGAAACATCCACATAGGGAATGCAGATGCGGCCGTGGGCGACCGCGATCAGCGTGTCGAACAGGATGGCGGGATCATCGAACTGGTAGCAGAAGCCCTGCACGCCAAGACGCACGCACTGCTTGAGGATGGCGATGTCGTGGTCGTTGGAGAAAATGACGACGCGCGCATGCAGGTTTCGGCGCTGCAATTCGGCCAGCACACCGCTTCCATCCATGTCGGCAAGCTTCCAGCCGAGCACGGCAAGATCGAAGCCGGGTTCTCCCTGGGAGACAGCTTCGAGAAATGCCTCGCCAGCCTGCACGGAACCGACCATGTCGAAGCGGCTGTCTCGGTGGATCATGTCACCAAGTGCTGCGACGACCAGCGGATTGCGTTCCGCGATCAGAACCCTGAATTTCTTCTCTCCCGTCATGGGCGTGACATCGGTCTCCCAACCCGGATGCTGAACTTTCCATACAGCGGTCATCGGCTTCCCACAGGCTCCAGCGCGACCTGGATAGAGCGGAATGCGAACTGACTGAATCGCATTCCGCTCTATCCTTTTGTTTGCCGCATGATCTTGGTCCGAAAAGTCTGCAACTTTTCGGGATCATGCTTAGTCGTAGATCGGGAAGCGGCGCACCAAAGCCTCGACTTCCTCCCGCACCTCATTCTCGATCCGGTTGTTGTTGTGCTCGCCATTGGCGGCAAGGCCGTCGATCACCTCCATGGTCAACCGACCGACGAGACGGAACTCCTCGGCGCGGAACCCGCGCGTCGTGCAGGCCGGCGTGCCGAGGCGAACGCCCGAGGTTACCGCAGGTCCTTGCGGGTCGAACGGAATGCCGTTCTTGTTGCAGGTGATGTGGGCTCGACCCAGGGCAGCCTCCACCGCTTTGCCGGTAAGGTTTTTACGCCGGAGGTCGACCAGCATCAGATGCGTGTCGGTGCCGCCGGACACGATATCGACGCCGCCGGAAGCAAGGGTTTCCGCGAGCACCTTGGCGTTCTCGACGACATGGGCAGCATAGGTCTTGAACTCGGGCGTCAGCGCTTCGCCGAAAGCCACCGCCTTGGCGGCGATGACATGCATCAGCGGTCCGCCCTGCAAGCCGGGGAAGACGGTCGAGTTGATCTTCTTGCCGATTTCCTCGTCGTTTGACAGCACCATGCCACCGCGCGGTCCCCGCAATGTCTTGTGCGTCGTGGTCGTCACCACATGGGCATGTTCGAGCGGATTGGGGTGGACGCCGCCGGCGACCAGACCGGCGAAATGCGCCATGTCGACGAACAGCTTGGCGCCGACCTCATCGGCGATCTCGCGGAACGCCTTGAAGTCGATGAATCTTGGGTAGGCCGAGCCGCCAGCCAGCAGCACCTTCGGCCGGTGCTGGAGCGCGAGATCGCGGACCTCGTCCAGGTCGATGCGCTGGTCCTGCTGGCGCACGCCATAAGAGACGACGTTGAACCATTTGCCGGACTGGTTGACCGGCGAACCATGGGTGAGGTGGCCACCTGCCGCCAGGTTCAATCCCATGAAGGTGTCGCCTGGCTGCATGAGCGCCATGAATACCGACTGGTTGGCCTGGCTGCCGGAATGCGGCTGCACGTTCACAAACGTGCAGCCGAACAATTGCCTGGCACGCTCACGTGCCAGCTCCTCGACCTCGTCGACATACTGGCAGCCGCCATAGTAGCGGCGTCCGGGATAGCCCTCGGCGTATTTGTTGGTGAGCACCGAACCTTGCGCCTCCAGGACCGCCTTGGAGACGATGTTCTCGGAGGCGATCAGTTCGATCTCGTCGCGCTGCCTGTCGATCTCGCGCGCCATGGCGGCGCTGACCACAGGATCGGTCGTGGCGACGCCGCTATGGAAGAACTGGCTGAGGCCGCCGAGGCCGGGTCGTGCCGGGATGTTCATGCGTCCAATCCTTTCTGGCGCCTGGCGCCGATCCTGTCTTCAACCTGTCCAGCCGAGACCGGAGGATATGCAGTTGATCGAAAGCAGGAGCGCGTTGACCGGCCGCTTCGACGGCGAAGCATTCGCGGCCTGGTCGCGGACTTCCTGCAACAATTTCACCTGGAGCGCGTGGATGCTGTCCATTTCCGGCCGCAAACGGTCGAAATTGCGCTTGAATGCCGGGAAACGCGTGGCGAAGTCGGTGTCGCCCACGATCGACCGCACCATGGCGCTGGTCAGATCGTATTCGGCCTCGATCTTATGGAAGATGCGTTTGCCAACGCTGCTGTCGGCAACGAGCCCTGCATAAAGCCGGCCGATTTCCATGTCGGCCTGGTAGAGGGTCTTGTCGACCTCATCGATGATGAGCCGGAAGAAACGCGAACGCTCGAACATCTGCCGCAGCAGGTCGCGACCGGCATCTCCGCGCACGGTGACGAAGGAATTGATGGCACTGCCGATGCCGTACCAGCCGGTGAGCAGATGGCGGTTCTGGCTCCAGGCGAAAACCCAGGGTATGGCGCGCAGGTCAGCGATATCGCGGGCGCCGAAGCGGCGCGCAGGCCGGGAGCCGATTTTCAGCAAGGCGAGTTCCTCGACCGGGCTCGCCTGGTTGAAATAGTCGATGAAGCCAGGCTCGCCAATCAGACTGGCATAGGCGGCAAGCGACATGCCGGTGAGGGCTTCCAGCGCCTCGTCGAATTCGGGAATGTCTCTCAGTTCGGCCTCGTTGGGCGATTTCACGCTGTGCGCGAAGACGCTTGCTGCCAGGATTTCGAGCTGATGCAGGCCGGTGCCACGATTGGCGAATTTCGACGAGACGACTTCACCCTGTTCGGTCACGCGCATCCAGCCGTCGACCGTGCCTGCCGGCTGTGCGGCAATGGCACGGCCGGTGGGGGCGCCGCCACGGCTGACCGAACCGCCCCGCCCGTGGAAGAAGGAAATCCGGACCTTGTGCCTGCGGCCCAGCTTCGTCAGCTGCTTCTGCGCCTTGCTGAGTTCCCAGTTCGCGGCGAGGAACCCACCATCCTTGTTGGAGTCGGAATAGCCCAGCATGATTTCCTGGCGGTTGCCGAAATCACGGATCGTGCGGCGCACGATGGACAGGCCAAGAAGCTGTTCGAGGATGGCCGGGGCCGCGCGCAAATCGGCGATGGTCTCGAACAGCGGCACCACTCTCAGATTGATGGTTCCCGAGCCATCCGATGCGGTTGCCAGCCCGCAGAGCTGCCCGAGCAGGTAGACAGCCAGGATGTCGTCGGCGGATTGTGTCATCGACAGGATGAATGCCCCGATGGCACCGCCCTTCTCGGCGGATGCGTCGCGGATCACGTCGAACAGGTCGAGCAGCTCACGGGTCTCGTCGGTGAGACCCGCCGGGTCGAAGGTGATGCACTCGCCTCTGCGGATCGCGTCGCGGATGCGTGCAGACCACTGCGGCGAACCGGGTGAGGCAGGTTTGCCCGCCGGGTCCATCACGGCAAAGAGCTCTGCCAGTACCCGATTCACAACCGTCGAGTTCTGGCGAATGTCCAGGGCAACGGTGTGAAAGCCGAAGCTCTCGACCTGCTGCAGCAGCGGTCGCACCAGACGTTGCGCCATCATCTTGCCGCCAAGCAGATGCAGCGCTTGCATGAGGCAACTGAGATCCGCCCGGAATGCTTCAGCATTGGGATACGGCACGCCGCTGCCCTCGCCGGTCATGGCTTCCAGCCGGCAGAGCATTGCTGCCGAGAACTGCCTCAGCGGCTCGTCGACGTTACGGCAAGCGATTGCCTCGCCGCAGCCGCTCGCCTGCAGCGCCTCCACCAGAGCCGGTCCGAAATCGGTTGGCATGTCGACGACATTGGTGCTGATGCTGAGCAGGGTCACCAGACGACGCACCTGGGTGAGATACAGGCGGATGGCCATGCCGCGGTTTTCGGCAAGCGCGTAAGCCGTCGTGCCTGCGGTGACATTCGGGTTGCCGTCGCGGTCGCCGCCGATCCAGGATGCAAAATGCATGAAGGAGGGGACGGTGAGGGCGTAGTTGGGGAAGTGACGCTTCAGGGCGCCGTCGACGAGGTCGTAAAGCTGTGGTGTGGCCTCGAACAGGACTTCCCGAAAGAAGTGCAGTCCCCAGGCGATCTCGCGTTCGACCGTCGGGCGTTCCAGCCTGAGTTCGCCCGTCATCCACAGCAGTTCGATTTCGCTTCTGAGATCGCAGACCAGCGTTTCCCGCTCCCGGGGAGCCCAGCGCAGCTGTCCGATCTCCGTCAGCTTGCGATAGATGCGGCGGTGGATTTCGAGCACGGTGACGCGCTTGGCTTCTGTCGGGTGGGCGGTCATGGTCGGGCCGACCATGAGACTGTTCATTGCTTCCTGAACAGCCTCGGCGGAATAACCTTCCGCGGCGATTTCCCCGATCACGTTGGCGAAGGAGCCTATCACCTCCTCGGGGCTTTCCGCCTGCTCGGTCTCGCGCCGGGTGCGCATGGCCTGGAGTTCGCTGGCGATCGCGATCAGCTGGAACCAGATGCCGGTTGCCTGCAGGGCAGGGATGCGCAGTTCCTCGGCCAGGCTGTCGAGTGAACCCCGGCCGACCAGGATCTCCGCGATTTCCGGTTCGCGTTCACTGACCACCGAAACGAGCAAGCGGAAAAGCAGCTCGTGGACGTCGCTGCGGACGTCGAATGGCTTGGCCTCCCTGGCGATCGCAATCGGGCGAGCCGTCGAGCCTGCATCGATTTTCGCGAGACTGAGAATGTCCGTTGCCTCCTCAACAAACATTGCGGCTTATTCCTAGCATGAATGTTTTTTTCATACTAGTGCGTTGAACCAGCATATTCCTTTCGCCGGCGCTGAAAACGCCTGGACGGGTAGATTCCTCGCCCGTTCGGGTGGTGTCCGGATTGGCCGAAAGGGCGAATTTCCGGTGCCTGGCCTGCTATCCGGTGCGAAAACACAGCCGTTTTGCCGGTTTATCGAAAATCGCTTGACGGAGATCGGGATTCCGATGATCTTCACTATTGGGAAACAAATAAGACTAAGCGGAAAACCGCAGTGCCTGCTTTATCGTCCCGATTTCGGCGACGAGACTGTCAACAATGGGGAACCAAGCCATGAGTGCCATGGATGAAACCTACGTGGCCGAAGCCAGTGGGAACCTGCACCGAACCATCGATTGGCGCGGCGCATTCTGGGTCGCCAGCGGCGTGCCGCCGCTGGTGCTGTTTTCGATCGGTGGCATCGCCGGTGTCGGCGGCAACATCGCCTTCGCCATCTGGACGGTGTCCATCCTGATGGGCTTCATCCAGTCCTTCACCTATGCGGAGATCGCCGGCCTGTTCCCCAACAAATCGGGTGGCGCATCGGTCTACGGCGCCACTGCCTGGCTGCGCTATTCGAAGTTCATCGCGCCGCTGTCGGTATGGTGCAACTGGTTCGCCTGGACCCCGGTGCTGTCACTCGGTTGCTCCATCGCGGCGGCCTATATCCTCAATGCACTGGCGCCGATCCCGGGTTTCACCGAAACGTCGCCGGAAGTGGTTGCATACCTTGCCGCGAATGCGGGGACGAGTGCCGCGGACGCGGTCGCGGCGGTGACCGCCGCAGCGACGCCGACGATCCGTACCTGGACGCTCTACACCCACTCGCTCGGGCCGGTTTCCTTCTCGCTCAATGCGACGTTCTGGATCGGCGCGGTGCTGATGCTCGGTACGTTCGCCATCCAGCATCGCGGCATCCTCAGCACCGCCAACGTGCAGAAGGTGGTCGGCCTGCTGGTCATTATTCCGCTGCTGATCGTCGGCATCGCGCCGATCCTGACCGGGCAGGTCAACTGGGCAAACTACTCGCCCTTCGTTCCTCTGGCTGCAGCCTACGCGCCGGAGCCTGGCTCCTGGAACGTCGCCGGCTGGACGCTGGTGCTGGGCGGCATGTTCATCGCCGCCTGGTCAACATACGGCTTTGAGACGGCAGTCTGCTACACACGCGAATTCAAGAACCCCGAAACGGACACGTTCAAGGCGATCTTCTATTCGGGCCTGCTGTGCATCCTGCTGTTCATCCTGGTGCCGTTCACCTTCCAGGGCGTGCTCGGTCTCAACGGCATGCTGGCGACGCCGATCGTCGATGGTTCCGGTGTCGCCGACGCGCTTGCCTCCATGGTCGGTGGCGGCGGCCTCATCAAGACGCTGCTCATCATGCTGATGATCCTGGCGCTGCTGCTGTCGATCATGACTGCGATGGCCGGTACCTCGCGCACGCTTTACCAGGGTGCAGTCGACGGCTGGCTGCCGCGTTATCTCAGCCACGTCAACGAACATGGCGCGCCGACACGGGCGATGTGGACGGACCTGATCGTCAATCTCGGCGTGCTGGCAATCGCCTCGGCGGATGCGACGAGTTTCTTCTTCATCCTCGCCGTCGCTAATTGCGGCTACATCATCTTCAACTTCCTCAACCTGAATGCCGGCTGGATCCATCGCATCGACAACGGCCACATCAAGCGGCCATGGCGCGCGCCGACCTGGTTGCTGGCGGCAGGCACCATCTTCGCCTTTGTCAATGCCGTGTTCATGGGCGCCGGCGCCAAGGTGTGGAACCCGATGGCGCTCTGGGCAGGGCTTGCCACCGTCGCCCTCATCATCCCGGTGTTCTGCTTCCGTCACTACATCCAGGACGGCGGCAAATTCCCGGACCACATGCTGGACGATCTCGGCATGACCGAAAGCAACCTGCGCGAGCGCAAGGCCGGCATGCTGCCTTACCTGACGCTGATCGCCGGCCTGATCGTGGTGCTGATCGCCAACTGGTACTTCGTGTTCTGACCACGGACTGACCACTGATCCTGCGCGGCCAAGACAGCCGCGCGGGATTCTCCATCAGACAAGGGGATGCGCTCTGAAGAGCCGAAGGGGAAGCCGACAATGACGCCGACAACAGCCAGCGCCGCGGCGCCTGCTCACGCAGGAGACGGCCAACTTCATCGCACTATCGACTGGCGCGGCGCCTTCTGGGTCGCCAGTGGCGTGCCGGCACTGGTGCTGTTTTCAATCGGCGGCATTGCCGGCACCGTCGGCACGCCGGCCTACCTGATCTGGACAGCGTCCATCATTCTTGGCCTGATCCAGTCCTTCACCTATGCCGAGATCGCCGGCTTGTTTCCTTCGAAGTCGGGTGGCGCTTCCGTGTATGGTGCCACGGCCTGGCTGCGCTATTCGAAGTTCATCGCGCCGCTGTCGGTGTGGTGCAACTGGCTCGCCTGGACGCCGGTGCTGTCGCTTGGCTGCTCGATCGCGGCGGCCTACATCCTCAATGCCCTGGCGCCGATCCCCGGATTCAGCGATACGTCGCCGGAAGTCGTGGCATGGCTTGCAGACCCGGCCAATGCCGGCAAGGCTGCGACCGATGCCATTGCCGCCCTGACGGCTGCGGGGACACCGGCTATCCGCACCTGGACACTCTTCCACGGTACGCTCGGGCCAGTGAGCTTCTCGCTCAATTCGGTCTTCTTCATCGGCGTCATCCTGATGCTGGTGACTTTCGCGATCCAGCATCGCGGCATTCTCGGCACCGCGAGTGTCCAGAAGTTCATCGGCCTCGTCGTCATCATTCCGATGCTGATCGTCGGTGTCGTGCCGATCATCACGGGTCAGATCAACTGGGCGAACTACTCGCCGCTGGTGCCGCTGGCTGCCGCCTATGCGCCGGAACCGGGCTCGTGGAACGTCGCCGGCTGGACGCTTGTACTGGGCGGCATGTTCATTGCGGCCTGGTCGGCTTACGCCTTCGAGACCGCGATCTGCTACACCAGCGAATTCAAGAATCCGGGCCGCGACACGGTGCGGGCGATCTTCTATTCGGGCCTGCTGTGCCTCGCGCTCTACACGCTGGTGCCGTTCACCTTCCAGGGCGTTCTGGGGCTCAACGGCATGCTGGCGACGCCGATCGTCGACGGCTCGGGTGTCGCAGAAGCCATGGCCCAGATGGTCGGCGGGGCGGGGTTCGTGACCTCGATCATGGTAATGTTGATGATCCTGGCGCTGATGCTGTCGATCATGACGGCAATGGCGGGCTCATCGCGCACGCTTTACCAGGGCTCGGTCGACGGCTGGCTGCCGCGCTATCTCAATCACACCAACGAACATGGCGCGCCGACGCGGGCCATGTGGACCGACCTGATCTTCAACGTCTTCCTGCTGGCCGTTGCCGCTGCCGATGCAACCAGCTTCTTCTTCGTGCTGGCCGTATCGAACTGCGGCTACATCATCTTCAACTTCCTCAACCTGAACTCCGGCTGGATCCATCGCATCGACAACGGCCATATCCACCGGCCGTGGCGGGCGCCGACCCTGCTGATCGCGGTCGGCGGTCTGCTCTCCTACGTCAATGCCGTCTTCATGGGCGCCGGCGCCAAGGTCTGGAACCCGTGGGCCCTGTGGGCCGGCTTCATCGCCGCCGCCCTGATCATTCCGGTGTTCTGCTTCCGTCACTACATCCAGGACGGTGGCAAGTTCCCGGAACATATGCTGGACGATCTCGGTATCTCCCAGGACGACCTCAAGGTGCGCAAGGCCGGTATGCTGCCTTACCTGACGCTTGTCGCCGGACTGGTTGTCGTGCTGCTCGCCAACTGGTTCTTCGTGATCTGAGGAACGCAGGAGCAATTCCAGGAAAAGTGCGTAGCGGTTTCCGTCCGGAATTGCATAAAACAAGGAGTTGGAGCATTTCCGCGTTTCCGGGAAAACGGAAACGCTCCAGCCGCGATCGATACCCGTTGTCGAGCCAATAAAAAAGTCCAGCCGGCCACCGCAGTGGCCGGCTGGACCATTCCGGTGCCCTGATGGTCAGGACGCCGGGGGCGGAGTCGGGCTTGCCGTTTGGGGGTTTACCGGCATGCCCGGCCCGATCTTCTGAAGATTGCCACTGATGATCTTGTCGTTCTCAGTGATGCCCTTGGTTATGGCGATCAGTTCGCCTTCGGTCTGACCGAGTTCGACCAATCGCATTCCAACCTTGTTGCCTTCGTCGATGACATAGACAAACTTGCCGAGCTGGCTGGAACCGAGCGCGACCTGCGGCACGAGCAAGGTGTTCGGCGTTTCGCCGATCTGCAGGCGGATATTCACATACTGGCCTGGCAGCAGCGAGCGGTCGTCATTGCCGATGGTGGCACGCGCCACAATGGTGCCGGTGGCAGCATCGATCCTGTTGTCGATGAAGGTGAGCTCACCCTTGCGCGGCGGCGTCTTGTCGCCGGGGATCGTCACTTCGGCAACGATCGGCCCATTCGCCTTCGCCTTCTGGATGAGGGCAAGATCACCTTCGCTCGGCGTGAAGGTGACGTAGATCGGGCTGACCTGGACCAGAGTGTTCAGAGAGGTGCCGCCGACATTGACGAGCGTGCCGACAGGCGCCTGGTTGCGGCCGAGGCGACCGTCGAAGGGAGCCCGGATCGTGGTGTAGCCGAGGTTGATCTCGGCGGCCTGGATCGCTGCGTTGTCGGCAGCCACGGTCGCTTCGCCCTGCTGCATGGTGCTGCTGCGCTGGTCAAAGCCGTCCTTCGACAGGAAACCGGTCTTGATCAGGTCGTTGCCGCGGGTCAGGCTCGCCTTGGTGTAGCTGAGCGATGCCTGGTTGCGCTGGGCCTGTGCCTTCACCTGGTCGAGGGCGACCTGGTAGTCGCGCGGGTCGATGCGGTAGAGCGTGTCACCCTTCTTGACGTCGACGCCATCCTCGGCTGCCTGCTCGAGGATATAGCCGGAGACCTTGGCCTGCAGCGCAACGCTGCGGATGGCCTCGGCGCGTGCGGTGTAGTCGAGGTAGACCGGCAAGGTCTTCTTCACGACCGCGGCAACCGGCACCGGCATCGCCTGCATGGCTTGTGCGGGAGCCGCCGCATCCGCCGGCTTGCTGATCAGACCGCTCAGGAAGGCAGGCTCGCCGTTGAAGTGGACATATGTTGCCGCCGCGGCGATCACGACGACGGCTGTGGTGATTTTCCAGATACGCATGGAAGGGCTCCGTTATTCTGCCGCCGGGACATGGGTCGGCGAGGGCTGCTCGCCACCATGCGGCGCATGGGATGTTTCGGTATGTTCGGCTTTCGCGCCGGCCTTGCCTTCGCGCCACTGTTCGATGATGGCGTAGAAGACAGGCACGAAGGCGAGCGTCAGGATGGTGGCCGCCAGCATGCCGCCGAACACGGCGGTGCCCAGCGACTGACGGCTGGCTGCACCGGCACCCGTCGCCAGCATCAGCGGCACGACACCGAGAATGAAGGCAAAGGCGGTCATCAGAATCGGGCGCAGGCGCAGGCGACCCGCTTCCATCGCGGCTTCGACGATGCTCATGCCCTGTTCGCGCAGATGCTTGGCGAACTCGACAATCAGGATCGCATTCTTGGCCGCCAGGCCGATCAGCATGACGAAGCCGATCTGCGAATAGACGTCCATCTGCATGCCGCGCAGCCAGATCGCCAGCAACGCTCCGAACAAGGCGGTCGGCACCGACAGGATGACCATGAACGGCATCGACCAGCTTTCATACTGTGCGGCCAGGATCAGGAAGACGAAGACGATGGCGAGCGCGAAGACGAAGATCGCGACCGAGCCTGCCTTCAGCTCCTGGAAGGTGATGCCTGTCCATTCGAAGCCGAAGTCGTTCGGCAGCGCGGTGGCTGCCGCTCTCTGCATCGCCTCGATCGCCTGACCCGAAGAGAAGCCGGGCGCGGCGCTGCCGTTGATGAGGGCAGAACCGTAGTTGTTGTAGTGCGTCACCGTCTCCGGGCCGACAACGGACCGCATCGTGCCCAGCGTCGACAACGGCACCATCTGACCGGTGTTGTTGCGGACATAGAGCTTGGTGAGGTCGGCTGCCTCGGCACGTGCCGACTTGTCCGCCTGCATGGTGACGCGGAAGGTGCGGCCGAACATGTTGAAGTCGTTCACATAGAGCGAACCCAGATAGATCTGCAGCGTGTTGAAGATATCCGGCAGGGCAAGGCCAAGCAGCTTGGCCTTGTTGCGGTCGAGGTCGAAGTTGAACTGCGGCGTTGAGGTCGAGAAGGTGCTGAACAGCGTCTGCGGGTTGAGTTCCGGCTGCTTGCGCGCTTCCGCGAGCAATGCCTGCGTCGCCTCGTTGACGGCATTGGCGCCACGACCGGCAAGGTCCTCGACCTGGAATTCAAAGCCGCCCGTCGTGCCGAGGCCCTGGATGGATGGCGGTTCGAAAGCCAGCACCAGGCCCTCGGGCATACCGAACAGCTTCGGTCGCACCGAGTTGACGATGTCGGTGGCGCTCATGCCGGGTCCCGTGCGTTCCTCCCATGGCTTCAGGATGGCGAAGAGCGCTGCCGAGTTCGACTGATTGGCGAAGGTGAGGAAGTTGAAGCCGGCGACCGTGATGACGTATTGGACGCCAGGTGTGGCAAGCAACATGTCACGCACCTTCTTGGAGACTGCATCCGTGCGTTCGAGCGACGCGCCATCGGGCAACTGCACGATGTTGAAGAAATAGCCCTGGTCCTCCACGGGAAGGAAGGCCGAGGGGATGCGTGTCGAGACGACATAGGTCGCGGCAATCAGCGCCAGGAATATGCCCATCATCAGCCAGCGCAGCTTGATGAAGCCACGCACCGCAGCCGAATAGGCATGCGACAGCCAGGTGAAGCCATCGTTGAACCAGCGATAGAGGAAGAACGTCGATGGCGGACGATGGCGTAGGAACGCCGCGGACAACGCGGGCGACAGGGTCAGCGAATTGAAGGCCGAGATGCCGACAGAGATCGCGACGGTCAATGCGAACTGGTTGTAGAGCTGGCCGGTGACGCCCGGAATGAAAGCAACCGGAATGAACACGGCCATCAGCACCGCCGTGGTGGCGATGATCGGGCCAGTGACTTCCTTCATTGCCAGCCGCGCGGCTTCGAGCGGCGGATGTCCGGCCTCGAGCTGGCGCTCGACGTTCTCGACGACGACGATGGCGTCATCGACGACGAGGCCGATGGCGAGCACCATGCCGAGAAGCGAAAGCATGTTGAGCGAGAAACCCAGCGCCAGCATCACCACCATCGTCGCGATCAGCGATACCGGGATGGCGATGATCGGGATGAGCGTGGTGCGCCAGTTCTGCAGGAAGATGAAGACGACGGCCACGACCAGGACCAGTGCTTCGAGCAAGGTCTTGACCACGTCTTCCATGGCGGCCGACACAAACTTGGTCGTGTCATAGAAGATCGTGTACTCGATGCCCTTCGGGAAGCGAGCCGACAGCTCTTTCATCTTGGCTTCGATGTTTTTCTTCAGCTCCAGCGCATTGGAACCCGGCATCTGGAACGTCGCGATGACGACGGTCGGTTTTTCGTTGGCATAGGTCGACGAATTGTAGAGCAGCGACCCGAGTTCGATGCGCGCGACGTCCTTCAGGCGCACCAGCGAGCCGCTTGCCGAATTGGCACGCACGACGATGTTGCCGAATTCCTTGGGATCGGAGAGACGGCCGGTGGCGTTGACCTGCATTTCGAACGCAGTGCCTGCCGGCGCCGGCGACTGGCCGATCTTGCCTGCGGCAACCTGCACGTTCTGCTCGGCGACGGCGTTCTGCACGTCGACGGCGGTGATACCGAGATTGGCCAGCTTGTCCGGGTCGAGCCAGACGCGCATCGAATAGCGGCGCTCGCCGAAGATCTGCACGTCGCCGACGCCGGGAACGCGTTTCAAAGGATCCGCGACCTGCAGATAGGCATAGTTGCTGAGCGCAACCGGATCGACCGATCCATCGGGCGAGGTCAGGTTCACGATCAGCACAAAGCTCGGATTCTGTTTTTTGACAGTGACACCGGCCTGGTTGACGATTGCCGGCAGGGATGAAGCTGCCTGCGAAACGCGGTTCTGCACGTCCATCGCAGCGATATCGAGCGGATAGCCGACATCGAAGGTGACGGTGATGCGTGCGGAGCCGTCATTCGAGCTCGCCGAGGACATGTAGGTCATGCCTTCGACGCCGTTGATCGACTGTTCGAGCGGGGTCGTCACCGTATCGGCGACGACCTGCGAGCTGGCGCCCGGATAAACGGCGCTGACGACCACCTGGGGCGGCGCGATGTTGGGAAACTGCGCAACCGGCAAAAGGTAATAGGCGATCAGCCCCGCGAGCACCATGATGATGGCGATCGCCGAGGCGAAGATCGGTCGCTGGAGAAAGAAATTGACCATGTTCAAACGGCTTTTCGAGTAGCGGCAAGTGGATCCCTTGGGAGGAATGCGGGATCGGTCCTTGGCAAAGTGGGGTGGTCGTCGGCGTCGCGCAGTCGCGCGGCAGTGAGGACAAGCAGGGCTTTCAACGAAGCTGGATCGACGCGATCGGCCTGCATGACGGCGAGCGTCATCGGGTCGTTCAGCAGCTGATCAATGGTCAAGGCCTTCGAATAGGATGCCATCGTTTCGTCTCCCGGCTGATCCAGGCAATAAAAAAGCGCTCGGCGAAGACCGTGCTTGCGGCCTTCACCCTGTTCCATCATTCTTGTCCGGCTTGGCCTATGGTCGACCTTGACGGGGGTATTATGAAATGTTACCGCTCGGTAACAGCCAGATAGTTACTGACCGGTAACACCGACGTCAAGCCATGAGCGATCAAATTTTTCAGACTGCTGACAATAGTGATCATAACGATCGTGTGAGTGCGCGGCCGCGAGAGCGTATCGTAACCACCGCGCGGGAGATGTTTCACCAGCACGGCGTGCGCGGCGTGGGCATCGAAGCGATCACCAAGGCCGCCGGCACGAACAAGATGACGCTCTATCGTCATTTTGCTTCCAAGGACGATCTCATCGTCGAGTGTCTGCAGCGCGCCGCCAAGGAATCCTATTTGAAGTGGGATGAACTGGAGCACCAGCATCCCGGCGATCCGAAAGCGCAGTTGCGAGCCTGGATCGAGAACGCGGCCGAGTGCATCAGCGGCGACTGGCGCGGCTGCGAGATGGCCAATACCGCTGTCGAACTGGCAGATGACGATCATCCGGCCAAGCGCGTGATCGAAGAGGTCAAGAAGAACCATCGCAACTGCCTGGCCAAGCTCTGTGCCCGCGCTGGCCTCGATCAGCCCGAACTGGCCGCCGATATGCTGGGTCTGCTGCTGGAAGGCGCGCGGATCAGTCGCCAGAGCGAAGGGCAGGAAGGCCCGAGCGCCCGTTTCAAGCGTATGGCGGAGGAAGTCATCGCCACTGTCGGCGGCCTCAACGACAAGACCTGACCCGGCTGCCGTTGCTTCTTCCTGCGCGTGTCGCCAGGGGCTGTCGCCGTCGGGTGGAATCGAAAGCTGACCGTATTCGTCGGACATTCCGCCCTCGTTCCTTCTGCCAATTCTCGCTGCAGTTGCGCTGCAGAAGTGATTTTTGGCGTGCTCATCAAACTCAGGCTTCACGATCTGCACCTCCCCGTCATGGTAAGGTCAAACGCCTTTTTACAGGCGACAAAGGCCGTTGCTTCTGCGATGTCACCCGTCGCGAAGCCCCTTGACCTTCCCATGACTGGAAGCTTTATCTCCCTGAGCAACCACTCAAGAAGAGAGTTGCAGCCATGAACGCCGTTGCCCCGAAAATGTTCCCTGCCGCCACACCGAAGGCCGGCACAATCTTTCAACTCGGTATCGAAGGCATGACCTGCGCCTCCTGTGTCGGGCGCGTGGAAAAAGCCATTGCGGCCGCTCCCGGTGTTGCCTCAGCAAGCGTCAATCTGGCGACGGAACGTGCCGAGGTGGCTTTTTCAGGCGAACCCGATCTCGCTTCGGTTCTGGCCGCAGTGGCAGGCGCTGGCTATCAGGCACGAAGCGAGACGATCGAGCTCGCGCTCAAAGGCATGACATGTGCCTCCTGCATGGCACGCATCGAGCGGGCGCTGAAGGCGGTGTCCGGAGTTAGCAATGCCAGCGTCAATCTTGCAACCGAACGGGCGACGGTGACGATCGTCGCTGGCGCGGCGGCGATATCCGCCCTTGAAGCGGCTGTGCATGCAGCAGGCTACGAAGCGAGGCTCGTTGCCTCCGAGGCCGCCGACGGTCGGGAGGTCGACCATCGCGCCTCGGAGATCGCTTCCCTGCAACGGGCGTTGGCAACGGCGCTCGTCCTGACCCTTCCGATCTTCGTGCTGGAAATGGGTTCGCATCTGGTGCCTGCCTTTCATCACTGGGTGATGGGCACATTCGGGGCCTGGAACTGGCGATTGCAGTTCGTCCTGACCACGCTGGTGCTGTTCGGGCCTGGTCTGCGTTTCTTCGCCAAGGGCGTGCCGGCCCTGCTCAGGGGCGCGCCCGACATGAATGCGCTGGTGGCGCTGGGTGCCGGTGCCGCCTGGACCTATTCGGTGGTCGCAACCTTTCTGCCGGGAGTGCTGCCGACAGGCACGGCCAATGTCTATTACGAGGCCGCGGCCGTCATCGTGACGCTGATCCTGCTCGGCCGTTTTCTCGAAGCCCGTGCCAAGGGGCGAACGGGCGAAGCGATCAAGAAACTGGTCGGTCTTCAGGCGAAAACGGCGCGTGTGATGCGGAATGGCGCTGCCGTCGAGGTGCCGCTGCAGGACGTGCGCGCCGGCGACATCGTGGTGGTGCGGCCCGGTGAGAAGATCGCCGTCGATGGTGAGATCGTCGAGGGCTCTTCCTTCGTCGATGAAGCCATGATCACCGGCGAGCCGGTGCCAGTGTCCAAGGGCATCGGCGCCGAGGTGGTGGGAGGCACCATCAACAAGACCGGCAGCTTCTCGTTTCGTGCCACCAAGGTGGGTTCCGAAACGCTGCTGGCGCAGATCATCCGCATGGTCGAGACCGCGCAGGGCGCCAAGCTGCCGATCCAGGCGCTGGTCGACAAGGTGACGGCCTGGTTCGTGCCGGCAGTGATCGCCGCCGCGCTCGCTACCTTCGGCGTCTGGTATTTCTTCGGGCCGGATCCGGCGTTGTCCTTCGCACTGGTCAATGGCGTCGCGGTGCTGATCATTGCCTGCCCATGTGCGATGGGGCTGGCGACACCGACCTCGATCATGGTCGGCACTGGCCGCGCCGCGGAGATGGGCGTTCTTTTCCGCAAAGGCGATGCGCTGCAGACCTTGCGCGATGCATCGGTCATTGCATTGGACAAGACGGGTACCTTGACCGAAGGTCGGCCCGAACTCACAGACTTCATCGTTGCCGACGGTTTCGAGGAGGCTGAGGTGCTGGGCCTCGTTGCCGCCGTCGAAACGCGCTCGGAACATCCTGTGGCCGAAGCGATCGTGAGAGCTGCCGAAAAGCGTGGCCTGAAGGTAGCGGCAGCCAGCGACTTCGAAGCCATTCCCGGTTTCGGGGCGCGGGCCTGGGTCGGAAATCGGCAGGTGGAAGTCGGTGCCGACCGGCTGATGGCGCGGCTTGGTCTCGACGTCTCCGCTTTCGCGCCGGTGGTCGAGCGGTTGGCCGGGGAGGGCAAGAGCCCGCTCTACGCTGCCATCGATGATGAGCTTGCCGCGATCATCGCAGTCGCCGATCCAATCAAACCGTCGACCCCGGCGGCCATCCAGGCGCTGCACACACTCGGCCTGAAGGTCGTGATGGTGACCGGTGACAACCGCCACACGGCCAAGGCGATCGCCCGGCAGATCGGCATCGATGAAGTTGTTGCCGAGGTGCTGCCAGATGGCAAGGTCGAGGCGATACGACGGCTGGCCTGCGGTGGCGTCCGAGTTGCCTTCGTGGGTGACGGCATCAACGATGCGCCGGCATTGGCTGCCGCCGATGTCGGCATCGCCATCGGCACCGGCACCGACATCGCCATTGAAAGCGCCGATGTCGTGCTGATGTCGGGCGACCTCGTCGGCGTTGCCAATGCCCTGGCCCTTTCCAAGGCGACCATCCGCAACATCCGCCAGAACCTGTTCTGGGCATTTGGGTACAATGCTGCGCTGGTGCCGGTGGCGGCTGGTCTGCTCTATCCCATGAACGGGACCTTGCTGTCGCCGATGCTGGCTGCCGGGGCCATGGCTTTGTCCAGCGTCTTCGTGCTGAGCAACGCGCTGCGCCTGAAGCGCTTCCGGGCACCGCTGGCGGTGAGCCGGCGGGTGATCGCTTGATCATCCGGGAACTGGACAATTGGTGGGACGGTTCCTACCAATTGTCCATGCCAGCCGTGCCTGACGGGCTGGCCCTGACATCCATGCTCCGCTAACAATCAACCGTGCTTGTCTGACGGATCGATTTTCGTATCCGTGGGATGAAGCGTCGCTGATACGACCGCTTTCGAAGCGCTGGGTCTCTAGCCTGAGCGCTGGTTCGCAATGTCGTTGGGTGCGGCCGAATCTGTCGGACGCAAGTCCGGCCAAAAAGTCTGTTGGAGAGAAGAAGCATGAAAACCCGCGCCGCCGTTGCAGTTGCCGCAGGCAAGCCGCTCGAGATCATGGAGGTGGACCTGGAAGGGCCGCGCGAAGGTGAGGTTCTGGTGGAGGTCAAGGCAACCGGCATCTGCCACACCGACGAGTTCACGCTTTCCGGCGCCGACCCGGAAGGCATCTTTCCAGCGATCCTCGGCCACGAAGGGGCCGGCGTCGTCGTCGATGTCGGCAAGGGTGTGACCTCGGTGAAGAAGGGCGACCACGTCATCCCGCTCTACACGCCGGAATGCCGATCCTGTCCTTCATGCCTGTCGCGCAAGACCAACCTTTGTACTGCGATCCGCGCGACCCAGGGCCAGGGCCTGATGCCGGATGGCACCTCGCGCTTCTCTATCGGCAAGGACAAGATCTTCCACTACATGGGCTGCTCGACCTTCTCGAACTTCACGGTGCTGCCCGAGATCGCGCTGGCCAAGGTCAATCCGAACGCGCCGTTCGACAAGATCTGCTACATCGGCTGCGGCGTCACCACCGGCATCGGCGCCGTCATCAACACCGCCAAGGTGGAGGAGGGCGCGACCGCGGTCGTCTTCGGCCTTGGCGGCATCGGGCTCAATGTCATCCAGGGGCTCAAGCTGGCCGGCGCCGACATGATCATCGGTGTCGATCTGAACAACGACAAGAAGGCCTGGGGCGAGCGCTTCGGCATGACGCATTTCGTCAACCCGAAAGAGATCGATGGCGACATCGTGCCATACCTCGTCAACCTGACCAAGCGTGGCGCCGACCAGATCGGCGGTGCCGACTACACCTTCGACTGCACCGGCAGTGTCAAGGTGATGCGCCAGGCGCTTGAGGCAGCGCACCGCGGCTGGGGCAAGTCCATCGTCATCGGCGTCGCCGGTGCAGGCCAGGAGATTTCGACCCGCCCGTTCCAGCTGGTCACGGGCCGCACCTGGATGGGCACGGCCTTTGGTGGTGCTCGCGGCCGCACGGACGTACCGAAGATCGTCGACTGGTACATGGACGGCAAGATCGAGATCGATCCGATGATCACCCACACGCTGAAGCTGGAGGAGATCAACAAGGGCTTCGATCTCATGCACGAAGGCAAGAGCATTCGCAGCGTGGTCGTCTACTGATCGCTTCGGCGGCATCACACCAGGGCGCTCGCTATATGTCGGGCGCCCTTCACGCGTGTTTCCAGAACGTTGATCGAAAGACAGGGCCGATGAAGACCGTTTCCACGTCAAAGTCGCATGGCGGTATCCAGGGCGTCTATTCGCATGCTTCGGACGCTTGCGCGTGCGACATGACCTTTGCCGTGTTCGTTCCACCGCAAGCCAAGGATCACCCCGTTCCTGTGCTGTGGTATCTGTCGGGTCTCACCTGCACCCATGCAAACGTCATGGACAAAGGCGAATATCGACGAATAGCAGCCGAACTCGGCCTGATGATCGTTTGCCCGGACACCAGCCCGCGCGGCGAAGCCGTGCCGGACGAAAAGGACAACTGGCAGTTCGGCCTCGGTGCCGGTTTCTACGTCGATGCCACAGAGGAGCCCTTTGCCAGGAACTATCGCATGTATTCCTACGTCACCGCGGAATTGCCAGCGTTGATCGCGCGGAACTTTCCGGCAGACATGGCGCGGCAGGGAATCTTCGGCCACTCCATGGGTGGTCACGGCGCGCTGACCGTTGCGCTCAGGAACGCCGACCGTTTCAGGAGCTGCTCGGCTTTCGCGCCGATCGTGCAACCGACGACGGCCGGCTGGTCGAAGCCGGCGCTGGAAAAATATCTCGGCACCGACGAGAAGGCCTGGCGCTCCTATGATGCCACGTTGCTGCTCGAGGATGGCGAGCGGTTTCCGGAATTCCTGGTCGACCAGGGTACGGCCGACGGTTTTCTCGACGAAGGCCTGCGGCCGTGGCTGCTCGAAGATGCCTGCAGGAAGGCTGGAGTCGCGCTGGAGTTGCGCATGCAGGACGGCTACGACCACTCCTATAATTTCATCTCGACTTTCATGGATGACCATTTGAAGTGGCATGCGGCGAGGCTGGCGTGACGGATCGGCCTCAGGCAATCACGCCGCCGGGCCGCCCAGGCTGTCTTCGAATGCCTGGTCGATGATGGCCAGTTTCACGGCCTGCGCGTCCATGTATTCACGATAGAAATCGCGCGATACCCACATTGTCGAGTTGCCGCGCTGGCCCAGCCAGCCAACGCTGCCAAGGCCTTCAGCTTCGCGCAGCTTGCGCGCCAGATGAGTGCGCGAGAGCTTCAACAGATTCGCGAATTCGCCAATCGAAACAACTCCAGTAGGGATGCGCTCCTGATCGGCGAGACTGGGTTCCACACCCGAGACCAACCACTCCATGACCACGCCACCATTGTTCAGCCAGGTGAACAATGAAAAGGTTCTTTCGGGAGCACGCACGGGCTCCGAGGTGAGCAGGCCGTCCGCGATTAGAGGCTCCACGCGGGCGAGCGCATCTGGCCTGGAAGCGAAGGTTGCCAGCCGTCTGCCACCGTCGAAGCCATCCAGTGTCGTGAGATGGACCATTGCCCAGGCAGCCAGGGTTTCCAGTGTCTGGGGGGTTGGACGCAGCGGATTCGATCGGCGGTCGGTATTGTCCGGAAGAGGTTCCACGTAGTTGTATTGCTGCATTTCCTTGATGAAGGCATCGGCCGTGTTTTTGCTCGCGACAGAATGCAGTTCGATCAGTTGAAGGAAACGCGCGGTGGTTATCGCGCCCTGGCGAAAGTAGAGAGCCAGTCCAGCATGTGCCATCAGCCAGCGCTGCTGCGTGGCGAATACCGAAGAGAGCCGGGGTGAACTTTGATACGCAGCCAACAGTGCTTTCGCCTGGCTGCGAACAATACGATGCAGGGCCGGATGTCCGGCAATTTCCTTAGCGCTGAATGCCACCCGGTCACCCTCAACCCCGGTTCTACTTTAGCGAACCGAAAAATAGAATGCGATGGAAATCGCACCCGAGCCAACCGGCTCCCGGGCTGATCCGGTCACGGGCAACCACCGCACCTGCAGGACAGGTGAAGCTTTTGATCCGGAAAGCTATTCGGCAGCGGCGCGCGTCGCTGCCCTGGCGGCAGCATGCGCGCGCACGGCATCGCCGAACGCCTTGAAGACACGCTGCGAGACGCTGTCGCTTTGCACCCAGTATTCCGGGTGCCACTGCACGCCGACGGCAAACGAGCGGGAATCGCGCACCGAGACGGCTTCGACGGTGCCATCGGTAGCCACCGCCTCGACCTGCAGCTTCGCCCCGAGCCGATCGACAGCCTGGCGGTGCACGGAATTCACCATGACGTCGCCGGCGCCGAAGACACCGGCCAGGCATGAGCCCGGCTTGATGCTGACGCTCTGGCGGATGGCGAAGCGTTCATCCTGATTGTCCGAAACAGGTGCACGGTGATCGAGCGAACCTTCGCGCTCCTGGATTTCGGTGGCGAGCGAGCCTCCGAGCGCGACGTTCATTTCCTGGATGCCACGGCAGATGGCCAGCAGCGGTACACCGCGTTCGATCGCCCTGCGGATAAGCGGCAAAGTCGTTGCATCGCGGTCGGGGTCATAGGGACCGTTTGCCTCGCTGGCGTCACCGCCATAGAGCGACGGGTGCACGTTCGACTTGGAGCCGGTCATCATCACGCCGTCGACCGACGACAGCAGCTCGTCCAGATCGAGCCGATCGCCGAAGGAAGGAACCAGAACCGGAAATACACCAGCGCCGGCGATAGCCGCTTCCAGATATTGCCGGGGTGCTGCATGCCAGGTGTAATTGTCGAACTGGCGGACATCGGTCGAGACGGCGACAAGCGGCTGCTGCATTTTGGATACGGGTTCCGTTAGGGTCCAAGACTGGAATGCCTATAAAATAGGCGATGCCGAGGCGCTTTTCCACGACAAGTTTATGGCTTCACCAAGACATGCAAGCCATGCACGATCCAGCCGTTAGACTATAGTCGCAGAGCTTGGAAAAGGCTGCTCCACAGCCCCGGCCGCTCGCTGGACACGATGGGAACGGCGTGTATTGTCTTGGCCGGTACAACCCGCCAAATCGGGGAAATCTTCTTTATTTTCATATTGCCCGTTGATCCAAAAAAGGGAGGAACTTCATGGATCGTCGTTCGTTCATCCGCAAAGCCGGTGTTACCGGTGCGGGAGCGGCGGCCGTCGCCACGACACTCGCGGCTCCGGCTATCGCCCAATCCAATCCGAAAGTGACCTGGCGTCTGACGTCGTCTTTCCCGAAGTCGCTGGATACGATCTACGGCGGGGCCGAAGTGTTCTCCAAGATGCTTTCGGAGGCGACTGACGGCAATTTCCAGGTACAGGTCTTCGCTTCCGGCGAACTGGTTCCCGGCTTGCAGGCAGCCGATGCGGCCGCTGCCGGAACGGTTGAGGCCTGTCACACGGTTGCCTATTACTACTGGGGCAAGAACCCGACCTGGGCGCTGGGGGCGGCAGTACCGTTCGCGCTCAACGCGCGCGGCATGAACGCCTGGCATTATCATGGCGGCGGCATCGCGCTGTTCAACGAGTTCCTGGGCAAGCAGGGCCTCTACGGCCTGCCGGGCGGCAACACCGGCGTGCAGATGGGTGGCTGGTTCCGCAAGGAAATCAATACAGTCGCCGACCTCAAGGGCCTCAAGATGCGTATCGGCGGCTTCGCCGGCAAGGTGGTCGAGAAGCTCGGCGTCGTGCCGCAGCAGATTGCCGGCGGCGACATCTATCCGGCGCTGGAGAAGGGCACGATCGATGCGGCCGAGTGGGTCGGCCCCTACGACGACGAGAAGCTCGGCTTCCAGAAGGTCGCGCCTTACTATTACTACCCCGGCTGGTGGGAAGGTGGCCCTACGGTTCACCTGCTGTTCAACAAGGCGAAATTCGAGGAACTGCCTGCCAACTATAAATCGCTGGTGCACACCGCAGCCCAGGCAACCGATGCCAACATGCTGCAGAAATACGACTATGTGAATCCGGGTGCTGTGAAATCCCTGGTGGCTTCGGGCGCCAAGCTGCGACCGTTCAGCCAGGAGATCCTGGCGGCCTGCTTCGAGAAGGCGAACGAGGTCTATGCCGAAATGGAAGCTGGCAATGCCGACTTCAAGAAGATCTGGGAATCGATCAAGGGCTTCCGCAAGGAGCACTATCTCTGGGCGCAGGTGGCCGAATACAACTACGACACCTTCATGATGATCCAGCAGCGCGGCAACAAGCTCTGATCAGCAACAGCCTGAAGGAAAGCCCGGGAGCATTGCTGCCGGGCTTTTTTGTTGGTGCTTTGTCGCCGCGCTGAGCTGAAGCGACGAATGAAAACCCCGGAGCTAACTCCGGGGTTTGTCGTTCCTTGTACCGATCATTTCGCCCGATCAGTTGAAGCTGGGTGGCTTCGAAAGATCCGGTGTCGATGGCGCCGGCTGTGCAGGTTGGTCGCCGCCGAAGTTCGGCGGCTGCGACAGATCCGTGCCGGGTGCCGCAGGTTGTGCCGGTGTCGTACCGGCGCCGGCATCGGGAGCCGAGCCAAGCGGCGGCAGCCCCATGCCCGGCAGTTCCGGCACCTTGATCTCGATCGTACTCGGATCGACGGGTTTGCCTTTGTAATGCATGACCATCTGCGGGAAGGCGATGGTCAGGCCGATCATCAGCACCTGGATACAGACGAACGGCACGGCGCCCCAGTAGATCTGCCCGGTCGTGACCGGGGCGATCTGCTTGCCGGTGATGCGGTCGAGATAAGGCACTCGGGCAGCCACCGAGCGCAGGTAGAACAACGCAAAGCCGAAGGGCGGATGCATGAACGACGTCTGCATGTTGACGCCCAGGAGCACGCCGAACCAGATGAGGTCGATGCCCAGCTTGTCGGCAGCAGGCGCCAGCAACGGCACGATGATGAAGGCCAGCTCGAAGAAGTCGAGGAAGAAGGCCAGCACGAAGACAAGAATGTTGACGACGATCAGGAAGCCGAGTTCGCCACCCGGCAGTGAGACCAGCAGGTGTTCGACCCAGAGGTGACCGTTGACGCCGTAAAAGGTGAGCGAGAAGACGCGGGCGCCGATCAGGATGAACAGCACGAAAGATGACAGCCTTGTCGTCGAGGCGAGCGCCTGTTTGATGACATCCAGGGTCAACCGCCTCTTGAACGCGGCCATGACCAGAGCGCCAACTGCACCCATAGCGCCACCCTCCGTCGGTGTGGCGATACCGAGAAAGATGGTGCCGAGCACCAGGAAGATCAGCGCCAGCGGCGGGATCAGCACGATCACCACCTGCTGCGCCAGCCGGGACATCATATTGAAGTTCAGCGTCTTATCGGCAACGGCGACGACATAGATCACGATGACCGCGAGGGTGGCGCCAAGGATGTCCGCGTTGGCGCCGTGGGTTGGTTCGAGATAGCGATAGGCGAGATAGCCGATGACGCCAGTCACCAGCAGGGCTATGACGAGTGACCAGACGCCCTGGCCCAGCGTTCGTGCCTCGGGCGGCAATGCCGGCATCGAATTTGGCCGGATGATCGACATCACGAGGATGTAGAGCATGTAGAGCCCGGTCAGCACGAGGCCAGGGATCAGGGCGCCGGCGTACATGTCGCCGACCGACCGGCCGAGCTGGTCGGCGAGCACGATGAGAACCAGTGAAGGCGGAATGATCTGCGCCAGCGTGCCCGATGCGGCGATGACGCCGGAGGCAACGCGCCTGTCATAGCCATAGCGCAGCATGATCGGCAGAGAGATCAGTCCCATGGCGATGACCGAGGCGGCAACCACGCCGGTGGTGGCGGCAAGCAGCGCGCCAACGAAGATGACGGCGTAGGCAAGGCCACCACGGATCGGGCCGAACAATTGGCCGACCGTGTCGAGCAGATCCTCCGCCATGCCGGACCGTTCCAGCACGATGCCCATGAAGGTGAAGAACGGGATGGCCAGCAGCACATCGTTCGACATCACCCGGTTGCCGTAGAAGTTCTCGGGCAAAGCCCAGAGCAGCGGCCAGGACAGGTTGATCGAACCGCCGGAGAACGGCGCCAGTTCCACGCCGATGGCGAAGAAGACAAGGCCGCTCGCCGCCAGAGAAAAGGCGACCGGATAACCGAAGAGCAGGAAGATGATCAGCGAAGCGAACATGATCGGCGCCATGTTCTGCGCAATGAACGCGATCACGAACGCACCTCTTCGGCCAGCGCCTTGCCTTCAAGTTCAGCTTGCTCGTGCGCCGAGACAAACGGGTTCGGGTCTTCCGTGTCGCCACGCATGATGGCGATCTTCTTGATGATTTCCGAAATGCCCTGCAGTGCCAGAAGAGAAAAGCCAACCAGCAGGATGGCCTTGGCCGGCCAGACGATGAGGCCGCCGGAATTCGTGGACCCTTCACCTGACTGGAAAGAGTGGAGGGTGTAGGGCACGAACATATAGACCATCAGAAGCACGAACGGCATCAGGAAGAAGAGATGGCCGATCAGGTCGATCCAGTGCTGCACGCGGCGCGACCACATGCCGTAGATGATGTCGATGCGGATGTGCTCGTTCTGCTTGAGCGTATAGGCTGCCGCCAGCATGAAAGCGGCGCCGAACAGGTACCACTGCAGCTCAAGCCAGGCATTCGACGACACGTCGAAAAGCTTGCGGATGATGGCATTGCCGGCACTGACCAGGATCGACACCAGGATCAGCCAGGATACCGATTTTCCGACGAATTCGTTGAGGCGATCAATACCCCGGGACAGAGCCAGAAGCCCTTCCATACAAAACCTCCCTGACGGGCAGGGCGTGCCGCTCCCCTTTTTTGCGCCGCGCCTGCTTGGACCAACGG
>WPCJ01287788.1_pt1 | contig 25589 bp, 23 predicted proteins | sample 5399831 | NCBI WGS metagenome assembly WPCJ01 (sample SAMN12869470, study PRJNA574797) | sludge metagenome | isolation source: wastewater treatment of pH10 | place: China:Beijing | collected 2019-05-20 | reverse complement strand
TCTATGCCGGCATCCCTCTGCGCACCTCCGAAGGCCAGAACATCGGCACGCTCTGCGCCTTGGGCACCGCACCGCGCGCGATCGACCCCGGCGAAATTGCGATCCTCTCCGACCTCGCATCGATCGTGATGAACGAGCTAGAACTGAGGCTTCTCGCCTCGACGGACGGGCTGACCGGCGCCCTCGCCCGCCGCGCCTTCCGCGAGGAGGCCGCTCGCGCTTTGGCGCTGGCCCAGCGCCATCGCCACGAGGTCAGCTGCATCGCCTTCGATCTCGATCACTTCAAGACGATCAACGACACGCATGGCCATGCTGCCGGCGACGCGGTCCTCTCTGGCACCGCCGCGACCTGCCGGAGCCTGCTGCGCCAGAGCGATCTGTTCGGCCGCGTCGGCGGCGAGGAATTCGCGGTGCTGCTGCCGCATACCGGCCGCGATGCGGCGCTCGGCGTCGCCGAGAAGCTGCGGGAAGCCATCGCCGCGCAGCGCTTCCACGGAGCCGACGGGCCGTTCACGGCCACCGCCAGCTTCGGCATCGCCGCGGCCGCGCCCAGCGGCGATATCGACGCCCTGCTGCGCGCTGCCGATGAGGCCCTTTATGCCGCGAAAGCGACCGGTCGCAATCGCTGCGTCGTCAACCACACCGGCCTCTCCGCCGGCTCGACACTGGGGCGGCGCGTTCTGAAAGCAGGGAATATCGTCTTCAACGGCGGCAAGTCGGTGATCGATTGCACGGTGCGGCGGCTCTCCGAACAGGGCGCGAGCCTCGCGGTGATCAGCACCGCGGGCGTGCCGGAGCGCTTCAAGCTTGCGATCGAGGCCGACGCCTTCTCCCGCACTTGCCAGATCGCACGCAAGGCCGGGACGGAGATCGACGTGCAATTCGCCGCCTGACCGCTGTCGGCCGTTGCGACCTCCCCGCACCCGGCATTCCCCCTATTCGCCGGCCGGGCAGTGACAGCCGGCAGCCCGCGCTGCTACGCTATATCTACCTCAACATAGCGATCGCGGCATGACAGGTCGAACACCGGCCGCATGCAGCGCGGTCGTTCGCAGCCTGCGAGGAGAAGCCGATGTCCCATGCCCTTCAATTCTACATCGATGGAGCCTGGGTCGATCCTGCCAACGGGCTGAAGACGCTCGACGTGATCGATCCCTCGACCGAGGAGGCCTTCGCGCAGATCGCCCTCGGCAGCCAGGCGGATGTCGACCGGGCAGTCGCCGCAGCGCGCGCCGCCTTCCCCGCCTTCGCCGCAACCTCGAAGGAAGAGCGCCTCGCCCTGATGCGCCGCCTGCTCGAAGCCTACAAGGCCCGCTATGCCGAGGTCGCCGACACCTTGTCGCGCGAGATGGGCGCGCCGAAGGAGCTCGCCCACCGGGCGCAAGCCGGGATGGGCACGGCCCATCTTTCCAAGATGATCGAGACGCTGGAGAACTTCGAATTCGAGGAGCTGCGCGGCTCGACGCTGATCTCGAAGGAGGCGATCGGCGTCGTCGGCATGATCACGCCGTGGAACTGGCCGATCAACCAGATCATGTGCAAGGTCGCGCCCGCCCTCGCCGCCGGCTGCACCATGGTGCTGAAGCCCTCCGAGATCGCGCCGCTCAACGCGATCATCTTCGCCGAGGCGATGCACGAGGCCGGCGTGCCCAAGGGCGTGTTCAATCTCGTCAATGGCGACGGGCCCACGGTCGGCGAGGCGATCGCCCGGCACCCGCAAGTCGACATGGTCTCGTTCACCGGCTCGACCCGCGCCGGCATCCTCGTCGCCAAGGCGGCGGCCGACACGGTCAAGCGCGTGCATCAGGAGCTCGGCGGCAAGTCGGCCAATATCCTGCTCGACGATGTCGACCTGAAGCGGGCGGTGAAGCTCGGCGTCGAGAGCGTGATGCGCAATTCCGGCCAGTCCTGCAACGCGCCGACCCGGATGTTCGTGCCGGCCGAGCTGCATGAGGACGCGCTCGCCATCGCCAAGGCGACCGCCGAGCCGCTCAAGGTCGGCGCGCCGTCGGCTGAGAGCGTCTTCCTCGGTCCGGTCGTCAGCGAGACGCAATACGACAAGATCCAGCGCCTGATCGAGAGCGGCATCAAGGAAGGCGCGACGCTGGTCACCGGCGGCCCCGGCCGGCCGGAAGACCTCAACCGCGGCTATTATGTCCGCCCGACCATATTCGGCGGCGTCACCGACGAGATGACGATCGCCAGGGAAGAGATCTTCGGCCCGGTGCTGTCGATCCTGCCCTATGAGAGCGAAGACGAAGTGATCGCGCGGGCGAACGACACGCCCTATGGCCTTGCCTCCTATATCCAGTCCGGCTCGCTGGAGCGGGCCCGCAAGGTCGCGGCGCAGATGCGCTCCGGCAATGTCTACATCAACTACCCGGCCTGGGACGCCGGCGCCCCCTTCGGCGGTTACAAGCAGTCCGGCAATGGCCGCGAATACGCCGATTTCGGCCTCGAGGAGTTCCTGGAGATCAAGGGCACGGTCGGCTACGCGGCGGCATAGAGCGTATCGGCTTTTTCAGAAACGCGCAGTCATCCCGGGCTTGACCCGGGATCCATTCCGGAACGCTGCCGATCGAGGTTCAGGCATGGATCCCGGCTCTGCGCTTCGCTCCGGCCGGGATGACCGGCGTTTTCCATGAAAGCGCAGCGTGCACCGAGCACGTCTCGGTTCACGCCGCTTCGCCGGCGAGGCGCTTCAGCGCCTTCTGGCGCCCGATCAGCGGCAGCAGCGCTGCCAGTTCCGGTCCATGGTCGAGGCCGGTCAGCGCCTGGCGCAGCGGCATGAACAGCGCCTTGCCTTTGGCGCCGGTCTCAGCCGCGACAGCCTGCGTCCACCTCTTCCAGGTGGTCTGGTCGAACGGCTCCGCCGGCAACAGTCCTGCCGCAGCCGCCGCAAATGATGCGTCGGCGATATGCGTCTCGATCGGCCCCTCGACGATCGTCCACCAATCCTTCGCATCCGAGAGGCGGGCGAGATTGCCGCGCACGGCGAGCCAGAACGCCTCGGTCGCTGGAACGCCGAGCCCTCTCAGCCGCTCCTCGACAGTGGCGAAGTCGAGCTGGTGCAGGGTGCGGGCCGAGAGCGTCTCCAGCTCATGCTCGTCGAACTTGGCCGGCGCGCGCGAGACGTGGGCGAGATCGACCAGCCCGGCGAGGTCCTCAAGGCTCGACACCGGACGCACCGCATCGGACGAGCCCGTGAGCACGGCGAGCGCCGCCACCGCCAGCGACTCGATGCCGGATTCGCGCAGGCCCCGCAGCGAGAGATGGCCGAGGCGCTTCGACAGCCCCTCGCCGCTCGCCGTGGTCAGCAGGTTGTGGTGGCCGAAGGCCGGCAGCGTCCCGCCCAGCGCCTGCATGATCTGGATCTGCACGGCGGTGTTGGTGACGTGGTCCTCGCCGCGGATGACATGGGTGATCCCGACGTCGAGATCGTCGACGACCGAGGGCAGCGTATAGGGATAGGTGCCGTCCTCACGCACCAGCACCGGATCGGAGAGCGAGGCGCAATCGACATGGGACGGGCCGCGGACGAGATCGTCCCAGCCGACCTCCTCCCAGTCGAGCAGGAAGCGCCAATGCGGCTTGCGCCCCTCGGCCTCCAGCCTGGCGCGCTCCTCGGCGGTCAACTTCAGCCCGGCTCGGTCGTAGACGGGGGGCAGACCGCGGGCGAGCTGGCGCTTGCGCTTGCGGTCGAGCTCGTCGGCGCTCTCATAGCAGGGGTAGAGGCGGCCGGCGGCGCGCAGCTTGTCGGCCGCCGCGTCATAGAGCCCGATCCGCTCCGACTGCTTGATGCTGGCATCGGGGACGACGCCGAGCCAGGCGAGGTCCTCGGCGATGGCTTCAGTGAATTCCGGCTTCGAGCGCGCCTGATCGGTATCGTCATAGCGCAGCAGGAAGCGCCCGACATGGCGCTTGGCGAAGAGCCAGTTGAACATCAGCGAGCGGGCATTGCCGATATGCAGATAGCCGGTCGGCGACGGGGCGGTGCGGACGAAGGGAGTGGTCATGGCCGCCGCTTGTCGCGCGGGAACGAGCCGAGGGCAAGGGCATGGCGCGGGCCCGGAGAAAGGAGATCGACAACAGCCCAGATTGACGCAAGGTTAGAAGGAGACGGGGATGTCGATATCTGCGCTGGGAGGCGAGGATGAGCATCACGGCTTCTGTCGGTCTTGGCGGCAAGAATACCGTCGCGGATACGCGCCTGATCCAGGCGAGCATCAACCCGCATGTCAAGGCGCTGGGCGTCGACCTTCTGGAGGTCGACGGCAAATGCGGGCCGCTGACCCGGGGCGCGATCAAGCGCTACCAGCAGGTCTTCCTGAAGATGACCAGCCCGGATTCGCGGGTCGACCCGAGCGGCAAGACCGTCCAGCACATGGCCAATAATCCGGCTCCGGCCGACGCGGTCTTCACCGCCTCGCGCAGCCCCAGCAAGCTCAAGATCGGCGACTTCACCCTGGCGCCGGTAGTGATGGATCCCGCCGACGGCACCGTGCAGGACGCCTATACCGCCTTCGCCTTCGATATCCCCGACCATGGCGTGCGCATGGCCGGCACCGACTTCGCGCTCGGCGTCCCCAACGAGATCGACATCTGGCCGGCGGCGCAGCTCAAGATCGGCGCGACGCTGACGCCGGCGCTGCTGGCCCATGAGCAGTTCCACTACGATGTCGGCTTCGTCATCGCCCGCCAGCTCGCGCGGGAGCTGACAGCGCTGCGGGCCGCCAGCATCCCCGCGCTGGTCCAGGCCTATGTCGCCCTCGCCAACCTGCATTTCCAGCGGCGCGCCGGGCTGATCCAGGCGCGCTACGACAAGGACACGCAGCACAGCGCCAATGCGAAATACCAGCGCATCTGGCTCGACCGGATGACCGCCTGCCTCGGCAACGAGAAGGCGAACCAGATCGGCGGGTTCTGGCTCTGAAGCGTCGGGATTATACTCCGGACCACTCCGTCATCCCGGGCGAGCGAAGCTCGGCCCGGGATCCATCGTAGAGCTCCGGAACCCTACGATGGATCCCGGAGCTGCGCGGCTTCGCCGCTTGTCCAGGATGACGCGTGGTTACGAGTGAAATCAGAATGCTCTAGAAGTCGAAGCTCTCGCCGCCCGCCCTACCGACGCCCTTGACCAGCGCCCGGTCCGGCTCATGCGCCGGCTCGCCGGGATCGCGGAAGCGATTGACGATCGGGTAGCGCCGGTCGCGGCCGAAGTTCTTGCGGGTGACCTTGACGCCCGGCGCCGCCTGCCGGCGCTTGTATTCGGCAAGATAGAGCAGCCGCTCGACCTTCTGCACGGTTTCAAGGTCGTGACCGCGCGCGACGATATCGGCGAGGCGCATCTCGTGCTCGATCAGGCAGGCGAGGATGTCGTCGAGCACTTCATAGGGCGGCAGCGAATCCTGGTCCTTCTGGTTCTCGCGCAGCTCCGCCGACGGCGGCTTGACGATGATGTTCTGCGGGATCACCTCGCCGTCCGGCCCGAGCGCGCCTGCCGGCTTCCAGCGGTTGCGCAGGGCGGAAAGCCTGAAGACCTCGGTCTTGTAGAGGTCCTTGATCGGGTTGTAGCCGCCGTTCATGTCGCCATAGAGCGTGGCGTAGCCGCAGGACATCTCCGATTTGTTGCCGGTCGTCACCACCATCGGCCCGAACTTGTTCGAGATCGACATCAAGAGCGTGCCACGCACGCGGCTCTGCAGGTTCTCCTCGGTGATGCCGCGATTGGTGCCGGCGAAGAGCCCGGCCAGCGCTTGCTCGAAGCCCTCGACCGGTTCGGCGATCGGCACGATCTCATAGCGCACGCCGAGCGCGTCGGCACATTTCTTGGCGTCGTCCAGGCTCTCCTGCGAGGTGAAGCGATAAGGCATCATCACGCAGCGCACGCGCTCGGCGCCCAGCGCATCGACCGCCATGGCGGCGCAGATGGCGGAATCGATGCCGCCGGAGAGGCCGAGCACGACGCCGGGAAAGCGGTTCTTCTCGACATAGTCGCGCAGGCCGAGCACGCAGGCGGCGTAGTCGGCCTCGTCGCCGCTCTCGACCGGGGCGACCTCGCCCGGCAGGCAGCGCCAGCCATCGGGCCCGCGCTCCCAGTCCGTGATGCGAACAGCCTCGCGGAAGGCAGGCAATTGATGGGCAAAGCTGCGGTCGGCATTGAGGATGAAGGAGGCGCCTTCGAAGACGAGCTCGTCCTGGCCGCCGAGCTGGTTCAGGTAGACCAGCGGCAGGCCGCTCTCGACGACGCGGGCGACGGCGACGTTGAGCCGCTCCTCGATCACGCCGCGGCGGAAGGGCGAGCCGTTCGGGACCAGCAGGATCTCGCCGCCGGTCTCGGCGATGCACTCGACGACTTCCTCGCCCCAGACGTCTTCGCAGATCGGAATGCCCAGGCGGACATGGTTGCGAAAGACGACCGGGCCGGGCAGCGGGCCGGGCTCGAACACGCGCTTCTCGTCGAAGACGCCGTAATTGGGCAGGTCGACCTTGAAGCGCACCGACTGGATCAGGCCGCCGTCGAGCAGCGCGTAGGCATTATAGAGCTTGCCGTCCTCGAGCCAGGGCAGTCCGACGAGGACGGCCGGGCCGCCATCGGCGGTCTCGCGCGCGAGCTCCTCGCAGGCCTTGCGGCAGGCATCCTGGAAGGCCGGCTTCAGCACCAGGTCCTCCGGCGGATAGGCCGAGAGGAAGAGTTCGGGGAACATCACGAGCTCGGCGCCGCCGGCTGCCGCCTCGCGGCGGGCGGCGCGCACCTTCCGCGCATTGCCGGCGACGTCGCCGACGATCGGGTTGAGCTGGGCGAGCGCCAGGCGAAGGGACGTCTTGGTCATGCCTTGGATGTAGCTTGCGGCCCTCGCGCCAGCAACGGTGCGGCGTCAGGCCCGCCCCTGCGTTTTCGCAAGGGCGCTCAGGCGAGCATCGAGCGGAAATCGGCCGACCAGCGCAGTTCGCGCAAGGGACGCACCGTCTGCGTCGTCTCGTCATAGAGCGGATGCGCCTTCCAGGCGGCGAGCGCGGCCTCGTCGGCGAACTCGGCGTAGACGACGATGTCGGCGGCTTCGCCGATCGGATCGATTCTGGCATTGGCCGCGACCTCGAAGGCAAGCGCCTGCGGGATCTCGCCGAGCCGGCCGAGCAGGCGCCGGATCGTTTCGACATCGTCAGCCCGCTTGGCCGTGAAGAACACGATGTGCCGGATCATCCGCCCTCCTCCGACCCCGAGCCGGAATCGGCGGGTCCGTCGCAAGGCACCCTTTTTAGAGACATGCCCGATCGGCAACCGCATTAACCGCGTATTAGGGTTAACCGCGCATGAATCGTCTCCGGGCCGCTGCAACCGCTGCTTCGGCCGCTGCTTCGGAGAGACACGCGATGCGTGCTGCATCAATTGCCGCCCTCGCCCCCGTCGTCGCGATGGCCTGCGCGCTGGCGCTGCCGCAGGCGGCGCAGGGCGCCGACTATCTCAGGGGTTCGCAGATCGAACAGCCGGTCGAGGCGCCATCGATGTTCGGAGGCGGCCGCTTCGACTGGTCCGGATTCTATCTCGGTGGCGGCGCGGGCATCAACGAGACCAAGTTCAAGCCGGGCGAAGGCCTGCGCACCTTGGCGAATTCCGCCTTTCGTAACACCGACCTCGTCGCCGAACGCGACATGGGTTCGTTTATTAACGACCTGCCCGACAAGCGCGACAGCGGCACCAAGTTCTTCGGGATCGCCGGCTACAATTATCTTTTCGACGATGTCATCCTTGGCGTCGAAGCGGACTACACCCGCTCTGGACACGAATATCGGGTGACGGACTACATCGCCCGGCGCAGCACCATGTCAAGCGGCCGCATCTACGACTGGGCGATGGCGACCGACCAGGCAGCCAAGCTGAACGACTATGCGACGCTGCGACTGCGCATGGGCTGGGCCTATGGCCGGATCATGCCTTTCGCCACCATCGGCGCGGCTCTCGGCCGCTTCAACACGACCTCGACGATCGACGCTGATATTCTGATCGTCAACAATGCCAACCAGGCCAATGAGACCCGCGACCGCGCTTCCGGTTATCCGCTGCGCGTCGGCACCATCCGCAAGAACACCTACGCCTTCGGCCTCGCCGGCGGCGTCGGTGTCGACTGGGCCCTGACCGACAACCTGTTCCTGCGGGCCGAGTATCAGATCGTCCGCTTCGCGGAGGTCGAAGGCACGACGACGACGGTCAATACCGGCCGCATCGCCGCCGCGCTGAAGTTCTGACGGCTCGGATCACCGGACAACAAAAAGGGCCGCAGCGATGCCGCGGCCCTCATTTTTGGCGAAGTCCTCGCGGCTCACACGGCCGCTTCGACCTCCGGCGGGGCCCGGCCGGAGCGCTCGCGCTTGACCAGCTCGGCGACGAGGAAGGCGAGTTCCAGCGCCTGCTCGGCATTGAGGCGCGGATCGCAGACCGTGTGGTAGCGGTCGTTGAGATCGGCGTCGGTCATGCCGCGGGCGCCGCCGGTGCATTCGGTGACGTTCTTGCCGGTCATCTCCAGATGCAGGCCGCCGGCATGCGTTCCTTCCGCCTGATGCACGGCGAAGAAGTTCTTCACCTCGGTCAGGATTAGGTCGAACGGCCGGGTCTTGTAGCCGCTCGCCGCCTTGACCGTGTTGCCGTGCATCGGATCGCACGACCAGACGACGTTGCGCCCTTCCCGCTTGGTGGCGCGCACCAAAGCCGGCAGGTGGTCGAAGACCTTGTCGGCGCCGAAGCGGCCGATCAGGACGAGGCGGCCGGCCTGGTTCTGCGGATCGAGCGCGTCGATCAGCTTGAGCAGCTCGTCGGGCTTGAGGGACGGGCCGCATTTCAGGCCGATCGGGTTCTTGATACCGCGGAAGTACTCGACATGGGCGTGGTCGAGCTGGCGGGTGCGGTCACCGATCCAGACCATGTGGCCGGAGGTGGCGTACCAGTCGCCGCTGGTCGAGTCGACACGGGTCAGCGCCTGCTCGTAGCCGAGCAGCAGCGCCTCGTGGCTGGTGTAGAAATCCGTCGTCCGCATCTCGGGATGCGTTTCGGGATCGACACCGATGGCGCGCATGAAGTCGAGCGACTCGGTGATGCGGTCGCCCAGCTCCTGATAGCGATGCGACTGCGGTGAATCCTTGACGAAGCCGAGCATCCAGCGATGCGCGTTGTCGAGGTTGGCGTAGCCGCCGGTCGCGAAGGCGCGGATCAGGTTGAGCGTCGCCGCCGACTGCCTGTAAGCCTCGAGCTGCCGGCGCGGGTCGGGGTTCCGCGACTCCGCCGTGAACTCGTTGTCGTTGATGATGTCGCCCTTGTAGCTCGGCAGTTCGACGTCGCCGATCTTCTCGTTCGGCGCCGACCGCGGCTTGGCGAACTGGCCGGCGATGCGGCCGACCTTCACCACCGGCGAGCCGCCGGCGAAGGTCAGCACCACCGCCATCTGCAGGAACAGCCGGAAGAAGTCGCGGATGTTGTCGGCCGAATGTTCGGCGAAGCTCTCCGCGCAATCGCCGCCCTGGAGCAAGAAGGCCTCGCCAGCCGCGACCTTGCTCAACGCCCGTTTGAGCTTGCGCGCCTCGCCCGCAAAAACCAGCGGCGGAAAGCCGGCGAGCTGCTGCTCAACCGCCTTCAAGGCTGCCTGATCCGGATATTCCGGCATCTGCTGGACGGGCTTTGCCCTCCAGCTCTCGGGCGTCCACCGCTCGGACATGGGTCTTAGCTCCTGATTTCACGCATCGCGCCTGCGTTAACCTCATCTTGGCGCGAAGGGGGGCCTATACACCCGCAGATGGCTGCTGACCACCGTTACGGCAAGGACGGCATACCGCGCCTTTCGCGATGACAGGAAAGCAAGGAATCAAATCAGGCGGTTGGCACGATTCTCTGCCATGCGGATTCCGGGTTGTGTCATCTCGATTCAAGACGCTTCGACGCTGATTCAACCGGCTGAGATTTTGAATCATGCGAAACTAGGCGGTGTGGCCACCTGGTCTCTCTGCTTTGTCGTGGCTGCGCTGTCATTCCGGGTTTTTGCGTCAGCGAGAGGCTCTGGTGCTCAAAAACCCACGCGCCAACATCCCTCAGGCTGGCGTGACGTCGGTCCGGGCGAAATCGTCGCCTTTGAACAGCAAGGCGGCGCCAAGACGCTTCGCCGTCGCATAGGAGAAGCAGTCGCCGAAGTTGAGGATACCGGGATAGCCGGGGTCGATGCCGAAGCGTTCGGCCGCCTCGATCGCGAGCGCGGTGATCGCCATATCGGGCGCGACTGGCTCGATGCCTCCCGTGGCGAGGGCCTGCTGGATCGCGGACAATCCCATCTCACGCGACACCCGCCAGATACGGGAGACAGCACAGGCGGCTTCCCAGACCGACGTAGTCGATATCGAGCGCAAACCCGGACCTTGCGGATACTCGGCAAGCCTGTCGGACAGGGCAAGACCATCCGGCTCATTGGCGAGAATCGCAACAAGCGCAGAGGCGTCGATGACGATCACCGCTTCTCGCCGCTCAGTTCGTCATAGAATGCGCGATCCGCCTCCAGCCCGGTTCGGCCCAAGCGGTCCAGTTTCGCCCGCAACGGGGCGAGCTTCTCCCATAGCGTCGGCTCAGCCGCGTCCCGCTCGGCCTTCTCCTTCAGCGCGCGATGGATGATCTCGGTCACGCCGGTGCCGTGGCGGCGAGCGAGATCACGCGCCAACATCTCGACGGCGTCGTTCTTGATGCTCAAACCCATTGCCCGTCCGGACTCGCTGCCCGCTCCATTCTAGAACAATCACCTGACTTTCTAGAATTTAAGCCTCGCCCCTCCGTCCTGCAAGCGCCCGCAGGACAACCATCGCTGATGCGCGGGCCGCATCAATCTCCCCGGCATTTGCATTTCACACCTGCCCGCAAACACCATTGTCTCGCTCGTCCGGCGCGGCCGAAGATGGCCGCGCAACCAACAACGCCGGTCGCGGCGACGGGAGGAACCATGAGACGTCACGTTCTGGCGGCCGCTTTCGGCCTGGCCTTGAGCTTCGGTGCGGCACAGGCCCAGCAGGCGCAGGAGCCGATTTCCCTGCGCGGGATGGGCTCCTTCCATGTCGGCGGCAAGCTGGTCGAGATTTCCGGGCGACCGGTGAAGGACGTGGTGTTCACCCCCGGCGGCACGCCTGCCCGTGTCGACCCCAACGGCACCTACCAGACCGGCCAGATGTATGTGCAGTACTTCCTGCCGCAGAACGAGAAGGGCTCGGTGCCGCTGCTGCTCTGGCATGGCGGCGGGATGACTGGCGTCAACTACGAGACGACGCCGGACGGCCGCCAGGGCTGGCTCGAATTCTTCCTGCGCAAGGGCTGGTCGGTCTACAATTCCGACGCGGTCGAGCGCGGTCGCTCGAGCTGGGCGATGTATCCCGACGTGATCCCCGGCGAGCCGCTGTTCCTGACCACGGCGAACCCGTTCGAGCGCTTCCGCATCGGCGCGGGCGGCGGCTACGACGCCGATCCGGCCAAGCGCAAATACCTGCCGGGCAGCCAGTTCCCGGCGGAGGGCTACGACAATTTCGTCAAGCAGATCGTGCCGCGCTGGACCTCGACCGACCAGATGATCATCGACGCCTATATCGCCGAGGTCGACAAGGTCTGCCCCTGCGTGATCTCGTTCCACAGCCAGTCCGGCCAGTTCGGCTTCAAGGTGGCGCAGGCGCGGCCCGACAAGGTCAAGGCGCTGATCGCGGTCGAGCCCGCCGGCATCGGCGATCCGGCAAAGGCGGCTGCGCTCAAAGACATCCCCGTCCTGATGGTCTTCGGCGATTATATCGAACAGGACGCGCGCTGGCCGACCATCCGCAAGACCGCGACCGATTTCGGCGACAAGATCACGGCAGCGGGCGGCTCGGTCGAGGTCGTCAACCTGCCCGCCGTCGGCATCACCGGCAATTCGCACATGCTCATGATGGACAAGAATAATCTGGCTGTCGCTCAGCTGATCCAGGACTGGCTGGCGAAGAAGGGACTGACGAAATAGGCGCTGGCTCGCGCGCCTGCTCCAGCAGCCAGTCGCGGAACACGCTGATCTTGCGCGCAGTCCGGCGCCGCGCGGGATAGGTCAGCCAATAATCATAGCCGCCGTCGAGCATCAGGTCGAAGGGCTGGATCAACAGCCCGTCACAAAGCTCGCGCCGAAAGAAGACCGGCGAGCACATGGCCGCGCCATTGCCGGCGAGCGCGGCCGTGACCTCGAGCTGCTGCACGGCGAGATCGAAGGGCGCCTCGCCCGACGTGTCCTTGGACTTGACGCCGGCCGCAGCGAACCAGCGGTCCCAGGCTTCCGTCTTGCCGATGCGTTTCACGCGCAACAGGTCGGCCGGCAGCGGCGGGCGGCCGAGATCGCGAAACAGGTTCGGCCCGCAGAGCGGGGTGAACTCGCTCTTCATCAGCCAATGCGCCTCCAGCCCCGGCCACTGACCGCTGCCGCGCCGAATGACGACGTCGCAATCGTCGGCCTGCGGGTCGCTGGGGCCGACCTTCGTGGTCATTCGCACCGCCAGCCCGGGGTTCTCGCACTGGAACAGGCCGAGCCGCGGCACCAGCCAGTTCGAGGCGATGGTCGGCAGCGCCTGGATCGAGAGCACGCCTTCGGCCGTCTGCGTCACCGCGGCGAAGGCCGCGCGCAACCCGTCGAAGGACTCCATCACCGATGAGGCCAAGCGCTCGCCGGCCTCGGTCAGGACGACGCGGCGGGCCTGGCGCTGGAACAGCGGCAGGCCGAGACGCTCCTCCAGCAGCTTGATCTGATAGCTCACCGCAGCCTGCGTCATGCCGAGCTCGGCCGCGGCGCGGGTGAAGCTGCCATGGCGCGCCGCCGCCTCGAAGGCCCGGACGGCGCTGAGCGGCGGCAGGCCGGTCATGATGTCACTCATCAGCTGACCTTATGCATCAGGCGTGAAATCCAGTTTGTCCCAAGGACTGATCCGCGGCATCCCTGGAGGCAAGCGAAATCCACCCCGGGAGCCGCATCATGTCGGCCGAAATCAGCAGAAGCAATGGATATGTCATCGTCTCGCCCGTGTTGGAGGCGCTGTTGGCCGCCATTCGCCGGTTCCGGCGCAACCGCCTGATCGCGCTCGACGATCGCCTCGACCAGGAGGGGCTGAGCCCCCATATGGCGCGCGACGTGGGGCTGAATGACGCAAGCCTGATTTATGACAGCCGCCACTCGGATCGGGGAGAATGATCTGCATGGCCATGCCTTCGAGACCACAATCGTCTGTGGCGACACGATTTTCGATGACGATGGGAAAGGGGCAGGACAGCTCGCGCCGTTGACAGCATTGCCCTGCCCCACTAGCCGGAACCTGTCCTTTCGTCGTTCCGCTCGGTCAATCCATGAATCTCAGCGTCTTCGCCCAGGAATATGCGCGCGCCGCCATGCGCAAGCCCGGGCAGTTCCTGCAGGCGCGGCCGGCGCGGCAGTGCACGATCTGCGGTTATGAAGGCCGCTTCCTCGATGTCGGCCCTCGCCCGGAGGCGCGCTGCCCCAACTGCTCCTCGAAGGAGCGCGACCGGATCATGGGGCTCTATCTGCGCCGCAACGGCATCGAGATGACCGGCAAGGCGCTGCTGCACTTCTCGCCGGAGCGGCCGTTCTTCCGGCTCTGGAAGGACAATCCCAACTACGTCGCCGGCGACGTCAAGCTCAGCCGCGTCGCGAATGCCGTCGTCGACATCACCAACATCCAGTTCGGCGACGGACATTTCGACTATCTGATCTGCCACCACATCCTCGAGCACGTCCCGGCCGACGCCAAGGGCATGCAGGAGTGCTTCCGGGTGCTGAAGCCGGGCGGGACCGCCTTCTTTTCGGTGCCGCTCGACCAGAACAGAGCCGAGACCTGGGAGCCGCCGCCGGGCATGCCGGCGGCCGAGATCGAGCGCATCTGCGGCTGGGACCATGTGCGGCTCTATGGCCGCGACTTCCCCGACAAGCTCGCAGCAGTCGGGTTCAGCGTCGACGAGATCCGCTTCACGCCGGAGGAAGGCGAGCTCCACCGGCTGACCGAGAAGCACGGCCTCGACCTGCAAGGCTTGGACCGCATCTTCGTCTGCAAGAAGTAGTGCTGGCGCCGCGCGCCACTACAGCGCGCTCTTGCGCGGGGTGCGCATCGTGACGAGCTCCTCCGCCGCGCTCGGATGCAGGGCGATGGTGCGGTCGAAATCGGCCTTGGTCGCGCCCATGGTGACGGCGATGGCGACGGACTGGATGATCTCTCCGGCATCGTGGCCGAGGATGTGCACTCCGATCACCTTGTCGGTCTGGGCATCGACGATCAGCTTCATGTAGATGCGCTCGTCGCGGCCGGAGATCGTCGCCTTCATCGGCCGGAACCCGGTCTCGAAGATGCGCAGCTCGCGGCCTGTCGCCAGCGCCTGCTGCTCGGTGAGGCCGACGGTGCCGAGCTCCGGCGTGGTGAAGACCGCGGAGGCGACGAGGGTGTGGTCCATGGTCCACGGCTTGCCGCCGAAGGTGGAGTCGGCGAAGGCGTGGCCCTCGCGGATCGCAACCGGGGTCAGGTTGACGCGGTCGGTGACGTCGCCGACCGCGGCGATCGATGGGACATTGGAGAGCGAGGCAGCATCGACCAGCACCTGGCCGGCCGGGCCGAGCTTGACGCCGGCGGATTCCAGGCCAAGCCCGGCCGTGTTCGGGCGGCGGCCGGTCGCGACCAGCACGACATCCGCGTCGATCGGTGCGCCATGGGCGCAATGGGCCCGCCGCGTGCCGTCCGGCAGCAATTCGATGCGATTCACCGTGCAACCGAGGCGCAAGCTGATTCCGGCATGGCCGAGCGCGTCGCGCAGGCGGGTGCGCAAATCCTCGTCGAAGCCGCGCAGGACATTGTCGCCGCGATGCAGCAGCGTGACGGCGACGCCGAGCCGGGCGAAGACGCTGGCGAATTCGAGCGCGATATAGCCGCCGCCGATGACCAGCATGCGCTTCGGCAGGCTCGGGAGATGGAAGACCTCGTTCGAGGAGATGCCGAGCTCGCCGCCGGGAATCGGCGGATCGAAGGCCGGGTAGCCACCGGTCGCGACGAGGATGTGGCGGGCGCGGATCGTCTGCCCGCTCTTCTGCAGCTTGACCTCATGCGGCCCGGTGACGACGGCGCGCTCCTCGCGGATCGCGACGCCGGCGCCGTCCAGCCCCTTGCGATAGAGACCGGAGAGGCGCGTCACCTCCTTGGCGACGGCGTCGCGCAAGGTCGGCCAGTCGAACTCCGGCTTGCCGACGCGCCAGCCGAAACCGGCGGCGTCCTCGAACTCGTCGGCGAAGCGGCTGGCATAGACGAAGAGCTTCTTGGGGACGCAGCCGCGGATGACGCAGGTGCCGCCGATGCGGTCCTCCTCGGCGATCATCACCCGGGCGCCATGGCCGGCGGCGATGCGGGCGGCGCGCGTGCCGCCCGATCCCGCGCCGATGACGAAGAGGTCGACGTCGAACTCAGCCATGGCTGTCCCCTTGCCGCGCTGCGGCATCCCTGCAGAACAAGAGAATGGCGGAGCCGAGCCCGGCGATCCACCAGCCCTGCCAGGCGCCGTGCCCGACAGTGGCGATCGAGAACGCGGCTGCGAACAAGGCGAGCCGCGGCGCCTGTTCCGCCGCAGGCAGACGCCGCAACCTGGCCAGCAGCAGCAGGCCGGCCAAGGTGAGCAGACCGGCGCCGACGACGCCGGTTTCGGCCCAGGCCTGCAGCGGCATGTCATGCGGATGGCTCGCCGCCAGCAGGGTCCGGTGTTCCGGCGAGACCTGCGCCGCGACCGGGTGTTCATGCATCGTCGCCGAGGTGCCGAAGCCGGCGCCGGCGAGCGGCCTGGCGCGCGCCACCTCGCCGAAGCTCTGCCAGATGTCGATGCGGGCCTGGCCGGTCATCGCGTTGAAGCGATTGAGGATCATGGAAGGCAAAAAGCGCTCGGCGCTCGGCCCGAGCACGGGCGCGATCGCCATCGTCAGGACGAAGACGCTCGCGACCAGCGCCGAGGCGAGCCGCGGTGCGACACTGGCCAGGAGCCAGCAGAGGGTCAGGACGGCGAAGCCGAGCCGCGCCGCGCCGCTCTCGGCCCGGATCACCAGGATCGCGACCGCGAGGGTCAGGATCGCTGCCAAGAGCCGGTCCAGCGTCGGCGAGGACGGCTTCGACCAGAGCGCATGGACCACCGGCACGGCCAGCAGGAACAGCACAATGGTCGGGCGGTTGAAGATGAAGCCCATCATCTTGCCGGTGCCAAGCGCCGTGCGCTGGGACAGTCCGGAGGCGAGCTCGAACACCAGCAGGCCGGCGGCGACGATGATCGTGGCGGCCAGCGCGCGGAGAAGCGCCGGAGTCGGCCGCCATTGGCCGGATACGGCGATCGCGAGCGCGAAGGCCATCGGCAGCACCAGCTCCGCCCAGAACTCAAGGGACGGAACCACCTTGTGGCTCCAGCCGATCGAGAGCAGCGCCCAGGCGAGGAATGCGGCGACCGTCAGGGCCAGCGGCGTGGCGAGCAGGGCGCGCTGGCGCGCGAGGATCGCCGAGGGCGGCCCCGCCAGCAGCCCAGCGCCCAGGAAGGCAGTGGCGGCAAGACCCAGCATGAGCGGGGCCGAACGGTTCGCCAGCCACATGACGAGCGGCATCAGCACCAGGCAGACCGCGCCGGTGATCCGAAGGGTCCCGACTGCCGCGGGCTCGTTTGCCCGCACGGGTGGAGCATTCGAGGCAGTCGAACTGGCTGGCGGGGAGATCTGACTCATACGCTGCGGCTTACGCGATGCGGGAAGTGTCGCCTAGAGGCTGGCGGGTACCTCGACATGACCTGGGCGAGGCCGTCCCGGCCCGCCCCGCAGTCTTCTCCGCGCCCTGAGGACCTACGACCTTCGGCGATGTCAACGGCCGCCCCTCGTCGAATCTTCCTGCGTGCACAGGCCGCCGAAGCGAAACATCTTGACTTGTGATTATGCAATCAGGCGCAATTGATCCGCGGTCTGATGCGGTGCCACAGGCGAGCGTCGACAATCGGTGCGCCAAGCGCGCCACTCGGGAGGTAACTATGCTCACGTCCTTCTTCAAGCGCGGGGCCTTGGCCGCCGTGGCCCTTGTGGGCCTCACCACGGCCGCCTTCGCCCAATTGGAATTGAAGATCATGGCTCCCGCCGCACCCGGCGGCGGCTGGGACGGCACGGCGCGCTCGATGCAGCAGGTGCTGATGGCAGCGGGCATCGCCAAGAGCGTCCAGGTCAACAACGTCACCGGCGCCGGCGGCACGATCGGCCTCGCCCAGTTGATCGGCGCCAAGGGCGACGGCCACCAGCTGATGGTCAACGGCTTCGTCATGGTCGGCGCCATCCTGCTCAACAAGTCGCCGGTGAACCTGACCCAGGTGACGCCGATCGCGCGGCTAACCGCCGAGGCCGAGGTCATCGTCGTCCCGACCGATTCCCCGCTGAAGTCGGCCAAGGATCTCGCCGAGCGCCTCAAGGCCGACCCGGCCAAGGTGACCTGGGCCGGCGGCTCGGCCGGCGGCACCGACCACATCCTGGCGGCCCTGTTCGCCCAGGCCGTCGGCGCCGACGCCAAGAAGATCAACTACATCCCGTTCTCGGGTGGCGGCGAGGCTCTGGCCGCGATGCTCGGCGGGCGCGTCACCGCCGGCGTCTCCGGCTATGGCGAGTTCGAAGGCCAGATCAAGGCCGGCAAGCTGCGCGTGCTCGCGGTCTCCTCGGCCAAGCGCCTCGAGAACGCGCCTGACGCGCCGACGCTGAAGGAGCAGGGCATCGATCTCGAGCTGCTGAACTGGCGCTCTGTCGTGGCGCCTCCCGGCCTGTCGGCCGAGCAGACCAAGACGCTGGTCGACGCGATGGAGAAGATGGTCAAGTCGAAGGAGTGGCAGGAGATTCTCAAGGCTCGCGGCTGGGACGACGCCTTCCTCGCCGGCGACGCCTTCGGTACCTTCCTGAAAGCCGAGATCGAGCGCGTCTCCAAGGTCATGACCGAGGTCGGCCTGGTCAAGTGAGCCGGCGACGGCACAGCTGATTGCGGGGCCGGGAAACCGGCCCCCTTTTTTCCTCTCGCCCTCCCCGGCTCGCGATGCACCGGGCAACGACGGATCCCCCGATGAGCCAGGAGCCTCTCGCGCACCGACCGGACAAGCCGGCCCTCCTGGTCGGCGTGCTGCTGCTCGCCGTCGCGGCGATCGTCGGCCATGACGCCTCGACCCAGACGATCACCTCCAATTACGGTCTCGGGCCGACGGCGATGCCCTATGTGGTCTGCGGCGGGCTCGTCCTCCTTGGGCTGGCGCATCTGTTCGTCGCCTTCCGCGACGGCCTGCCCAAGCCGGAGGCGGCCGACAAGGGCGCACTGCTCTGGATCGCGGCGGGCCTTGTCGGGCTGATCGCCTCGATCGGGCTCGGCGGCGGCTTCGTGCTGGCGACCACGCTGGTCTTCGCCTGCACCGCCCGCGGCTTCGGCCGCCGTGCCTTCCTCATCGACGCGATCATCGGCTTCGTGCTCGGGCTCGCCATCTTCCTGATCTTCGCCAAGCTGCTGACGCTGATCCTGCCGTCAGGGCCGTTCGAGCAGCTCTTCCTCTGAAGGTGAAGGCGGGTAAAACATGGACACTCTCCTTTCGCTGCTGAACGGCTTCACCGTCGCCTTCGAGCCCTCGAAGCTGCTGTTCTGCCTGGTCGGCGTCTTCCTCGGCACCGCCGTCGGCGTGCTGCCCGGCATCGGCCCGGCGCTGACGGTCGCGCTGCTGCTGCCGGTCACCTTCAAGCTCGATCCGGCGGGATCGCTGATCATGTTCGCCGGCATCTATTATGGCGGCATGTATGGTGGCTCGACCACGGCGATCCTGCTCAACGCGCCGGGCGAGAGCGCCTCGCTCGCGACCGCGCTCGAAGGCTCGAAGATGGCCAAGGCCGGCCGCGGCGGCCCCGCGCTCGCGACCTCCGCGATCGGCTCATTCGTCGCCGGCCTGATCGCCACGATCGGCCTCGCCTTCCTGGCGCCATGGCTGGTCGAGGTCGCGGTCAAGTTCGGGCCGTGGGATTATTTCGCCCTGATGATCGTCGCCTTCGTCACGGTCTCGGCGACCTTCGGCGACTCGCCCCTGCGCGGCCTGACCAGCCTGTTCCTCGGCATCACGCTGGGCCTGATCGGCATCGACAAGCTGACCGGTCAGGCGCGCCTGACCTTCGGCGTGCCGGAATTGCTCAACGGCGTCGAGGTGACGACGCTCGCCGTCGGCCTGTTCGCGGTGGGCGAAGCCTTTTACGTCGCCTCCAAGCGCTTCCGCGAGCCGGAGGAGATCATCCCGATCAAGGGCTCGCTTTGGATGAGCAAGGAGGACTGGAAGCGCTCCTGGGCGCCCTGGCTGCGCGGCACCGCCTTCGGCTTCCCGATCGGCGCCCTGCCGGCCGGCGGCGCCGAGGTTCCGACCTTCCTGAGCTATTCGACCGAGCGGAAGCTCTGCAAATATCCTGAGGAGTTCGGCAAGGGCGCGATCGAGGGTGTCGCCGGGCCGGAAGCGGCCAACAATGCCTCGGCCGCCGGCACGCTGGTGCCGCTGCTGACGCTCGGCTTGCCGACCTCGGCGACCGCCGCGATCATGCTCGCCGGCTTCCAGCAATACGGACTCAATCCCGGCCCGCTGCTCTTCGCCGAGAAGCCCGACCTGGTCTGGGGCCTGATCGCTTCGCTCTTTGTCGCCAACGTCATGCTGGTGATCCTGAACCTGCCGCTGATCGGGCTCTGGGTGAAGCTGCTCGCCGTGCCGCAACCCTGGCTCTATGCCGGCATCCTGGTCTTCGCGACCATGGGCACGCTCGCGGTCAACGGTTCGCCGGTCGAACTCGCCATGCTCTTCGCCTTCGGCTATGTCGGCTACCTGATGCGGCGTTACGACTATCCGGTCGCACCGATGGTGGTCGGGCTGATCCTAGGGCCGATGGCGGAGCAGCAACTGCGCCGCGCCCTGCAGATCAGCCTGGGCGATCCGATGATTCTCCTGGAGAACCCGATCTCGGCCACTTTGCTCGGCATCGCCTTCAGCGCCCTCGTCGCGCCCTTCGTGATGAAGGGGCTGAACAAGTTCAAGGCGGCCGAGGACTGACCACGCAAGACGCGGCCGGGGCGGCACGCTCCGGCTGCGCGTGAACAAATATGGCGTGACTGTGTTCTCCTCTTCACTGGCCTTGCGGCCCGTCGAACGAGGATGAACCATGAGCGATACGACGCTGTCCCCGTCAGCCGTTCCAGGCGCAGCCGCCGAGCCGAGCCTCCATCGCGTGATGGGGCCATGGCTGCTGCTGCTCTTCATCGTCGGCGACATCCTCGGCACCGGCATCTACGCGCTGACCGGGCAAGTGGCGAAACAGGTCGGCGGCGTGGTCTGGCTGCCCTTCCTGGTCGCCTTCGTCGTCGCGATGATCACGGCGTTCAGCTATCTCGAGCTGGTCACCAAGTATCCGCGCGCCGCCGGCGCCGCGCTCTATGCGCACAAGGCCTTCGGCATCCACTTCATCACCTTCATCGTCGCCTTCGCGGTGATGTGCTCCGGCATCACCTCGGCTTCGACGGCCTCGCGTGCCTTCGCCGCCAACATGTCGCACGCCTTCGGCCTGAACCTGACCGGCGGCATCGGCATCACCCTCCTAGGCCTCGCCTTCATGGCGATCGTCGCAGCCGTGAACTTCCGCGGGGTCGGCGAGAGCGTGAAGGCCAATGTCGTGCTGACCTGCGTCGAGCTGACCGGTCTCCTGATCGTGATCTTCGTCGGCCTGTGGGCGATCGCCGCCGGCCAAGGCGACGTCTCGCGCATCACCCAGTTCAAGCCGGCCGGCGACGGCGGCATGTTCTGGCCGGTCATCGCGGCGACCACCCTCGCCTTCTTTGCCATGGTCGGCTTCGAGGACTCGGTCAACATGGCCGAGGAGACCAAGGACCCGACGCGGATCTTCCCGAAGATCCTGCTCGCCGGCCTCGTCATCACCGGCGTGATCTACGTGCTGGTCTCGATCTCGGCGATCACGCTGGTTCCGCCCGAGCAGCTCGGCGAGGGCGAGACGCCATTGCTCAAGGTGGTCGCGGCCGGCGCGCCGAACTTCCCGATCTGGATCTTCGGCTTCATCACCATGTTCGCGGTCGCCAACAGCGCGCTGATCAACATGCTGATGGCGAGCCGGCTGGTCTACGGCATGAGCCGCGAGCATGTGCTGCCGCCGGCGCTCGGCAAGGTGCACGCGACGAGACGCACGCCCTATATCGCGATCGGCTTCACCACATTGCTCGCCTTCGCGCTGATCACCTTCGTCGGCGAGGTGCCGGCGCTCGGCGGCACAACGGCACTGCTGCTGCTTTGCGTCTTCACCGTCGTCAACATCGCCGTGCTGGTGCTGCGCAAGGACACCGTCGACCACGCGCATTTCCGGACGCCGACGATCCTGCCGATCGCCGGGGCGATCTTCTGTGCCTTCTTCGCCGGTCCCTGGACCGGGCGTGATCCGGTCCAGTACACGATCGCCGGCATCCTGATCGGCGTCGGCATCGTGCTCTGGCTGGTGACCGTGATGGTCAATCGCGCCGCCGGCGTCCAGCCGAGCGATCCGACGATGGAAGACATCGGCGGGCACGGGCCGGTGAACTGAACGTCAAACGAAAAAAGCCGCCGGTTCTGCCGGCGGCTTTTCACATTCGGGCAGCGTCAAGGCTCAGAGCTGGTGGCCGCGCTTGCGCATCTCGGCGTTGAACAGGTCGAACAGCCGGTTGCTGGTCGCGGTGCTCCAGGGCTGCAGCAGCGCGAAGATCTCGTCGAGCGCCTGCGCACGGAAGGAATTGTAGCGTTGGCCGACCGGCGAGTTGAAGAAGCCGGCGACCTCCTTGAGATCCGCTTCCGACATCTTGGTGGCGAAGATCCGGGCCGAGGAGTCGACCATCTCGTCGCGGCGCAGATCGGCCTCGGCCTTGAGGGAGGTCAGGACCTCTTCCATGTCCTTCTTGAGCTCGGGGCGGGTCGCGTAAGTCTGCCTGACGCCGGCGACGAACTCGGCGTAGAGCGCCTCGATCGACTGCGACAGGCCGGAGGAGACCACGACCTCGCGGGCGACCTTGATGTGCTCCGGCGTCGGCACCTGCTGCGCCAGCGCGGGCATGGCGAACAACGCCAGCGACAGGAACGCGCCTGCCAGGCTGTGACGGATCATGCGGTTACCCCTTCGTCGCTCGCCTGCCATGCGGCGATGTCCATGTGTTCTGCTGCGGCAACGTCCCTGACCGGGCGCAGCCGCCGGCCGCTCTTAGAACATGTCCAGCCAAAGTGGAAACCACTTTTGCGACGAAAACATGCCGGTGGGCAGGCTGTCAGCGGCGCTCCACAGCCGGATCGCCGAGGACACGCACGCCGTCGGCGCCAGCGAGGAAAGCCGCCGTCGCCAGGCCGAGGAAGAGGCCATGCTCGACGACGCCGGGCACCTGGTTGAGTGCCAGCGCCAGGACCTCGGGAAGTTCGATACGGCCGAGATGCGCGTCGAGGATGTAATGACCGCCATCGGTGAGCAAGGTCGAACCATCCGGACGCTTGCGCAGCTTGAGCTCGCCGCTCGCACCCGACGACGCCACCGCAGCCGCGACCGCGCGACGCGTCGCCTCGAGTCCGAAGGGCATGACCTCGATCGGCAGCGGAAAGCGGCCGAGCGTCTCGACCTGCTTGCCGGTGTCGGCGATCACGATCATGCGCTTCGAGGCGGCTGCGACGATCTTCTCGCGCAGCAGTGCGGCGCCGCCGCCCTTGATCAGCCGCAAGGCGCTGTCGATCTCGTCGGCGCCGTCGATGGTGAGGTCGAGCTCCGGCGTCTCGTCGAGCGTCGACATCGGGATCGACAGGCTGATCGCCTGCGCCTGGGTCGCCTCCGAGGTCGCGACGCAGATCACTTTGAGTCCGGCCGCGACCTTGGCGCCGAGGCCGTCAACGAAGTGCTTCGCCGTAGAGCCGGTGCCGAGGCCGAGGCGCATGCCCGGCCGCACCAGCTCCAGCGCCGCCAGCGCGGCGGCCTTCTTCAGGTCCTCGCTCACGCGCCGAGCCCGCCCATGAGCATGTACTTGATCTCGACGAACTCCTCGATGCCGTGGAGCGAGCCCTCGCGGCCGAGGCCGGATTCCTTGACGCCGCCGAAGGGCGCGACCTCGGTGCCGAGAATGGCCGAGTTGATGCCGACCATGCCGTATTCGAGCTCCTCGGCGACGCGGAAGGCGCGGCCGAGATCCCTGGTGTAGAAATAGGCGGCCAGGCCGAAGGGCGTGTCGTTGGCCATGGCGACGACCTCGTCCTCGCTCTTGAACCGATAGACCGGCGCGATCGGCCCGAAGGTCTCCTCGCGCGTCACCAGCATCTTGGTGGTGACGCCGGCGAGCACGGTGGGCTCGTAGAAGGTGCGGCCGAGCGCATGGCGGTGGCCGCCGACCATCACCTTGGCGCCGTTGGCGACCGCGTCGGCGACATGGCGCTCGACCTTCTCGATCGCGCGCTCGTTGATCAGCGGACCCTGGACGACGCCCACCTCGACGCCGTTGCCGACCTTCATCTTCGCGACCTCGCCGGCGAACTTGGCGACGAAGTCGTCATGGATGCCGTCCTGGACGAAGAGGCGGTTGGTGCAGACGCAGGTCTGGCCCATGTTGCGGAACTTGGCGATGATCGCGCCCTCGACCGCCTTGTCGAGATCGGCATCGTCGAAGACGATGAAGGGCGCATTGCCGCCGAGCTCGAGCCCGACCTTCTTCACCGTCGAGGCCGCCTGCTGCATCAAGAGCTTGCCGACCGGGGTCGAGCCGGTGAAACCGATGAAGCGCACCGCCGGATGCGATGTCATCACGCCGCCGATCGCCTGGGCATCGCCGGTGACGATGTTGATCACGCCCTTGGGGAAGCCCGCCTGCTCGGCGAGCGCGACCAGCGCCAGCGCGGTCAGCGGGGTGTCGGGCGCCGGCTTGACCACGAAGGTGCAGCCCGCAGCCAGGCCCGGCGCGCATTTGCGGGTGATCATAGCGGCCGGGAAGTTCCAGGGCGTGATCGCGGCGCAGACCCCGACCGGCTGCTTGGCGACGATGATGCGCGAATTCGGGAAGGGCGAGGGAATGGTCTCGCCATAGATGCGCTTGGCCTCTTCCGCATAGAACTCGACGAAGGAGGCGGCATAGGCGACCTCGCCTCTAGCCTCGGCCAGCGGCTTGCCCTGCTCGGCCGTCATGATCTGCGCCAGGTCCTCCTGGTTCGCCATGATCAGCTCGAACCATTTGCGCAGGATCTGCGAGCGCTCCTTGGCCGACTTCTTCGCCCAGGGCTTGAAGGCGCGCGAGGCGGCCTCGACCGCGGCGGTGGTCTCGTCGGCACCGAAGCGCGGCACCTTCGCCAGCACCTCGCCGGTCGCGGGATTGTCGACCGCATCGACGCCCTCGCCGATCCAGGCGCCGTCGACATGGCACTGCGAGCGCAGCAGCGAGGGATCCTTGAGCGCGAGCATGTGGGCCTCCGGCGTTATGAACGGGTCGCCGGGGGTCTAGCACGCCAAATGACGGCTTGCCGAGCGCAAAAGCCGCATTGCGGCCGTGACGAGATAGCGGTTACCGCCCGGCGCTACTTCGCCATCGGCGTACAGACGACCTTGTCATCGAAGACGTAGCAGACGCTCAGCTCGCCGGTGCGGACATTGGCGCGGAAGATGCCGCCTTCGCGCTCATGCCGCGAAGGAACCAGGACATAGTCGCTCGGCGCCTGCGGGCCGGCCCCCTCGCCCGCCGGGAAGCAGACGGTGACGCCGACGCCGCCCTCCTTGAGCTGGAACTGGCAGGCCCCGACCTCGCCGGTCGCCTTGTCGATGCGATAGACGCGGTTGAGATCGGTCTGCGGCGCCGGCGCAAACTCGAACGGCGCGGCGAGCGCCGCCCCGAAGGCCGGCAAGATGAACAGGCCGGCGCCCAGCGCCCGGCCGAGGGAGCGGCGATTTGAGCTTCTGGAACAGCCCGACAACTTTGCCACGCTACGACCCCTTTCGACGATTCGCCCGCACCCTATCATGCCGGGGCCGCCCTATCATCGCGAGTGCGGCAAGGTCATGACGAGATGAAGCCGGTGTTGCCGCAGCGCCCTTGCCCAGACCCTTGCCAAGTCGCGCCTGCCGGCCTTTATGCGGATTGTCACGTCACAGGATGGATCATGTCGCTTCCCCCGATCGTCGTCTTCGACCTTGACGGTACGCTCGCCGAGACCGCCCCGGACATCATGCGCACGCTCAACGTCATCCTCGAACAGGAAGGGCTGGCGGCCCTGCCGATCGAGCGGGCGCGCGAACTGGTCGGCGCCGGCGCAAGGGCGCTGATCGAGCGCGGCTTCAAGGTCAGCGGCCGGCCGCTCGATGCCGAAACGCTGGAGCAGCTGTTCCAGCAGTTTCTGACGATCTATGCCGGCGGCATCGCGAATTACAGCTATGTCCATGACGGCGTCGTCGCCGCGCTCGATGCGCTCGCGGCGGACGGCTTCGTCTTCGCCGTCTGCACCAACAAGCCGATCCTGCACA
>WPCJ01062582.1_pt1 | contig 25591 bp, 25 predicted proteins | sample 5399831 | NCBI WGS metagenome assembly WPCJ01 (sample SAMN12869470, study PRJNA574797) | sludge metagenome | isolation source: wastewater treatment of pH10 | place: China:Beijing | collected 2019-05-20 | reverse complement strand
GATAGACCAGCATGCGGCTGATCCCCGCCAGACTTTCGCGCATTCGCGAGAGAAATGTTCCCTGTCCACCGATCTGGGTCAGTATGTGACGGAAATCCTCCGTCGTCATCGGTCGCGCTTTCGGCTGACGGCGATAGATGGAATGCGAGGCAGCATCGATCTTGCCTGCGACACCTTCCAGAATGTCGGCGAGGCGGTTCGTCGTGGCTTCGGTAATACCAAGCATGATCGACAGGCCCGAGCATTTGGGTGATATCAACCCGTTGCCCGGTTTGGTGGAGCGCAGGATATAGGTGCTAAACGATTTCGGATTGGCATAACGAACAGTGATCAGCCGCGAACCATGCAGGATGAAGGTGACGGGCGCCAGCTCGCGATGGTCGAGATCGACCGCGTGCAGGATCGGCACTGTGAGATATTGGGCGCCGGTTTCCATGTAGAAGCGGCTCGATTCCTCGATTTCCGTCATGTCTTCGCGGGTGGGGATCGAAATGCCCATCCATGCTTCGACAATACTGTCTTCATTGACGCCAGGAGCAAACAGGTCGATCCAGATAACATTTTCGGGCAGCGGAGTGCCGGGCTCGACTTCCACTTGTTCGAGGTGGTCTCCGGAAAGGCTGTAAAGTGTGATCATACTGGCACCTGACGTCTGGCCCGAAATCTCGAGCGGCTGGATTATGGGGCACTGTGCGCGAAAATTGTTAACGGAATGCGGCAGTGGTTTCCAGCCCGCAATCAGCTTTCTTCATGATGGTTGACAGCTCCATTACATAGGTCTAATTCATCAAGTCATCAGATGACTTTGGTGAAGATATGAAGGCGATATCCCGCAAGACTTTGACGGATTCGGCCACGCAGGCATTGCGAGGCGAAATCACGTCGGGACGCTGGTCGATAGGCGACCAGTTGCCAAATGAAGCCGCACTTTCCGCAACGCTCGATGTCAGCCGCGGCACGGTGCGCGAAGCTGTTCGGGCGCTGGTGGCGCAAGGAATGCTGGAAACCCGGCAGGGTTCGGGAACCTATGTCCGTTCCACTGCCGACACGGCACGCAGCCTCGACCGCATCCGCCATACCAGCCTGCGCGACCGCTTTGAGACCCGGGCAGTTCTCGAAACGGAAGCCGCACGTCTGGCCGCCTTACGCATCAAGCCGAAGGGGATTGTGCATCTGGAGAAAATGCTGGCACAACGCGGCAATCGCGATGAACTCGACCGGGCAACTTTCGTGGCCCGAGACTTTGCCTTTCATGAGGCCATCGTCGCTGCCTCGGGCAACAGCGCACTCATCGAGGTCTATGCCTTTTTCTCCGCCTCCATTCGCGAATCCATAGAAGCTACGCTCGACGGCGAACTGCCCGAGCCAAACCATGAGGCGCACCGCCAGATCGTTGAAGCTATCGCTTCGGGCGATCCTGACCAGGCCGGTGCAACGGTTCGCCGCTTCATGGCGCCCCTGATTGAAGAACTTGAAAGGTTGCTGGCATCATGAGCCACACGAACACAGGCCTGTCGGAAGCGGCAGAAAGCGAGGCGATATTTCAGCCCGAGGCGCTGGTCGACGCTGAGGCGGACAGCGTTCCGCCGCCGCCAGTCCAGCAACCGCCAAGCAAGGCGATGCGCATTTTGCTGGGTCTGAGCCTCGTGCTGATCGCCGCCAATCTGCGACCGGTATTTTCCAGCGTTTCCGTGCTTTTGCCGGAAATCATCGATGCCACCGGCATGTCATCCGTTGCAGCCGGTATCCTGACCACGTTGCCGGTTGTCTGCCTTGGCGTCTTTGCGCCATTCGCACCACGGCTGGCGCAGCGTTTCGGCGCCGAACGCGTTCTGCTTTTCGTGCTGGTCGTGCTGACTGTCGGCACCGCCATTCGCGGCTTCGGTTCGTTCTATTCGCTTTATATTGGCGCAGCATTGGCCGGTGCCGCAATTGCTACTGGCAACGTGCTGCTTCCGGGCGTCGTCAAGCGTGATTTCCCGAAAACTGCGGCCATCATGACCGGTCTTTATACGATGGCGCTATGCGGCGGCGCTGCCTCCGCAGCCGGGTTCACCATTCCCATCAAGGGGATGCTCGGTGGTTCCTGGAACCTTGCCTTGGCTTTCTGGGCTGTTCCGGCGGCAATCGTTCTGCTGTTGTGGCTGCCGCAGGCCATGCGTGCGAAACACAATGTCGCGCATTCGGGTTTCAAGGTGATCGGCTTGTGGAAGGACAAGCTGGCATGGCAGGTGACCCTGTTCATGGGCCTGCAATCCTCCACCGCCTACATCGTTTTCGGATGGCTGGCGCCGATCCTGCGCGAACAGGGCCTGAGCCCGGCAGCGGCCGGCGGTCTGGTCTCTTTTTCGATCCTGGCTCAGGTCATCACCTGTCTCGCAGTACCGTCGATTGCTACCCGCCAGAAGAACCAGAGCCTGCTCAATGTCATTCTCTGCGCTTGTGCCGCCTTGCCGCTGATCGGCTTTCTGTATCTGCCACTATGGACCTATTGGGGACTGGCGGTCATTCAGGGCATCGGGCAGGGCGGTCTCATCGCCGCCGCCATGATGGTGATCGTGCTGCGGGCGCCGGACTCACACACGGCGGCGCATCTGTCCGGCATGGCGCAGTGCGTCGGCTATACGCTTGCCGCAATCGGCCCGCTCATCGTCGGGCTGATCCACAGCGCAACGGGCAGCTTTACCGCCTGTGGTCTTTTCTTCGCTGTGTTGGGGCTGGGGGCTGCCATCGCCGGATGGGGAGCCGGGCGCGCGCAACATGTAGGTGTGCAGGTAATCAAGGAATAGCAGCAACAAAAAACCCCGGCAAAACCGGGGTTTTTCTTTATTGTTGTATGAAGGCTCAGGCCTTTTCGTACAGTTCTTCGACGAATTCCCAATTGATGAGGCTATCGACGAAGGCCTCGAGGTACTTCGGACGCAGATTGCGATAATCGACATAGTAGGAGTGTTCCCACACGTCGACGCCAAGGATCGGCGTTGCACCGTGAACCAGCGGGTTTTCGCCGTTCGGGGTCTTGGAGATTTCAAGCTTGCCGTCCTTGACCGACAGCCAGGCCCAGCCTGAACCGAACTGGCCGACGCCAGCAGCGATGAAATCCGCACGGAACTTGTCGTAGCCGCCAAGATCGGACTCGATTGCCTTTTCAAGCTTGCCCGGCAGCTTCTTGCCGCCACCGTTCTTCTTCATCCACTTCCAGAACAGGATGTGGTTGTAGTGCTGGCCGGCATTGTTGAAGAGGCCCTGGTTCTTGCCGTAGCTTTCCTTGACGATCTCTTCCAGGCTCTTGCCTTCGAGGCCGGAGCCTTCGAGCAGCTTGTTGCCGTTGGTGACATAGGCCTGATGGTGCTTGTCGTGATGAAGTTCAAGCGTTTCGCGCGACATGAAAGGCGCTAGGGCGTCATAGTCATACGGCAGGGCGGGCAGTTCGAAAGCCATTGGAAACTCTCCTCTTTTCTTTCAGCTTACAGGGGCAGCTTGCGGCGGGCCGAGCTGGTGCTGCCTCAAAACTTGCGTGCGAAATCTACATAGGCCGCATCGGTGCGGGCGGCAATGGCGTGAATGAGCAATTCAGCTTCAAGACAATGAATTATTATTGAAATCACAGTAGGATGGCCCAAATCTGGTTTTTATGCTTCGCGATGCGTGGCGGACCCTCACAGGAGGAAATGGTGTCCCACAGTTCTTATGTCTTCGACGCTTATGGCACATTGTTCGATGTCCATTCGGCGGTGCGACGACATGCGGATAAAGCCGGGCCGGACGGACGGTCATTTTCCGAACTTTGGCGCGCAAAACAGCTCGAATATTCCTGGGTGTTGAGCTTGATGGGCGCTTATAGCGATTTCTGGAAACTGACCGAGGATTCCCTCGATTTCGCATTCGCCCGCTATCCTTCCGTCGATCCCGCATTACGCAATGACCTGCTGGACGCCTATTGGAAGCTCGATTGCTATCCGGAAGTGCCTGCGGCTCTCAAAAGCCTGAAGGAGAAGGGCGCACGGCTTGCAATTCTCTCCAACGGATCGCCCGCAATGCTGGAATCCGCCGTCCGTTCGGCAGCACTTGACGTCCTGCTGGACGACGTGATTTCGGTCGATGAGGTCAGGAAATACAAGACCGCCCCGGCTGTCTATGAGCTTATAACCCTGCAATGGCGGCTTTATCCGTCGGCAATCTCGTTCCAGTCCTCGAATCGCTGGGACGTGGCAGGTGCGGTACGGTTTGGTATGCGCGGGGTCTGGATCAACCGGACCAACCAGCCCGACGAGTACAAGCAGTTTGCTCCGGCGCTCATTTTGCCGAGCCTTCAACTGCTCGACTAAGTGCTCACTAAAATTTGAACTGTTCGATTATATTGGAAGCAGGCTCTAGCACCCAAAATTGTGTCGCGGCTGCAACACGAGCCTTACTGGTGGGCTTTCGCCATGTTTAGGCCGTATTGCGAACGGGCGTATGCCACATTTTTCGGGCGTTTTCCGTGCAACCAATCACCTGAAACAGCCATTTTCGGCCGTTTCGATGGCTCGCCGCGTATCTGCCACAATTGGCTGGGTCGCAATTCGTTAACCCTGAATGTGTATCAGTAACCCCTCCCGTCACTAAACTGGTTTTCATATGCAAACGACCCTTACCCGCCGTTCCTTCCTGACGGCTATGACAGCAACAGCGGCCGCCGGTCTGGCCGGTTGCGCTCAGTTGGGGCAGAATGTTCCAATCATTGATGTGGATCAGTCGGGCAACCCGATCAACCGCACCCCGCAGGCCAATGTCGACTCTTCTTATGGCGGCTGGGCGCAGATGTACGCCGCCGTCGAAGATGGTGGCTTCCAGCTTCCCGCAATTCCGATCCAGAAGATGGACAAGCGCTATCTGCGTCAGGTTGTGCAGGACCCGACCGGCGAACTGCCTGGTACGCTGGTCATCGATACGGCCAACCGCTTCTGCTATCTCGTCCTCGAAAACGGACAGGCGATGCGCTACGGCGTCGGCATCGGCCGCGAAGGCTTCGCATGGTCTGGCCGTGCTGTGATCCAGTACAAGCGCCAGTGGCCGCGCTGGACCCCGCCGGATGAAATGGTCGCCCGCCAGCCGGAACTGGTGCAGTACAGCGCCAAGAACGGCGGCATGGCTCCGGGCCTCAAGAACCCGCTCGGCGCCCGCGCACTCTATATTTTCCAGGACGGCAAGGACACGCTGTACCGCCTGCACGGCAATCCGGAATGGTGGTCCATCGGCAAGGCGGTCTCTTCGGGCTGCGTGCGCTTCCTGAACCAGGACATCATCGACCTCTATGATCGCGTTCCAGCGAAGTCGCCAATTCTCGTGATGTAATCGCGAGTGCGGAAACAGCAGATTGCCAAAACCCGGACAGTTCCTGTCCGGGTTTTTTATGGCGACTTTGAGTATCACATGATTAGCACGCTACTGTTTTAGCTTGCTGCTGTTGGGGAAATGGACTACCGGGGTTGATCTTCATCCGGCATCTGTTCATCATGTCAATAGCGTCTGTTTTTCGCCCGGTTCTCGTTCCACCCGCCATTATCGAGCCTGTCGAGTTCATCGCGAACTCCAGATTTCATAATTGTCTGACGGATACGGCAGCAGAACTGCTCGCCATTACCGCCAGATTGCCCCGCGAAGTCCGTTATATGTCGGACATGCAGAAATGGCTGTTGAGCCATGCGACGCTGGCACTCCACTTCGAGCATCTGACCAGTGCGAACCGCCCGCCCATCTCTCCGACCAGCCTGCTGAAGTTCCTGCATGGTACGCCTGTTGCCAGCAGGAATACGACGGTCGCGTTCCTTCAGGAGACCCTGCACTACAAGCTTGTAGAGCCAATTCCGGCACAGGACCGCAGGCGTCGCCTGTTTCGGGCGCGCCCGGAAACCGAAGAATTGATCCGGCTCTGGCTGACAACTCATCTTGTCCCGCTCGACGGGATGGACGGCGGAAATCGCGTCGAACTGATGCGGACCTATCCAGACCTGCTACGCTACGCGCAGCCGCTGATGACACGTGAACTGCTGCACCGCAGTGACTGGTGCCGTCCGGTTGCCAGTATCGCCAATTTCACCCACGCGGAATCCGGTGACAATGTTCTGCACGATATCGCGTCCCGCGCGCCATGGGTGTTCTCCGGTGATAAAGTCTGGATCGGCAAGGTAACATCCAACAGCATCTCGGCGCGCTACCGGATGTCGCAAAGCAACACAGCTCGAATGCTGGCCAGGGCACGCGACAGCGGTCTGATGGGATGGGAGCGGCCCGGAAATCGCGGCGACTGCTGGATTTCAGCGATACTCGTCCAGGATTATCGCTACTGGCAAGCCCTCAAATTCTCAGCAATTACAAAAGCGATGCACCACGCGGCGCTGCATTGGAACAATAATTTCAGGGAATGACCCGCAGAGCCACAGGGCAATCCGGGCGGCAGATATTTTGGGTCTGCCGCCGCTTCCGATTATTCTTCGATGGTGTAGGTGCTCAATTCACATAGGTTCTGCGTATCGGTGGTCGTATCGAGATCGTCGCTATCCTGGAACTCGAAGCGCATGTCGTAGTTGCAGACCCGACGGCCATCGGCGATCGTAATCTTGATGGTTTCGCCGGGATCGAGCACTTGATTGCCGAAAACATCGCCTTCCCAGTCGTTGACCCCAACAGGCGACGTGTAGAAATGGGTCAGTGTGGAATTGGTGCCGTTCTTCAGATTGAAAATCAGGTCATCGGCTTTCGAAGCAGATGCAAGCGCAACCAGCACAGCCGAAGCCATGCCAATAATATTTAGCAATTTCATGATGTTACCCCCACAAGCCCGATATTGGGCGGATGGAACTTAAGCAGAAAGCGTTACATCGTAAACCCGGATAAGCGTTAGCTGATAACCCTTTATTGGGTGGATTACGGGCGTCTGGTAAATGCTTGCCGCCGCCACGAAAATCAGTCACTTTCCGCGCGGACAATCATCGGAGCAAAGGGAGGGAAACCATGTCAGAGGAAAAATCCGCCAAGGAAGTGGTGAAGGGGCCTGCATCCTATTTCCCGTCTATCGAGAAAAAATACGGACAGCCTGTCCAGCATTGGCTTTCGCTGATCGAGCAGCGAAAGGGCGACAAGCATATGGAAATCGTCAATTGGCTGAAGTCGGAGTTCGAGATGGGGCACGGCCACGCCAATGCCCTGGTCGCCTACGCCCTCGCCAAACCGGCGAAGGCGTGATGCTGGCATTTTCTACCGCTTGAAGCCGCCGAGAATGCCGCGCACCAGTGCGCGGCCCAGCGAATTGCCGACCGAGCGGACCACGGATTTCATTGCGGCTTCCGCTACCGTCTGGCGGCCGGAGCGACGGCCAGTACCAAGTGCGGTGCCGACGAGATCGCCAAGAATGCCACCGCCGCCTTCTTCCTCTTCCTTTGTCTTTTGCTGGGTTGCCGCCGCATTCTGTGCCTTGCGGGCCAGCATTTCGAAAGCTGAATCGCGATCCATAACCTGGTCGTACTGCCCGGCAACCGGGCTTGAGGCGATGATCTTGGCGCGTTCTTCCGGCGTCAGCGGGCCGATGCGCGATGAAGGCGGACGCATGAGCGTGCGCTGCACGATGGAAGGCACGCCTTTTGCCTGAAGCGTGGAAACCAGTGCTTCACCGGTGGCAAGATTGGTGATCGCCTGGAACGTGTTGAAATCCGGGTTCGGACGGAACGTATCGGCTGCGGTCTTCACGGCATTGGTTTCGCGCGGCGTATAGGCTCGAAGCGCGTGCTGCACGCGATTGCCAAGCTGCGCCAGAACGGTTTCCGGCACGTCGAGCGGGTTCTGCGTCACGAAATAAACGCCGACGCCCTTGGAGCGGATCAGGCGCACGACCTGTTCGACACGGTCGACAAGTGCCTTCGGCGCTTCATCGAAGAGAAGATGGGCTTCGTCGAAGAAGAAGACGAGCCTCGGCTTGTCGGGATCACCGACTTCCGGCAGCTCTTCGAACAGCTCCGACATCAGCCAGAGCAGGAAGGTGGAATAGAGCCGCGGGCTCATCATCAGCTTGTCAGCGGCGAGCACGCTCACCACGCCGCGCCCGTCGGTCGTGGTGCGCATCAGGTCGGATATTTTGAGCGCGGGTTCTCCGAAAAACTTCGAGCCGCCTTGCTGTTCGAGGACCAGAAGCGAACGCTGGATCGCGCCAACCGAAGCCTTGTTCACATTGCCATACTTGCCCGAAAGCTCTGCCGAGCGCTCCGCCATTTCGGCGAGGATGGCCTGCAAATCCTTGAGGTCCAGAAGCAGCAAGCCTTCTTCATCTGCAAGACGGAAGGCGATGTTCAGCACGCCTTCCTGCGCGTCGGTCAGGTTCATCAGGCGCGACAGGAGCAGCGGTCCCATTTCGGAAATGGTTGCTCGGACAGGATGGCCCTGTTCCCCGAAAATATCCCAGAAGATCACAGGCGCGGCGCGCATTTCGTACGGGTCGAGCTTCACTTCCGCCGCACGCTTGAGAAGGCCATCATTTTGAACGCCGATGGCGCCGATGCCGGAAAGGTCGCCCTTGATGTCGGCGCAGAACACCGGAACGCCAGCCGCCGAAAAGCTTTCGGCCAGAACCTGCAGTGTGACGGTTTTACCGGTGCCGGTCGCGCCGGTGACGAGGCCGTGCCGGTTGCCGTATTTCAGCGCTAGATATTCCGGCTGCTGGTAGGAGTCGTCAGGCTTGCGGCTCGCACCAAGAAAAATAGCGTCTTCGGCAGTCATCAGGCAGCTTGCTCCCTCTGTTCAACTATTACTTACGATATAAACATCGCTTATCGTCACGACAAGCAAAAGTCTTGGACGCGGTAGCTGACGAAGCCCGCAGCGCAACTTCAACGCGCAGGATAGCCGTTCGGGTGGGCTGGAATTGCTTTCAGATAGGCGGCAATGGCATTGCGATCCGCTTCGGCAAGATGGGCAATGTTCGCAACCACGTCGGTCATCGACCCGCCAAGCGAATCGAAATCCGGGGTAAAGCCGCTTTGCAGCGCATAGGCGATGTCTTTCTCGCTCCAGCTGCCAATACCTGCTTCGTCCGGCGTAATGTTCGGCACAACGCCTCGTTTTCCGTCACTGCCGGTTTCTGGTGACAATGCTCCGGCGAGCCATTTGCCGGTATCCAGCCCGCCAATCACATTGCGTGGCGTATGGCATTCGCCGCAATGGCCAAGAGTTTCGGTCAGATATTGGCCGCGTTTAACCTGATCGGAGGCATTTGCGATTTCCGCCGCAGGCCGGTCGGTCAGATAAAGCTGCTTCCAGAGGCCAAGTCCCCGTCGAATGTTGAACGGGAAGGAGAGCTTGTGCGGCGCCGCGACATTGTCGGACGGCGGCAGCGTCTTCATAAAGGCAAAGAGGTCGGCCACGTCCTGCGGCTGCATTCTTGTATAGGATGTGTAGGGGAAGGACGGATAGAGATGCTCATCCTGCTTGCCGACGCCTTTCAGCATCGCATTGGCAAAATCCTGGATGGTCCAGGTGCCGATTCCCTGCTCGGAGGGGGAAATATTGGGCGCGATGAAAGTTCCGAAATCTGAAACCAGCTCATGGCCGCCCGCCAGCACCTTGCGCGCATCGCCTGATGCACCCGGTGCGGCATGGCAGGAAGCACAGCCGCCCGCCCAGAAAACCTGTTCGCCCTTGACAGGGTCGCCGGGCTTCATCGCATCCAGAACAGTCGCGTCCACCTTCTGCGGCGTGGTCAGAATCCAGAAGGCCGCAGCTCCAACGACGACAACCGCGCCTGCGACATATGCCAGTTTTCGGACCATTGTATCCGTTCCCGTCTGGCGGTTCCGGCAATTGCGGACCGCTCTTATGGCTGTCATTCAGCAGGGCAGTTGCACATGCGCGAAGGCATTGGAGCAGCTCCAGCACACCGGATGTTTCCGTCCGATGTGCTTTGTGTCAACAGTGAAGATCAGTTCTTCTTGACGCGATAGGCCTGATGGCAGGAACCGCAATTGGCGGCAACCTGCTGGAAGGCTGGCTTCAGCGCATCCAGATCCTGTGGTTTGGCGGCCAGTGCTGCAGCAGCATCCGTCTGGAATTTCTCGACGTGCTTGACGAAGTCGTCCTTGTTTTCCCAGATTTTCGGCGAAGCTTCGGTATCGCCCTGATCAGAACCTGCTGGGAATAAAGCGTCCACATCCAGCTTCTTGGCATCTGCATCGATCTTTTCCAGCGCAGCAAGCGCGGTGGCAGCGTCAAATGGTTTCTCGCCCTTGATCATAGGAGCAATCGACCCGACCGAACGTCCAAGGTCCTTCATGATTGCCTCACGATCGGCGATGACGTCGGCCTGTGCGACACCGGCAATCAATACCGCTGCAGAGCTGACAGTCAGGAAAAACAAACGCATGCGATCCTCCGCATTTAAAAATTGAACAGACTTCGTCCCTTGGTTCAAATATCCGATACAATCCAAGACATTGCAATCATCGCATCGGCTAAATCCCCAATGCGGCAAGTATCATCCTGAATTTATAGCGGTTATTACATTGATTTCACGTTATCGTGAAAAATATGACTGAAATACTATTGTTTTATACTGGGCCGGATTAAATGATGAAAGACAAAAACAAAAAGGCCCCGGAAACCGGGGCCTTTTCGAGCATGCAAACTTCGATCAGACGAACTGGCCGAGGCCCGGAATTGCGCCGATGACGGCGTCAACCGTTTCGTCACCGGCCTTTTCCTTGGCGAAGCGGATGGTTTCCTTGGCAACACCGGAAATTTCACCCATGCCGAGGCCAGCGCCCATCAGCTGCGAGCCGAGACCCATCACGCCGCCCATCAGGCCGGACAGGAAGCCGCCGCCCTTTACTTGGGAAATTGCTTCTTCGGCGCCGGGAAATGCTGCCAGAAGCTTCTGGACTTCCGCTGCCGGACCTTCCTTCTGCAGGAAGGCGAGGATCATGCCGACTGCCTTTTCTGCCGTTGCCGCATCGATGCCAACTTTGGAGGTGATGCGTGCGATCAGTTCTTCCATGGAGACTCTCCCAAAAATCTTACGTTTACGTAATATGCACTCTCGCCTTCGCTTTGCAAGCCGCCATGAGCGAAAATATGAGGGTCAATATTCAATAATCAGAGAGTATGACGATTTGAACATCGCCGCCGCATTGCTGCGCTATGCGGTTCGAATTTCCTGCAATTCCAGTTCCTCAATCATGACCTGCCGCATGACGAATTTCTGGATCTTGCCGGTTACGGTCATCGGAAACTGATCCACGAATCGGATATGGGCCGGAACCTTGTAATGCGCGATGCGCTGCCGGCAGTATTCGGCCAGTTCCTCTTCGGAAAGCTGGCCATCCTTGTGCAGCTTCACCCATGCGCAGATGATTTCACCGAACTTTCGGTCGGGAATGCCGAATATCTGGACATCGCTGATCGCGGGATGGGTGAAGAGGAATTCTTCAATCTCGCGCGGATAGATGTTCTCGCCGCCGCGAATGATGAGATCCTTGATGCGCCCGACAATGTTGCAATAGCCTTCCTCGTCTATCGTCGCGAGGTCTCCCGTGTGCATCCAGCCCGCATCGTCGATGGCGCCGGCAGAACTTTCGGCATCGTTCCAGTAGCCGCGCATGACGCTATAGCCGCGTGTCAGCAATTCGCCCTTTTCACCGCGCGGAACCACCTTGCCATCCGCATCGACAATCTTCACCTCCAGATGCGGGTGAATACGGCCAACCGTGGACACGCGCCGCTCCAGCGGATCGGTCGTTGAACTCTGGAAACTGACCGGGCTGGTTTCCGTCATGCCATAGGCGATGGTGATTTCGCTTTGGTGCATTTCGCTCACCACACGCCGCATCACTTCGATGGGGCAGGGCGATCCTGCCATGATACCGGTGCGCAGGCTTGAAAGGTCGAAGCGGCTGAACTCCGGGTGATCGAGCATCGCAATGAACATGGTCGGTACGCCATGCAGGCCCGTGCATTGCTCCTCCTCGACAGTCTGGAGCGTGAGAAGCGGATCGAAACTGTCGTTCGGGATCACCATGCAGGCGCCATGGGTCACACAGGCAAGATTGCCCAGTACCATGCCGAAGCAGTGATAGAACGGCACCGGAATGCAGAGCCGGTCCTGTTCGGAAAGCTGCATCGCCTCGCCGACGAAAAACCCGTTATTGAGGATATTATGATGGGAGAGCGTCGCGCCCTTCGGACTGCCGGTCGTGCCGCTGGTGAACTGGATATTGATGGGGTCGTCAAATTGCAGTTCTTCGGCAAGCTGCGCCAGTTCTTGCCCGGTGACTTCATCGCCAGATTGGGCGACGTCGCCGAAATTCAGCATGCCCGCTGTCTGTTCCGCACCGAGCCGGATTACGCACCTTAGATTGGGCAGCCGCTCGGATATCACATGACCGGGGCGGGCTTCATCCAGTTCAGGCACGATGCTGCGCAGAATATCGATATAGTTGCTGGTTTTCAGTGACGGCGCGAGGATGAGTGCTGCGCATTCGACTTTCCCCAGCACATATTCCAGCTCATGCGCTCGATAGGCCGGGTTGATGTTGACGAGGATCAGGCCCGCCTTTGCGCTCGCAAACTGAGTGAGAATCCATTCAAGATTGTTCGGCGACCAGATACCGAGACGTTCGCCGGGGCGCAGCCCTATGGCGAGGAAGCCTTCGGCAAGCTCGTCGGTCAGTTGTTTGAGTTCGGAATAGGTCAGCCTGATATTCTGGTGACGGACGATGACGGCCGGCCGCTCGGGATATTTATCCGCGATCTGATCGAGATGCCGACCGATCGTATTGCCGATGAGAAGCTTGTCGCTCGCACCATGTACATAGCTGGCCTGCTGCATTTCCGATCCTCCCAAACCGAAGATGACGCCCGAGGGCGATGCATCAAGTGATGGGAGGATGCCATTCGTGAGGCTTCGTGAAAACCGCAGTTTTCAACTTTTGGGTTCAGCGCTTGGTGCAACGCACCAGCGTAGCGGCACCGGCATTGGTATATTTGCTCTGCATCGTATAGAGCCAGCCCTTGCATTCCGACATGCTGCTGAAGCACCGGACACGGTCGATCGAAACCAGCCCGTCACCGCCGGTGATGAAGGGCGAGTCGTCCACGCCGCTGAACTGGCCGACGATGATACCGCTGCCTCTTCTCGGCACGCTGCAGCGCTGGCCGGCATATTCGCTGACATCCTTGCGCACCTGCGCTTCTGCCGACATCGGCAGCACGACAAGGCCGGAAACCGCAAGCGATGCGGAAGCGAGGCAAACAGCGATGACCTGACGCAGCATCGAACTCTCCTTAAAAAGAATAGTTATTGAACAATACTATAAGATTATAAGCTAAATAGCGCGTTCTTCCAGAGCATGTCTCCCGAAAGTGGAAACCGGTTTCGGGATAAAGCATGCGTATAAAGAAGGAAGCATCGCACCCTTAAAATCTGGATGCGATGCGTTTATCTGAAATCAAAGGGTGTCGCCCGCCTTGCCTGTCACCTTGAGTGCGAAGGCATAGGTATAGGCGACTTCTTCCAGTCGCGAGAAGCGACCCGACGCCCCGGCATGGCCCGCATCCATATTGATACGGAACAGGACGGGATGGTCGTCTGTCTTGAACTCACGCAGTCTGGCGACCCACTTCGCAGGCTCCCAGTACGTGACGCGCGGATCGGTAAGCCCTGCCACGGCCAGAATGGCCGGATAGGACTGACGGCTGACATTGTCATAGGGTGAATAGCCAGCAATAATCCGGTAATCCGCTTCCCAAGTGATCGGATTGCCCCATTCGGGCCATTCCGGCGGGGTCAGCGGCAAGGTGTCGTCAAGCATCGTGTTCAGCACATCCACGAACGGCACTTCGGCGATGATGCCGCCGAATGCGTCGGGTGCCATATTGGCAATTGCGCCCATCAGCATGCCGCCTGCGGAACCGCCATGCGCAACGATGCGGTCATGACTGGTGAAGCCTTCGGCAACGAGATGCTTTGCGGCAGCGATGAAGTCGGTGAAGGTGTTCACCTTCTTGTCGCGCTTGCCGTTTTCATACCAGGCGAAACCCTTGTCCTTGCCACCGCGGATATGGGCGATGGCATAGATGAAGCCGCGATCCACGAGCGACAGCCGCGACGTGCTGAAGCTTGCCGGAATGGTGATGCCATAGGAACCGTAGCCATAAAGCAGGCAGGGCGCGGAGCCGTCGAGCTTCGTATCCTTGTGATAGAGCAAGGACACCGGCACCAGTTCACCATCCGATGCCTTGGCGAACACCCGGCGCGTGACATAATCCTGCGCATTGTGACCGGAAGGAACTTCCTGCGTCTTCAAAAGCTTCCGCTCGCGCGTGCGCATATTGTAGTCGAAGAGTTGTTCCGGCGTCGTCATGGACGAATAGGAGAAGCGGATCACATCCGTATCATATTCGGCGCTGCCATGAAGGCCGAGCGAATAGGCTTCCTCGTCGAAGGCAATGGCATGTTCCTCGCCGGTTTCCCGGTCACGGATCACGATGCGCGGCAGGCCATTATCGCGTTCCATCCAGACAAGGTGATGCTTGTAGGCGGAGTGCGACAGGATCAGCCGCCCCGGCTTTTCCGCCACGACCTCTACCCAGTTTTCCGGCTGCGGGGTGGCAGCAGGCGCCTGGCATATCTTGAAATCCTTGGCGCCATCCGCATTGGTCAGGATGTAGAACACATCGCCACCCGGCGCGATGTCATATTCCGTCCCGGTCTTGCGCTCCATGACGAGTTGCGGCTTTGCCGCCGGATCGTTGGCGGGAAGGAGCCAGCATTCCGACGTTTCGTGATCGTGGATGTCGATGAAGATATAGTCGTCCAACGCCGAGCCGCCGACGCCGAGGAAAAAGCCGGGATCTTTTTCTTCATAGATCGGGCGGTCCTCAGACTGGTCCGTTCCCACATTGTGATAGAAAACCTTGGATGGACGATGGTTCTCATCGAGGCGCGTATAGAAGAAGCCCTTGCTTCCCGCATCCCACGCGCCGCCGCCATTCGTGTCGGTCACGATGTCTTCGAGGTCTTTCATGGAAGACAGGTCACGGACCTTCAGCTTGTAGAATTCGGAACCCTTGTCGTCATAGCCCCAGATCAAAAGCTTGTGATCCGGCGCATGATCGGCCGATGCAAGGCGGAAATAGGCCTTGTCCTTGCCTTCGATGTCACCGTCGAGGAGGATGGTTTCCGCACCGCCGTCACGCGGCGTGCGAATGAAATAGGGCTGCTCGCCGCCGGTGCGATAGGACACGCCATACGCGAAAGGGCCGTCCTTGGCGGGAACGGAGGAATCGTCTTCCTTGATGCGCCCGCGCATTTCGGCAAACAGGATTTTCTGCAGCGCTTCCGTGTCCTTCATCAGCGCCGCCTGATACGCATTTTCTGCTTCCAGATGCGTGCGGATTTCAGGGGACAGAACCGACGGGTCCTTGAATACTTCCTGCCAATTGTTTGCGCGCAGCCAAGCATAATCGTCGGTGCGTGTGATCCCATGGCGGGTGTCATTGACCGGATGTTTGGTTGCATGCGGTGGTTGAAGTTGGGAGGAGCTTTGAGACATCCACAATTCCGATGAAAACTGTTTCGATTTGCTGCAAGGCCGGTAAGCCGTGCCTTCAGGCGGGTGATACTGGTGTTTATATAGTTGGCGGAAAAGGCGAAAGCGAGTTGAATCCGTTGAAATATATTTGAGCAATGCCTTTTTGAGGCCCTATTCCGCGGCCAAAAGCTACGCAAGGGAAACATGTTAGTCTTGTACGACGTACAAGAAAACTTGAGGGAGAAAACTATTGCTAACACTGGCCGGGCAAATTAAAGGAAGCACGGCAGTGAACTGCGGCTTCATCCATATCCTTCAATAAATGACAGGGGCGGCGACGCAAACACATCGCGATTCAAAGTTTCCCCATCTTAGTAAGGTTGAGTTCGAGTTTTTCTATTTGCCGATTCAAGAAGAAAGACTTGTCAGTAATGTAATGTGGTTTGACAATTCTATTGCAAATGACATTATCAACTGATATTCGCAATCGCGAACGGATGGGGCAGAGTTTTGGAATACGTAACGACGATGGCAGGCGGGGATCTCCAGTCGTCGATTACGCAACAATAAGAAGTAAAAAGGAAATCTGATGGAAAATCTGGACACGCACGACGAGAGCGCAGAACTGCTTCTGAGCCTTACTGCAGATGTAGTAGCTGCATATGTCGGCAATAACTCGATTCGCGCCGGTGAACTGCCGCTGCTGATCGCCGAAGTACATGCCGCTTTCAAGCGTCACGTCGAACGCGAAGAAGCGCCTGTCGTCGTTGAGAAGCCGAAGCCTGCCGTCAATCCGAAGAAGTCGGTTCATGACGACTACATCATCTGCCTTGAAGACGGCAAGAAGTTCAAGTCGCTGAAGCGTCACCTGATGACCCATTACAACATGACGCCGGAACAGTACCGCGAAAAGTGGGATCTCGACCCGAACTATCCGATGGTCGCTCCGAACTACGCTGCTGCTCGCTCGCGTCTGGCAAAGAAGATGGGCCTGGGCCGCAAGCCTAAGGAGGCTTAATCGACCTGACTCCCGAGCAGGACGTGCTTTGCCGCATCCGTTCTGAGAACATTATAGAAATGGCCAGTATCGTTGAGCTTTCGCTCCTTGATACTGGCCATTTTGTTTTAGAGCCTGAATCAAAAAGCGGCAGGCCGTGGCGAAAATGGTGATTTTCGAGTACCGGAGCGCAATGTACTTAACGTACATGAGCACCGGAACGCAGGAAATTGCCATTTGCAGACCGGCATGGTGACTTTTGGAACAGGCTCTTAGGTTTGAGCTCTTCTGAAAGCTGATGGTCTTTTCAACCGATCCGGTCGAAAGCCTGTTTCAATGCAATGTGCCGGTTCAGGTCATAACTCCAGTGACCGCACGTGCCTTTTAGCCGCTCTTTTTCCATGAGACGTGTAAGGCGTCGTTTGGTGCGTTCCTTCTCTTCCTGTGATGCATTAAGAACTTCATCCAGATCGATGCCCGCAATGATCTGCAAAGCAACCCGTTGCATCGCCGAGAATTGATTCTGTTTTTGCCGGACAAAATATAGTGCGCGAGCCTGTTTGAGTTGCGCTTCCATGGCTATGTTTCCCATTTCCTGATGCGAAAGAGCATGAGCCATGCGGAATAGCGTTGGATAATATTCCTAGATTTTATCGGATTTTTCTGTAGAATGGCCATTGATCGCATTCGATCAGGATAAGTTAATGCCGCGATGACAAGGCCTTAGCCTATGTTAGAAGTGTCGAAATCAACCAAAGACGGCAAATCCTTCCACGAAACTTATCCACACTTGCATTTTCCTCCGTATAAGAAGATATTCCTATTCTGGCGAGGAAAGATGAATGTCTTTGGAACTATCGGATGTCATTCATACGCGGGCGCAAGCTTTCGAAGCATTGAAGGTGCTTGCAGCGCGACATGGGCGAAGCCTTAGCCTTGAAAAGGTGGTGGGTATCGCCGACCGGTCGCGGGAGCAGCAGAATATAGCGCTGTGCGATGCCCTTATAGATTTGCTGGTGGCCATATTTGGCGTTTCCGGCACTGAATTGCGGTCGCCATTGCGGTGCAGGCGTGAGGTGGCGCGCGTTCGGCAGATCGGCATGTATGTCGCGCATACGGCTTTCGGGCTGGCCATGCGCGAGGTGGCTATCGGATTTGCGCGGGACCGGACAACCGTGATGCATGCCTGCCATCTGGTGGAAGACATGCGGGACGATACGGATTTCGATGCAATCGTCTCGACATTTGAACGGATTGCCCAAAGTGCCTTCACGGCATGGAGGATGGCGGCATGACCACACAACTGTCAGCATCCGAAGCGAGAATTATGCGCTTTTTGAAACATGATGGCTGCGAGGTTCAGGATTCTGTTCGCGCTTCGCATGTTTTGCTTGCAACGGATCAAGGGACCATTGCTGCTTCCCGCGCCGAACTGGAGGCCATGCAGAAAAAGGGATTGCTGCATTGGGAGGAGGAGCGGCTTGTTCCGTCGCAACCCTCCACCCGGTCTTTGAAAAACAGCGGCAAATCATTACCCCGCGCGGCAAAAGCACTGCAATCCATCGACTATGAGCAGGGCGAAAGGGTTGAGATCAATCTGGAGGAATCGCCGCTTGCCATGCTCTACAGGCGCAAGAATGCAAATGGTTCCTCCTTCATTTCGGAAAACGAGTTTCTTGCCGGTGAAAGGCTGCGCGCCGACTTCACGCGCGGATCGCTGATGCCATCTGTCACTATGCGCTGGGATACCACTGTCACGGGTAGGCGCAGCGGGCCGGGCGGCATGGCAGAGCTGACGGATATTGCGCTGGCCAGCCGCATTCGCGTCGAGCGGGCGCTGGAAGCTGTCGGGCCGGAGCTGAACGGGGTTCTGGTCGATGTCTGCTGCTTCCTGAAAGGTCTGGAAACCGTGGAACGTGAGCGGCAATGGCCCGTTCGTTCTGCCAAGATGCTGCTCAAGGTCGGTCTGGCCGCACTGCACCGGCACTATAATCCCCACCTTGAAAAGGAGCGGGGAAGTGGTGTTGTCCTGCATTGGGGAACAGACGACTATCGGCCTCAAATGCGACCGCAAAATAGATGAAGTCTCTCCTTCATTGACAGCTATGGGAGGTGGGTCTATCGCCTCTTTCTCAAAGGGACTCTGTGCCCGTTGGGGAAGTGGGGAGAAATCACATGAATTCAGTACGGGATCGGCTGGAAAGCATCCTGTCGCGTCTGGAAGCGCGGGCAACGAACGAACACGTTTTCAGCAAGGTCTATGAAACGCAGGCAAGGGCAGAGGCCGATGCCGCCGATGCGCGCCTTCGCGACGGGCGCCCCGTGAGCCCGCTCGATGGGCGTATTGTTTCGATCAAGGATCTCTTTGACGTCGCCGGAGAGCCGACGCTTGCTGGTTCGGTTATCCGTCGCGATGCGGCTCCCGCGACACAGGACGCTACGATTGTCCGGCGTCTACGCGATGCGGGTGCGGTTATTGTCGGCAAGACCCACATGACGGAGTTTGCCTTCACGCCGGTCGGTCTCAATCCCCATTACGGCGAGCCGGGCAATGCGATTGATCCGACGCGTGTTCCTGGCGGATCGTCGTCGGGTGCGGCCGTTTCGGCAGCGGAAGGCACCAGCGAAATCGCTATCGGTTCGGATACCGGCGGATCGGTGCGCATTCCGGCAGCGCTGAACGGTATTGTCGGCTTCAAGCCGACCGCCCGACGCATTCCGCTTGAGGGTGCGTTTCCGCTGGCGCCTTCGCTCGATTCCGTTGGTCCGCTGACCAGGACAGTGGCCGATGCCATTATAGCCGATGCGATTATGGCAGGCGAAGCGCCGGTCCTGCCCGACGCCCTGCCGCTCAAGGGTCTGCGCATTGCACTGCCGAAAGGCTATCTTCTGGCCGATATGGAGCCGGACGTGGCGAAGCACTTCGAGGCAACCGTTGCGCTGCTTGAAAAAGCGGGAGCGATCATCGCCGATCTGGAAGTGGATGATCTGATCCAGCGCCTCCGCGAGGCAACACGCGTCGGTTCCATCGCCGGGATCGAGGCAAGTCATGTCCACGCATCGACCTGGCTCGGCGATCCTGATGCCAATGTCGATATCCGTGTGAAGCGCCCGCTGGCCGTCCGCGTCAAGGTGCCGATGGAAACCTATCGCGGGATCATGGAAACGCGCGCGACGCTTGTTCGCGAAATGGATGAGCGCCTGAGCGGCTTCGATATGTTCGTAACGCCCGCCACGCCGATTGTTGCGCCGACGATTGCTTCGGTCAGCAATGACGAGGCTGAATATGACCGTGTGGAAGGGCTGCTGTTGCGCGATACGCAGGTCGGAAACCAGTTCGACCTGTGCAGCATCACCGTGCCGATGCCGGGCATGACCCTGCCGACCGGCTTCATGCTCAGCGCACGCGGCGGCACGGACAAAAGGCTGCTTGCCGCAGCCTTGTCGGTCGAAAAGCTCTTAGGCTGATTCTTTCGCGAGCTCTGCTTCACGACGGATGCGTGCCACCATGGCGCGCAGTCCGTTGGAGCGCTGCGGTGTCAGATGTTCATCGAGGCCGAGCTTTTTCAGGATGGCTTCCGGGTCCACGGCGAGAATGTCCGAAGCCTTTTGGCCCGAATAAAGCGCCAGCACGATGGCCACCAGACCGCGCACGATATGCGCATCGGAGTCGCCCAGAAATTCGATAACCGGATCGTTGCCGTCTTGCGGCAGGGTCTTCAGCCAGACCTGGCTGACGCAGCCCTGAACCTTGTGCGCAGCATCGCGCGCATCGTCAGGATAGGGCGGCAGCTCCTTGCCGAGGTCGATGACATAGCGATAGCGGTCTTCCCAATCGTCGAGAAATTCGAAATCGGACATGATGCTATCGATGGTCGTGGTCATAATACTCGCCTGAAAGAAGTTTCTTGCCGTTTATATAGTCATGAAACGTGGCGAGGTCACGGAAAACTAGCGTTGAATTGAACCCGTCGGGCGACGGTCCAGTGCGCGCAGGGCTTCTTCCCGCGATGTCGGGATGGGAATGCCGATTGCGGCCTGCACAGGTGCGGTGGCAGCAGGTTCCACTTTTGCCGGCGGTTGCGGCTTGGTGCCGAAACGGTCACTCAGATATTCGAGCGCTGCGCGGCTTCCCTCCAGAAGGCCGCTTCCGGCGCTGGAAACAAGCGATGTTCCGTTCTGGCAGAAGGAAGGGTTGTCGATGCACAGCTTGCCCAGTTCCACGGCGGTCTTGCCATTGGCAAGAAGCTGGTCGATTGAATCCGGCTCGCGCTTTGTCTCGGCAGCAGGCTTCTCCTGCGGCTTGTTTTGCTCATCCGCAGGGAAGATGTGCGGCATCACGATGAATGCCAACGACAACCAGAATACGGATTTGAGGAGAAAACGGATCATTGCCTTCTTGCGGTTACGAGCCTTCGGTTTGGTTCAATGTCCGATGAATTGGAAAAGATTCCGTAACTGATCGATTCATAATGCGGCCATTGAACGTCAGATTTGTGTGATCGTGGCGGTTTCATCCACCTGATCGCTACTCTCTGTTTACCATAGGCGGAAAAGCAGACCCGACGCGTCACTTATCCGCTTTGGACGGTCTCGTTTTATCGTTTCTTTAAAGCCTCGGCTGCAATCTGTTGCTGGCTGGAAGAGCGTCGTCACGGCGAACGGTTTTCCGGTTTTGACCATGCAAGAGTATTGAGTGAGTACGGCACGTTGAACGCCATTCTTTTGAAAACAGCCGAAATCGTCCGCATGAATGTGCAGGCGATCAGCCGTTTTTACGAACGTTTCTGCCGCCGCTGGGTATCCAGTCCCGATGCGGCCTCCATACGTGTTATCGGTTCGGTCATCACCGCGCCGGTCCTGCTTTGTGCGGCCGTGCTCGGCTCCGGCGTAACGCCGGGCTTTACCGAATTTGCGATTCTTGCAGCAAGCTTTGCAGGCGTCGCCATGATCCTTTGCGCTTTGTCGCTGATGGGCCTCGCCGCACCTGTTCTGGCTGGCCTGAACTTCGCTGCCTATGGCGCGGGTCTTGCTGCCATTGGCGCTTTTTCTCATGGCAATGCAGTTCTGTGGTTGATGGTGGCGGCTCTGCCGCTTGAGGTCTGGTTTGCGACCCGCAAGCCTGCCGCCGCAGCAGCGGGCGCTGCATTGGCGGCCGTGATTCTCGGCTATTTTGCGACGGCAAGCGGTGGCGCCATTTCCGGCGGCAGCTATATGTCCGTCGCTGTTCTCATGCTTTATGCCGCAAGCCTTGTTGCGCGTGGCTTTGCGAGTGCTGCCAAGCCCGCGCAGATCAGGATCAACGCGCCGCAAGTCGCAATTGCTGCAGGCGACGTGCAGTTCGGTCTTGATTCGGAGGGCGTGGTGTCTTCGGTCGATATGAATTCGGCGAAGCTTCTGGGCGTACAGCCTAAAATGCTGGAAGGTACTGCCCTGATCGACCGCGTTCATGTGGCTGACCGTGTGCAGTATCTTTCGCTTCTCGCCGATCTTCGTGCTGGCACTGCTTCCCGCAAGATCGACGTGCGCCTGCGTTCCATCGAAGATGGCAATATGCTCTTCCGCACTTATCGCCTTGAAGGGGCTGCAAGCGCCCACGCCATCACGCTGATCGGCCGCTCGCTCGAAGGCGAACAGAAGCTTCTGGATGAAATTGCAACGCTGAAAGCAGAACTGGAATCGGAGCGCATTGGCAAAGGCCGTCTGCTTGCAGCGGTCAGCCATGAACTGCGGACGCCACTCAATTCCATCATCGGCTTTTCCGATATGCTGTCGCATGAAATGGGCGGCAAGCTGGCAACTGAGAAGCAGCGCGAATATGCGGGCCTCATTCATCAGTCCGGCCATTATCTGCTGGAACTCGTGAATGCCGTTCTGGACAATTCGCGTCTGGAAACCGGCAATTACAGCATCGACCCGCAGAACTTCGCTTTCCGTGAAGCGGCTGAAATGTGCAGCGCCGTCATGCTGCCGCAGGCTGAAAAGAAGGGCGTTGCCTTCTGCCATCGCGTTGGCGCAGGCATTGGTGAACTGGTAGCGGATCGTCGCGCCGTCCAGCAGATTCTGCTTAATCTTGCCGGTAATGCGGTGAAGTTCACGCAAAGCGGCGGCTGTGTCACCATCGATGCAACCCGCGTTATGGCCGAAGGCCGTCCGATGCTGGAAATCATCGTGTCGGATACGGGCATCGGCATCGAGCCGGAAGATATGCAGCGCATCGGCACGCCATTCGTGCGCGCCGACAATAAATATACGCGCGCGCAGGAGGGAAGCGGCCTCGGACTTTCGGTGGTCAAGGGGCTGGTGGAACTGCATCAGGGGAGCATGCAACTCAAGAGCTGCCCTGGCGAAGGCACGATCGTCACGATCCGCCTTCCGGTGGCAGGCCCGCAATTTGTCATGGGAGAAGACGAATATCAGGAACTTGGCCCAGAGCTTGGCCCAGAGCTTGGCATGGTGATCGACATGCACCGTCACCAGGGGGAAAGGCATAATGACTGGCAGAACGACGAAGACAACAGCCAAATCCGGGAGCAGAAAGATGCGCAAACCCGCAAAACGGCGTAGTCTCGGCTCGCGGCTCCTCCACTTCTTCTTCACATCGGCGTCCGCGCTGGCGATTGCCGCCGGAGATTTCATCGTGCGCAATCCCGTCCTGACAGGCGGGGCAACTGCGTTTCTGGTGGTATTGAGTTTCGTTTCGGCTAATGCGCTCTGGTATCAGCCGGAGGCGCATAATGCCGTGTTCTTTCGCACCAGACCGGATTTCGTGTTCAAGCCGACACCGCGCGCAGTCCTGCCCGGCACGGCGGCGGCGAGCGACAACGCTCAAAAATCGACCGAGACCGCTTCAGCCGACCCCGCAAGCCCCGCAAACAATGAGACTGCCCAGCCGCTGGAAACAGCCAGCCTGTCGGCGGACCGGCTGAATATGAACGCCTCGGTGGACGATATGCTGCCAGCACTTGCGCCCAATGCCGATCTGGAAATCGCACGGCTGCAGCAGCGACTTTCGACACTTGGAATTTACAAGGGGCCGGTGGATGGTTTCACCGGGCCGCAGACCCGCGAAGCAGTGGAACGCTGGCGCGCTTTGCAGCAGAAGCTCGGCGTGCAGGAAGCAAACATGCCTGCGCAGTTGCAGGCCGATGCCCAAAATGGTGCCCCGGCTCAGGACGATGTGGCAAAGGCCATCGAGGTAGCAGTTCCAACGCCGCGTCCGCAGCCAGCGGTCTTGAAGACGGAGACGGATTCAAAGCCGAAACCCGCTCTGGTATCTTATGAAAAACCGGCGCCGAAAAAGCAGATGGCAGCAACGCCCGCCGTGCAATCGGGGAAAGTCAGTTCGCAGGATATTATCCGCGTGCAGGCCGGTTTGAAGGCATTCGGCAACGACACCGTGCCGGTGAACGGACAATCCGGCAAGACGACACAGGAAGCGGTGCGTGAATTCCAGAAGCTGTTCAGCATGCCGGTAACCGGCGAAATCGATGCAACGCTGATCGCCAAGATGCGCGAGATCGGCCTGATTAGCTGATGGGCTCCCGATGCGTCTGACATCCGACTTTTGGGTTTCGGCATTGATCCGCAAGGTGCAGGGCGAGGGTGGTTTTGCCTATCTCGCCCGTCGCGGTTCGCCTGAAGCGGGCGCTATCTTCATCAAGGTAAGCTCGCGCTTCGGCACATGCGACCTGTATTCGCCTGCGCCGCAGACCTCCTATGAAGAGGATAATGACGGAGAGCGCATGTTTTTGCGCATTCTTCACAACGCGGATGAGATGGCTGCAAGCGACCGTATGGCGCGGGAAACCCGCTTCGACCCGGACCTGTGGCTGGTCGAACTGGAAGACATAGCCGATGCGTCGGAATTGTTCTGGATTTCGCAGGACGGAGAAGCGTACTGAAACGCTAATCGGTACAGGCTATTTCACGGATCGCTGAAGCGATGGGTGATCGGAATTGGCGGCATCCACGAGTGGGGTGTCGTCTTCGGATTCAGCCATTTCACGCAGTTTTCCGCGCAGCATGGCTGACATGTCCTCGGCCTTCCAGCGTCGCACGAGTGCCATCGCTTTTTCGCGGTCGATGGAGCGATAAATATGCACAAACTCACGCAGGCTGTCGCGGTTGGTGTCGATAGGACCCAGAATGGCCGTCATGACGAGATAGCATTCAGCTGGTGACAGTCCGAGCGCCTTGAGCGCAATCGGCAGGTGCGAATCCGGCCATTGCCCGATAATTGCGTCGGACCGTTCGAAGGACAGGTCGAGTGCATCGGCCAGCGCATTGCGGAAAAACTGGCTGTCGATCAGAAGCGCGGTATCGATGAGATGCTGCGAGCCGGTGGTCGCACCTGCCTCGAAGAAGGGCTGTTGCAGCGCACGCGCCAGCCGTTCGGAGCTGTCTTCCTTCATCAGCGGTGCTCTGGCCGCAGAAAGATCGGGTACATCCGGTCTTTCGAGCGGTTCTGCCTCGATATTGGCGAGGTTTTCCTGAAGCGTCAGCGTGCGGTCGATGACCGGATCGGCGAAACTGCGCAGCACGCCTTGCAGAAGAACGTCGCCGGACTGGCGCCGCGCAATGGCGCGCGCATGGGCAAGACCGTTCTTGCCGATGATTTCGATGAGGTCGGAAGGGCGTAGAAGAAGAGAGCGCAGCAAAATAGGCGCAGAGATTTCGACGGGTTCGTCGGCCAGTGCCAGAATGAGACGACGCGGCGCGTCCTCCAATTGTGCCAGCGCATTGGCCGCATGGCGCTTGCCGCGGGTGGATGCGCATTGGAGAAGCGGCATGGCAAGATCTTCAAGCTGCTGCATATCCTGCCGTCCGGGGCGCGTGATACCCGCAAACGCCGAAATCGCGGCCGCCAGAAGGTCGTCCGCCTTGCTGCTCCCCGCTCTTGAATTCGACGGGCTCCGGTGGCCTGAAATATCCTCCAGGGCGCGGAACTGTTCATTTGTCACGCAGAATACTCCGGTAGGCACACAACTCACCCGCCCCAAATTGCAGATCACGCATCCGGCGGCAGCCGGTTGATGCG
>WPCJ01386942.1_pt1 | contig 25615 bp, 27 predicted proteins | sample 5399831 | NCBI WGS metagenome assembly WPCJ01 (sample SAMN12869470, study PRJNA574797) | sludge metagenome | isolation source: wastewater treatment of pH10 | place: China:Beijing | collected 2019-05-20 | reverse complement strand
CCGCCTCAACGCGGCGTTGGCCAGCAGGCGGGCGTGAAGCGCGCGCGGCTTGAGCGTGGGGACAGCGGGAGAGCCGGGGACGGCGACGGCGTCGGGGCCTTGGGGCTCCACCGCCGGGCGGGCGATGGCGATGAACATGCGAAAACTCATCTGAGAACGGCGTCGGCCACGGTCTGCGGCGGCGCCGTCGGAACGGCCTCTGCTTCTCAGAGGCGCTGAAAGAATCCACAGAAGCTGTGGATAGTTCCGCTGTTATACGAAAAATATTGTTCGTAATCAGATGGTTGTTGTCGCAATCCGGTCAATATGGTTAATGAAATCCTAACCGCCGGGCGGGCCGAGGACCACCCTGGGGGCCTGGTCCGTACGACGGCGGGGGCTGGGGCGCGCCTCTGACGGATCGACCCGCCGCTCGAACGCGCGGCCGGCCATGGCCTGGGCCTCGCCCGCCTGGAACAGGGCGGTCATGTGGGCCTGGGTGAAGTCCAGGGTGTTGGCCTCGACCTCATCGGGAATGGCGGCGACCGACAGGGTCATGTCGTGACGGTGCGCGAACTGGGTGACGGCCGTCAGATCCGAGCGTTGCAGCGCCTTCATCATGGTGTCGAAGCTGCGCGCGGCGATGCTGACCGCCGAGATGCGCGCCACTTCGAAGCGAGGATCCCACTGGCCGTTGACGACGATCCATATCCGGGCGTCGCCGAGGGGGCGGTTGGACGGGGTGTCGAGCAGCAGCGCCTGCGGCACGACCAGGAAGCTGGACACCGTGCCGCCGTCGACGTGCAGCTCCTGAATGCGGCGGCCCTGATGCTCGACGTCCAGCAGGACGGGCGGGAAGGCGCCGGGGATGCTGGCCGAGGCGATCAGCACATTGACGAACAGCAGGCGCGAGGCCGGGTCGTCGCGCTGGGCGATGGCGCCCATGTCCCAGACGACCTGGGTCTGGGTGTCCAGGCTGGTGGTCGAGACATAGAGGCGGCGGCCCTTGCGGTGTTCCTCGGCGATGGCCGCCAGCAGCTCGGGCGAGATGTTGTTGAGCACCAGATTGGTCAGGGGCTCGGGCTTGAACACGCCGGGCAGCAGCAGGGCGTAGAGGCCGCGCGACTTCAGCAGCTGGTCGGTCTGGCCGCTGGTATAGGCGTGCTCCAGCGCCGGGTCGAAACGCTGGCCGGCAAAGACGAAGGGCGCGATTAGGGCGCCGGTCGACACGCCGGTCACCACCTCGAAGTCGGGCCGGTTTCCGGCCTGGCTCCACCCGACCATGACGCCCGCGCCATAGGCCCCATTGGCCCCGCCGCCGGACAGGGCCAGGATGTCGAAGGCTCCGTCGTGGGCGGCGTTCTGGGCGTTGATCGTCTCGCGCACGAAGCGGGCGCGCTCGTCCTCGGTGCGGAAATCATAGCGCCAGGGCGGACTGGCGGCGGCCAGGTCGGCGGCGTCGAAGACCGGGCGCGGGATCGTCTGGCAGGCGCCGAGCGTCAGGAAGACGGCGGGCAGCAGCAGGATCAGCAGGCGAAGGTGGCGCATGATCGCAAGGACTCCGGCAAGGCTGGCACGACTTAAAGCCCAGTCGTGCGACAGAAGGAAGTCAGGCGGTTGTCCCCGGACTTATCCCCAGGCGGCGTTTTGGCCGGGGGCCGTCGCGGCGGCGAGCGGGCGGGGGCTGGCCTTTGCCCGCCATCGGACGGCATAGGTCAGGCGTGCGATTTGACGAACGGTTCATTGAGGAGCTGAAGGCCCGCCTTCGGCCGTCCGACATCATCGGGCGGACGGTGAAGCTCAAGCGTCAGGGACGCGAGTTCGTCGGCCTGAGCCCCTTCTCGAAGGAGAAGTCGCCCAGCTTCTTCGTCAATGACGACAAGGGCTTCTTCCACGACTTCAGCTCGGGCAAGCACGGCGACGTCATCAGCTTCCTGCAGGAGACGGAGCGCCTCAGCTTCGTCGAGGCGGTCAGCCGTCTGGCGGGCGAGGCGGGGATGCAGCTTCCGGCCGAAGACCCTCAGGCCGCCGAGCGCGAGCAGAAGCGTCAGGGCCTGGCCGACTGGATGGACCTGGCCCAGAAGTGGTTCGCCGCCAATCTGCGCCGCAACGTCGGCAAGGCGGCGCGCGAATACCTGGAAAAGCGCGGCCTGCCTGAGGACCAGTGGGAGCGCTTTGGTCTCGGCTATGCGCCCAACGACCGCGAGGGACTGAAACAGGCGCTAGTTCAGCGCGGGGCGCGGCCGGGCGATCTTGTCGAGGCCGGGCTGCTGATCGCGCCGCAAGGCGGGGGCCAGCCCTACGACCGTTTCCGCGACCGGCTGATGTTCCCGATCCTAGACGCGCGCGGGCGCATCGTCAGCTTCGGCGGCCGGGCGATGAACCCGGACGACCGGGCCAAATATCTGAACGGGCCGGAGACCTCGCTGTTTCACAAGGGGGCGACCCTGTACGGCCTGCCGGAGGCGCGGCGGATCATGGGGGCCGAGAGCCGGGGCGAGCAGGGCATCATCGTCGTCGAAGGCTATATGGACGTCATCGCCTGCCACCGGGCCGGGCTGCCTGCCGTGGCGCCGATGGGTACGGCCCTGACCGAAGAACAGATGGAGCGTCTGTGGCGCGTCTCGTCCGAGCCGGTGCTGAGCTTTGACGGAGATGCGGCGGGCCTGCGCGCCGCCTATCGTTCGATCGAGCGGGCGCTGCCGCTGTTGAAGCCGGGCAAATCGTTCCGCTTCGCCCTGCTGGAGGGCGGGCAGGATCCGGACGACATCCTGCGCGATCGCGGGGCGCCCGCCCTACGTCAGGCGATGGCGACGACGCGGCCCTTCGCCGAGGTGCTGTTCCGCCGCGAGGTCGAGGCCGAACCGCTGGACACGCCCGAACGCAAGGCGGGGCTGAAGGGGCGTCTGCGTCAGGCGGCCAACGCGGTGCAGGACAAGGATCTGGCCGAGCAATACAGGCGCGACCTGTTCGATCGCTTCGACGCCCTGTTCCCGCGTCAGCAACAGCAGCGGCCGCCGCAGTCGGGCGGACGGCCGGGGCCGGGCGGGCGTTGGCGCGGTCCGCCGCCCCTGCAGGGGCAGACGGTGGAGGGGGCGCAGGCCATGCAGGCCCTGTTCCGATCGGTCGAGCCGATCGCCGCCGCCCTGGCCCACGGCGCCATCGACGACCCGGAGCGGCTGGACGATCACATGGAGGCGGTGGCGCGCTACGGCTTCGGCGATCCGGCCCTGGACGGGCTGGCCCAGGAGCTGGTTCGACTGCGTTTCTCGGGCCGGACCCTTGACTCCGCCGCCCTGCGCCGCCATCTGGCCCAATCGGGTCATGATGCCTTGATGCACGAGGTCGAGAAGGCGGCGGCGAAGTCCGGCGCGCCATTCCTGGCTGCAGACAAGCCCCTCGGCGAGGCGAGGATCCGGTGGTCGCAAGCGTTCGACGCTCTGACCCGCGCAGCGGCGTTGGACGAGGCGCTGGCTTCAGCGAAGTCGGAGGCTCATCGGGCCTTCGATAACTCAGCTTTCGCCCTGGTGAAGGCTGAGCGCGATGCTTTGCGGCGAGCCATCAAGACCGGAACGATTTGGGAAGACGCGGCTTCTTCGTAACCAACGAAGTCGTCGGGCGTTGTATTTTCGCCGCAGGGGCCTGATCACCCTCCGTGGCCGTGGAGACAGACTGAATGAGCGCGCAGACCGAGACGCAGGACGCCGAAACCAACGCCGACGGGCCCCTGCTCGATCTCACCGACGCCGGGGTGAAGAAATTCATCCGCCAGGCGAAGACGCGCGGCTATGTGACGATGGAGGAGCTGAACAAGGTTCTGCCGTCCGAAGAAGTCACGCCGGACCAGATCGAAGACATCCTGGCCATGCTGTCGGAGATGGGCGTCAACGTCGTCGAAGCCGAAGAGGACGCCGCTGAGGCGACCGGCACCGACGTGGCCGCCGCCGCTGAGACCTCGGTCGCCGAAGCGCCCGCCAAGGCCGCCTATGACCGCACCGACGACCCGGTGCGGATGTATCTGCGCGAAATGGGCACGGTCGAGCTGCTGAGCCGCGAGGGCGAAATCGCCATCGCCAAGCGCATCGAGGCCGGCCGCGACGCCATGATCTCGGGTCTGTGCGAAAGCGCCCTGACCTTCGAGGCCATCATGGTCTGGCGCGAGGAGCTGGCCAACAACCGCATCCTGCTGCGCGAAGTGATCGACCTGGACGCCACCTACGGCATCCTGAATCCCTCGTCCCTGCCGCACAACCAGCCCGCCCCGGCCCAGCCGACCGGCGAGCCGGACGGCGACGGCGAAGAGGACGACGACGAGGACTTCGACGACGGCGGCGCCATGTCGATCTCGGCCCTGGAGGCCGAACTGCGCGACGGCGTCATGGAGGTGCTGGACGCCATCGCCGTCGACTTCGGCGAGTTCCGCAAGCTGCAGGACAAGCTGGTCGAGGCGCGCCTGAAGGGCGGAGTCCTGACCGCCAAGGACCAGAAGACCTATGAGGCTCTGACGGCGTCCATCTCGGACCGCCTGAAGACGATGAAGCTGAACAACGCCCGCATCGAGGCGCTGGTCGAACAGCTGTACGCCATCAACAAGCGCCTGATCGGCCAGGAAGGCCGCCTGCTGCGTCTGGCCGACGGCTACGGCATTTCGCGGCCCGAGTTCCTCAAGGCCTATTTCGGCTCGGAGATGGACCCGACCTGGGCCGAGCGCATCAAGGAGATGGGCGTCCGCTGGACCAAGTTCAGCGAGAATGAAGCCGCCCAGATCGACACGATCCGCACCCAGATCGCCGCTGTCGCCACCGAGGCGGGCGTGCCGATCGACGACTATCGCCGCATCGTCCAGATGGTGCAGAAGGGCGAGCGCGAGGCCCGTCAGGCCAAGAAGGAAATGGTCGAGGCCAACCTGCGCCTCGTGATCTCCATCGCCAAGAAATACACCAACCGCGGCCTGCAGTTCCTGGACCTGATCCAGGAAGGCAACATCGGCCTGATGAAGGCGGTCGACAAGTTCGAGTACCGTCGCGGCTACAAGTTCTCGACCTACGCCACCTGGTGGATCCGTCAGGCGATCACCCGCTCGATCGCCGACCAGGCGCGCACCATCCGCATTCCGGTGCACATGATCGAGACGATCAACAAGATCGTCCGCACCCAGCGCCAGATGCTGCACGAGATCGGCCGCGAGGCGACCCCGGAAGAGCTGGCCGAACGCCTGGCCATGCCGCTGGAGAAGGTCCGCAAGGTGCTGAAGATCGCCAAGGAGCCGATCTCGCTGGAAACCCCGATCGGCGACGAGGAAGACAGCCACCTGGGCGACTTCATCGAGGACAAGAACGCCGTCCTGCCGATCGACGCCGCCATCCAGTCGAACCTGCGCGAGACGACGACCCGCGTGCTGGCTTCGCTGACCCCGCGCGAAGAGCGCGTCCTGCGGATGCGCTTCGGCATCGGCATGAACACCGACCACACTCTGGAAGAGGTCGGCCAGCAGTTCTCGGTCACGCGCGAACGCATCCGTCAGATCGAGGCCAAGGCCCTGCGCAAGCTGAAGCACCCCTCGCGGTCGCGGAAGCTGCGGAGCTTCCTGGACAGCTGATCCGGGAAAATGATTGGAAAAGGGCGGCTCCGACGGGGCCGCCCTTTTTTATTGACGCGGTCTCCCTCCCGCATCGAGGGGGAGGGCCTTGGGCGAGGTTTTACTGCTTCTCGTCGAAGACGGTTTCGAAGCCGCCCCACATCATGCGCTTGCCGTCGAAGGGCATGTCCATGTTCGCCATGGCGGGGTCGTCCTGCATCTTGGCCCAGGCGTCGTCGGCGGTCTTCTTGTCGGGCCAGATCAGCCAGGAGAAGACGACGACCTCGCCGTCCTCCAGCTTCACCGACATGGGGAAGCTGGTGACCTTGCCGTCGGGCACGTCCACGCCCCAGTTCTCGACATGGGCCAGGGCGCCGTAGCCCTTGAACAGCGGCCAGGCGACGCGGGCGGACTCGATGTAGCGTTCCTTGTTCTCGGTCTTCACGGGGGTCAGGAAGCCGGTGATGTAGCTCATCTTGGTTCTCCTTCGGAGGTTGGCCCCAATCGCTCGCCGCGCGGCGGCTCGCTGTTTGAAGGCAGGCGGATCGTCGGGGCGGGCGGGGTCGTCGTCTTGGTCGAATGCGACAGATCGAACGGCTTAGCTTCTTGGCCTACCCGATCCTGTCAGCAGCGGCCTCGATGGCGGCGATGTCGATCTTGTGCATTGTCATCATCGCCTCGAAGGCGGCCTTGGCGCGGGCCGGGTCAGGATCGTCGTAGAAGGCCATCAGGCGGCGCGGGGTGATCTGCCAGTTCACGCCCCAGCGGTCCTTGCACCAGCCGCAGGCGCTTTCGGCCCCGCCGTTTCCGACGATGGCGTCCCACAGGCGGTCGGTCTCGGCCTGGTCGTCGGTCATGATCATGAACGACACGGCCTCGGTCTGGGGGAAGGTCGGACCGCCGTTCAGGCCGACGTAGCGGCGCCCGGCCAGGGTGAACTCGACCACCAGTTCGGACCCTTCGGGGCTGGACGGATTGTCGGCGGGGCTGGCGACGACGCGCTCGATGCGGCTGTCGGGCAGGCCCAGCGAGACGTAGAACTCGGCCGCCTTCTTCGCCTGGCCGAGGTCGTACCAGATACAGGGAATGATCTTGTCGCTCATGGCGCGCTCTCCTGAGGGCTCAGGGTTTCAGCGACCTGGGCCAGTTGGTCGGCGGCGGCGCCCCAGCCGGGCTCGAAACCCATGTCGCGGTGGGCCTGCATGGCCTTTTCGTCCCAGTGCCGGGCGCGGGCGGTGTAGCGCGTGCCGTCGCCTTCGGGCTCGAAGGTGTCGATGCGGACGAAGTTCATCTCGCCCGGCTGCGGGATCCAGCCCTCGGTGAAGGCGCCGGTCGTCACCAGGCGGCGGCCCGGCTCCACCTCCAGCACCACGCCGCGATACTCATGCCGCTCGCCCTCAGGCGACTGCATGACGACATCGGCGCGGCCGCCGGGGCGCAGGTCATGGTCGACCGACACCGTGCTCCACGGGCGCGGGGTGAACCATTCGGTCGCGTGCCGGGTCCAGGCCCGCCACACCGTCTCGGGCGAGGCCTTGATGAAGCGGCTGACGCTGAGTTCGTAGAGGTCGCTCATGGCTCAACCCCCGCCGACCTGGGAGGCGAAGGCTTCCGGCCCCTGGGCGGCGGCTTCCGGGTCCATCCACATGACCTCCCAGATGTGGCCGTCGGGATCGGCGTAGCTGCGGCCGTACATGAAGCCGTAGTCCTGTCTGGCGTTGGGATCGGCCTGGCCGCCGGCGGCGGCGGCGCGATCGACCACGGCGTCGACGTCCTCGCGGCTGTCCTCCGACACGCAGATCAGCACCTGGGCCGTCTTCTTCGCGTCCGGAATGGCGCGGTCGGTGAAGGTCGCCCACTTCTCATGCGTCAGCAGCATGGCGTGGATGGTGTCGGAAAAGACCATGCAGGCCGCTGTCTCGTCCGAGAACAGCGGGTTCAGGGTCGCGCCGACCGCCTCATAGAAGGCGACGGAGCGCGGCAGGTCGGCGACCGGCAGGTTGATGAAGATCAGCTTGGGCATCGGCGGTGGTCCTCCCTTGCGCGGCCCTCCCTCCCCGGACGGCCTGCCCTATGATGTTGGTCGTTCTGCGCCTTGATGTTATGTTAGTCAACTATGAAGTTAGAAAAAGTAACTACTAAGTCCGAAGCCCGATCCCGGCGCTATCACGACGCCTGCGGGGCGGCGCACGGGCTGGACCTGGTGGGCGAGCGGTGGGCCTTGCTGGTCATCAGAGAACTCATGATGGGGCCGCGTCGTTTCAGCGATCTGCGAAAAGACCTGTGCGGCCTGTCGGCCAATGTGCTGACCCAGCGGCTGGAGGGGCTGGAGGCCTCGGGCGTGGTCCGGCGCCGCAAGCTGCCGCCGCCCGCCTCGGTCCAGGTCTATGAGCTGACCGACTGGGGCTATGAGATCGAGCCGGTCTTCATGGTGCTGGGCCGCTGGGCCGCGCGCTCGCCCCAGCACGACCCGACCCTGCCGATCAGCGCCGTCTCCATCATGCAGTCGTTCAAGACCATGTTCGATCCCGCCCGCGCGCAGGGCGCCGAGATGCGGCTGGGCTTTGCGCTGGGCGAGGACCGGATGGTCGTAAGCGTGGCGAGCGGCGTCATCGACGCCATGCGCGGCGAGGTCGAGGGCTGCGACGTCGTGGTGCGCGCGCCGGCTCAGGTCGTGGCCGCCGCCGTCTACGGCAAGGTTCCGCTTGCGGCGCTGGAAGGCGAGGGGGCGATGACGATCGAGGGTGACAGGGCGACGTTCGCGCGGTTCGTCGACTTCTTCCACCTGCCGGAAAAGGCCGGGTAGAGGTCTAGACCAGAATATCCAGCAGGGTTCCCGTCATCTCATCCGCCGTGCGGGCGACGGCGGCGTTGGCCGAGAACTCGCTCTTGGCGCGGATCTGCTCAACCGCCTCGACGGCGTAGTCGTCCATCCGGCCCGTGGCGACGCGGCGGGCGCTGTCTTCCAGCCGGGCCGAGGCGGCCTGCATCCCGGCGGCGGCGGTGCTGAGCGGCGAGATCATGGATGATCCTTCGGCGGACGGAGGTCTGAACCCGGCCAGCATCGCCCCTGCGTGGTCAACGCCCGATCAACGGACGTGGTGAACGGCGGTCGATTTTGTGCGATTCGGCCCCACCCCGGCCCTTATTCGTGTATAGGGAGCGCCTTCCCCGACGCCCGGCAGGCTGCGACGCCTCGCCGGGCGCGGCCGTTTGACGGTCGCCTCGCATCTGAACTCCAGGCCTTTCATGCCCTTTCCCGCGATCCATCCCGCGCTTGACCGCGCCCTGCTGAACAAGGGCTATGCCGAGCCCACGCCGGTCCAGGCGGCTGTGCTGGAAGGCCATGGCGAGGCGGATCTGCTGGTCTCGGCCCAGACCGGATCGGGCAAGACGGTGGCCTTCGGTCTGGCGGCGGCGCCGACCCTGCTGGGCGAGGACGAACGGTTCGGTCAACCGGACACGCCGCTGATGCTGGCCATCGCCCCGACGCGTGAACTGGCGCTGCAGGTCGCGGCGGAACTGGAATGGCTGTACGCCGAGGCGGGCGCCAAGATCGTCACCTGCGTCGGCGGCATGGACGCCCGCAAGGAAGCCCGCGCCCTGAACTACGGCGCCCACGTCGTGGTCGGCACGCCGGGCCGTCTGAAGGACCATATCGATCGCGGGGCGCTGGATCTGTCGGCCGCCCGCGTCGTCGTGCTGGATGAAGCCGACGAAATGCTGGACATGGGTTTCCGCGAGGATCTGGAATACATCCTCGACCAGGCGCCGGAAGAGCGCCGCACCCTGCTGTTCTCGGCCACCATCGCCCGCGACATCGCGATCATGGCCAAGCGCTATCAGAAGGACGCGGTGCGCATCGACACCGTCGACCGCAGCCAGCCGCACAACGACATCGAATATCGCGCCCTGCGCATCGCCCCGAACGAGATCGAGCGCGCCGTGGTCAACGTCCTGCGCTATTTCGAGGCGCCGGGGGTGCTGGTCTTCTGCTCGACGCGGGATTCGGTGCGCCATCTTCAGGCCTCGCTGGTCGAGCGCGGCTTCGCCTCGGTCGCCCTGTCGGGCGAGATGGGCCAGCGCGAGCGTAATGAGGCGCTGCAGGCGCTGCGCGATCGCCGCGCCCGCGTCTGCGTCGCCACCGACGTGGCCGCGCGCGGTCTGGACCTGCCCGATCTGGGGCTGGTGATCCACGCCGAACTGCCGATCAACAAGGCGACCATGCTGCACCGTTCGGGCCGCACGGGCCGCGCGGGCAAGAAGGGGATTTCGGTCCTGCTGGTCCCGCACAGCCGTCGCCGCAAGGCCGAGATGCTGCTGGGCTCGGCCGGGGTCGAGGCCGTCTGGTCCGGCGCCCCGACCGCCGAGGAGATCCGCGCCCAGGACGAACAGCGCCTGCTGGCCGCCCCGGTCTTCGCCGAGGAAGGCGCGGACGAGGACGCCGGCCTGGTCGAAAAGCTGGTCAAGGAGCGCACGCCGGACGATCTGGCCCGCGCCCTGCTGGTGCTGCTGCGCAAGAACCTGCCGGCGCCGGAAGACCTGACCGATCCGGGCGAAGGCCCGCAGCGCAAGCCGCGCCGTGAACGCGATGCGTCGGGCGGCGACGACTACGCCCCCGCGCCGTGGCCGGGCGACCGTCTGCAGCCGGATGAAGTCAGCTGGTTCCGCCTGGACATCGGCCGCAGCCGCAACGCCGATCCCAAATGGCTGATCCCGCTGATCTGCCGCATCGGCGGCATCACCAAGCAGCAGATCGGCTCGATCCGCACCTTCCCCGAAGAGACGCGCTTCGAGGTCGCCCTGACCCACGCCGACGCCTTCCGCGCCGCAGCCGCCCAGAGCAGGGAAGAGGCCCGCATCACCCCGTCCGAGGCGCCCACGCCCGGTTCGATGAAGGGCGCCCGCAACCGTAACTTCGAGCGTGACGGCGAGGCCCGCCCCTTCGCCAAGAAGCCCTTCCGCCGCGACGAGGACGGCCAGGGCCGCCCGCCGTTCAAGAAGAAGCCGTGGAGCCCGGAGGGCGACGCAGGTCGCAGCGCGGACGGCGAGCGGCCCTTCAAGAAGAAGTCCTATGCGCCCCGCACGGATGCGGCGCCGGGCGAGGGCGGCTTCAACAAGAAGCCCGGCTTCAAGGACAAGGGCGACAAGAAGCCCTTCACGCCCAAGGCGGGCTTCAAGGGCAAGCCGGACTTCAAGGGCGGCGCCAAGCCCTTCGCCAAGGGGCCGAAGAAGGCGGGCAAGCGTTTCGACTGATCGCTGATCCCTGATCGATGGTCTTTGGCTTGCCCCCGGCGCGATCCGGGGGCAGGCTGGGGCCATGAGCATCGAGCAACCCCAAGGGCGGTACGCCTCGTTCGAGGCCTTCTACCCCTATTACATCCATGAGCACTCCAACCGGACGTGCCGCCGCATCCATGTGGTCGGGACGGGGCTGGTGATCGCGGCCTTCGTGGCCTTCTGCTTCACCCTGAATCCCTGGTGGCTGCTGGCCATGCCGCTGGTCGGCTACGGCTTCGCCTGGGTGGGGCATTTCTTCTTCGAGAAGAACCGGCCCGCGACGTTCAAATATCCGCTGTGGAGCCTGATGGGCGACTTCCGCCTGTTCTTCGAGACGGTCAGCGGCAAGCGGAAGTTCTGACTGACGCTTTCCTCCCCATGCAATGGGGAGGGGGACCGCGACCCGAAGGGCGGCGCGGAGCAGCCAAGCGGTGGAGGGGCCGGGACGGCGAGCCCTGTGCAGCCAGTCAGGTTTTAGGTCGCGGAACCAAGCAGACCCTCCGTCACGTCGCCTTCGGCGCCGCGCCACCTCCCCACTGCGTAGGGAGGAGAACGAAAAAGGGCGGCCGGATCGAACCAGCCGCCCTTTTTGTCGTCAGGCTGAAAGGCCTCAGTTCGAGGCGGTCTCCCACGCCGGGGGGCAGCCGTCGAAATCGCCTGCGTCAGCGATGGTCAGGGTCTTCATGTTCAGGCTCATGGCCGGGCGCATCGAGGCGCGGCCGTGGCCGGTGTAGAGGTCGATCTTGGCGCCCTTGATCGCGCCGCCGGTGTCGGAGGCGTACCAGTAGCCGTCGTGCACCGTGCCGTCGGCCATCTGCAGGCCGACCGTCTCGCGGATGAACAGCTTGGTGCGGCGCGGGATGACGCGCGGGTCGACCGCGACCGTGCGCATCGGAATCGGGCGGCAGCCCAGGGAATCGTTGCCGGTCGCTCCGCCGCCGCCGGCGTGATAGAGGCGGGCCGAGGCGCGCCAGTCGGGATCGCCGGCCATCAGTTCGAGCTGTTCGGCCGACAGGTCCGCCGTTTCGGCGGAGTCGATGGAACCGGGGGCCGTCGCGGCGGCTTCTACGACAGCGGCGTCGCGGGCGACGGCCGTTTCGTAAGGGACAGGCTCTCCGGACCCGGAGAAGGCCATGGTCCACAACATGGCAAGCGCGGCGGCCGTGCTCAACATCGTTCAAACTTCATGCAGCACCGGTCCCGACACGCTCCGGCAGGGCGGTTTCTGACGACGAATTGCGGCGCAATTGCGGCGAATGAGATCAGTCGCTGTATCGGTAGTGGATAAGGCGCAAATGGGGCCAGTCTATCGCCTTTCGGCGTCAGGCTATTGTGACTATAGGGTATAAGTATTGATCGATTTTAAGTTCTATACTGTCGTAGCCGTCTCCGCCGTTATCGACTTGATCGCGGGCGCTAACACTTTATTGGCAAGAAAAGCTGGGGCCGACGCCAAGATAACGGCGGCGTGATCGGCGCTGCTGCGGTCGTGAGCGGCGGGTGGAGCGGTGCGCGGGAATGGGATAAGCCGTCGTTTCCCTTTCTGAAATTTCCAACGGCGCCGTTTCATGAACCGACAAGTCAAACGCCTGATGATTTCCGCCGCGGCCCTGGTGCTCGTCGCGGCGCCCGCCGTTCAGGTCGAGGCCTGGGGCAGTTCGGGCCACCGGGTGATCGGCGTGGCGGCCATGCGGGCCCTGCCGGGCGATCTGCCCGCCTTCCTGCGCACGGCCGGGGCCGCCGCCGACGTCGGCGAATATTCGCGCGAGCCCGATCGCTGGAAGGGCGCGGGCCAGCCGCATGATCGCGAGCGCGACACCGCCCACTTCGTCGACATGGATGATGAGGGCCGGGTGATGGATGCGCGCGGCATGACCATGGCCGACCTGCCGCGCCTGAAGTCGGAATACGACGCCGCCCTGATCCGCTCGGGTCTGGACGTGGATAAGGCGGGATACCTGCCCTACGCCATCATGGACGCCTGGCAGAATCTGGAGCGCGACTTCGCCTATTGGCGCGTGCTGACCGCCGCCGAGGCGCGCGAGCCGGATCTGGCCAAACAGGCCTGGTATCGCGCCGACCGCGAACGCCGCGAGCAGCTGATCCTGCGCGACATCGGGGTGCTGAGCCACTTCGTCGGCGATGCGTCCCAGCCGCACCACACGACCATCCACTTCAACGGCTGGGCGGGCGAGACCAACCCCGAGGGCTTCACCAAGTCGCGCCGCACTCACGGGGATTTCGAGGGCGCCTTCACCAGCCGGACCCTGCGTCTGGATGCGGTCGAGGCGGCCATGGCGCCCATGAACGTCGAAGGCTTCGACCTGCGCGCCCGCACGGCCTCGCACCTGAACGCCACCCTGACGACCGTCATCCCCTTCTATCGGATGGAGAAGGCGGGCGCGTTTAAGGACACGGACCCGCGCGGCGCGGTCTTCGTCAATGAGCGTCTGGCGGCTGGGGCGTCGGAACTGCGCGACTTCGTGTCGGCCGCCTGGCGCGTGTCGGCGAACAGCAGCATCGGCTGGCCGGCGGTGAAGGTCGCAGAGGTCGAGGCGGGCCGTGTCGACCCGTGGACCTCGATGGTCGGCGAGGACTGATTCTTCCTTCTCCCCCTGCGGGAGAAGGCGGGCCCGAAGGGCTCGGATGAGGGGTTTCTCGGGCTTTGACGGATGGGGAGGTGCGACCCCTCATCCGTCAGCCCTCGGGACAAGCCCGAGGACTGCCACCTTCTCCCGCAAGGGGAGAAGGACTATTGAGCGCCCATGACTGAACTCACCCCTCCCGTCGTCGTCCTCGACAAGTCGCAGATGGCCGACAACATCGGCGCGGTCGCCCGCGTCATGGCCAATTTCGGCCTGTCGGAATTGCGGCTGGTCAGCCCGCGCGACGGCTGGCCTCAGGACCGCGCCTGGGCCACGGCGTCCGGCGCCGACTGGGTGCTGGACGGGGTCAAGGTGTTCGACAGCGTGGCCGAGGCCATCGCCGACCTGAACACCGTCTTCGCCACCACCGCCCGCCCGCGCGAGACGCGCCAGCCGGTGCGCACCCCGCGCGAGAGCGCGCGCATCCTGTATGACGACACGGCCTCGGGCCTGAAGACCGGCCTGCTGTTCGGCGGGGAGCGGGCGGGGCTGGAGACGGGCGACATCGCCCTGTGCGCCGGGATCACCACCATCCCGATCGACCCCAAGCACCACTCGTTGAATCTGGCGCAGGCGGTGGCGATCAACGCCTATGAGTGGCGCACCCTGATCCTGGACGCCCCGCCGCCGCGCTTCCGCGAGGGCGAGCCGCCCGCGTCGAACGACCTCTTGCTGGGCATGTACGAGCATCTGGAGGCGGAGCTGGACAACGGCGGCTTCTTCTATCCGCCCGAGAAGAAGCGCTCGATGAGCCAGAACCTGCGCGTCATGCTGGGCCGCGCCGCCTTCACCGAGCAGGAGGTCGCCACCATGCGCGGCGCTATTCACGCCCTTGCCAAGGGGCGCGGCCGGGTGCTGGCCAAGCTGGCGGCGGAAAAGGCGGAGGCGGCGAAGAAGGATAAGTGAAACTCGTCCTTGTCTATCCCCTCGCGGCCCTCGCTGAGATCGGCGGCTGTTTCGCCTTCTGGGCCTGGCTGAAGCTGGATCGCTCGCCGTGGTGGCTGGCGCCGGGCGTATTGTGCCTCATCGCCTTTGCGTGGCTGTTGACCATGGTTCCGGCCGAGACGGCGGGGCGAGCGTTCGCGGCTTATGGCGGGGTCTATATCGTGGCGTCGCTGGCGTGGATGGCGCTGGTCGAGAAGACGACGCCGGACCGCTGGGACGTCATCGGCGGCGCGGTCTGCCTGATCGGCGCGGCGATCATTCTGTTCGGGCCGAGGGCCTAAAGCGCGCCGAAGAAGGCGGGCACGGTCTCGCTGGCGGGGCCGTAGACGCCTTCGTCGAACAGGCCCGCGCCCTGCGTCGGCTCCAGATTGATCTCGACCGTCCGCGCCCCGGCCATGCGCGCCAGCTGGACGAAGCCCGCCGCCGGATAGACCGCGCCCGAGGTGCCGATGGAGACGAACAGGTCGCATCGCGCCAGCGCCGCCTCGATCCGTTCCATCTCCAGCGGGATTTCGCCGAACCAGACGATGTGCGGGCGCAGACGCCCGCGCGGGTGATGGGGCGAGGCGTGGCTAGCCTCCAGGTCTTCATGCCAGTCGCAGACGACGCCCGAGGCGGTGCAGCGCGCCTTCTTCAGCTCGCCGTGCATGTGGATCAGCTCGAAGCCCGGCGTGGGCGGCGTGTCCATGTGCGCGCGGTCGTGCAGGTCGTCGACGTTCTGCGTCACAAGCAGGAAATCGCTCGTCCATCGCGCCGCCAGATCGGCCAGCGCCCGGTGCGCGGCGTTGGGGCGGACGCCGGCCAGTTGGCGTCGTCGTTGGTTGTAGAAGTCCTGCACCAGGGCCGGGTCGGCGGCGAAGCCCTCGGGCGTGGCGACGGCCTCGACGCGATGCCCCTCCCACAGGCCGTCCGAGGCGCGGAAGGTGGGCACCCCGCTCTCAGCCGAGACGCCGGCGCCGGTCAGGATGACGAGGTTCATGCGGGGATCCTTTGCTCAGACAGGCGGTCGTGCAGCCAGTCGATCATGGCGCGGACCTTGGGCGGGACGTGGCGAGGGTGAGGGTGGACGGCCCAGACGCCTTCGTCGGGCGGGCGGGCCTCGTCCAGCAAGGAGACGAGGGCGCCCGCTGACAGGGCCTCGGCCACGTAGAAGTCGGGCAGTTGGCACAGGCCGAGGCCCTGCAGGGCGGCGTCCAGCACCGCCGCGCCGGAGTTGCAGCGCCAGCGGCCGGTGGGACGCAGGCTGACCTCGCGGCCCGCCTCGGTGAAGCGCCAGTGTTCGGCCGAGCCGATCAGGCCGTCGTGGCTGGGGATCTCGGACAGGTCGCGGGGCGCGCCGCGCCGTGCGAGATAGTCGGGACTGGCGCACAGGATCAGCCGCCGTGAGGCCAGCCGCCGCGCCATCAGGCGCGAGTCGGTCAGGTGGCCGAAGCGCACCGCCAGATCATAGCCGTCGCCGACCAGGTCGCGCAGGCGGTTGTCGAGGTCGAGCTCGATCCGCAGCTCGGGATTCTGGCGCGCGAAGGCGTTGACGGCGGGGGCGACGAAGCGCTCGCCATAGGAGACGGAACAGGTCATCCGCAGCAGGCCGCGCGGGGCCTGATCGTCCGGCTGGACGGCGGCCAGGGCCTCGTCGCGTTCGTCGATCAGGCGGCGGCAGCGCGAAAGGAAGTCGCGGCCGGCGTCGGTCAGCTCGACCCGGCGGGTGGTGCGGTGAAGCAGGCGGGTCTGAAGCCGGTCCTCCAGCCGGGCGATCTCGCGGCTGACGGCGGAGGTGGACAGGCCGAGGCGCCGGGCGGCGGCCGAGAAGCTGGCCTGTTCGGCGACAGCGGTGAATTCGTCGATCCCGTCCCAGCGGCTCATGGGGACGTTGGATCAGGATTATTGCTTAACAGCAATAATGTTTTGCGGTTGTCGCCGTTTCGGCCAAGCGCGGCGCGGCGTAGTAAGGTCGCCAAATCACCCGCCCACCTCATGCCCCTGAAGCAGCGAGCGACCGCGTCGCGAGCGATAGGGACGTCCGAAGGACCAGCATCATGAAAACCCGCGCCGCTGTCGCGTTCGAAGCCAAACGCCCGCTCGAGATCGTCGAGGTCGATCTGGAGGGTCCGCGCGCGGGCGAGGTGCTGATCGAGATCAAGGCGACGGGCGTGTGCCACACGGACGCCTATACGCTGGACGGTCTAGACAGCGAGGGTCTCTTCCCCTCGATCCTGGGCCATGAGGGCGCGGGCGTGGTGGTCGAGGTGGGGCCGGGCGTGACCAGCCTTGCGGTCGGCGACCATGTCATCCCGCTGTACACGCCGGAATGCCGCCAGTGTAAGTCGTGCCTGAGCCGCAAGACCAACCTGTGCACCTCGATCCGGGGCACGCAGGGCAAGGGGCTGATGCCGGACGGCACTTCGCGCTTTTCCTACAAGGGCCAGACCCTTCACCACTACATGGGCTGCTCGACCTTCTCGAACTATACGGTCCTGCCCGAGATCGCGGTGGCCAAGATCCGCAAGGACGCGCCCTTCGACAAGGCCTGCTACGTGGGCTGCGGCGTGACGACGGGCGTGGGCGCGGTGGTCAACACGGCCAAGGTCGAGCCGGGCGCCAACGCCGTGGTCTTCGGCCTGGGCGGCATCGGCCTGAACGTCATTCAGGGGCTGAAGATGGTCGGGGCCGACATGATCATCGGCGTCGACATCAACGGCGACAAGGAGGAGTGGGGCCGTCGCTTCGGCATGACCCACTTCGTCAATCCCAAGGATGTGTCTGACGTGGTGGCCCATCTGGTCGAGCTGACCGGGGGCGGCGCCGACTACACCTTCGACTGCACCGGCAACACCGTGGTCATGCGTCAGGCGCTGGAAGCCTGTCACCGCGGCTGGGGCGAGAGCGTCATCATCGGCGTGGCCGAGGCGGGCAAGGAGATCGCCACCCGTCCGTTCCAGCTGGTCACCGGCCGCGTCTGGAAGGGCTCGGCCTTCGGCGGCGCTCGGGGCCGCACCGACACGCCCAAGATCGTCGACTGGTACATGGACGGCAAGATCGAGATCGACCCGATGATCACCCACACCCTGCCGCTGGAGCGGATTAACGAGGCCTTCGATTTGATGCATGAAGGCAAGAGCATTCGTTCGGTCATCGTCTTCTAACAGACGGGTGAAATGAGGCGGCGGGGCGACGATGAGTTACGATCTTCTGGTGTTCGAGCCTGCCGCCGTTCCGGTCGAGCGTGCCGCGTTTCAGGCTTGGTATGACGCCTTCATGCGTTGGGACGGCGCGTGGGACTACAATGATCCCGCCGTCTGTTCGCCCGCCCTGCAACGCTGGGAAGCGGGTGTGCGGCGGCGATTTTGGGCGTTGAACGGCCCGCACGCCTCGCGAACAGGGCCGTGGTTCAGGCCCTCCGATTCTGCGGATATCACCTGTGCGCCCAGCGCCATCTATGCGGGTTTTGCCTGGAGCCGCGCTGATGTGGCGCAGGAATTGGCGCTCACCCTCGCCAAGCGGCATGGCGTGGGGTTCTATAATGTCAGTGGCGACGGCTCTGTCTGGCGACCAGATATCTGAGCGTGCGCGCTGATTGTCTAAGAGAACAGGGAGGGACTGGCCTATGAGTGACTGGAAGCTGCCGTGGACGGGGGCCTGCCTCTGCGGGCAGGTGAGAGTTCAGGTCGTCCAGGCGCCGGTCTTCGCGGCGGCCTGTCACTGCCGCGCCTGTCAGAAGCTGACGGGCGGCGCCTATTCCCTGAGCCTGATGCTGCCCAGCGAAGGGCTGACGGTCGAGGGCGAGACGGAGATCGGCGGCCTGCACAATCCCGTGCCGGAGCATCACTTCTGTCCGTCGTGCAAGACCTGGCTGTTCACGCGCGGCATCGCCGGGGGGCAGTTCGTCAACCTGAGGCCCAGCCTGCTGGACGACGGGGCGTGGGTCGTTCCCTATGCCGACACTTGGACGACGGAGCGTCTGCCCGGCGCTCAGTCGGGGGCCAAGGTCGGCTATCCTGAGTTTCCGCCGCCCGAGGACTACGCCGAGCTGATGGGCGGCTACGCCCGCGAGGGCGCGCGGCCTGACTGAGCAGGTGCAGCAAAGTTCGTTGCCAAACGAAACTTTGTCGGCTTAGCTTGCCGCGCCCGGCGCGATGATCGGGCGGATCTGGGAGGATCACCATGTTTACACACGTCACTGTCGGGGCCAACGACCTCGAAGCCTCGCACAAATTCTATGACGCCGTTCTGGGCGCCCTGGGCCATCAGGCGGGCGCGCCCAGCGACGTGCCGATGCCGGGGGTCTGGTACATGACGCCGCGCGGAATGCTGGGCGTGGTCCGTCCGCGCGACGGCCAGGCGGCTTGCCACGCCAACGGCGGCACCATCGGCTTCGCGGCGTCTACGCCGGAGGCGGTCGTGGCCTTCGCCGAGGCCGGGGTCGCGGCGGGCGGCGTGGCGATCGAAGATCCGGCTGGGCCGCGCAATACGCCTTTCGGCGTGGTGCACCTGGCCTATCTGCGCGATCCGTCGGGCAATAAGATCTGCGCCGTTCACCGGCCGAGCTGAGGGTTGAGGCGATGAAGGCGAAGGCGGCGGTTGCGTCGATCATGGCGGTTGCGGCCGTCGGGGCGCTCGCCGCCTGCAGTCAGGGCGAGGCGCCCGCGCCCGCGGAGGCGTCGGCGCAGGCCTGGGTCCGCAAGAAGGTGGTGCTGTATCTGCCGGATCGGGTGATGAAGGAGCGGGTCGCGGTCGCCGACCTGTCCCCCTATCTGGCCGCTGTCGACGAGGCGGTCGCCGACGCCGCCGAGGCTCAGCCGATACAGCCGGGCGCTTCGGGCATGATGCTGCTGATGGTCAAGCCGGGCGAGCGGTCCAGAGCCTGGGTCGTCACCGGCGAGCCGGCGATGAAGCCGGACGTCGTCGCGGCTCTGACCGCCGCCGCCGGGGCGGTTCCGGCGCCGTCGGTGCGGCAGGGACCGATCCTGGTCGGCCTGCAGTTCGACGCCTGGGGCGGCGGCGCGCAGCCCGAGGGGGCGGTCGCCCCGATCCCGCGCGACTGGTACGCGCACTTCTCTGAAGACGGGGGCGTCCTCGATGACGACCTCATGGCCAAGGTCTGGCCGGACTGATCTGGAGTTTGAGTCGATGGAAACGGTCAAGAGCCACGTCGTTCACGGCGGGACGCTGCGCTATCTGAAGCACGACAGCGCGACGACGGGCACGCCCATGACGCTGTCGGTCTTTGTTCCGGCTGGGGAGGGGCCGTTTCCGGTCCTGATCTGGCTGTCGGGCCTGACCTGCACCGAGGACAACTTCACCACCAAGGCCGGGGCCTATAAGGCCGCCGCCGAGCACGGCGTCATCATCGTCGCGCCCGACACCTCGCCGCGCGGCGAAGGCGTGGCCGACGACGCCGCCTATGATCTGGGCCAGGGCGCGGGCTTCTATGTCGATGCGACGCAGGCGCCGTGGGCGCCGCATTTCCGCATGGAAAGCTATGTCACGGGCGAACTGATCGACTTGATCGACGGCGCGTTTCCGACGACGAAGACGCGCTCGATCTTCGGCCATTCGATGGGCGGGCATGGGGCGTTGACGCTGGCGTTGCGTCATCCCGAACTGTTCCGGTCGGTGTCGGCCTTCGCGCCCATCTCTTCGCCGACGCGCTGTGCGTGGGGCGAGAAGGCCTTCAGCGCCTATCTGGGCGAGGACCGGGCGGAATGGGCCAAGCATGATGCGGCCCTGTTGATCGAAGGCGGGGCGGCCCAGGGCGTTTATGACGACATCCTGGTGGATCAGGGCGACGCCGATTCCTTCCTGGCCGATCAGCTGAAGCCGGAACTGCTGAAGGCGGCGGCGCAAAAGGCCGGACAGGGGCTGACCCTGCGCATGCAGCCGGGCTATGACCATTCCTACTTCTTCATGGCCAGCTTCGTGGACGACCATGTGGCCTTCCACGCCAAGCGGCTGAAAGCCTGAGTGTGATGACTAACGCCGCCCCCGACTTTGATCAGATGTTCGCAGACCTGTGCAATCAGGTCGGCTTCTGCCTGCATGAAAAGGGGCAGAAGAAGGTGATCGAGGCTCTGCCCAAGGGCTTGGACGCCGCCATGCGCGCCGTCTTCGCCGCCGAGGGCGTGGACGAGCCGAACGCGCCCGGCGACCTGAAGCGCGCGGTGCGCGACTGCATCAAGGCTCATGCGAGCGCGTCCAGATCGGGCGCATGACGCAGACTTAATCCGCAAGGCGACGATCAAGCCTTGCGGGCGGCCATCGCTTCGCTAGCATCCCGGCCCATCGCTTTTGGGAGGAAGCTCATGATGGATCGCCGCCGCCTGCTGATGTCGGTCGCCGCGGGGGGAGCGCTGGCCGCTGTCGGCCCGGTTCGCGCCCTCGCCCACGCCGCTGTGGCGCAGACCGCCTCGGCCGACTTCAACGCCCTGATGAACCGGATCGCGCAGGAGATGCTCCTGACGGATCCGGAATCCCTGACCATGCTGGGCATGGACCGGGGCGAACACGCCGACGCCCGCTTCAAGTTGAGCGACCGCAGCCAGGCCAAGGTCGAGGCCGACAAGGTCAAGTTCGTCGCCGCCATGAAGGACATGGCGGCCATCGACCGCAACGCCCTGCCGGCCAAGGAGCAGATCTATCACGACTCCCTGACCTTCTTCGGCGAGACGGTGATGGAAGGCTACGCCTTCCCCTATGGCGGCGGGATGTACCCCTCGCCCTATACGGTCAGCCAGCTGGGCGGCTCGTACCAGCAGATTCCGGACTTCCTCGACAGCCAGCACCGCATCGAGGCGGCGGATGACGCCGAGGCCTATCTGTCGCGCCTGTCGGACTTCGCCCGCAGCCTGGACGACGAACGCGAGCGGATGCGGATCGACTACGCCGCCGGGGCCGTGCCGCCGGACTTCGTCATCGACCGCACCCTGACGCAGATGGGCGCCATCACCGGCACGGCCGTAGCCGACTCGGTCATGAGCCAGTCGATCGCGCGTCGCACGGCCGAGAAGAACATCCCCGGCGACTGGGCCGCACGGGCGCAGACGATCCTGACGCGAGAGGTCTATCCGGCCATCCAGCGCCAGGCCGACGCCCTGAAGGCGGTGCGCGCGGGCGCGACGCACGACGGCGGCGTGTGGCGTCTGCCGGACGGCGAGGCCTACTATCGCTATGGGCTGAAGAACTACACCACTTCCTCGATGACGCCGGACGAGGTGCATCAGATGGGGCTGGACCAGGTGGCCGAGATCTCGGCCCGCGCCGACGGCCTGCTGAAGGCGCAAGGGTTGACGCAAGGCACGGTCGGCCAGCGCATCGCCGCCCTCGGCAAGGATCCGCGCTTCGTCTATCCGAACACGGACGAGGCCAAGGAAGAGCTGCTGAAGGAGCTGAACGTCCAGATGGCGGCCATGCAGGCCCGCATGCCGGACTATTTCGGCCGCCTGCCCAAGTCGCCCTGCGACATCCGTCGCGTGCCCAAGGCCATCGAGGCCGGGGCGCCGGGCGGCTACTACATGGCGCCGGCCCTGGATGGGTCGCGTCCGGGCGCCTACTACATCAATCTGCGCGACACGGCGGAGTGGCCCAAGTGGACACTGCCGACCCTGACCTATCACGAGGCCGTGCCGGGCCATCACTTCCAGATCGCCCTGCAGATGGAGCAGCCGGACACTCCGCTGCTGATGAAGGTCATGGGCTTCTCGGCCTATTCCGAAGGCTGGGGCCTGTATGCGGAACAGCTGGCGGACGAGATCGGGGCCTATGAGAACGACCCCTTCGGCCAGATCGGCTATCTGCAGTCCTTGATGTTCCGCGCCGCGCGTCTGGTCGTGGACTCGGGCCTGCACCACAAGCGCTGGAGCCGCGAACAGGGCATCCGCTACATGGTCGATACCCTGGGCGATCAGGAATCCAGCATCGCCACCGAGGTCGAGCGCTACTGCGTCTGGCCGGGTCAGGCGTCCAGCTACAAGGTCGGCCACACCACCTGGGTGCGCCTGCGTGAAGACGCCAAGAAGCGCCTGGGATCGCGTTTCGACATCAAGGGCTTCCATGACACGGGCCTGAACCTGGGCGGGGTGCCGCTGACGGTTCTGGAGCGGACCATGAACGCCTGGACCCCGGCCTGACGGCTGGACCCTCTTACGGACGCGCCGGTCCGTCATTTCAGTAAGCTTTGGGAGCGGCGTCCGGCGCGGCGCGGCTCCGTTGGGGGAGTATCCGAATGATCGACCGCCGCCGCCTTCTTCTGACCGCCGCCGCGACCGCCGTCGCCGCGCCTTCGCTGGCGCAAGCCGCCGCGGCCGTGTCGGACGCCGATGCGCGCCTGAACGCCCTGCTGGACGGCTGGTTCGAGGCCGACATCGACGAGTCGCCCGAGCGCGCCACCAACCTGGGCCTGGACAAGGGCGCCCGCGCGGGCCTGTCGTCCAAGCTGAGCGAAGCCGGGCCGGACGCCATCCGCAAGGATCGCGACAAGGCGATCAGCCGCTGGGCCGAACTGCGCGCCTTCGACCAGACCGGCCTGTCCGAGGCCGGGGCGCTGAACTACGCCATCGCCTCTTTCGGGCGTCAGACCTCGGCCGAGACGGCGCGCTTCGCCTACGGCGCCGGGCCGGGCCGTCCGTCCCCCTATGTCGTGACCCAGCTGTCGGGCGCCTATTTCTCGACGCCCGACTTCATGGACAACCAGCACCGCATCGAGGATGCGGCGGGCGCCGACGCCTTCCTGTCGCGCCTGGACGCCTTCGCGGGCGTGCTGGACGGCGAGACGGCCAAGATCCGCGAGGACGCCGGGCTGGGCGTCATTCCGCCGGACTTCATCATCGACCGGATGCTGCCGCAGATCCGCACCCTGCGCGATACGTCGGCCGCCGACATGTCCATGATCAAGTCGCTGGCCCGCAAGGCCGGGGCGCTGAACCTGTCGGGCTATGACGCGCGCGCCGTCGCCCTGGTCGATCAGAAGATCAAGCCCGCCCTGGCCCGCCAGATCGAGGCGCTGGAGAAGATCCGCCCCGACGCCGTGCACGACGCGGGCGTGTGGCGCCTGCCGGACGGCGAGGCCTTCTACGCCGCCGGGCTGAAGTCGAACACCACGACCACGCTCTCGGCCAAAGAAATCCACGCCATGGGCCGCGAACAGGTGGCCGAGATCACCGCCGAGATCGACGCCATCCTGAAGTCGCAGGGCTATACCCAGGGCACGGTCGGCGAACGCGTGCAGGCGCTGAACAAGGATCCGGCCCAGCTGTTCCCCAACACCGACGCGGGCAAGGAAGAGCTGCTGAAGTGGCTGAACGAACAGGTCGCCGCGCTGGAGCCGAAACTGCCCGCCGTCTTCGGCCGCCTGCCCAAGACCCATGTCGAGGTGCGCCGCGTGCCGGTGTCGATCCAGTCAGGCGCGCCGGGCGGATACTATCAGGGGCCGCCGCTGGATGGCTCGCGTCCGGGCGCCTACTACATCAACCTGCGCGACAGCGGGAACTGGCCCAAGTTCGCCCTGCCGACCCTGACCTATCACGAGGCCTCGCCGGGCCACCACCTGCAGGTGGCGCTGCAGCGCGAGTCGGGCGAACTGCCGCAATGGCGCCGCGCGGGGGGCTTCTCGGCCTTCAACGAGGGCTGGGCGCTGTACGCCGAGGCCGTGGCGGCCAACGATCTGGACGCCTATGCGACCGATCCGCTGGGCCGGGTCGGTTTCCTGATGTCCTACCTGTTCCGGGCGGTGCGCCTGGTGGTCGACACCGGCATTCACTCCGAACGCTGGAGCCGCGAGCAGGCGGTCGACTATATGGCGGCCTCGGGCGCCAAGCCGCTGGACGCTTCGAACAGCGAGATCAACCGCTATTCGGTCTGGCCGGGTCAGGCCTGCGCCTACAAGGTCGGCCACACGGTTATCGCGCGCCTGCGCGAAGAGGCGCAAGCCAAGCCGGGCTTCGACCTGCGCGCCTTCCACGACAAGGTGCTGGGCAGCGGCTCCCTGCCGCTGGCGGTGCTGGAAGGGCGGATGCGCGCCTGAGGCGCCTCCTAGAAACAGGAAGGGCCGGAGGTTGATCCTCCGGCCCTTTTTATCGGTCCGGTCTATGCGTAGGGACGGTCGTCAATAGCGGGTGGTGCGGGTGGATCGCGCGGTGCAGACGGCGTCGTGGGCCATGGCGCAGTCGGCGCCGCCGCTGGCCTGGCACTGGCTGAGGGCGTTGGCGCGGGCCGTGCGGGCGTTGCGCGCCGGCGTAGAGAAAAAGCGGGTCAAGCCGTCGATCTGACCGGAGGCCACGGCCGAACAGGCGTTGCGCCAGGACGCCACTGGCGCGCAGTTGGCGTCAGGCTCGGTCGGCGCGCGCATGCTGACGCCCCAGGCATGGTCCGGCTGCTCGCACTTGCGCATGGCGTTGAACATGGCCGCTTCTATGTCGTGGCCCTGCAGAACATAGGGATAGACCGCGCCGGTGTCGGTGTTGAACGCAAAGGCCCCCAGGCCCTCGACGCGCTCGCGATAGCCCATGGTGCTGGTGTCCACGCCCTGGGGGGCGTCCGGGGCGCAGGTCGCCGACCCGGCCGCCGTGCCGACCGGGCATTGGGTCTGGGCCGAAGCCTCGTTGGGCGGCAGCCCCGCCATGAGGACCAAGCTCAGGGCAGAGACGCCTAAAACAGTATTGAATTTCATGACTCAGCCTTCGATTGCGCGCCAGGTGGTCGGCCACAGATCTTGAGGTATGGCGGTGCAGCTCGGCATGTTTTTCTCGTCCAGCAGGGCGAAGCGTTCGCCGGTCCAGGCCCAGGTGCCCATCCGGCCGCAGTCGCCGATGCCGCGCCCGCGCCCGAAGGCGAACAGGGTGCGAGTTTTGGGATCATAGCGGCTGTTGACCAGTTCGTCGTGGCTGCTCGTGGCCGTGGGGAAGGCGACCGGCTGGGGCGCGGTCCCGTCCGCCGGGGTGATGAAATAGACCTGGGTGAAGTTGTAGGCGCCCTCGCCGCACGGCACGCTCCACAGCAGCTTGTCGGAGGCTAGGCGGGCGACCTCGACGTCCGGCTCGAACCGCTCGCCCTTGCGGCTCGTGGCCAGGCATTCCTTGACCTTGGGGTGGGCCAGCAGCGCCGGCGACAGGTCGTCCTGCACCAGGCCGTTCTGGGACACGGCGGCGGCCACGGTCACGCGCGGCGCGGCCGGGGCGGCGGGGACGCTGGAGGCCGG
>WPCJ01297023.1_pt1 | contig 25639 bp, 22 predicted proteins | sample 5399831 | NCBI WGS metagenome assembly WPCJ01 (sample SAMN12869470, study PRJNA574797) | sludge metagenome | isolation source: wastewater treatment of pH10 | place: China:Beijing | collected 2019-05-20 | reverse complement strand
CGGATTGCCCGTGGCGGGGCGCACGTCAGTCGACGGCCTCTATGTGCATGGCGGCATGGGCTCCATCGGCATGCATGCGGCGCCGGCAACCGCGCGGTGGCTGATCGATGCGGTGCTTTCCGGTGATGGCAATCCACAGCAATCCTGGCTCAGGCCGCAGCGCTTTGCCCGCTGGTAGGCACAGTCACCTGCGCCCGAAGGGATGGCGGTGAACGTCGAAGTTGGCCTTGATGCGAATTGAATTGACGTTACATGCCGAGGTGGAAAGACTGCGCCGATCCAGTCGCTGTGGCGAATCCGGACGGTTTCGCACGGGAAGGTACCATGACGCTGCACGACGTCTCGCTCGACGACAAATTCGATCTTTCCAAGGAACGTGTTTTTCTCTCGGGTGCCCAGGCCGTCGTGCGCATGCTCCTGATGCAGCGCGAGCGGGACCGACTCGCTGGGCTCAACACGGCAGGCTTTGTGTCCGGCTACCGCGGCTCTCCGCTCGGTGGCCTGGACCTGCAGCTCTGGCGGGCAAAGAACCAGCTTTCGCATGCCGACATCGTTTTCCAGTCGGGCCTCAACGAGGAGCTTGCGGCTACGGCGTGCTGGGGATCGCAACAGGCCGAGCTGCTTGGCGAAGGCAAATATGACGGGGTGTTTTCGGTCTGGTACGGCAAAGGCCCGGGCGTCGACCGTTCCGGCGACGTCTTCCGTCATGCCAACCTCGCGGGCTCGTCCAGGCATGGCGGCGTTCTTGCCTTGATGGGCGACGACCACAACGCCGAATCGTCGACCAATGCGCATGCCACGGAGTTTGCCTTCGTCGATGCCATGATTCCGGTTCTCAATCCTGCGGGCGTGCAGGAACTGATCGACTACGGCCTGCTCGGCTTTGCCATGTCACGCTTCTCCGGTACCTGGACGGCCATCAAGTGCGTGAAGGACAACATCGAATCGACGGCATCGGTCGATGCATCGCTGACGCGCCTGAACATCGTCCTGCCCGAATTCGATATGCCGCCCGGCGGTCTCAACATCCGCAACGAGCTTGATCAGCTTGGACAGGAAGCGCGGCTGCATGAAGGCAAACGCGCCGCCATGGCCGCTTTCATCCGCGAGAACGGACTGAACCGCATCATCTATTCCGGTGGGCGCAAGGCGAAGCTGGGAATTGTCACCGTCGGCAAAAGCTACCTGGACGTGCGGCAAGCGCTGGAAGATATCGGCATCGACGCGGCCGTGGCGAACCGCATCGGCATCCGCCTGTTCAAGGTAGGCTGTCCGTGGCCGCTCGATCTAGAGCACGTTGCCGAGTTTGCGCGCGGGCTGGAAACGGTTGTCGTCGTCGAGGAAAAGCGCTCGCTGATCGAAGTCCAGCTGCGCGAGAACCTCTACGGTACAGCCAACCAGCCGGTCATCGTCGGCAAGAAGGACGAGCGCGGCGACTGGCTGTTCCCAGCCAAGGGCGCGCTCGACCCGAACGAAATCGCCATCGCGCTGGGCGAGCGTATCATCCGGACCATCGGCCCTTCCGAAGAAATCACCCAGCGTGTCTCGAAACTGAAGCAGTTCCAGGCGATGCTGGCCGATACCAAGGATATCGGTTCGCGCACGCCTTTCTTCTGTTCGGGCTGCCCGCACAACTCATCGACCAAAGTACCGGAAGGGTCGATCGCCGCCGCCGGGATCGGTTGCCATTTCATGGCCTTGTGGATGGACCGCTCGACGATCGGCTTCACCGCGATGGGCGGGGAGGGCGCGCAGTGGGTCGGCCAGGCACCGTTCTCCAAACGCGACCACATCTTCCAGAATCTCGGCGACGGCACCTACAACCATTCGGGAACGCTGGCACTGCGCTTCGCTTTGTCCGCCGGCACCAACATCACCTACAAGATCCTCTATAACGACGCGGTGGCGATGACCGGCGGTCAGCCACACGAAGGTGGGCTGACCGTTGACATGATCGCGCGTCAGGTCCGCGCCGAAGGTGTGGACCGGATTGCCGTCGTCACCGACGAACCTGGCAAGTATGCCGGCCAAGCCGAGTTCCCCGCGGGAGTGACGATCGATCACCGCGACGATCTCGATCGCATCCAGCGCGAGCTGCGTTCGGTAAAGGGTGTTTCGGTCCTGCTCTACGACCAGACCTGCGCTGCCGAGAAGCGGCGTCGCCGCAAGCGCGGAACGTTTCCCGATCCCGACAAGCGCGTCTTCATCAATGAGCTCGTCTGCGAGGGTTGCGGTGATTGCGGGGTGCAGTCCAACTGCGTTTCGATCCAGCCTGTCGAGACTGAATTCGGCCGCAAGCGCAGGATCGACCAGTCGTCGTGCAACAAGGATTTTTCCTGCGTGAACGGGTTCTGCCCGTCCTTCGTCACCGTGCACGGCGCAAAGATCCGCAAGGCGGTTGGCGTTGCCGGCAAGGCGGATCCACTCGACGGTGTGCCTCTGCCGTCGAATTTCGAGCTGGGCAAGGATGGCTGGGCGGCCATCATCGATGGTGTGGGCGGCACTGGCGTCGTCACCGTCGGTGCGATCCTCGGCATGGCGGCACATCTGGAAGGCAAGGGCTGCGGCATGATCGACATGGCCGGACTTGCCCAGAAGGGTGGCTCGGTGTTCACCCATGTGCGGGTCGCCCGCACGCCGGAGGACATCCACGCCATCCGCGTTTCGGCCGGCAAGGCCGATCTCATCCTGGGATGTGATCTGGTCGTCTCCGGCGCCAAGAAGGTGCTGGCGGCGGCGCGCGAGGGACATACGATCTTCGTTGCCAATACCGCCGAGATCATGCCTGGCGAGTTCGCGCGCTCGGCCGATTTCTCACTTCCGACCGAGCGGCTGAAAAAGGCGATCCGCCAGGCGGCAGGCGAAGACAGGACGCATTTCTTCGACGCCACCCGGACGGCGACAGCGCTGTTCGGCAATTCGCTCGGCGCCAACATGTTCATGCTCGGTTTTGCCTTTCAGTACGGCGGATTGCCTCTGTCGGCCGAGGCGGTCGAAAAGGCGATCGAACTGAACGGCGAGGCGGTGGCCATGAATGTGGCGGCCTTCCGCTGGGGCCGGCGTGCGGCGCATGATCCCGAATTCGTGCGTGGCCAGGTCGAGCGGCAGGGACGGACCATACGACCGGCTGCCGAAACGCTGGATGAGATCATCGCCCGACGCGCGTCCTTTCTTGCGGCCTACCAGAACGCCGCTTACGGCAAACGCTACTCGGATCGTATCGCTGCATTCCGGGCGCATGAGGACAGGATGGTTCCGGGCTCGGCTGTGGTGACGGAAGCAGCTGCGCGCAACCTGTTCAAGCTGATGGCCATCAAGGACGAATACGAGGTCGCGCGGCTCTACACGGACGGATCCTTCATGCGCTCGCTGTCCCAGCAGTTCGAGAGCTATGATGGATTGGAGTTTCATCTTGCGCCGCCGATCCTTGGTCGCCGCGATGCCGATGGCAAGCCGAGGAAGTCCAGCTTCGGTCCCTGGATGATGAAGGGATTTGGCGCCCTGGCTGCCCTGAGAGGCCTGAGAGGCACGGCTTTCGACGTCTTTGGCTATACGGCAGAACGCCGTGGCGAGCGGCAACTGCTGAAGCAGTTCGAAGGTGATCTCGACCTGATCGCCCGTTCGCTCACACCCGGCAGGATCGAGGCAGCAGCGGCGCTCGCTTCGGTACCGCAGCTGGTGCGTGGCTATGGCCACGTCAAACATGCCGCGATGGAGAAGGCAAACGGCGAACGAGCAAGGCTGATCGAACGACTGACGGGCGCAGAAGAAGTCCGGTTGCAAGCCGCCGAATGAGATGTCACGATCGCACTGGAACCCGGGATCGGGTCAGGAATGGAAGAACGGCATTTGCATGCCGGTCAGGACGTAGCTAATTTTAGCTATTCTAAGCCTTTCTTAAGCCGGTTGTGGGATGAGATTGGCTGGTGCGGCGCCCAGGCCATGAATGTAGATCGACCCGACGACATCTCTGAAGACGTCTATGTTGGCTTTGTTCGTTCGCTTTTTCACGACGCAAGCCTGCTGATCGTTGGCGCCTTCACGCAAGGCGCGGTCGCTCTGCTGGTCTATCTGAAGACCGGCGCCCCGATCTACATCGCGCTTGCCTTCCTGATGACCGGGGTGAGCCTTGGCCGCTACATGGCCATCAGCAGGGTCGATCCGACCAGGATCCAGACTTACCGCTCCGCGCTTGCGTGGGAACGCTACTATCTGATCGCGGGCACGGCGCACGGGCTTGCCATCGGACTGTTTGCGTTTGTCAGCGTCCATGTCGTGCCGGACATGTTCGGCGAGATCGCTGCGATCTCGATGGTGTTGGCCACCACCGTTACCATTGCCGGTCGAAACTTCGGCTCGATCAAGATGGTGGCGATCCTGACGCTGTCGATCGTGGCGCCGATCGCTATTGGCCTGATCATGAAGGGGGACTTCTACAACATCGTCCTCGGCCTCTTCATCGTTCCGTTCATGTTCGCCATCAGCAAGCTGGCGCGGGCGATGCGCGCCATCCTGTTCACCGCGATTACCGAGGAGAAAAAGGCGACCCGCCTGTTCCAGCGGTTTGGCCGCGCGCTCAACACGATGTCGCATGGCCTGGTCATGCTCGACGCGGCTGGAAAGGTGGTGGTCGCCAACGCCGAAGCGGCGCATCTGATGTCGCTCAAATCGGCGGATCAGCTTCTTGGCCGGTCGATCCATTCCCTGCTGATGAGGGGCGTGGCAGGCGGTCTGCTTGCCGCCAAGGACTGTCGCTATGTCGAGGCGCAACTCACCCGTGCCTTGCGGGAAGGACGCGACCGCAAGGTGCTGGTCTCGCTGACCAACGGCCAGCACTATGAGTTTTCGGCGCGAGAAGGCTCGCAGGAGCTTGGGGTCATCACCTTCGAAGACGTCACCCAGCGTGTCGCTGCCGAGGAACGCATCCGTTTCATGGCGAGATACGACAGCCTGACAGGGCTGATGAACCGGGCCTACTTCCACGAACTGGTCAGCGAGGCGATGTCGGGAGGCGATCGCAGCCGCCAATGCGGATTGGTCGTGATCGATCTCGACGACTTCAAGAGCATCAACGACACGCTCGGCCATCCAGTCGGCGATGGCCTGATCTATGCCGCCGCCGAGCGGCTGTCGGTGTTTTCAGCGCCGGGCACCACCATCAGTCGCTTCGGCGGCGACGAGTTCATGCTGTATTTCGACAGGGTCGAGGACGAGAGCCATCTGTCCGGGCTGCTTGAGCGCATTTTCGCCGGACTGCAGGGCGAGGTCGACGTGGCTGGGCATGCGCTGCGCATCCAGGCCAGCGCGGGCGCCGTTCTGTCGCGTGTCGACAGCACCACCGTCGACGAGATGATCGTCAAGTCCGACCTCGCGCTCTACAAGGCAAAGGAACTCGGGAAAAACGGCTGGCGGCTGTTCGAAGCATCCATGGATGCAGCATTCCGCAATCGGCAGCTGATGAAGGCGGATCTGCGCTCGGCGGTGGAGGCCGACGGGCTGCGCATCGTCTATCAGCCGATCGTTGCCATGGAGACCATGCGCATCGTGAGCTGCGAGGCACTTTGCCGTTGGGATCATCCGGACCTTGGTCCGATTTCACCGGCCATCTTCATTCCTCTGGCCGAAGAGATGGGCATCATTTCGCAGATCAGCGAGCTGGTGCTGCGAGCAGCCTGTGCCGAATGCGCGAAATGGCCGAACCAGATTTCGGTGTCGGTCAATCTCTCCGCCAAGGACTTCCGCGACAGCGATGTCGTTGAGAAGGTGAAGGTCGCGCTCGAGGCCGCCAAGCTGGCGCCGAATCGACTCGAGATCGAGGTCACCGAAACTGCGCTTCTCGACGACAAGGCACAGACGCGCGAATTGATCCAGGAGATCAAAAAGCTCGGCGTGCGTATCGCCCTCGACGATTTCGGCACCGGTTATTCGAGCTTGAGCTACCTTCACAAGCTGCCACTCGACAAGGTCAAGATCGACCGATCGTTCCTGATCGACGTTGTTCAGAGCCCGCGTTCACTGGAGCTGCTGAAGGGCATTGTCAGCCTGTCGCGGTCACTCGGATTGAGCGTGACCATCGAAGGCGTTGAAACCTTCGAACAGCTCAAGATCCTGTCGCAGCAGATCGAACCCGATCTCGTGCAGGGCTTCCTGTTCGGGTCCGCACTGAGCGCTTCGGGCATCGAGACAATGTCGAGCACGATCTGGCCCTTCGTCGATGATATCGCTCAGCCGCCCAGGCGGACGAATGTGGATCCAGTTCGTCTGAACGCCCGCCCGAAGGTCGGCGCAAACTGAGGTTTTGCCGGATGGCAGCAACACCCGCGGGAGACGAAACGGGGCGTTAAGGTTAACAAAAGGTAAAACTAATTCAGCGCATTTTGAACTTTACATGCTGGCGCTGTTGCATAGGCTCCCGACCGCGGTGGTGTACGGGGAATTGTTATGAATACGCAGGACGAACCGGGCGGCGGTGCCGGGGGGTCGAAGACTGTTGCCTTTAGCGGCGCGACTTTAAGCGAGAAGGTGTTCGAACTCCTCAACAGGTCCGAATACCGCCGCTGCGACAAGGGTGAAGACCTCGAGGACATCTATCGTCTTCGATACAAAGCGTTCCGATCCAGTGACATGGTCTCGGACAACATCAGCCACACGATCAGTGATGAGCTGGACGAGGTGCCGAACTGCTATCGGTTCGGCATCTACGTGGAGCAGCGCCTCGTCAGTACGATGCGCATCCACCATGTCACGCTCGAAACCCCGCTGTCTCCTTCGACCAAGGCGTTCGGGGACATCATCTATCCCATGCTTGAGGCAGGCGACACATTCGTCTGCATGAGCCGCTTCGCTTCGGATCCGGATTGGACCCGCGTCTATCCTCAGCTCGCCTATGTGACGCTGCGCCTGGCTGGAATGGCCTGCTTCTACTTCGAGGCTCCTTACGGCCTTTCGACCGTGCGCGAGGATCACGCGGGATTCTACAGGCGCGTCTACTATTCGGAGCAGATCAGCGAACTGCGCACATACCCCGGCATTCAACGCCGCGTGGTGTTGTTCCGCACCGATGCCTACGCCAACCGGGAGCGCTATTATGCGCGGTTCCCGTTCTTCCGGTCGACAGCCGCTGAACGGCGCATGCTTTTCGCGCCGCCCGAGCCCGGCGAACTAGCGCCGCTGACAATCCTTCCGACGGCCAAGTATTTCCGCGACGCCGCCTGAGCTAAATTTGCTGTCCGCCTCACCGCCGACACGAAGACACCAGATCCTGAATGCTGCGACAGATGGGAGACCGACCGTGACCATTTCTGCCATAACGTTGACGCCGCTGATCTCGCTGATTGCCGGCGTGCTCATCCTGATCATGCCCAGGCTGTTGAACTATATCATCGCCCTCTATCTGATCGTCGCTGGACTGCTTGGCCTGTTTCCGAATCTGGCTGGCTGAGCTGCCCGCCAGATCGCCGGCACAGCGCGTGATGGCTGCCGTCGATGACCGCCGGCTTTCAACATTATCTTGACGCTGTTCTCGCCCATCATGCGGCAACAGTGCCATTGCCCTCGGCGGCGCTTTTCGCTATGTGCCCTTGAGACGTTTCCGGAGGGGAATACTGATGGCTGATCACGCGCCGACTGGTCCTGTCGAACTGGGTGCCCAGATGGACTATGCAGAGCACGAGCGAACTTACGCGGGTTTCATCGCGCTCGCGAAATATGGATCGCTTTTCTGCGTCGCGCTGCTCATCGCCATGGCCTTCGGTTTCTTTGCCGGCGGGTTCTTCTCGGGAACGATCCTGTTCGTGATCCTCCTGGCGGTTGGCGGCTTCATTCTCCGATAAGATCTTCCCATTTCGCATGGGACGGCACCGGCCGTTCGGCCGGTGTTCGTAAAAGAACAGAGTTCCAGCCGAAAGGATCATGCGGTGGGACAAGTCGTATTCATACCTCGCGAGATTGATGCGAACGAGGGGCGCGTTGCCGCGTCGCCCGATACGGTGAAACGTATAACTGCCCTTGGCTTCGATGTTGTCGTCGAGGCCGGAGCGGGCATCGCCTCGCGCATTCCGGATGCCGAGTTTGCCAAGGCAGGAGCCACGATCGGCAAGGCAGCGGACGTCGCCAAGGCCGATGTCGTGCTGAAAGTTCGCCGTCCGACCGAAGCCGAGTTGAAAAATTACAAAAAGGGCGCGGCCGTTCTCGCCATCATGGATCCCTATGGCAACGATGCCGGGGTTCACGCGCTCGCCAAGGCTGGCGTGACCTCCTTTGCCATGGAATTCATGCCGCGCATCACGCGTGCGCAGGTCATGGACGTGCTGTCGTCGCAGGCAAACCTGGCCGGATACCAGGCCGTGATCGATGCGGCCGCCGAATATGATCGCGCCCTGCCGATGATGATGACGGCCGCCGGCACGGTGCCGGCTGCCAAGGTCTTCATCATGGGTGTTGGTGTCGCCGGCCTGCAGGCCATCGCGACCGCACGCCGTCTTGGCGCGGTGGTCACCGCCACCGACGTGCGCCCCGCGGTCAAGGAACAGGTCCAGTCGCTGGGCGCCAAGTTCATCGCGGTCGAGGACGACGAGTTCAAGCAGGCCGAGACGGCCGGCGGCTACGCCAAGGAAATGTCCAAGGAATATCAGGCGAAGCAGGCGGCCCTGACTGCCGAACATATCGCCAAGCAGGACATCGTCATCACCACCGCCCTGATCCCGGGTCGTCCCGCGCCTCGGCTGGTATCCGCCGAAATGGTCGCTTCAATGCGTCCCGGCTCGGTTCTGATCGATCTCGCTGTGGAGCGTGGCGGCAACGTCGCCGGTGCAGAAGCGGGCAAGACCGTCACCACCGACAATGGGGTCAAGATCGTCGGCCATCTCAATGTGCCGGGTCGTGTCGCGGCTTCCGCATCCCTGCTTTATGCGAAGAACCTGTTCGCATTTCTCGAAACGCTGGTCAGCAAGGACACCAAGGCGCTCGCCATCAATCGCGACGACGAACTGGTGAAAGCGACGCTGCTGACGGATGATGGCAAGGTCGTCCATCCCAACTTCGCGGACAAGCCGGCGACGATGATTGCTTCGGCTGAACCGGCGGCCAAATCCGCCAAACCGACGGCTGCCAAGAAAACCGCCGCAGCCAAGAAGCCCACTGCGACCAAGTCGAAGGGGACTGCCTGATGGAAGCCTTGCAGAAAGCTCTCGATCAACTCGACCAGGCGAGCGCGGCCGTTCGCCTTGCGCTGCAGGACGCCGCCAACCAGCCCGGCGTAGCCGATGCTGCCGGCGGCGCGGCGCACGCGCTCTCGGGCGGGGCGATCGACCCGTTCGTGTTCCGCTTCGCCATCTTCGTGCTGGCGATCTTCGTCGGCTACTATGTGGTCTGGTCGGTGACACCGGCCTTGCACACGCCGCTGATGGCTGTGACCAACGCCATTTCCTCGGTGATCGTGGTTGGCGCGTTGCTGGCTGTCGGCGTTTCGGCTGCCGGCGCGGCGACCGGCTTCGGTTTCATCGCGCTGGTGCTGGTCTCGGTCAACATCTTCGGCGGCTTCCTTGTCACCCAGCGCATGCTGGCGATGTACAAGAAGAAGGACAGCGCGGGCCGGTGATGCAGCTCGTCAAGCTTTTCCTCGCCGCTGCATTCCTGTCGGTCTTCGCCAGCCACGTGCTGGCCCGGCCGGCGACAGAGGCCGAGAGCAAGGCGCTGGTCCAGGCCGTAACGGATTTCGACGCTGCCATGCGCGGCAACGACTATGCCGTGGTCGTCAAGACCATCCCGCCGCGCGTGCTGGAGCATATGGCCAAGACCTCCGGCATGACGGTCGATGCGCTGCGCGGCATCGTCATCGAGCAGATGCAGGCCGCGCTGGCGACCGTGAAAATCGAATCCTTCGCCATGGATGTGTCGAAGGTGGAATACAAGGAATTGCCGAACGGCGAGCCCTACGCACTGATCCCGACCGAGGTCGTGATGGATGCCGGCGGCGCCGACAAGATCCTGGCGAAGTCCCAGACACTCGCGCTGCTCGATGGTGGCGCCTGGTATCTGCTGCGGGTCAACGAAGACCAGCAGGTGACGGTTATGCGCCAGGTTTACCCTGAATTCGCCGAGGTGGAATTTCCAGCCGGCTCGATGGAGGCGTTGAAGAAGCCATGATGTCCGTCAATCTCGCCTCTTTCCTGTATCTCGTCTCGGGCATTCTTTTCATCCTCGCCCTGCGAGGCCTGTCGCATCCGACCACAAGCCGGCAAGGCAACCTCTACGGCATGATCGGCATGGCGATCGCCATCGTCACCACGCTGCTGCTGGCCAAGCCTTCCTTCGGCGGCTTTGCGCTGATCGTGGTCGGGCTGGCCATCGGTGGTGGTGTCGGCGCCTACACGGCCCGTCGCATCGCCATGACCTCGATGCCGCAGCTGGTGGCTGCGTTCCACTCGCTGGTCGGCATGGCTGCGGTGATGGTGGCGGCAGCCGCCATGTATGCGCCAGCTTCCTTCGGCATTGGCGAAGTGGGTGCGATCCACGGCCAGGCGCTGGTGGAGATGAGCCTGGGCGTGGCGATCGGCGCCATCACCTTCACCGGTTCGGTGATCGCGTTCCTGAAGCTGGACGGGCGCATGTCGGGCAAGCCGATCATGCTGCCGGCACGCCATCTCATCAACATCGTGCTTGGCGCTGCACTCGTCGTCCTGATCATCCTGCTCGTCACCACCCAGAGCTACGCCGTCTTCTGGCTGATCGTTCTTGCTTCGCTGGCGCTGGGCGTTCTGCTCATTGTCCCGATCGGTGGTGCCGACATGCCGGTCGTCGTGTCGATGCTCAACTCCTATTCGGGCTGGGCGGCGGCTGCCCTCGGCTTCACATTAGGCAATCTTGCGCTGATCATCACCGGTGCGCTGGTCGGCTCGTCGGGCGCGATCCTGTCCTACATCATGTGCAAGGGCATGAACCGCTCCTTCATCTCGGTCATTCTGGGTGGCTTCGGTGGCGAAACGGCCGCAGCGGCGGATGACGGCATCCAGCGCACGGTGAAGACCGGTGCCGCCGACGATGCTGCCTATCTCATGATGAACGCACAGAAGGTCATCATCGTGCCGGGCTACGGCATGGCGGTCGCCCAGGCGCAGCATGCACTGCGCGAAATGGCCGACAAGCTGAAGGCCAATGGCGTCGAGGTGAAGTACGCCATTCATCCGGTGGCTGGCCGCATGCCCGGGCACATGAACGTGCTGCTGGCGGAAGCCAACGTGCCTTATGACGAAGTATTCGAACTGGAAGACATCAACTCCGAATTCGCACAGGCCGATGTCGCCTATGTCATCGGCGCCAACGACGTCACCAACCCGTCGGCGCGTGACGACAAGTCCTCGCCGATCTACGGCATGCCGATCCTCGACGTTGACAAGGCGCGCACCTGCCTCTTCGTCAAGCGCTCGCTCGGTTCGGGTTATGCCGGCATCGACAACACGCTGTTCTACAAGGACGGCACGATGATGCTGCTCGGCGACGCCAAGAAGATGACCGAGGAAATCGTCAAGGCGATGGATCACTGACGTTTTCGAGCGCTCTGAGGAGGGCGCTTCGCAAGACCATATCCCAAAAAGAAAAGCCCGGCTTGCGCCGGGCTTTTCTTTTTGTTCGTTGAAACTGGTCTGATCGATTTGCCCGCTATTCGGCAGGCATCTTGCAGTCGGCGGCATAGCTGTCGCCGTGTGCGGTCAGCACCTTGCTGTCGGTCTTCAGCACCATCTTGCCGTCGGCGCCCTTTTCAGCCCTCAGGGAGTACCAGTCCTGGACCGGATGCTGGTTGGGGCCGAACTTGAAGGCGCCACGTACCGAGGGGATCTCTGCGCCGAGCAAGCCTTTGCGAAGGGCTTCGACGTCGCTGGCGCCGGCAGGATCCTTCTCAAGACCAGCGCCGATCAGCAGGGCCGCGTCATAGCCCTGGGCTGCGTAATAGGTGATCGGACGATCGCCGAATTTGGCGCGCCAGGCCGCGACGAAAGCCTTGTTGACCGGATTGTCGAAGTCGTCATTCCAGTGGCTGGTCACCTTGACGCCCGCAGCGGCGTCACCGACGGCCTGGACGATGACCTGATCGAGCGAAGCCGGGTGCACCACCATCGGGATTTCCTTGAGCAGCCCGGATTGCTGGTACTGACGCATGAACGCGATGCCGAGGCCACCCGGCTCGAATTCATAGACGACGTCGGGTTTGGCGGCGCGGATCTGCGCCATCTCGCTGGCGAAGTCGGTCTGGTCGAGGCTGGTGTAGGTTTCGCCAACAACCTCGCCCTTGTAGAAGCGCTTGAACGCGCCCATGGTTTCCTTGCCGGCCTGGTAGTTCGGCGCGATCAGGAATGCCTTCTTGTAGCCGAGCGACTGGGCGAGGGCGCCCGCGCTTTCGCCCTGGCTGTCGTCCTGCCAGGAGCTGACGAAGTAGTTCGGATGGCAATCCTTGCCGGCGAATGTCGCCGATGCCGTGTTGGCGCTGACATAGAGCGCGTCGTTGTCGAGGATTTCGGGAACAGCTGCGAAGGCAACATTGGCGAAGACCATGCCGGTGAAGACTTTGATGCCCTGTTCGGAAAGCATCTTGTCAGCGATTTGCCGGGCATTGCCGGGCTTCAGGCTGTCGTCTTCGACCACGAGCTCCACCGGTGCGCCGCCGAGCTTGCCCTTGTTCTGGTCGATTGCCAGCTGGAAGCCGTCGCGAATGTCCTGGCCCAGATAACCGGCCGGACCTGAGAGCGTGGTGATCATGCCGATCTTGAGCGGATCGGCGGCATGAGCCGTACCCGCCAGCAGCGCCAAGGTGGCAGCCGCCAGTATTCCCTTGCAAGACATGGTGTCCCTCCCGTTCGTATCTTCAAATGCAGGGAGAGTGTCCGCGATCCCGGGTCGCGGTTTTGTGCCTTGCCCCTGCATGCAGTCGTCCCGCCGTTGCCGACAGGTCGTCCACACGACCAAGCTTGGGCCAATCAATCTTGCGGTAAATGGAAAACTCATCTCCCAGCTATGAAGACTGGGAATAGCAAGAGTTTCGATAACAGAGGATCAGGCGGTCAGATCGACGGCCGTTCTCCTGAGCGTTTCCGCCAGCAATTCGGCTGCCGGGGAAAGCCTGGCGTTGGTGCGGGTGGTGATCCCGATCGGTATGGCGGTTGCGCGCAAGGTGACAGGCAGGATCGTAATAGCGCCAGCGGCAGCTTCCCTGCGCGCGACCTGGGCCGGGAAGACTCCAAGATAGTCGGCGTCGACGAGCAGGGCGCGGTTGGTGAGCAGGGAGACGGAGTCGACCGCGTGCACCGGCGGTTCCAGACCTTCCTCACGAAAAGCGATGTCGATCTGTCGCCTCAGGCTGGTTTCCTGCGGCGGCAGGATCCACTCCCAGCCGATGAGGTCGGCGAGGCCGAGATCACGGCGATCGGCCAAGGGATGGCCGCGTCGTGCGACGACGCAGGCGATGTCGTCCATCAGCACCTCCTGCACGACATTGAGCCGGTCGCGCAGTTCCGAAAGTCGTCCCACCACCATGTCCAGTTCGCCGGCGCGTAGTGCCGGGATCAAAACGTCATTGGTGCCTTCCACGATCTTCACCACCAGCTTAGGGCGATCCTTGCGCAGGCGGGCGATGGCCGTGGGCAACAGCTCGGCTGCCGCCGACAAAAGCGTGCCGATGGCGACACGGCCGCCGGTGCCGTCGCGCAGATCGGCGAGATGCTCTTCGGCATGAGCGAGCTGCGTGATGACGAGGCGGGCATGTTCGGCAAGCGTTTCCCCGAACATGGTCGGAACCACGCCGCGGTTGTTGCGGTCGAACAGGCGGGCCTTGGTCAACGCCTCCACTTCCTGAAGCGCTTTGGTGACGGCCGACTGCGTCATGTTAAGCCGTTTCGCCGCGCGCACGAGGTTGCCTTCCTCGACGATGGCCACGACCATTCTCAAATGGCGGATGGTGAGGCGACTGGTGACGAGTTTCATGAGCGCGTTGCCGGTTCGATGGTTGGTTCCACTCTGGTATTCCAAAGCTTCATAGAAAATTCCACAGAATTCATTTGTGTGAATTGCCAATCATTGGGAAGGTCTCGCCAGCCGGCCGGGAGGTAGCGTCGCCGGTACCGAGACATTTGGCGCGGTACGTCGTGGTCCGGTCAGGTCAAGAACAGGTGCGGTCAGCACCGGTGGGAGGAAGTCAGACAATGATGCAGCGAACCGGCGCCGGGCGCCGTGCCGAGATTGCGGGCGCGGGAATTGGTGGTCTGACGACGGCGGCAGCGCTCGCACAGCGTGGCTGGTCGGTGACCGTGCACGAACGTGCTCCGACCCTGCGGACCTTCGGCGCCGGCATCTATATCTGGAGCAATGGCCTGCGCGTGCTCCGGGCGATCGGCGCTTACGATGAGGCGACCGTCGGTGCGCATGTCGGTCCGCAGTTCCACACTCGCGACCACAACGACACCACGATGGAGGAAATACCCATCAACGGGCCGGGTGACGCGCGGCTCATCACCATCCTGCGTGAACAGCTGATCAACACGCTGGTCGACACCTGCCGTAAAGCCGGCGTCGAAATCGCGACCGGCTCGGCAGCCATCGGCGCGACGCCGGAAGGTGAATTGCTGCTGGAGGGTGGCGAGCGGCGTAAGGCGGATCTGGTGGTCGGCGCGGACGGCATCAATTCCAGTGTGCGGGATTCGCTCGACCTGATGATGTATCGCAAGCATCTCGGCTACGGCGCGATCCGGATGCTGATCCCACGCGACGACAAGGATGTGTCACCCGAGGACCGCGATCGCTACATCGAATATTTCACCGGGTCGCGTCGCATCCTCTACACACCGGCCAGCGCTTCCGATCTCTATGTCGCGCTGTGCTGCGCGGCCGATGATGCTGAGGCACTCAAGGTGCCGGCCGACCGAAAATTGTGGACGGACTCCTTCCCGCATCTCGCCAATCTGGTGGCGCGTTTTGGCGATGCCGGCCGTTGGGATGCCTTCGAGGTGGTGAAGCTGAAGCAGTGGAGCAAGGGACGCGTTGCGATCCTGGGCGATGCGGCGCATGCAATGCCGCCTTACCTCGGGCAAGGCGGTGGCTGCGCGCTGATGAACGGGCTGGCCCTCGCGGCAGCCGTCACCGACGCTCCTGATATCGAGGTGGCGCTCGCAGAATGGGAAGCGCGCGAACGTCCGCTGACCGAGCACACCCAGGACACGGCCGAAAGGCTGGGCGACATGAACTTCTGGCCGGACGACATCCGTTCCGAGGTTCTGAAGATCACGGGCAGGTCCGCCGAGATCGGTGCCGTGCGCATGAAGACCGCGCGCCACATCCCGACCGCCACCGAAGCCTTCGCTTGATCGCTTTCATCGAAGGGCTTTCTCGCCCTTCGTCTCGCATTTCGGAGTTCTCGCATGCAGTCCATCCAGATTGGAGCCAACACGCTGTCCTACGACGAAGCAGGAGAGGGGGATGTTCTCCTGCTTCTGTCGGGTTGGTGCCAGGACCATCGTCTGTTCAAGACCCTGGCACCAGAGCTTGCGCGCAGCCACCGGGTCATCAGGCTGGACTGGCGTGGCCATGGCCTGCATCGTGACCATGATGGCGATTTCGTCACCGACGACCAGGCTTCCGACGTCATTGCTTTTCTCGACCGGATGAAGATCGGGAAAGTGGTGCCGGTTTCGACCTCGCATGGCGGCTGGGCCAACATGGAAGTGACCGATCGGCTCGGTAGCGCGCGTGTACCGCGCTCCGTCGTCATCGACTGGATCCAGACTACACCCAACGAAGCCTTCTTTTCGATGATCGACCACATCCAGGATCGCACCAACTGGGAGAATGGCCGCGGCGACTTCTTCAATTACTGGATCGGCGATACCGAGAACCAGGACATCATCGATCACGTCAACGAAGAGATGGCCAAATACAGTTTCGAGATGTGGGCCCGTTCCGGCCGCGAGATCGCAAGGGCGTATCGCAAATGGGGCAACCCGATGCAGCGCATGGCGGCGATGACGGAGCACCGGCCGATCACCCATATCTACTCACAGCCCTTCGAGCCCGAATATGCGCAGGCGCAACTCGACTTCGCCGCCCGGCACGATTGGTACAAGCCGAACAAACTGCCCGGCCGGACGCATTTCCCCACACTCGAGCAGCCCAAGGTGGTGGCCGAAACCATCAGGGCCTTCATCGGCTAGGAGTTGCTCTGCATGACCGGACTAGCCACCGAAGCCGATTGGCCACGCGAGATTCTCGATCGTGACTACAGCGCCCGTGCTTCGGTTTCGGCCGAAGTGTTCGAGGCAGAGATGCGGAACTATCGAAGCCGGTCGGAGGCTGTGAAGGACGTCGCTTCGCATCTCGACGTCGTCTACGATGCCGAAAGCGGTCAAACCCTCGATATCTACGGAGCCGGCGCGGAATTGCGACCGGTCTTCGTGTTCATCCATGGCGGCTATTGGCGGATGCTTTCAAAGCACGATTCCGCCTTCATGGCCACAATGCTGGCAAGGCACGGCATCGCCACGGCCGTGATTGACTACAGGCTGGCGCCAGAGGTCGATCTGGCCGAGATCGTGCGCGAGGTCCGCGCCGCCATAGGCTTCCTGTGGCGGGAAGGGGCGCCTTTCGGCGTCGACCCCGACCGCATCCATGTTGGCGGCAGCTCAGCCGGCGGTCATCTGACGGGTGCGGTCTTGGCCGGCGGCTGGCACGAAGCGTTCGATGTGCCGGAGGATGTCATCAAGGGTGCCATGCCGATCAGCGGCCTGTTCCACCTGGCACCAATCTCCCGGTCGTTCGTGCAGGATTGGATCAAGCTCGATGATCAGTCGGTCAGGCAGCTGAGCCCGGCCGAGAACCTGCCGCGTGTCGGCTGCCCCATCGTGACAGCCTATGCGGCAGGCGAACCTGACGGGTTCAAGCGCCAGTCGGCGGAATATCATCGGCTGTGGCGGGAAGCGGGTTTTTCTTCCACGCTGATGGAGATCGACAACCGCAATCATTTCGATGTGGTTCTTGATCTGGCGAACAGCGAAGCCGCGCTCTCCAAGGCGTTGCTGCGCCTGATCAATGGCGACCTGCAGCCTCGTTAATTGTTCTCGCGTGGGATGAGGCGCTGCGCATAGCGTCTCACGACCGCGACGAAAGCCTGTGTGGCCGGTGATACGGACCGCCCGGTGGCGTGGATCATGGCCACCTCGCGCGCGATGTTGGGATCGATCAGCGGTTTGCCGACCACCTTGCGGTGACGCGCTGCTGCCAAGGCGTAGGCCGGGAGCACCGCCACCCCCAATCCCGCCTCGACGAGCGCCAGGGCGGTTGTCACCTGGCTGACCTCGAAAGCTGGTTTCAGCGGTATTTCGCTTGTTTCGAAACCGATTTCGACCAGTAGGCGAATGCCGCTGTCGCGCGTCAGCGTGATCAGCGGCTGATCCGCCAGGTCGCGCCATCTGGCCGTGGCTGCATTCGCAAATATGGAGCGGTCATCGCAAAACAGCATCAGGCTGTCGCGTACCAGGGCGACGCGCTCGATGCCGTCTTCGGCCGGAGAGAAGGTTCCCAGCCCGCAGTCCGCCTTGCCGCTGCGCACCGCTTCGACGATCTGTTCGGTACCGACGTCGGCAAGCTGCACGGCGATACCTGGATAACTCCGCTGGAACTCGGCGATTGCCTGCGGCAGCACCACGGAGGCCAGCAAGGGCGGTGCCGCGATACGCAGGCGGCCGCGTCGCCGTTCTGCCAGCATGTGAACGCCTTCCACCGCGTGCTCCAACTCCTCCATGACCTTGGTGGAGGAGTTCTGGAATTCCCGGCCGGCATCGGTCAGCTCGACGCGGCGGGTGGTGCGATCGAACAGACGCACGGACAACTCGTCTTCGAGATCGCGGATCGCCTGCGAGAGCGCCGGCTGTGCGGTGCCCAGACGCTTCGAGGCGCGCGAGAAATTGCCGAGTTCTGCGACCGCCAGGAACTGCTGGATCTGCTTGATGGTGATCTTCATCTGTGAAGGCTCAACTGCCGGCTAACCGGTGTTCCGGCGGAAGCCAATTTATACGGATATTGATATTAATTTATCGGATAAATCCGTCTTGTCGATATATCGAAATCCACCGATCTTGGCGTGCGGGAGGTTGCCGGCTCAGGCTGCGCGACGGCTTCCCATAATTCATGCCAGTACGGAGCTGAGACGCCCCAATGTCGAACTACCCTGATCTTCAGCTCTATATCGGTGGCGCCTGGCGCAAGACGGCACAGACGCTGCCGGTCATAAATCCAGCTGATGAAAGTGTGATCGGCGCGGTGCCCGTGGCGTCGACACGGGACCTCGACGCGGCGCTTGAGGCCGCCGAGCGTGGCTTCGCCATCTGGCGCAGGACATCGCCCTCGCGCCGTGCCGAGATCATCCGCAAGACCGCATCGCTTCTGCGTGAGCGCATCGATGAGATCGCCCTCGACATCACCCGCGAACACGGCAAGCCGTTTCAGCAGGCACGCCTCGAAGTCATCCGCGGCGCGGAGTTCTTCGAGTGGGATGCCGGCGAGGCGCAGCGCACCTATGGCCGGGTTATTCCGAGCGAGCCAGGCATCCGCTACGTCGTGCACCACCAGCCGATCGGCACGGTGGCTGCCTTCTCGCCATGGAACTTTCCGCTCAGCCAGCCTGCCCGCAAGATTGCCGGCGCACTTGCCGCCGGCTGTTCGATCATCATCAAGGCATCGGAAGAGACGCCGGCCGGATGCCTTCATATCGCCCGCGCATTCCACGACGCAGGTCTTCCGGCGGGCGTGCTCAATCTCGTCTTCGGGGTTCCGGCACAGATTTCCGAATATCTCATCCCGCACGAGCAGGTTCGTCTGATTGCCTTCACCGGTTCGACCGCCGTCGGAAAGCGGCTGACCGGCCTTGCCGCGCAATATGTGAAGCCCGCCCTGATGGAACTCGGCGGCCATGCGCCGGTCATCGTCTGTGATGATGCCGATCCAGTGAAGGCAGGCGTAACCTCGGCCATCCGCAAGGTACGCAATGCAGGCCAGGTCTGTACCTCGCCGACGCGCTTCTTCGTTCACAAGGATATCTACCGCCCGTTTCTGGATGCCTTTGTCGAGCGCGCCAGAGCGATCCGTATCGGCGACGGTTTCGACGCGGCCACAGATATGGGCCCGGTCGCCAACCATCGGCGCGTGGAGGCGATCGAGACGCTGGTGGAGGATGCGCGCAGCCGCGGCGCGCGCATTCTGGCCGGCGGCGAGCGCCCCGCCGGCAAGGGCTATTTCTATCCGCTGACAGTCGCGGCCGAGTTGCCCGACGGAGCGCGCGCGCTGGAGGTCGAGCCCTTCGGCCCGCTGGCGCTGATCAACCCGGTCGACTCGATCGACGAGGCCATCGAACGGGCCAATGCCCTGCCGTTCGGACTGGCCGCCTACGGTTTCACCCATTCCGCCCATACTGCACATATGCTCGCCGAGCGGATCGAGGCGGGCAACGTCTCGATCAACACGCTCGAAGCTTCGGTGGCGGAAACCCCCTTCGGCGGGGTTAAGGAAAGCGGCTACGGCCGTGAGGGCGGCGCCGAGGGCCTGCACCACTACATGACAGTGAAGAATATCTCGCACCGCATGGTGTTGTGATGGCAGATAACAACGACAGCAAAAAGGGGAATTTCAAAATGAAGCTTCTGACAACTGCACTGATCGGTCTTGCCGCGCTGGTGGTGGCCAGTCCCGCCTCCCGGGCCGAAGGGGTACTCGACCGCGTGAAGGCGCGGGGCGAACTGCGCTGCGGCGTCGGTGATCCCACGCCGGGCTGGCACAGCCTCGACAATCAAAACCGATGGGTCGGCTTCGGTGTCGACTTCTGCCGCGCCGTCTCGGCAGCCGTTCTGGGCGACGCGACGAAGATCGCGATCAATCCGATTGGCTGGGCCCAGTCCTATGAGGCGTTGCGTTCCGGCGAGGTCGATATCGTGACGACCTCGCACACCTACAAGATCGAGCGCGATACCGGCATGCAGGTCAATTTCCCGACGGCCTATTTCTTCACCGGCATTACGGTGATGACCCGCAAGGAAAGCGAGGTCCGTTCCTTCGAGGATCTCGCGGGCGCCACGATCTGCATTCTTTCCGGCAGCTCGATGGAAGCCACGGTTTCTGAGTGGTTCCGCGCCAAGAATCTGCCGGTCAAGCTGGTGCCTTTCGACACGATAACGGCGAACTCCGAGGCTTATTCGAAAGGCCGTTGCGATGCCTTTGCAACCGAGCCGGCGCTTCTGGCAGGCTTCCGGCAGGGATATGCCGACGCCGAGGATCATGAAATCCTGAACGATCTCTTCTCCGTCGACGCGCTCGGGCCGATGGTCGCCGAAGGCGATGAGCAATGGAACAACATCGTCCGTTCGGTGATCTTTGCCACGATCGCAGCGGATCAGTACGGCCTGACTGCCGACAATGCGGCCGAAATCGCCGAAAGTTCCGACAATGCCTCCATTCGCCGGCTTCTGGGCACCGAAGGCGAGCTTGGCAAGTTCATGGGACTTCCGGCCGACTGGGGCCTGCAGATCATCACGCAGGTCGGTCCCTATTCCGCGATCTATGACCGCAATCTGGGCAAGGACAGCGCAAGCAAGATCGAGCCAGGATTCAACCGGTACGTCTCCCAGGGCGGCCTGTTGTATTCTCCCGGCTTCTGAGTGCGGAAAGGGGACCCGCGCATGAGGACCGGAACTGCCCGCAAGGATTGTGCCTTCGCCGATCGGGGCTCTGACGAGGTTGCTGTCCGGATATCCGGCGTTTCGAAATGGTATGGCGACTATCAGGTGCTCCGCGACGTTTCGCTGACGGTCAGGCGGGGTGAAAGGATCGTGATCTGCGGACGTTCAGGTTCGGGAAAGTCCACCCTGATCCGCTGCATCAACCGGCTGGAACGGCATCAGGCGGGCAGCATCGTGGTGGATGGCATAACGCTGACCGACGAGCTCCGGCGCATCGACGAGGTGCGCCGGGATGTCGGCATGGTGTTCCAGAGCTTCAACCTCTTTCCCCATATGAGCATCCTCGAAAACTGCTGTCTCGCACCGATGCTGGTGCGCGGGCTGAAGCGTGCGGAAGCCGAAAGCCTGGCGCTGCATTTCCTCGAGAAGGTGAAAATTCCCGACCAATCGGCGAAATATCCTTCCCAGCTTTCCGGCGGCCAGCAGCAACGCGCGGCCATTGCCCGCGCGCTGTGCATGAAGCCGCGGATCATGCTCTTCGACGAACCGACATCGGCGCTTGATCCGGAGATGATCAAGGAGGTGCTTGACACGATCATCGATGTTACCGAGGAGGGCATGACCACGCTTTGCGTCACCCATGAAATGGGCTTCGCACGTAGTGTGGCGGACCGGATCGTCTTCATGGATCGTGGCGAGATCATCGAGGATTCGGATCCCGACCGCTTTTTCACGGCGCCGGCGCATGCCAGTGTGCGTCAGTTCGTGGAACAGGTCAAAACCATATGAAAAAGGCCTCCTTTCAGGGGCATAACGTGATCATTGCGGTCATGTCGCTGCTCATCATCGTGGGCTTGGGGTCTGCGCTCGATTACCAGTTCTATCTCTCGCCTTCGGGGCTCAAGATTTCCTCCGCGGTTTTGCCGTGGGATCCGTCCTGGTCGTTTCTTACGGCGTTTTCCGTGGCTGCCGTCAATTCGCTGGCAGTGGGTCTGGTGGCGATCCTGTTCGCAACGCTGCTCGGCGTGGGGATCGGGGTGATGGGCACGATGGCCGACCCAACAGCCTCGATGATCTGCCGCATCTATGTCGGGGCCTTCCGCAATGTGCCGGTGCTCTTCGTGATCCTGCTTTGCTATTTCGTCGGCATTCTTATGCCGGCACCGGCCAGGGCACCCGATCTGATGGGGCTGGTCTTTCTGTCGAACCGGGGAATTGTCCTGCCGGAACTGCAGCTGGCAGGTGCAGGACAGCTTGCAATCGCGGGGGGCCTTGTGCTGGCTTCCGGTCTGATTTTGTGGCGCGTGCCGGTGCCGGTCCTGACACGGCTGGGCGGAGCGCTGGTCGCCCTGTTGCTAGCCTTCTGGTTCGGTCTCGATGCCCGGGCGCCTGAACTGGGCAAGTTCGGGTTTCGCAGCGGGGTTGAGGTTCCGCTTGAATTTCTGGCGCTGACCACGGCCCTGTCGTTCTATTTCGCTGCAGAGATCGCCGAGATAACCCGTGGCGCCATTCTTTCGGTCAACAAGGGCGTCATCGAGGCCGCGGATGCGCTCGGTCTCCATCGGCTCGACCGTTTCCGGAAGATCACCGCACCTCTGGCGCTTCGTTTCGGTTTGCCGGGCGCTTTGAACAGCTATCTGGTGATCATGAAGGCCACGTCGCTCGGGGTGGCGATCGGCTACACGGAACTGTTCTCTGTGGCCCGCGTGTCCATGGCGACGTCCGGGCGCATCGTCGAATGCCTCATCCTCATGGGGCTGTACTTCCTTTTGATCTGCGGCACGCTCTCACTTGTGGTGAACCGTATGAACGCAAGGCTGAGAACCCGGGAAAGATAAAATGTCCAGCCTTTCAAACGCATCACGCAGCCGCTACCACCGTGTTGGCTTTATCCTTTTCATGGTCGCGCTGGCGGTCGTGCTGCTGCCGTTCTTCCGCTGGGCCTTTCTCGATGCCGTCTGGAGCGGTGATGCAGAGGCATGCCGGGCCGGCACGGGTGCCTGTTGGGTTTCGGTCCGGCTGCGGCTCGACTTCCTGATCTTCGGCTTCTACCCGCCCGAGCAACGCTGGCGCGCGCTCACGGGCATTCTGTTGCAGGCGCTGGCGCTGGTTGCGATCTGGGGCCTGCCGGCAATCCGTCAGCGTCTACTGCGCATCTACCTCACGGTGCTTGCGGCGTTCCTGTTGTCGGTGTGGTTGCTGGCGGGAGACGGGGTCCTGCTGAGCACCGTGAATTCAAGGCTCTGGACAGGCTTTTCCCTGACGATGACGCTGGCCTTCGGCGGCTTCGTCCTTGCTCTGCCTCTGGGAATATTGCTCGCCTTCGGCAGACGTTTCGGCAACAGCTACGTCTCGGCGATCTGCACCGCCTACATTGAAATAATGCGGGCCTTGCCGTCGGTTGTGACCATGTTCGCGATCCTCGTCACCACGCCCTATCTTCTGCCTCCGGCGATTGGCGAGAGCATGTTCCTGCGCGTTCTGCTTGGCTTCACGATGGCGATGTCGGCATTCTATGCGGAGGTTTTCCGCGGTGCCCTCCTAACCTTTCACGCAGGACAGATCGAAGCAGCCCAATCGCTCGGGCTGAAATGGGCAAAGATACACGGCCGCATCATCCTGCCCCAGGTTGTCACCAGGTCCCTCCCGGCCCTGATGAATGTCAATCTCATGGTGTTCAAGGACACCGTGCTGATCCTGACTTTCGGCTACTACGAATTGCTGGGTACGGCCAACGCCTCGATCAACACACAGGAGTGGAGCAGCTTTGCCATGGAGATGTTCCTGCTCGTCTATCTGGTGTTTTTTGTCTCCGGCATGCTGATTTCCTTGGTGGGACGCCGGATCGAGAAAAGCCTGCTTCGCTTTTAAGAAAAGTACTACATGGACTATCCCAGGTCTGGCAGACGGCTTCCACGTTCACGCTGCGACGCTTTCGAACCGCTGTGGACTGACGCCGCCGAGATGGGAGTGGCGTGCGCCTATGGTGGGGTGGTCAGCACCGACAAGCTCATCGCCCGCTGAAGCAAACGAGGATCTTTCTCATCACCACCGGCGGAAGAATTCTTTGCTCTCTCCGGCGCGGCCTTTGCCCTGTCAGCCCTTGGCACCCGTGGGCAGGCGGCGCTCCTGCACGGGAGAGAAACTGAAGATCACCCGGCTTCGCAACGCCACACGGCATGTTGATATTGCAGGCGTGCGTTTTCTGGTCGATCCGATGCTGTCCGAGCGGCACTTCTGGCCGGACTTCGGGGGCAGGGTAAATAGCGAGAAACGCAATCCGCTGGTGCATCCTGCCATTCAGGTCGAGAATGCTCGCAACGTGGATGCGGTGATTGGAAAGGCTTAAAACCTTTGCAGGTTTGGCTTGCAACCTATTGAATGGCATTGATAAATTGAATTTGTAAGGATAATGTCGCGTCAGCCTTTCAAAGGCTCGCACACCTTGTTCGGCGACAGGATAAGGAGAGGCGCACAGGATGAAGCATCATGCTTCCGGAATGAAAAACTACGGACGGAGCACCTGCCGATGAAAAGGCGTCAAGATCTCAGCGACGCAGGGAAAGCCGCGGGCAGCGAGAGCCCTCCGGTGCAGGATCTGCGCGACTTTTCAATGTCCCTGCCGATGTCGCTGATGCGGGCCCGCGAGGCGGTGATGCGCCATTTCCGCATGTCGCTGCGCGAGCACCATGTCACCGAGCAGCAGTGGCGCGTCATCCGGGCCATCAGCTCGGCCGGCGAACTCGACGTCAACGAACTGGTTCGCCAGACATTCCTGCTGGGACCCAGCCTCTCGCGCATCCTGCGTACGCTGGAAGCATCCGGGCACATCAGCCGCCGCACCGATGAAGAAGACCAGCGGCGCAGCGTCCTGTCCCTGACCGAAAAGGGTCACGAGTTGATCCGCGAGCACACTCCGCAATCGGCGCACATCTACCAGCGCATCACCGAAGCCTATGGGGCGGAACGGCTGCAGCTTCTCCAGACCATGCTGGCCGAGCTCGAAGCTTCCATGAACAGTTTCAACATCGTTCCGGATGCGGAAGATGGAGCTGATTTCCGCTAAGGGGTAAAAAAGATCCAATTGAAAAGAGCGCGGCCATGGGGCCGCGCTCTTTTTTCGTGAACATGAATGTCGGATGCCGGCCGGGTTCAGCCGGCCGCGCGCAGTTTCAGATAGTCGCGATAGTTGCTGGTCTTGAGATTGACCGCTGCATCACTTTCTTCCATCTGGACGGACAGGCCGAGCGGCCGCCGTGCCATGAGCTGCGAAAGATAGTCCTTCACATTCGAGAAGACGCGATCGCCGGCAGCCTTGCGATCGGCCTCGCTTCGGCCGGACGCGATGCGCAGCAACACATGCACGAAGGCGTTGTCAGGATGACCGTCGACGATCAGATAGTTGTCGACGCAGACGCCACGCGTGCGCGCGCCGGCGAAGGGAAACACGCTTCCGTCATCGATCAGGGCTTTCTGCACGGTTTCGAGAAGTTGCGGGACATCGATCTCTTTTTCGATGTTGGCGGAGTATTCGACCCAGATATGGGGCATGTCCAATGTCCTCTGATAGTCAGCGATTGGCGGAAAGGGCGGCGGCGACGGCCGCATCCGGATCGCAGGAATGGCCGAGCGCCTGGAGGGACCGGCCGAGATAGAGCAGATCCGTCATCACATCGCCGATGGAAAACGCGCCCATGGTGCCGATGCGGATGACGCGGCCCTGAAGCTTGTTGCGGGCACCGGCGATCGCGGTGTTGTAGGTTTCCAGCATGTGTTTGACGACATCGCCGCCATTGATGCTCTCGGGCAGGCCACCGACCACCACCGTCGGCGAATAGGCAGAAGCATCGCCGAAGGCCTCAAGGCCAAGTGCGACGAAACCGGCGCGCATGGCCTTGGACAGGCGCAGATGGCGCGCATAAACGTTTTCGATG
>WPCJ01179682.1_pt1 | contig 25647 bp, 19 predicted proteins | sample 5399831 | NCBI WGS metagenome assembly WPCJ01 (sample SAMN12869470, study PRJNA574797) | sludge metagenome | isolation source: wastewater treatment of pH10 | place: China:Beijing | collected 2019-05-20 | reverse complement strand
TATTATTAATTTGCTTGATAAATAGGTCTATTAAAGAAATATTTTTTTACTTTTATGTGGATATGATAGTAAAGCATTGAAACTAAAATATTATTTAAATTACCCCAACTTAAATTTACATATAAAAATAATAATATTTTGCTAAATCCTTATTTCCTCCACGGTATATAATTTTTTAATTAATATTTTTTATTCAACCTAGGTTGTTTTCATATTTTTTTTTAAATTTGGATCTTAAATGAAAAAAATGAAAAAAATAACAATAAGTATATTTACAATTCTATTTATTTCTGCTAGTGCTCAATCAAATTTTTCTTTAGCAAACAATGGTGGATTTTTACCTCAGGATAATGCTGTTTTTAACAAAGTAAATTCTCCAAACGCAGGAAAGAATCTCAGCTATAGTGACATTCAGGGTACTCCATATTATGGTAAGGGATACAATGTAGCCAATTTTTCCGGAACAAATGAAACTGCACCTGCAAGATATAACTCATATAATGATGAAATTGAATTTACTAAGGAGGAGAAAACCTTTATTCTTCCAAAACAAGATAAATTTGGAGTAATTAATTTTACTAGCCCACGATATAAAATGGTACGTCTTAATACTAATGATGAACTCTCTGGATATTTTTTTGAGAGTATCGAAGGAGATAAATATAGTCTTTATAAAAAAATTAAAACAAAATTTGTGGATGCTGTGATTGCCGCAAATTCTTATGCTACAGACAGACCGGCATCTTTTAAGACTCTAGATCCAATTTATTATATTAAAACAGCAGAAGGAACTTATATAAAAAACCCTAAAAATCAAAAAGATTTAATTCAGCAGATGCCTGATAAAAAAGAAGTTTTAACTTCTTTCTTTAAAGAAAATAAGATAAAGTTTGATAAAGAAGAGGATATGAAAAAACTTGTCACATTCTTAAATCAAAACTAATATTTATATAATTTCACTGAAAATAAGGCTTAGATTGTTTTATCTAAGCCTTATTTTTTTATATAACTAAAGAAGTTTATATCTGGTTTAATAGTCAAAAATAGTTGGTAAAATTCTTTGAAATGCTGATAATTAGTGATGATATAGAAAGTTCATTGAACTTTGTTTCAATATTTTTTTTTTATGGCTGAAAATTCAAAAAAAATCGTTGCTGGAGTTGCAAAAGTCTAGATGTGATTTCTTGGGGGAAGCAAAAGGGTAAGCGTGGATTTAAATGTAAAAATTGTGACATTTATTTTACTTCCGAAAATAAATCTGTGAGCCTGAAAAACAAAGAAATCTGGTTCAAAAAATGGATTGTTGGAAAACAGACTTATGAGCAGATTTCAATAAAGTCCGGATATTCTGTCAGTACGCTTCAACGGTATTTTAATGTAATGCTTGAGAAAGCTCCAAAGCTAAGTTACAGCCAAAACAAGGAGGTTTACCTGCTCATTGATGGCACTTACTTTTCTAATGAGATCTGCCTGGTCGTGTACCGGGACAATGTTTTTAAACAAACTCAGCTCTACAGAATTACCGACGGTGAGCATTATGAAGAACTGAAAGAGGATTTGGAGAATATTCTGAATCTGGGAATAAAAATTGGCGGAATAACCTGCGATGGCGATAAATCTTTGCTGAAGGCTATCCGTAAAGTCTGTCCGAAAGTTCCTGTTCAGAGATGCCTGGTTCATATACAGAGGATGTGAAAAATATGGCTTTCTGCCTATCCAAAGTCTGCAGCGGGTTTTGAGCTGCGTGAAATGGTCTGCAAGATTCATTTTATTGATAATGAAGTTAAAAAACAATACTGGATCAGGGAATTTTTAGATCGGACTGAAAAGCATCACGAATTTTTGAATGAAAAATCATACAGCCAGGAAACCGGGAGATATTGGTACACTCATAAGATGGTGCGAAGATGTTTTTCGGTTATCAGAAAGGCTTTACCCAATATGTTTACCTTCCTTCAAAATCCTAAAATCCCGAAAACAACCAACGGAATAGAGTCGTTTTTCGGTCACCTGAAAGGTAATCTCAACATTCATCGGGGGCTCACCAAAAGTCGGAGAAAAAAGTTTATCCAATGGTATCTTTTTTATAAAAATATCAACTCGTAAAAGGTTTTATTAGCCATTGAGCTGTTCCAATAATTTACAAAAAAAGGATGGCAAAACCATCCTTCTAAACTATTGTTTACAGCGTCGATTGTATTGCTGATGAGTTGCACCTTTGCATTGCTCATTTCCTCTTCCAATCAACCGCAGAATATTACAAATTATTTTTGTCAAAGCACCAACTATTTTTGACCACATTACCTTATATTTAAAAGATTCTTATTTTTCGTTTTCAGTATAAATCATTCTCAGAAAATCCCCATACGATCGATCCAAAACGGTAATATCTCCTGATTTAAGATTAATTCCAGGTTCACCATAAGTATTTGAACGAACTCTGAGTGAAGACATCTGAAAATATTGAGCAGAAGATTCTGATTGACCGGAAATTTTTATGGTTGATCCCAACAGCTTTTTAGTAGAAATTACGTATGTATCTCCAGGAATGGTTTTAATTGACATAAATGATCTTGGCTGCAGAACATATTCCTGCTTATTAATGCTTATCTTTTGTGGCTTCTGTGACGAGGAAAATATATAAACGAGATCAGATGGTTTTGAAAGTTCTTCCTTAGAAGAATAATAAAGTTTAATTTTATAATTAGCAGGATTAAAAGGCTGAATTTTTCCATCAATCGTTTCTATCGGTTGGTAGGCAAATGAGTTAGCTCCAATATCTTTTGCTTTCTTATAAACATTTGCAAAAACCGCCAAATCATTATCAGAGTAACCTATCACATCAATTTCCCCTAGATATTCCGCATTGGTAATATCTTTTCCTATCTGAAATAAATATTTATCATTATTGTCATTCGTCTTTTCAACTTTAGATAGATAAACATTTTGTGCATGTAAGAACAACCCTAGCAAAAATAATATACAAACTACAAATTTTCTCAAATTCATACTATTTTATTAATAAATTAACACAATCCTCAAGACTATTCTCCCAATGTTTAGGTTCAATTTGGTATACTTTCTCAATTTTATCCAAATTCATTGTACTTCTTTGAGGTCTTTTTGCCGGAGTAGGATATTCTTCTGTTTTTAGTTGATTTAACTTTACTTTTGAATGTGAAAATTCTGCAATTTTTCTTGCAAAATCAAACCACGTTGTTTCAGGATAATTTGAGAAATGGAAAACTCCAAAACTTTTATCTGGTCTTTCTACAATAGTCATAATTGCTTCTGCTAAATCGTTGGCATTGGTTGGCTGACCAAACTGATCTGCAACAATTCCAAGTTCATCACGCTCGGAAAATAAATTGAGCATTGTTTTTACAAAGTTTTTATTGAATTCCGAATATAGCCATGACGTTCTCAGAATAACTGTTTTTGGATTATTTTCTAAGGCAAGTTCTTCACCTAAAAGTTTGGATTTCCCGTATACTCCTACAGGATTGGTGAAGTCATCTTCCGAATAGTCTAAATTGGTTTCCCCGTCAAAAACATAATCAGTAGAAATATGGATGAGAACTGTATTGTATTCAGCACATGAGCATGCAAGATTTGCAACGCCATAAGCATTTACAGCAAAAGCTTTTTCTTCTTCTTTCTCTGCCAAATCTACAGCAGTATACGCAGATGCATTAATACAAAAATCAGGTTTATGCTCTGCAAAAAAATCATTCACTTTTCCTTCGTCTGTAACATCTAAGGTCTGAGAATCAGCAAAAATAAAATCGTAGTCCAATTCAAAATCAGGGGCTATTTTTCTGATACAACTTCCGAGCTGACCGTTTGCTCCTGCAACAAGTATTTTTTTTTGCATTGCTTATGAATTTTTGGCGTTTTGTATTCTTAAAAATTTCGATCTGGACTGAAAGTCTTTTTGATCTAAATCAACAAAGAATTTCCCAAATGTTTCTTTAATTTCTTTTGGATGCACTTCAGATTTTCTTGTTTTTACATTAAAATAGATCACCGTAACCCAAAGTACAGCATGAATCGTTTTTTCGTCCTGGCTTTTCATCAGAATTTCAACTTTTGCAGTCCTGTCTCCTACTTCAATTGTTTTACTGCTGATTACTACCTGATGATTATATCTCACTTCTTTAAGATAAGCTATTTCATTCTGAATGGCTATCCATGTACAGCCGGTCTTTTGAGTATATTCTTCGTAGGTAAATCCATAAAATTCTTCTACATGATCTTCTCTTGCATTGAACATGTATTCAAGATATTTGACATTATTAAGATGTCCGATAGGATCACAATCACTAAATCTTACTTTTACGGTTGTAGAAACTTCTTTATTCATAATGCAAAAATAAAAAAACCACCTCTAAAAAAGGTGGTTTGTCAATCTTTTAACAACAATATTATTGTATGTTTAATTCTTTTTTTACTGCTGCAGTAGCATCCGGACCGGCTTTGTATAGAATACCTGTAGAATTTGAGTCCATTACATATTCATAGCTGTTTGCTTTAGCTACTTTTTCGATAGCTGCGTTTAGTTTCTTTTCAATCGGATCATAAGCAGCGGTTTGCTTTGCTAAAAAGTCTTTCTGCGCTTTATCCTGCATCTGCTGGATTTCCTCTCCCAATTTCTTCATTTCTGCTTCTCTTGCAGTATTTTCTTCAGCTGTTTTTTTAGGAGCTTCAGTCTGATACTGTTGGAATTTTGCTTGAGCTGCATCTGCTTTCTTTTTAATCTCTGCTTGCTTAGTATCTGCAAAAGTATTCAACTCTGTATCTGCTTTTTTCTTTTCCGGCATTGCATTAAGAATCGCTGCAACATCCAAAGTAGCAATTTTTTGAGCTTTTGCCATACCTACAGATACAACCATCATTACTGCTGCAAATAATACACTTAATTTTTTCATAACGGGTAATAAATAATTAATTTGTTTTTAGATTTTAAATTTAAGTAAAAGTTAAGTTCCGAAAAAACTTTTACTATTTTTTATTTGATTTTTTCTCTTTGTCTTTCGTTCCTTTTAGTAAAATGTCTAATACTTTATCTGTATAGTCATATCTTTTTTGAAGAAATATCACATTTACGTCATTACTTTTATCAAAAACGATACCTAAGCCATTTTTCTCTGACATCTCTTTAATAGCAGTCCAAATCTGATCCTGAAACGGCTGCACAAGATTAGTTCTTAGCTGAGTAATTTCTCCATTCTTACCAAATCTTAAGCTGGTGGTCGTTTTTATGCTTTTGTCTAAATCTAAAACTTCTTTCTCTCTCAGCTTAAGCTGATCTCCGATCAACAAAACTCTTTCGTTTTCAAAAGCTGATCTTTTTTGATCATATTCAGCCTGCAATCTTTGCAAATCCTGCTCCCATGTATCAATCTGAGCATTAAGTCTTGCTGCTGCTTCCTGATATTCCGGCATTTTGTTTAATATATATTCAGTATCTACCACACCAATTTTCTGAGCATGGGTAAAGCCGAATAACAAAAAAGCGAAAATGGTGAAGAATGTTTTAAACTTTTTCATATCGTTATAAAGATTGGTTCATCAGGAAGTGTGTTTTGTTTCCTGACACATTTCCGTCAATTGTTTTATCAAATCCGTATGCGAAATCAAATCCTATCAAACCAAAGGCTCCCATATACACTCTTACTCCCACACCAACAGATCTTTTAAGCTGGAAAGGATTGTATTTATTCCATGAGTTCCAAACATTACCTCCTTCCGCAAAAGTAAGTCCGTAAATCTTTGCCGTCTGATTCAATGAAATCGGATATCTTAACTCTAACGTAAATCTGTTATAAATAGTACCTCCTCCTCTTTGAGTAATATCTTCTGCCTGACCTCCGTAAGTAGAAGCATTTTCGTAACCTCTCAACGGAATAAGCTCTCTACCATCAAATCTACCTCCAAACAGACCAGTTCCCCCTACATAAAATCTTTCAAACGGCGGTGCTCCCAATTCTTTATTGTAGCCATCCATAAAGCCCATTTCTGCAGACGAACGTAACACCAATTTTCCCACTACCTCATTATAGATATCTGCCTTGAATTTAATTTTATAAAACTCCATCCATTTGTATTTGTCGACAGGAGTCATTGTAGAGTAGTTTTTATTGCTGAATAGAGAAAATGGAGGTGTAAATTTACCTGACAATTCTATATTAGAACCCATTGTAGGGAATATTGGATCAATACCCGCAGAATTCCTGCTTAAACCAACATTCAAACTTAAGTTATTTGCGTTACCGTATAACTCTGTAGAGTCACCAAACTCAAACGGATAATTGCTGAAATTATATTTCTGATACTGAATCCCTGTGTATAGAGAAAAGTAATCATCCGGCCATCTTAATAACCTGTTTAAACCAACAGTAGCAGAAAATATATTTAATCTTTGATCTGGTCCTGAAACCTGATTGTAATTTACTCTTGAATTATTTAAACTTACAGATAATGCAGTCGGCTTGGTTCCGAATAACCATGGCTCTGTGAAGGAAACTCCATAATTCTGGAAAAACTGTCCTGCCTGAGCCTGAATAGATAAGGTCTGCCCATCACCTTGTGGTACCGGTCTGAAATCTTTAAACTTAAGGAAATTTTTCAATGAAAAATTATTAAATGTAAGTCCTAAAGTTCCGATAAAGCTGTTACCACCATAACCTGCCTGAAGCTGTACTTGAGACGATCCTTTTTCCACTAATTTCCATCCTATATCTACAGTATTATCCTGTGGATTTGGCTGAATGTCCTGACCAATCTGCTGCGGATCAAAGAATGACATGGATGCCAGATCAAAATAAGTTCTCTTTATTTCAGTTTTCTTGAATAATTCCCCAGGTTTGGTTCTTAACGCTCTTAAAATCACGTGGTCATGAGTAGTTGTATTACCAGACCAGGTAACTTTATTCCAGGTTGCCTGCTCCCCTTCTGTAATTCTGATTTCCAGATTAATAGCATCTCCCTTGACAGATTTCTCTACAGGAACTACATTAGAAAATAAATAACCATTATTCATGTATAAAGATCTAAGGTCGGAATCATCTTCCTTACCTCCGTCTTCACCTACTTTTTTGTTAAAACCAACAGCATCATAAATATCACCTTTTTTGTAACCTAGCAAACGCTGAAGATATTCTGTAGGATAAACTGTATTACCCACAAAAGTAATATCTCCTATATAGTATTTTTTACCCTCTTCAAGCTTTACGTTGATTTCGTAATTGTCTTTCTTATTTCTCCAGACAGAATCAGATACAATTTTAGCATCTCTGTATCCTAATGAATTATAATAATTGATTAAGCTACGTTTATCTTCCTGATATTTTTCTTCAATAAATTTTGAAGATTTTAAAATCCCCCCGATACCAAATCTTTTTTGTTTGGTTTCTTTAAAGGCTTTTTTTCTTAGTTTAGAATCGCTTACACTTTCGTTTCCTTCAAACTCAATGTGGCTTATTTTAATTCTTTTTCCTTTATCAACATTGATTGTCCAGTCCACAAGATTAGGATCACTTGCATTGATTTTATCTTCAATTGTAATTTTGGCATCAGCAAATCCTTTCTTTACATAATCTTTAGGAATATTGGTTTTAAGACTGGAAACTAAATTCTGGGTAATTTTTGTACCCGGTTTTAGATTATTATCTTTTGTTAGTTTTTCGTTTTTGGATTTTCCGATTCCCTTACCAGCAAATTTCACCTCTCCAAGTTCTTTAAGATCCTGAAGATAAAATCTTAAAACAACAGTCTTTCCTTCAATACTTTCTATATACACTTCAACCTCCGAAAAAGATTGAGAATCCCAAAGTTTTTTAATAGCATTACTGATTTTCTGCCCCGGAATATCTACTTCCTCTCCTTTTAAAAGTCCTGTAAATCTTAAAATTTGTGCGGTCGAGAATTTTTTTACCCCATCTACAACAATATCTTTAAGAATGTATGTTCCTGTCTGGTTTTCTGCAAGAACGGCAGTTGTACTTACCTTTGTGCTGTCCTGTGGAGTTACCTGTCCATAAAAATGTGCAGAAGCCGCAAACATAATGATGGGTAATAGTCTAAACTTCATTTTATCGTAATCTTTCTTTTCTTAAAATTTATTGGATTTGAACTTGATCGCCGGTAAGACCGTATCTTCTTTCCTTGTTTTGATAATCTACAATACACTGAAAGAAAATATCTTTGGTAAAATCCGGCCACAGAACATCTAAAAACTGTAGTTCTGCATAAGCTATCTGCCAAAGGAGAAAATTGCTGATTCTTATTTCGCCGCTTGTTCTTATAAGCAAATCAACAGGAGGAAAATCTTTTGTATAAAGATAATCTTCAAAAAGTTTTTCATCAATTTTTTCAATTTCTACTCTGCCTTCTTTCACATCTTTACTGATGTTTTTTACAGCATTAAGTATTTCGTTTTGCGATCCGTAGCTTATTGCCAAGACCAAGTTTCCTTTTGTGTTTTCTTTTGTGAGATCTACCACCTTCAGCAGCTGATCTTTTACCAATGGAGGCAATTTATCTAAATTACCGATCACGTGCATTCTTAGTCCTTTACTGAAAATCTCATCTGCTTCCAGCAGTAAGGTTTCTGTAAGCAGAGCCATCAGTGTGTTTACTTCATCTTTAGGTCTTTTCCAGTTTTCCGAAGAAAACGTGTAAAGCGTAAGATAAGGGATATTAATCTCGTTGCATGCGTTGATTGCATTTCTTACTGCATTAATCGCATTTTTATGACCGAAAGTCCTTTCTTTACCTTTTGATTTTGCCCATCTTCCATTACCATCCATGATAATAGCCACATGTTTCGGCAAATTCTCAGAATTAATCTTTTCTTTTATCAATGACATCTTTTTCTTAATCACAATAACATGGCGGTCTTCCGAAAGAATACGTAAGTCCTATACTGAATGTATTCATCCAGTCTCGGGATTCTGTATCACCCAAAGCTCTTCTGTTGATAATTGCAGCTTCTCTTTCTTTAGACACAATGTAATAATTCCCCGTTTCCAATAATGATCCTCCTGTATTCGGGCTCAAAATTTCTGCATTATAATTTGAGACAACATCTTTAGATAATACTTTACTATGATCTAACTGATCTGTTAAAGCATAACGGAAAGTTGCTTCTGCAAATATTGCCCATCCATGATTGAATTTATATTTTAAACCCACTCCAAAAGGAATCTGAGCTACCGTTTTCTTTCCTAACGAATATTCTGTTGTAGTCACAAAATCCAATTCATCAATAGGAGCCTGCGCAACGCCATCAGAATTCCTTCTGAAATCATGTCTAACAGTTGCTTTCGGAGCATCAAACATCACCCCTCCAATACCTCCAAAAATGTATGGACTTACCATACTCATCTGCTCATTATTTACCGGAAAGAAGTTATATTCAAAAACTAAGCTCGCTTCATAAATATTATTCTTCCCAAAAGAGTTTCTGTTTCTTCTATACTCCTCTTTAGCCGCTTTATCGCTAAACTGCACCTGATTGTATCCCAGATCTAATCTTACAGTTTGGTGAGGATTAAAATTAAATCTATATAAAATACCACCATAAAACGGAAAGCCTAAATCTGAAACCCTGTTCAAATCCAAAGGCTGCTGCAAAATGTAATTGGTTTTACCTATATCTCCAACAAGATTACTCATCCCCAATCGAATTCCCAATTCATTTCTTTGTGCTTTCATACTTACCACCGTTCCTAAAAGGGTAAGAAAGCTAAACAATAATTTTTTATTCATAAAGAATACGGATTTATGGTTATTTTAAAATTTAATTTTTGCAAATATAAAACATTTTTATATTAATGATATTCTTAATGTTTAGTTAAAAATAAACAAAAAAATATAATTTGTTATAAAGTAAACGACAAAGTAGCAAATTTATTCTTTTTTTAATACTTATGCCTAAAAAAATAAAAAAATAAACCCCGCTGAACAGGGTTTACATATTTATCTGTTGAGAATTGCCTTTAATTTATTTCTCAATTTAATCAGAAATGGCTCCTTGTAGTTTTTATCTTCATCAAAATAGCCATATCCGTAGCCGTAACCATATCCATAACCGTAACCATAACCTTGTTTAGCTACATAATCATTATAGATCAATCCTAAATGCTTAATTTCATCATTATGGTATTTTTCTGTAATCATTTTAAGCATATATTTCTCAGTATATTCATGACGAACAATATATAAGTTTGCATCAGAATGCTTCATCAGTTCATAGGAATCTGCAACCAATCCTACGGGTGGAGAATCTATAATAATAAAATCATAGATTTTTTTAAGCTCTTCAATAAACTGAATATTTCTTTCACTCATAAGCAATTCTGACGGGTTGGGAGGAATTGGTCCTGAAGTGGCAACATCAAGATTCGGAACATTCGTTTTATTAATAATCTGATCAATAGCAGTTTCACCTGTAAGATAATTGGATATACCAAACTTATTATCAATATTAAAATCTCCGAAAATTTTAGGCTTTCTTAAGTCCATACCCAATAATATGGTTCTTTTATCGCTTAATCCTAAAACTGAAGCTAAATTAATTGACACATAGGTTTTCCCTTCACCACCGACCGAAGACGTAACCAAAATCACTTTACTCTTATTATCCTCACCTGATAAAAATCTCACATTGGCACGAATTCCTCTAAAGGCTTCCGAAACAGAAGATTTTGGCGAATCTAAAACGGTAAGCATATTATCCGTAGAATTATTACCGATGACGCCAAGTAAAGGTATTCTCGTTACACTTATCAGTTCCTTAATATTTCTAATCTTACTGTCAAACAAGCTTCCCAACAATATAATTAAAAGCGGAAGGGCAAAAAGGCTTCCGAAGATTGCCATTTTTGTTCCTTTGATATTAGGACCAATAGGAGCCTGACCAAGATTTTTTGCCGGGTCTATCACAGTAATATCTGATTGATTGGTAGCAAGTCTCATTTTACTGTCATTCTGCCTGTTTAGAAGACTGTTGTAAGTAGCTTCAATCATATTATACCCTCTTTCAGCATCCAGATATTTTCGCTGTTTTTCCGGATAAGTTGAAAGTTCTGAGCTGGCTTCTGCAATTTGCTGATCAATTTTATTAATCTCCGAAGTGTAAACATTGTAAACATTTCTTAATGATCCCGAAGAATTGGTCATTGCTTCATTTATCAGTCTGTTGATTTCTTTAATTGGCTCAGAGTTCGGCGTGTAGATTGTAGCGAGCTCTCTCTTCTTAGCATACAATGCTTTCAATTCTGATACAGATGCGGAAAACATACCATCATCAAATCCGGCTGCAGAAGGACTAATCATCTTATCAAAATTTCTTGAATCTACAGAATTTCTAATGTTTCTAAGAGAATTCATTTTACTTAGAAAATCTGCTTTTTTGGCTTCCAGATCTTTTATTCTTTCCAAAGACTTTTCATCCCTGTTTGTAATATCGTATAGCTTTTCTGAAACCTTAAGGTAATTAAGATAAGTTGCACTTGAATCGAGCTTTTTTCTTATAGAATCCAAACTTTCCTTCAAATAAAGTTCAGTTCTTTTATCAACGGTATTTTTATCCTGAAATCTTTTTTTACGGAGTTCCTCAATGGATGTATTGAGGAAATTAACGGTACTATTAAGATTATATCCTGTTTTGGAAACAATCATTATCGTATTGATCTCTTTATCAAATTCAACTCCAACAGAGTTAATAATCCCGTTCACGGCATCATTAACCGTAGAAAGATTTACAATAACATTATCTAGTTTGATTCTGCTTTCTATAGGATTGCTTATTAATCTGAAACGAAGATTCGGAGAAGTGTACCACTCATTTACCTTAATAATTTTATTGGCAGGTCTTGGATAAGCATCAATATTTTGAAATCCTTCAAATTCGTAAGAGTAAAGATTTTTAGACTGTCCTTCTTCAGGAAGAACTACTTCATAAGAATCTTTTCCTTTAGGAATAAGTGTTATGGGATAATTTACCTGTTGCAAATGTTTCCTGTCAACCTCTAAAAACACCGGTGAGTCATCTTTATCCAGATAAGTTGCCTTGATCGTACCTTTAGTCTGATAATTCACAAACAGATTAAGCTCTTTTACCAGATATTCATTATGAGATCTGGACAAAAGCATTTTTTTGAGATAGATTCCGTCTTGATTACCACCCTGTCCCCAAATAAAATTGATTGACTGATTGGGTGTAAAATAACTTGAAGTATTATTGGATATACTTAATGACAGGCTTGAAGAATATATATTCTGCGCATAATATTTACCATAAAACCACGAAACTACATAGCCTATGGAAAGCATTAATGCAAACCAATACCAGTTTTTAAGAACCCTTCTTAAAAAATGTTCTACATCAAACAACGCAAATGATCCATATTTTTCTTTCTGCTCATCCGATTTACTCTTTGCATTCTGCTTTTCAGGAATCATAGCTTAAAGATTTTTAATAAGTAAGTAAATTGATAAAGCCGTAGTAATTACAGACACTCCGCTTATGATAGTCTGAAGAGGATCTTTTCCAAATCCGTTCAAACTTCTTCTGTTTGTAGTAAGCAAAATTTCATCACCATTTTGTACATAGAAATATGGAGAATTCATTACATCTTCCCGGGTGAGATCTATTTTTGCTTTTTTTATTCCTTCAGGAAGCTTCCTGTAAATAACAATATTTTTTCGGTCAATGGTACGATTCAGACCGCCATTCATTGCAATAGCTTCGGTGAGTGTGAGGGTATTTTTGTAGGCTTTTTTCTCACCCGTCATTCCTGTTGTTTCGATATCACCCAGAACAAAATACGTTATCCCATCAGTATTTAGTCTTACCTGGGATTTTCCTTCCTGAAAATTTTCATTTACTTTCCCCTGAATTTCAGCACTTATTTCATCAATCGTTCTTCCTTCTGCTTTAATAAATCCTATTCCGAAAACATTAATCTCACCTTTAGCGTCAACCTTCAATCCTCTAAAATAGATAGTTGCATCGCTCCCTCCGTTTGCACCTCCGGCACCTCCTGTCATTGTAATAGAAGTACCTCCCCCTACAGACGAAGCACCTCCTGCAGACGAAGCGTTTAAATTAGAATAAAACTGAGCTGCATCACCTTTTGGTGTTGTTACAATATTTAAAGTTAACATATCATTTTGGGTGACTCTGTAAACAGGAATATTGTAAGGAATTAAACCTTCTTCATTGATAACCAAACTCTCATTAGGTTGTAAAAGTTTTACATCTCTTGATGTTAAGCAAGAAGTAAGAAGCAATGGTATGATCAGAAATAATAAATTTTTATAAATTTTCATCGTTAATAAATGTAGTTTGCAAAAATAGAAATTTAATTAATACTTTTTTGTTTATTGTTTTGTAATGCATATACCATATCCGGAATATATGCTCCGACAAATCCCAGAAACATTACTGTAAAAAGCAGAAGGTTAACATTGGAATGACGCAGAAAATAAGTCACGCCAATAATAAAAAGATAATAAATTACAATATAAAAACTTGATCTCCTATGAGTTAGATTCAGTTTTAATAATTTATGATGAATATGATTTTTATCTGCTTCAAATGGAGATTTTCCGTTCCAAAGCCTCACGATAATTACATTTAAAGTATCGACAATAGGCAGAATAAGAATAGCGACAGCAATTACAGGTGCAGATTTCAGATGATATCTGGGAACATCTACACGATTTTTATCTATGAATATATCTATGAAGCAAATACAGGTAAAGGCAAGTAAAAAGCCCAAGAGCATAGACCCTGTATCTCCCATGAATATTTTTGCTGCTCTGTAGTTGGATAAATTATAGTATAAAAAAGCCAGTACAGAACCAATAATTACAAAAGAAAGTACAACCAGCGGATAATTATATTCGCCCAATCTGTAATAGCTGATGCCGAAAATAGCACTGCAAATGATAGAATAACCTCCTGCAAGCCCATCAATTCCGTCAATGAGATTAAATGCATTGATAAGTATAATAAAAGTAATTATTGAAAAAAATACACTAATCCAATAATTAATTTCAAAAATGCCAAAAATACCAAACAAGCTTCTGATTCTCACATCTGAACCAATGACAATGAACACAGAAACAACAATCTGGGCAATCAGTTTTTTGTAAGCCCGCATAACTACAATATCATCCATGATTCCTATATAGAGAAGGATGATAAGTGAGGCAAAAAGAAATTTGTACAAATCAAAAATTTCATATGCAAAAATAGACATGCATATTCCGATTGAATAAAATATGGCAATTCCTCCCAGATTCGGTATTTTTCTGAGATGTGAGCTTCTTACACCCGGTTCATCCATCAGGTTTTTTTTCCGGGAGATCTTAATAATTGTAGGAATTGAAAAAAAAGTAATTAAAAAAGAGAATAAAAAACCTAACCCTACTTTTACATAAAAAATAGAAATACCTGTCTGGGTTAAGAACAATTCAAAATTTTTCATCGTTGTCTTTATTAGTTTCTTCGCCAGATTGGGAAAGCAAAGATTAAAAAGTCATTATTTTCATTAAAAAATAATGAACTTCATTCTGTGTTACATCAATTTTCTGATCAATTTTTTCTGTCCTGCAAAAAACAGAAGATAGAAAATCTTTTTTTTCAGGGGCAAAGATAAAATATAATTCTTACCGAAACGACTGTAAGTCAATATATCTTTCAAATTAATTCCCCTTTTATGTGTAAAATCTGTTAATTCGTGAGACATTTTATAAAATACATGATCATTTTTTACAAAAGCCAGATAAGCCAGATAAGTATAAATTCCTTCCAGGATCTGAAATCCTTTCATCTCTTTCTGCTTATCAGAATATTTTGAATGGAGAAAAGCCAGTTCCACATCTTCTACAGCTTTCAGAATATCCAAACCTCTTTCGGTATGAGTTTTTGTAATAGAATCTGTTCTTTCAAGATACTGATAATGAAATTTTTGAGTCTGCGCTAAAGTTTCACATTCCAGCAAAAGCTGCGGAATGAGCTGAATATCTTCAAAATGAACTCCTTTTTTGAATCTTTTGCTCTTAAAAAGTTCTTTTCTGAACAATTTATTGCACGCAAAATAACTTAAATCTGAAAAGACCGAAAAATTATTTTCCAAATCAATCTTCTCAGGCATATTTGGGATCTGTGTAAGCTTTTGGGTAATATTTCCGTTCTCATCAACTTTCTGAATATTGCAGATCACCATTTCGGCATTATGCAGTTCAGCCAGACTCAGCATTTCTTCAAACATAGTTTCATTAACATAATCATCGCTGTCTACAAATCCGACATAATCTCCCGTTGCCTTATCAATTCCAAAATTTCTCGCATCGCTCAGTCCACCGTTTTCTTTGGTAAAAGATTTAATTTTCTCCGGATATTTTGCTGAATATTGCTGAATAATACCTTCCGAAGCATCCTTACTCCCATCATTCACGACTATAATTTCGATATTAACCAGAGTCTGATTAACAAGAGAATCCAGACATTTAGCCAAATAATTTTCTACATTATAAACAGGAACAATTACTGAAACTTTGGGGGGAACATTCATCATTGCTTATGCTTTTGTAAATCTTGGACTCAGCCAGCCTTTTTTGGCTTCGTCAAAATCTTTTCTGGAACACGGAATGCAGTTTTCAATATTATCATCATCGCCAAAATACCAAAGATTGCTAAACGTATCTCGCTTAAAGGCATATTGCCGGTCTTCTATCAATACATAAAACATTTCGTATTTTCTTTCTTTCGGATGTGAGTGCTGTATATTGATGCCTTCAATCAGATACCAGATCATTTGTGCTAAAAGCTGGTGATTGAGCTGATTTTCCGAATAAATATTATAATTAAAAACACCTACAGATTTAAGGTTTTCGCTCAAACCAATCTCTTTCATATATGCACAGATTTCTCTTCGGTTAAGACCATTTACCTGAGGATTCATTGAAAAAGCGTCACTGAAACTTTCAATAGCATCACAATTTACGGTTACCAAGTCTGCTTTTCTAAAAAAAGGTTCTGTTTTTTCTGTAGAATTCATCATTTCTGCCAAACGGACAATATCAAATTCTACTTCTTTGATTAGCTTTACAGAATCTGTTTCATTCAAATGCTTCTGATAGCCTAAATGATGATAATTTTTAATCTGAAAATTTTTTGAACCTAAAATTCTACTCAAAAAAGTATTTTCATTAATATTTTCGCCTTGTTTTAACGAAATAATATTGCTGATCTGTGTATAACTAATGCTTTTCTGATGAAAATGAAGCGCAGAAAAAAGCGAAAAAGCAAGATCGTTGGATCCGCCGATAATTACCGGAATTGCTCTTTTGTAGTGACATGCCGATAAAACCTCCTGCAAAATATAATGAGAATCTTCTACAGACTTACCGGAAACTAAGTCCCCCAAATCAACAACCGGAATTTCAAAATCAAGCTGAGAAAGCTTATAAAACTCTTTTCTGACAGCTGTAAAATCCTGAACTTCTGCATCACCATTAGCTCCTCTGTAATCAGAAACAAAAAGAAGAACGATGCTGTCTTCTTTGATTTCTTTGGTTATCTTATGCCCGATTTGCCAATTTTCTGTCCTGAAATTCCGCGGCGGAATGATAAAGTCTTCAAAATTCATGTCTGTGAGTGCTTATTGATCGTCAAAAATATTAAAATTAAATGAGGAAGCATGCCTAAATAAAAAATTTACCATTGTAGATAATCTTTTATTTTATATTTGTAATAACTAAAACACAGTTCATGAAAAAAAGATTCTTAATTCTTCTTTTTATTTTTACATGTATTCAATGTAAATTTTACACACAATTACCTGCAATATCAAACAAAATACCTTTTAAGATTGACGGATTGATACTTTTTAAAGGAATGATTAATGGTAGAGAAGCCAATATAGTATGGGATAATGGATTTTCAAAAACAACAGTTGACCAAACATTCTACACTGAAAACAGTTTAAAAAAATTAGAGGGTAAGGCAGAAGTGATTGATGCTAACGGAAAAAAATTTGATGTAAACAAATCTCTTCTTAAGTCTTTACAATTTGGGGATACATTAATTTCAGATTTTATTATTGATATCGCTGATCTTTCTGTATTTCCAATGAAAATAGATGCAATTCTTGGAGCTGATATCATTAATCAATATATATGGGATTTTAATTTTGACAATAATGAATTTCGTTTTTCGAAGGATCAAATAACACATAAAACAATATATGATATTCCTTTTTCTCTAGGAAATAAATACAACAATAATCACACAATAGATGCCTATGTCAACAACAAACCCATAGAAATACAAATTGATTTCGGGAATACTCATGAATATTTAACGGTAAAAACAGATTCTTTTGACAAACTTTTCAGTAGAAAAAAGAAGTTGACTTTCGAAGGTTGGGGCGCTATTGGAGTTGCCGGGATTGGTAATAACGAGATCAATCTATTTTTGGACAATGATTACACATTCAATTTGGGTGGTGTCTATTTGCTTAGAAGACACACTCCATACGCAGATAATCAGGAAAATATGATTTACCCAGCAACCTTAGGATTTCAGTTCTTCAGGAAGATAGGAAATTTAATTATTGATCCGTTTTCAAAAAAATATAAAATTTATTCTCCCTCAAGAACCATAGAGCCTTACCGTTATTCAAGTTTTGGCTTTAACTTATTTGTTAATGGCGGAAAAATAATAGTTGTTAAAATAATAAAGGAAAGCGATAACGTCAAAAAATACGAAATATCGGTAGGTGATGTTATAAAATCAATTGATGGTCACGAAGCTTCTGATTTTAAAAAATTTCAGGAAATTCGAGATTACTTAAATGCGAAACAACAGATAAAAATTATCACAAGCAAAAACCAAGAAATCGTTTTGAATAAAGAATCTTTTTTCAACTAAAGAACCTATCTAAAATCTTCGAATGCAATTTCTGCTGATATTACCAGTCAAAACTAAACTTTTAAAATAAATGGAGCAGTAAGAATTAATGATAATCTTAAACACGTTATAACATTGTCTTTTGAAAAATAATGCGAATGCTAATCAGAAAAGGAAAAAGAATTTATTAATAATATTGAAAATGAGAAAAAAGCACAGATGAATCTGTGCTTTTATAATTTATTTCTTCGCTGATGGTTTCTTAACAGCAGGCTTTTTCGCTGTTGTTGCTTTTTTTACAGCTGGCTTTTTTGCTGCAGGTTTTTTCTTTTCAGCAAACGCTTTTGGATCTTGGGCGGTAATCCATTTTTTTACGTCATCCAGAGAAATTTCTTTCAGCTCATCGCTTTCATACTTCGTATCATCTGCTTTTTTCGGAATTTTAAACATCGATTTTCCGAATTTGATGAAAGGTCCCCATCTTCCGTTTTCAATAGATATTTTCTCGCTTTCCCATTGCTGAATATAACGGTTTGCCTCTTTTTCGAGTTTAGCATCAATCAGTTCGTTGATGTCGCTTTGGGAAAGGTTCTCAAAGTCATAACGCTTCGGAACATTCACAAAAATATCTTTATACTTAATAAATGGACCAAATCTACCGCTTCCTTTAGTCACCGGTTCGCCTTTATAAGTCGCAATAGGAGCGTCAGCTTTCTTCTTTTCGGCAATAATTTCCTCTGCACGGTTTTGATCTACAGAAAGCGGATCTTCACCTTTAGGAATACTGATATACGTTTCGCCCCATTTCACATAAGGTCCGAATCTACCTACACCTACCGAGACAGGATTTCCGTCAACTTCTTTCAGATCGAAAGGAAGTTTAAAAAGTTCCAAAGCCTCTTCTAAAGTAATGGTTGCGATATTTTGCCCCGCCATTAATGAAGCAAAAGTCGGCTTTTCTTCATCATCCGTTTCACCAATCTGAATCATGGCACCAAATCTTCCGATTCTGGCGTGTACATTTTTACCCGTTTTCGGGTCAACACCTAAAAGTCTTTCTCCGGTGGCACGGTCTGCATTTTCTTCTACATCTTCTATTTTTGGATGAAATTTGGAGTAAAAATCCGTCATCATTTCTTTCCATTTCTGACCTCCATTGGCAATTTCGTCAAAACTTTCTTCTACTCTTGCGGTAAATCCGTAATCAAGAATTTCTGTAAAATTATCAGTAAGGAAGTCGTTTACCACTTCTCCAATATCTGTAGGAACAAACTTATTTTTATCGCCCCCGAATTTTTCGTCAAGAACTTCTTTTTTAACTTTATCATTGGCTAAAGAAATCTTCACCACTTCTCTTATTTGTGGTTCGATCTCTCTTTTATCAACATATTCTCTATTCTGAATGGTCTGAATGGTCGGCGCGTATGTAGAAGGACGCCCAATTCCTAATTCTTCCAGCTTTCTTACCAATCCCGCTTCGGTATATCTTGCGCTTGGTCTGGTAAACTTTTCTGTAGCTGTAATTTTTTTATAACTTAAAACTTCACCAACACTTACTTTTGGAAGCAGCTTTTCGTTGTTCTCTTCATCTTCATCTTCCGTTTTTACGATTCCGTAAGCCTTTAGGAAACCATCAAATATAATCACTTCACCCTGCGCTTCAAAATGCTGCGGAAGTCTAGAATTTCCAATTTCGATGGTAGTTTTTTCAATTTTAGCATTCGACATTTGTGAAGCCAATGTTCTTCTGTAGATGAGTTGGTATAATTTACTCAACTGAGCATCACCAATTGTTTTTACCGAAAAGTCTGTCGGACGGATCGCCTCGTGCGCCTCTTGTGCAGAAGAAGATTTTGTAGTATAATTTCTTGGAGAAGAATATTCTGCTCCGTATTCTGAAATAATCTGATTTTTTGCACCCTCAATTGCTTCCTGAGAAAGGTTTACCGAGTCAGTTCTCATATAGGTAATGTATCCTTCTTCATACAATCTCTGAGCAAGACGCATCGTATTGGTCACATTATAACCTAATCTTGAAGAAGCTTCCTGTTGTAAAGTAGAAGTTGTGAAAGGAGCAGATGCAGAACGGCTTCCCGGCTTGGTTTCAACATTTAAAACTTTAAATTCGGTTGTCTTAGCCAGTTCAAGAAAATTTTCAGCTTCCGATTCTTTATCGAAATCTTTTTTAAGCTTTGCTGCAATTTCCTGACCTGTTTTATTTAAAAATACACCATCAAGCTTAAAGCTGGCTTTCGGGACAAAACTGCGGATCTCCTTCTCTCTTTCTACGACCAAACGTACCGCAACCGATTGTACTCTTCCCGCAGAAAGCCCCGGCTTAACTTTTTTCCAGAGTACGGGAGACATTTCAAAACCTACAATTCTGTCGAGAACTCTTCTTGCCTGTTGTGCATTGACCAAGTTCTGGTCTATATCTCTTGGATTTTCAATGGCTTTTAGAATAGCATTCTTGGTGATTTCGTGAAAAACAATCCGTTTTCTGTTTTCCGGTTTTAGTTTTAATTCTTCTGCCAAATGCCATGCAATAGCCTCTCCTTCACGGTCTTCATCGGAAGCCAGCCAAACCAGATCGGCTTTTTTCACGGCTGCTTTCAATTCTGCAACCAATTTCTTTTTGTCGGCTGAAACTTCGTAATCGGGACTGAATGTAGACAAGTCAATCCCCATTCCTTTTTTAGGAAGATCACGGATGTGACCGAAACTGGATTTCACTTCAAAATCCTTTCCTAAATATTTCTGAATAGTTTTTGCTTTTGCCGGAGACTCAACGATTACTAAATTTTTCGACATACTGAAAATTTTTGCAAAAGTAAAGCTTTTTTATTAGATGGGTTTTGTCAAATCATTTTATTTAATAATTCAAACGGTACAAATAGCGTTCTGTAGAAGAATCCTTCAAAAGTAAACCCTCTTCCCGACATCTCAACACGATACATTAACGAGAACAAAACAATACACAATGTTACCCAGAATTTCCTGTTGACAACTAACTTTTCATAAGACGATGAATGTGCCGAATCTCTCAATAACAAAGAGAAAAGAACAATAAGGAATATCATATGAATGTACATCCATCTTCCCCAATCAATAGCTAGATAGAACAATGGTAATGAGAATAAAAAAGCTCCAGCTAACAAAATAGACAGATGCCTTTGCTGAGTTTGATTTTTTAAATAATATCCTACATGAAAAATACTGATTAACAAACTCAGAAAATACAATCTATAATCATTAAAATGCTCTTTGATGTACTGTCTTTCATCAATATCCCAAAAGAAAATGCCTTTTGTAAGAATCACACCACGATCTTGCAGAATCTTTAAAGACTGACCTTCATTAATTTCTTTCCCGAACAAAATAATAATCACTGCAGGAAGTAAAACTGCCACAATATACTTTATGTATCTTTTCCATTCCCATTTCTGATTTTTTAAATATAAGGCAATTAAAAAATAAGGAATAAAAAAAAGTGTAATCTCATGAAAAAACATGGCAATAAAAAGACCAGCCACTACGGACTTTTCTTTAAGCTCTGATAATGAATTTTTGCTAAGATGATAAACAAAAAAGGCAAAAAGAAAAAATACGATAAATTCTTTTTTTCCAACATAATCCACACAGTTGAAAATCCCAATAAAACCAATGGAAGATAGCAATAATGAGAGATATAGAAAGGTCACCTCTTTATATTGAATGGTTTTAAAATAATAATAAAAAAAAGAGGTTATAATAACTACCTGAAAGCCGTACACTAAATACTGGAGCTTAAAGCTTGTAACATCCTGAAGAAAGAAAAAAAAACTTCCGGAAAGCCCTCTTCTTTTAAAACCGCCATCCTGATAATTAATAAGCCAGTCACCTAAAACATAGCCGTCTGAATTGGCATTGTGGATATACGTAAATACAATTGCAAACAATGCTGTTGCAATAATAACAAGATAGATTAAAATTTTAATACTGATATAAGACAGAATATTCTTCAAGTCTTTGTGTTTTCTAAGTTTGTCACAAAAAAGAAATAGCTCTCAAATCCGGACAATCTCATATTCAGTTCCAAAATTATGAAATTTGCCGTACTTGAAAGCTATTTTATGCAGAATGTAGCTAAATTTAGCTCAATTGCTATATTTTAACGATTAAATATTTAGCATTACATAACTTAATTCTACCTTTTAATTATTTTAACAATACTCTCAGAATTGTTGATTCTTACCAGATAAGCACCCTGAACAAGTGACGAAACGTCTGTTTTCATGCTTTCAAACTTTCCTGATTTTATCATCTGTCCTGAAACATTATAAATCTGGTAGTAATAATCTTTGTCTTCAGTTGCTTTAATATATAAAACATCTTTCACCGGATTTGGAAACAAAACAATTTGATTTTCTTTCACTTTGGTTTCAATTTCTTTCTCTGTAAAAATATTTGAGGCTTTTACAGAAGAAATTCCCGGAGAAACGAGTATCGCAGGAACAGGACCTTCTTCAAAACCATCCTGATTGGTTTTTACTTTTACGCAACGGCAATTCATTCCAAAATAAGGATCATTATTGTCGTGAAATGCGATAAGCCGATTGGCGGTAGAAGCGGCATTAAACAGAATATTCACCGGTCTTCCGATATAATTTGAATTTAAGGCTGCCGTCCATACTCCCGGAAACTGATAATTATTAACATTGAAAGTTCCTGTCGCTGCCTGATTAGCGGTAACACTTCTGAATCCGCGCGAACCTGAGTTGGGATAATTTCCTACGGAATAAGTAGGATTATTGAACATATAACCAATTGTTGTCGTCGTGGTATTTCTTACTCTTACTCCTGCATAATCAGTAATTACACTATAACTTGTCGCTACTTTCTTATCCTTTTTATACCAAGGTGAAATTCCATAATCTTTGTTTGTGATAATGGCTACACCTGTAAGATCAGGAATTCTCCATCCTTCGGGACAAGGATCGAATGGCGATTTTTCTCCGCCTCTGCCCCATCTTTCGGGAGCTGTATTAGGCTCATTCAAAAGCCAGTCTGTACCATTGGTGTAATTAGGCACCGCTGAATTGTATAGCGCAAATGAACTTGGAATCATGTAAACCAGAGGATTTCTAACCGAATAGGACAAAACTTTTGCTATTTTCTCATTTACTTTATCGGTTGCTAAAACATTCGCATTTGCGGAATTGGTGTATGTATTGTAAGGAACAATGTAATTACCTGACAAATTATTATACGTTGCCGGAGTAAGTGTAGTATAAACCACAGATCCCGATGAACCCACTGTTCCTAAAAAAACATTATAAGAAGCTCTTGTATCAGCATGCTGAAACGTCGGAATGGGATCTTTTCTTCCCCATTGATACTGTAACCCGGTAGAAGCTCTTATTTTGGCATATTCTGCGGCTGTAGGCGTTAAAGGATTGGCAACAATCGGAAAAGCATCTGTAGCGCCCAGATTACGATCCATAAACTCTGTTTTCAAAATACCTCCTTTTTCTACATAATTAATGTAATTCGGGGCAGAAGGATTGGGCATTTCGGTAGTGTAATTGTATGTTCCCACAGGAGTATCGGTTACCCAAATATGCCAAGACCAGTAAACAGGATTAGCAGTATTGCCATTATGCAGAGTAACAACAGCGTTTCCACTTTGGTTGGGAGCAATATTGACAACAATTTTGGAACTTGATAATGCTGAAACAGATCCGGGAGAAGGATTAATAATATTAACCGTGCTGATTAAAGCTGTATTGGTAGACCATAAAACATTTGCTTTAAGATCATTAAAGCTTGACGGATTTAAAACATCAGGATTATTCAGCAATTGACTTTGAGCAGAAAATGCTTTCGTAACAGGAATTTCTATTGCTGTTGCAACAGTACTTTTTACCACTTGATACGTATTTGGATTATTTAAACCTTCGGTAAAACTATTGGAAGAAGTAATAAACTCAGTCGGGAAATCATAATTACTAAGAAGGTAAAGCGGATCTTTTATACAACGGCATGCATTTGCATCGGAAGTTTTAGCCGCAGAAAGGGGCTTATACCAATATCTGCCTTTGATATTGGGATTTGAAGGATCCGGAATATCAGGTTGATACTGATCCGGAATCATAAATAACATTCTTGCACCTACAGCAGGGGTCGTATCATAAAATCTTGTCATTGTCGCTGTCCATAAAGCTACGTGATGCTGATCACTATATTGTCCATTATGTGCATCAATTAACACACCTCCCGTACCGGGAAAAATGCCCATGTCAAAACCTCCTGCATTTGATAAATCAAAACCAGCATTCATATACAGTTTAAAATCGGTCATAAAAGACGGAACACCACTATTATTTGGCTTTAGGATGTGGTAACCATTAGATTCAAAAGTATTTTTCCCTAAATTGGTTCTTACGCCAAACGGTGAAAAATCAATTCTTATATCATCAATATAACTGCCCGAAGCCTGATTAGCTACTAAAACTGACGGCAGTCTCCATCCATTAGGACAAGGGTCAAAAGCCGATTTATCCTGATAAGGAGCCGCTGCCGCATCCGTTGTGTAATCAGCTTCAAGTCTTCCTCGGGAATTGTCTGACCACAGATTGAGCTCTGTAAGACGGTCATCAGACAAACTTACCGATCTGCCAAACCAATTGACCATTAAATTGGTGTTATTATTGTAAAAAGCAAGACCTGAATTATCATTCTTGTTAACATAAATAAGACTTAACGGATTTCTTACAGAAAGCCTAATATTATTATCTAATGTAGCATTAGATAGTAAAACAAATTTTCGTAAATTATCGAAGTTGGTTGCATTCACAAAGTTTTTGGCACCTCTGTGGCGGATTCTCCCTACAGAACCAGAAACTTCATAAAAATCATCTCCTTTATATACCAATGGAGGTATTGGATCTTTCCTTCCCCATTGATAAAGCAGACCTCCACTCTTATTCCAGTCATCTGCGGTATTAGAGTTGCTGAGAGCTCCCAGATTGCGGTCCATCCATTTCCATTCAGCATCGGGAATTACTTCTACTGTTCCGTCGCTTTTTTGTCTTTTTACCTGAGTAAAACTCTTATACGAAGATCCGTTGGTAGGATTATCTGTTACCCAGATATGCCAAGACCAGAAAATCTCTCCGTTGACACGGAATACTACTACTGCGTTCCCTTCTTTAGACTTATTAACGAGAACTTTGATTTTAGCATCTTCTCCCGAACCTTCAATTTCTAATGTATAGTTGTTTCCAGATTTGATCAATCCGTGATTGTCTTCCCAGAGAACATCAGCCGTAACAGCGCCGGAAGGAATATTGGAGTACCCCAGATATTTATAACCCAGCCACATTGCATAAGCTTTTTTTACAGGAATATATAATCCGTCTTCTGCCTGAGAGGGGTCAAACCAATAGGTATTGGGAGCTTTCATCCAGTCTTTACCTGTAGTTCTTCGGGCATTTAGAAATTCTATTTCTTGAATTTTATTTTTCAGACTGTCTTTTTCAGACTTATCGGAGACAAATATTTTTGTATTTTCTCGTAGATTATAAGCATAAACATCAGCAGAATAAAGATATAGAGCTGCCGCAATACAAAATAGGTAATGCTTTTTCATAATGTAATAATTTTGTGATTTTTAAATTTATAAAAAAGATAATTAAAATACCACAACCGAGTAGAATTATATAATATTTAAATTAAAT
>WPCJ01269531.1_pt1 | contig 25682 bp, 27 predicted proteins | sample 5399831 | NCBI WGS metagenome assembly WPCJ01 (sample SAMN12869470, study PRJNA574797) | sludge metagenome | isolation source: wastewater treatment of pH10 | place: China:Beijing | collected 2019-05-20 | reverse complement strand
GCCCGCCCGTTCGCGGAGCGGTTCGGGGTCGCCACCGAGTGCGGCATCGGCCGCGCGCCCGCGGGATCGACCGAGGGCATCCTGCGAACGCACGCAGAGGTCGCCGCCGCCTGGTGAACGCTCTCGGCGCCCGATTCGCGCGCTCGCCCGCTCTCGCGTAAGCTATTCCGCGGTGACGTGTCCGAGCGGCCGAAGGTGCAACTCTCGAAAAGTTGTGTAGGGTAACCCCCTACCGTGGGTTCAAATCCCACCGTCACCGCCATGGAAACCCCCGAGAGATCGGGGGTTTTTCCGTATCCGGGGTGGATGTGGTGCATCGGTGGTGCAGACTTCGCTGGTGCGGTGGCACGGGTGGTGATGAGTGATGAGGCGGCCTCACCAGTGTGCGACCGCCTCGTTCAGCCAGTCGACGGGCGGTTCTATGTCGGCGCCGCGATCGCAGGATCGGCACACCACGTGATGGTGGCTCACGGCGACACTGCACGCGCGGAACGACTGGTGGCCGGACCGCCACAGTGTGTCGGCGAGCCCTGACTCGGCGAAGGCGTTCAAGTGCCGGTACACCGTCGCCAGCGCGACGGGAACCGGTCCGTCCTGCAGACGGTTGTACAGACTCTGCGCCGACATGAAGGACGGGCTCTCACGGAGCGCCGCGAGGACGGCGTCGCGCTGCACCGTCCTCCGCGCGGCGGCGGGTTCGTGTTCGTCGGATGCGCCGCTGATGTGGGTGGACGGTGCGTTGTCAGTCATCGGAGTGCACGTGTGTCGTCCACTGTGGGAAGGGGTCCGCGAAGCGCATCCAGGTACGCACGTCGGTCAGGAGCTCCTCATCGTCGAGCAACGCTCCGTCGAGCGTGCCTGAGAGGGTGACGGCATCCATGTCGATGCCGACGAACGCCAGATCCTGCCCGAGAGCGAGGGGAGGCGTGGGGGAGTCGTCGTCACTCGCGAGCGGCTCGAGCGAGATCATCTGCCCGACCTGATCCCAGCGGCCGACCAGGCCGGGTCGCGTGGCGAGTCGACAGAATCCTGCCGATCGGATGATCGCTCCGTGTCGACCGCTGCCGAACTCGTCGTTGAGAAGGCGGTGCAGTCGGCCGGGGTGGAAGGGGCGCAGCCTCTCGTAGCGGAACGCGGTCACGCGGGCGTCTCGCATGTGTGGGTCAGGCTCCTCGTTGAGCACGTGGACCCAGCCTGGTTGGTGGACCTGCTCGGAGTGCGGTGCGGGCAGCCGGTCACCATGACGGTTCTCGCGTGCTCGACATGCTGCACGAGCCGCAGAGCCCGCGCGACGTAGAGAGTGCCGCGCGCGACGGAGCGCGGACGCGGTCACGTGCGCACATCGCTGAGCAGGCGCGTGGCGTCTCGCGACGGCGGTCCGGGCGCGTTCGCGGTGACCGGTGATGAGGGTGACTTCGGTGAACGACAAGGGGGCTCCCTTCCCTCAGAACCCTCGCCGGCCTCGCCCGGCTATGAAAGGTGCAATATCTGACCACGAGCACCACAGAGCCGCCCGGGCAGCGTTGCCACGGGCGGCTCATCTCGACGCGGTTAGTCGGTGACCAGTTTCCAGCTAGAGGTTCTCACTTCTCATGGTCCTGTTCCTGCGCTGGACGAACTTGGCTCCCAAACCTGCACCGAGGACGACGATCGGAGTGCCGATGAGGAAGATGATCGATGATGCCGACGGAAATCCAGTCGCAAGCAGCGCGAGGAGTACCAGGGCCGCGATGACGACTCCTGTGAAGATCAGCCAAGAACGCATGGGCCTACCTCTTTCAGATGCCTACTCAGAACGGTGCGGACGAACGACAGTTGATCACGGATCCACCCTGGACGTCGTACCACCACAGAGTGCGACCACCGCTGCAGATCCCATTCGCGACGAGGTAGGTGGTGGCGACGCCGACGACGATCCCGATGACTGTGCAGGCAGCCCAGCCGACGGCCGGGATCAGACACAGAGCCGCGGCGACCGCAGCTCCACCTCCTGCAGCGAGAGCCTGTTGGTCGACGGTGTTGAACCCGACGGCCATCTTGATGCCGGAGAAACGCACCTCGAGGAAGGGCGTGATCACGTCGTTCGGCACTGTCGTGGACGCCGAGGCATCCGCTTCGATCGCTGCGCGGACATCGGCAGCGCTCGGTAGCGTCAGCGAGCCTTCGGGTACGACGTATTGGTAGAACGTGTAGCCGTCTTGGGTGATCTCGTTTCGCTCCACAGGCGAGGCTTCGAGCTCTTCCAGTCCTTGGAGGAACACATCGGGGTCCAGTGCAGCCCCACCGTTCGGCGACATCGCATCGAGGTCTTCCGAGGAGAAGAACATCGAATCGTCAGGTAGCGGTTCCGACGCTTGCGCAGGCGCGGCGATCGTTCCGAGCGCGAGCGCCGCCACAACCCCGAGCACAGCGGTTTTGAACTTCATCGTTGCTCCTCCGTCTCTCTGCGGTTCCGTGTTGAACTGCGCTCTCAACCTACGAGCGAAACGCGACGCGAAACGGGTTCATAGCCCTGGGGCTACGAAAGTCAGAAAGGGTGGTGCGTCCACGCATGCTGTGCGATCTTCACCCTCGCGGGGACGCAAGAACAGGGGAGGAAATGAGACTCAGAAGAAGGAAGTCGGGTTCGCCATCGCGACCGCCCTCACCCTAATCGATGTTGCGCCTGCTGCTGCTCAGGCGGCGACGGCGGACTCGGCCTTCAGGGCGTGGCGTCGTCCGCTGCAACGCCCGCCCTCAGGGTCATCGGCCGCGCGTTGCTGGGCACCAACTCGCGGCTTGCCACCTTGAACTGCGCCTGATGCCGCTGGACGGCGATCGCTGTCGTGAGGGCGATGAGAAAGCTGGTCATCGCCACGCCCCACGCGGCTGCGGCGAGCTGGACGGGGAGGAGCATCGATGCCAGCAAGAATGCGACCCCGACGAGCGGAAGGATGATCGTAAGACGCTGGGTGATGGTCCGAGTCATCATCGCCTCTCTTCTGGAACCGGAGATGTGGCCAAGCAGTCGCCGACGGCGATGACCGCTTACATCGTGCGTGCCTGTGCTGTGCCGGATCAAGGAATCCGGGTGCTTCGTAGCCCCAGGGCTACCGATCACGTCCGAGTCCACGCAGGCGCTGGAAGGTCAGAGGGCGATGATCCCGAGCTCAGTCGCGCGGAGGACGATCTGCAGTCTGTTCTCGACGTCCCACAGCTGATTGATGTGGCGGATGTCCGCCTTGACGGTGCTCTCGGCGTAGTGGAGCTCGTCGGCGATCTCGGCGTTGGAGCGACCCTTTGCGATCAAGCCGATGATCTGCCGCTCGCGGTCACTGAGCGCAGGCACATCGGAGACGTGATCGTCGCCGGCTTCGATAGCCGCGCGGACGAACCTTTCCTGCACCTCGGGGGAGACCACCCGGTCACCGGCGTGGGCGGCGACGATGGCGTCGATGATCTGCGCAGGGGTGGAGTTCTTGACGAGGTACCCGCACGCACCGGCGCGCAGGACCTCGAGCGCCTGCCACTCCGTGGTGAACGTCGTCAGGGCGAGGACGCGGCAGCGAGGGTTCCAGTCGAGAATGCGGCGGGTCGCCTCGACGCCGCCGATCTCGGGCATCCTGATGTCCATCAAGACCACGTCGGGATCGGTGGCTCTCGCGGTGTCGACGACCTCGGACCCGTCGGTCGCTTCCCCGACCAGAACGACGCGATCGTCGTCGGAGAGGAATGCGCGCAGTGCGTGCCTGACCAGGGCTTCATCGTCGACCACGAGAACGCGTGCGGCTTCACTCACGTCTTCACGGTATCGCGGGCTCCGGGCTGGATCTCTAGCCCTGGGGTCATGATCTCTCGACCTGAAGAGCATCCCTCGTAGGGTGGACGGAGCTGCCGTAGCGCCTGTCGATGCCGATCTGAGGCTCGGCGAAGGTGGTCGGCCGAATGAAGGAGACCAGCGTGGGACTCATCAGCGGATATGTCGTGAACATCCTGGGGCGTGTGCTCACGGAGCAGAACGCCGACCTCGGCGACTGGCTATGCAAGGTGATGGGCATCTGTGCCTGACGGCCTCGCGCCGTCCGGTCGTCGCCGGGAACCGCCCTTCGCTGGGCGCGGATCGGTCGGGAGGATGCTGCGGTCGCCGAGGTTCTGGGAGCCTCGGACACTCCATCCTGTGGCGCGTCTACTTCTGATCGTCATCATCGGCGTCCTCTTGGCCGTCGCCATCGGGTTCGCCGTCGAGGGTGGTGAGTTCACCCGGTACGACCTTCTCGCCATCGTCTTCTACCTGGGGCTCGCGGCGTTCGCGTGGCATCCGATGACGGCGGCGTTCACCGTCATGCTGATCAGTAGCGTCGGCGTCGTCTTCACCGGGAGCGGCGGCGATCTCCTCGAGCTGGCGATCTCGCTCGGACTGGTCGCCGTGACATGCGCGCCGTGGGTGATCATCGTCCACGTCGTGGTGCTGGGAGCGCTGACCGCATATGTGGCGGTCGAAACGACGACGCTCGCTGCCGGCGGCGTCTACGGCATCGTGGGCATCGCGACGATCGCGTTCCTCGTCGGCGTCGCCTTCAGGCTCGTGACCGCGAGAGAAACGATCCTTGTCGCTGAGCGCGCTCGTGTCGAGCGAGACCTGGAAGCCCTTGCCCGAGAAGATCAGGAACGCATCGCCGACGAGCTGCACGATGGAATCGCACACGATCTCACGCTCATCCTGTTCCATGCTCGCGCCCTGCCCCGCCAGCCCGACGATGCTGCACGACAAGTGTCACTCACCACGATCGAGGGCTCCGCCGAGCAGGCGCTGCAGAGCATCCAGTCGTTGCTCTCGCTCATGCGCGACACGACCACAGAGGCCCCGCCGCTTCAAGAGACCCGGTACGAAGGAAACATCATCGTTGCGATCGCGGCTCTCAGTGAGCTTCTGCGTGATGCGGGGATCCCTGTCACGCTCGATGCGCCGAGCACAGCAGTCGACGTGCAGCCGGTTGTAGAGCGTGTTCTGATCGAGACGGCGATCGAGGCTGTCATGAACATCATCAAGCACGCGCCGAAATCGAGATCCGCGAGGATCCACATCGATAGTCAGCCCGACCAAGTCGCGTTGATTGTCACGAACGTCGGCGCTTCGTCACACCGCTCGAAACTGCCGTCGGGTGGGCGCGGGTTGAGGCGCGCGCGTCAGCGCCTCAACCAGATTCACGGGCGCCTGCAGGCAGGGCCGACCGACGGCGGATGGGAGCTGCGAGCGATCATCGCGACTGGATCCGATCCCAACGCCTGAACCACCAGCGGCTTCGGCGTACCAGCAACCACCTCCACGTGCAGAATACTTCCCTCGTGGCTTCAAGTGCAGTATAGTTTCCATGTCCCAAGATGAGAACTATGCTTCACGTGAGGGGTGATCATGCAGCTTCCATCGACCGCGGCGTTCGCGACGTTCGTCCGCAGTAATCGCCTGCGCACAAACGTGACCCAAGAAGAGCTCGCTCAGGCCGTGGGCAAGAGCCGCCGGTGGGTGATTGACCTCGAGGCGGGGAACGTCGACCCCTCATTGAGTGCGGCCGTTTCTGTCGCAGCTGCGCTGGGCTACGTCGTCTCACTCGATCGCGACGAACCCTCGGCAATCCTCGATGAGATCTTCGAGGATCTCTGATGGCAGACGTCCTGGATATCTGGCTTGACGGGCGCCTCGCCGGCAAGCTCATGCGTGGCGAGACCGACCAGGTCGAGTTCCTTTACGACGACGACTACCTCGCGGATCGCACCGCTACTCCTCTCTCGGTCAGCATGCCCAAGAGCACGCTCGGACACGGTCCGGATGTGGTGATGCCGTGGCTGTCGAACCTCCTTCCCGATGCGGAGGAGGTCCGCAGACGATGGGCTGCGAAGTTCGGCGAGCGGCGCACGGATCCCTTCACGCTCCTCACGCATATGGGTGAGGACGCCCCGGGGTCGGTCCAGGTCGTCCCCGAGCACACGGTGCCTGCCCAAGCCGGCGGACTCTCACTCCTCACGGAGCATGACATCGCGCGGCGGGTGCGTGCCATCCTGGACGACCCAGACCACTGGGTCGATCAAACCGACGCCGACGAGAGTCGCTTCTCGCTCGGCGGCAATCAAGGCAAGTTCGCCATCGCGCGGATCGATGGGCAGTGGTTCGAGCCGAACGGGCGGGTGCCGAGCACGCACATCGTGAAGCCCGGCATGGTGCTGAAGTCGGGCCATACCGACGACCACATCCAGGCGGTCGAGTACGTGACGATGCGCGCGGCGCGCGCGCTCGACCTGCGAGTCGCAAGGGTGGAGATCCTCGATTTCGCCGGCGTCCGCGCTTTCGTCGCGACGCGGTTCGATCGCCGCCTCCCCGCCGAGGGCGCCGTCGCCAGGATCCACCAGGAGGACTTCTGCCAGGCGCTCGGCGTCTATCCGTCGCGCAAGTATGAGGAGGACGGCGGTCCGACGATGGCCGACATGGTGCAGTTGGTCGACCGCGCTTCGTCACCGTTCTACCGAGGCAAGGATCACGTCGAGCTCGCCGATCTGTTCGTCTTCAATCTGCTCGTGGCAGGCGTCGACGCTCACGCGAAGAACCACAGCATGCTGCACGTCGGGAACGCGACGCGGCTCGCGCCGGCCTACGATCTCATCTCGGCGCACGGGTTCTGGGAGGAAGACCGGGTCATGTTCAGATCCAGCGCGGCGGTGAAGTACGGCAAGGAGCGCCGGTATCGTCAGATCTCCGGCCGCAACATCGCGCGCGCCGCCGACGTCCTGGGCGTACGACGTGAACTCATGCGAGAAACCATCAACGCGATGGCGCCCCGCCTCCACGGAGCGTTCGAAGCCGCGGTCGCCGAAGTCCCGGCCGACATGGTCACTCCGCGGCTGCGGGAAATGCCCGCGCGTATCCAGACCTTCGCCGACGAGTTCGTGCGCCGCGCGAACGGCGAGGACCTGAGTCTGAGCGCGCTGCCTCGCTTCACGGAGGCGAACGCGGTCGATCTTCCTGTCAGGCGGATCTGGGAACCGGGCGAGTGGCGCGGTGACCGATGGATCACGGGTCGCTATCTCGGCCGAAGCGCGCGCTGATCGTACGGCACGAAAGCGGGCAGGGCGTCCGATGAGGACGCCCTGCCCGCCGGTGCGCGCGAACGCCGGGGTCAGCCGATGGCCACCGCGATCTCGTTCGGGGTGTGGTCGAGCTCGACCGAGGCGATGATCTCCCCGGTGGTGAGGTCCACGGCGTGGACACTGTTCGCGGCGGGCTCGGTGATGTACGCGATGTCTCCGTCGACCTTGATCGCCGGGTGCGCGTCCTGCCACTGGGCCGGACCCTCCCACGCCTCGATCACGGGGTAGGACTCGGTGAGCTCGCCCGTCTCGGGGTCGAGGACGTGGATCTGCCCATCGGTCGACAGGATGTAGGCGAGGTCGCCGGGGCCGCGTGCGATGTCGCGGAAGGTGTACTGCACCTCGGCAGGCAGCTCGACGACATCGAGGGTCGCGGCGGCGGTGTCGATCAGCGTGACGGCGTTCAACAGGTAGCCCTCCGCGTCCGGGTCGTTCTTGTAGTCGCCGACGACGATCGGGCTGGTCTCCGAGACGAAGGCGTTGCCCATGCGGCCGTACGCGTCCGGTGCCGCGAGCTTCGTGAAGGCCTCGTCCTTGAACAGCAGCGCACCGTTCTCGCAACCGAAGATCACGGCTTCCTCGGCCGCGCTGCCTTCCCCGTGGATGCCGGGGCACTCGGCGTTGACGGCGGCCTCGTCCCAGTGGTCGTCGTGTGCGTGCAAGGCCGTGGCCCCGGTGCGCGACGTCTCGTCGCCGACCGTCGTGAGCAGCGAACCGTCCTCGAGCACGATCGAGACACCGTGGTGCGGGGCGTCGGCGGTGTACGTCGTGGTCTCGGGGAGAGCGTCGTAGCCGTCGGCGAAGCCGTCGGTCGGCACGATCGTGGTCGTTCCGGTGCCGTCGTCGAAGAGCACGGTGTTCTCCCCGTGGATGACGACGTGCCCGGCCGCGGTCGCCTCGAACAGTGCGTCGGTGAGGGCGGGCTCGGCGGTGTCGAGCATCTGGAACCCTGCGGAGGTGGTGACGGCGATGGTGCGGCCGTCGCCGAACGGGTTCAGGCGGGTGAACTCCTCGGTCTCGAACTCGTCGACGACCTCGAGCGTCTCGGGGTCGAGCACCGCGATCCCTCCGGGGTACGAGATCGCGACGCGTCCCGTCTCGCTCGCGGTGGTGCCTGACTTCTCGTCCGTGGGCGCGGTGTCGCCTGCTCCGCCCGCACCGCCGGCGCAGGCGGTGGCGAGCAGCGAGACGCCTGCCAGCGCCGCGACAGCGGCACTCATCCTCATGTGTCGCTTCATTGTGTTTCCTCTCGTATCGGGCCCCGGTCGGGGTCCATTCATGGGGTCAGTCCGTCGGCGATGCGGTCCGTGTTGGCGCGCATCATCGTCAGGTACGTGTCGGCGCCCTCGCCGGGCTCGGTGAGGGACTCGGTGAACAGCTCGATGACCTCGACCTGGACGTCGGCCTCGGAGGCAAGCACCTGGATGAGTCGGTCCGGCTGCGAGGACTCGGCGAAGATCGTGCGCACTCCTGCCTCGTCGATCGCATCGGTGAGATCGCGCAGGTCGGCAGCGCTCGGCGCAGCGAGGGTCGTGCCCCCGGGGATCACGGCGCCGATGAGGCGGAAGTCGAAGCGGTCCGCGAGGTAGCCGAAGACGTGGTGGTTCGTCACGAGTGCTCGTCGTTCCACGGGGATCGCGGCGAAGGCGGCCGACATCTCCTCGTCGAGCGCGGCGAGTTCGCTGCGATACGTCTCGGCATTGCTGCGGACCTGCGTGACGTCGATCCCGTCCACTTCGGCCAGCGCTTCCTCCACCGCGTCCACGACATCGACCATGCGCGCCGGATCGGTCCAGAAATGCGGATCGTCCGCCCCGTTCGCGTCTTCGGAGCTGTAGGGCAGCACGTCGATCACGTCGCTGGCCACGACCGTCGGGACTCCCGCGGCTGCGGTGCGATCGATGTGCTGCTGGAGCCCCTCCTCGAGGCCCAGTCCGTTCGTTACGAGCAGGTCGGCGCCATCCATCCGTGCGGCCTCCTGCGCGGAGATCTCGAACGAGTGCGGGTCGGCGTTCGGTTTCATCAGGATGGTGACCTCGGCCGCATCGCCGGTGAGATTCTCTACGACGTCGCCGAGGATGTTCGTGGTGACCACGATCTGCGGTCGATCCGACGCCGCCGTGCCGGTGCACCCCGCGAGGCCGGCAAGGACCACGGTCGTCGCGATCAGCAGGGAGGACGCTCGCAGCGATCTCATCGCCCGACCTCCGCGACGAACGCGGGAGCCGTGGGCGTCTCGAGGGAACGAGCGACGCGGGCGGCATCGGCGTAGTCGACCTCATGCACGACGCCGGCCGCCGGGTCGCTGACGTAGGCCCGCTGCTCGTCGACGGTGAGCGAGGAAGTGGCGCCGCCGTCGGCGAGCAGAGGATCAGTGGCGCCGACGAGTGCACCGTCGTCGGCGAGATGCACGACGATCCGCCCGTCGATGTCGATGGCGACCACATGCCCCTCGGCGTCGTCCACGGCGACGACGTGCGTCAGCGGACGTTCGGTGGGCACCAGGGTCCAGGTGCGCTCCCGGGAGTCGAGCAGCCAGAAGCCGGTCGTCCCCGCGACGGCGGCGACCGTCGGACGACCCTTTCGGCCGTCGAACGACAGGGCGCGCTCGACGGCGCCTGACGGGTAGGGGATGCGCTCGACGGTGAGGCCCGCGTCCTGCCAGGCCGCCAGGACCGCACCGTCTGCGCACCCGACGACGAGTCCGACGCGGGTGGTGATCGCTCCCGAGGCGTCGGCGCAGTCGACCGGGGACTCCGCGGGCTCACCGTCGCTGTCGTGATAGACGAGCGTGTCGTCGAAGGCCACGAGTGCGCCCTCTCCGATCGGGGCGACCAGGCCGGTGTCCGCGTTCACCTCGATGCGGAACAGCTCATCGAGCCGTCCTTCGGAGAGTGCCTTGTTGTCGAGCAGCACCGCCTCGCGGCTGCCGCCGAAGAACACGCCGGTGGCCCCGGCCGTCGACAGCGCGCCCGTCACGACGGTGGCGACGCCCTCGCCGGCGACCGTGCCCAGAAGCGCGGGCTCGGCGAGGTAGTAGTGGAAGTGGTCGCCGTGATCCCAACTCCATCGGCCCGAGTCGATCACCTCCACGCCCTCTTCCGTGGTCACGAACCCGTAGCGTCCATCGCTCGCGAGCGCCGACGGAGCTGCCGTGCGGTCGAGGGTGGTCGCTTCCTCGGTCCGCAGGTCGAGCACGGCGGCGTTCCCCGCGGCATCGATGGACAGCAGACCTAGAGGCGGCTCGGCGACCTCCTCGGCGCCGGCGATCGCGCCGTGGCCGTCTCCGGACGCCGGGGTCGCGGGCGGTGAGCTCTCCGGAGCAGAGGCGCACGCACTGAGCCTGACGATCGTCAGGGCGGCGGGGAGGAGCCGGAGGGGGCGGGGAATCATCGGGTCCTTTCGGGGAGCGCGACGGCAGGAACATCGGGCGATGCGCGTCGCGGGGATGCGGATTCGGGGTGCTCGACGGGATGGCGCCGGCGAACGGCACGGGTCAGAAGCGAACGTGCGGTTGCGGAGAGAGCGGCCAGCAGCACAGCCGCGGTGGCGATCGAGGCCCCCGCCGCCACCGCGAAGTGCCAGGAGGCGAAGAGCCCGATCAGGACGGCGGCGGCGCCCACGAGGGAGGCCCCGAGCATGGTCGTGGGGATCCGCGTCGTCCATGCCCGGGCGGCGACGGCGGGGGCGAGGAGCAGCCCGACGACCAGAAGCGTTCCGACGGCCTGGAAAGACGCGACGACGGCGAGCGTCACGAGGGCGACGAGCACCACGTGCGCGAGCTGGGGGCGAAACCCGAGCGTGCGGGCGATGCGCGGATCGAAGGCCGTCGCCACGAAGGAGCGATGGAAGGCGGACGCGACACCGACCGTGACGACGGCGGCGACGAGGAGCATCGCGATGTCGTCGGGGCGGATGGCGAGGATGTCGCCGAACAGCAGAGCGGTCGCGTCCGTGGCGAAGCTGCGGGAGTGGGACACGATGATCACGCCGAGCGAGAGCATGGCGACGAACAGCAGACCGATGCTCGTGTCGTACGAGAGCCGGCCCCGTCGCTGAAGGAGGCCGATCGCGGCGCTCATGGCGGCAGCGCTCAGAGCCGCGCCGAGCAGGACCGGGGCGCCGACCACGGTGGCGAGCGCGACGCCGGGCAGCATTCCGTGGCCGATCGCCTCGCCGAGGAAAGCCATGCCGCGGATCACGACCCACGTGCCCACGACCCCGCAGATCACGGCCACGAGCACCCCGCCGCACAGGGCACGGACGAAGAACTCCACGGCGAACGGTTCGAGCAGGAAGGGCACGAGAGGAGACTCTATATGAGAATGAGAATGATTATCAATTGCTAGGCTGAGGCGATGAATGAGAGCTCTGCGCTGTCCGCGCGCGACGTGTGCTTCGGGTACTCCGACGATGACGTGCTGCACTCCGTCACGGTCGATGTCCATTCCGGGGAGATCGTCGCACTGGCCGGGCACAACGGGTCGGGCAAGTCGACACTGGTCGAGATCCTCGCCGGTGTGAAGGTCCCTCGGAGGGGTGCGGTGCGCCGCCGAGGGGCCCTCGCGCTCGTCGTGCAGCGTCCTGCCGTGCCGGATGCGTTGCCCGTGTCAGCGGCGGATGTGGTGCGCATCGGGACGTGGAAGCGAGGGCGACGCCTCTCCCGCGTCACCGCGCGTCGAGCGGTGGAGCGGGCCCTGGACCGTGTCGGGATGTCGGAGCTCGCGGGCCGCCCGTTGGCGGAGCTGTCCGGCGGGCAGCGGCAGCGGGTGTTCCTCGCGCAGGGGATCGTGTGTGAGCCCGACGTCCTGCTGCTGGACGAGGCGGCTGCCGGTCTCGATCGCGAGAGTGCTGCCCGGATGCAGGAGATCCTTCGGGAAGAGGCCGCTCGCGGCGTCGCAGTGTGCACCGTCACCCACGACGACGCTGCCGTACTCGCCGCCGACCGTGTCATCCGGCTGGAGCGCGGGCGAGTGATCTGAGCGACCTACTCCGTCTCCGCCCGCAGGCGCATCTCGAGGTCCGCGAGGCTGGTGGCGTGGATGTCGAACCGCTCACCCGGGGAAGGGGGTTCGGCGTCGGGCCGAGGCACGTAGGCCGTGCGCATGCCTGCAGCCCGCGCCGCTCTGAGGTCCCACGCGTGGGCCGCGACCATGAGCGGGGGACGACCGCTCGCCGGGACGCTCGCCATCGCCAACTCGTACATCGCCGCGGCAGGCTTGTAGGTGCCGGCGTCCTCCGCCGAGAGCGCCTGGTGCCAGCGGAAGCCCGCGTTGATGCTCAGGCCGGTTAGCACCCGGCGACTCGCATTCGACAACCCCACGACGGTGGCGACTTCGGCGAGGGAGCGCAGGCCCGCAGCGGAGTCCTCCCAGGGTGGGCTGAAAGCGGAAGCGCCGACGAGCGCGGGGACGGCTGTGACGGGAAGGGCGCTTCGGGAGGCGAGCTGCTCCAGCACCTCGGCGTCGAGCTGGTCGCTGGTCGCAAACACGCGTTCACCGCGGACGATGGCCCGTTCCTGTTCGGCCACTCCGCTCAGCCATTCGTCGACGATCGCGGTCGTCTCTTCGCGGTCGAGGCCGGTCGTCGCCTCCACGCGGCGTCGGAGACCTTCCGCCTGATTCACCAGAGTGCCCAGCACGTCGAACACGGCCACGACGCGCTCCGGCGCCACTTCACGGGATCCGTCGGTCATGCAGAAGAGAACACGTCCGGAGCGCGGACTGTTCCGCCGCGCTCCAGTGAGACACTATATAGTGATCTATATAAGAGTCGAGAAAAGAGGAGGCACCATGGCAGTCACATCCATCGACATCGACCCCGACGAGCTGATGCAGGCCAAGCAGCTCGCCGGCACGACCTCCAACCGGGAGACCGTGGATCTCGCGTTACGCACGCTGATCGCCGTGCGCCGTCAGCCCGCCGCCGTGGAGCGCATCATCGGGCGCCACTTCGATGACGATCAGATCGACGCACCCACCATCACGCCGACCGCTGCCGTGTCGCGAGACAAGCGCTCGGCGCGGTGACCACCTATCTTGTAGACAACAGCATCTGGCAGAAGGCGGGCAAGAGCGCGACGATCGCGGACCGACTACGGTCTCTCTCACCGAACAACCTCATCATCACCTGCCCGCCACAGGTTCTCGAGTACTGCCACTCAGCGCGCAGCGCCGAAGAGTATGCGGAGCTGCGCCGCGACATGGAGGGGTTGCTTCCCGCATGGGAGCATCCCGCCGAGCAGGATGCCCTCGATATCCAGCAGGCACTGTGGAAGAGGGGGCTCCTGCGCGCTGCTGCGGCGTTCGACTGCCTCATCGCCGCGTACGCCGTCGCCAACGACGCCGTCATCCTCAACTCCGACCATGACTTCGGATACATCGAGCTGGCGACCGAAGGCAGAGTCCGCCAGGAGTACGTGGATGGCTGACCCCGCGGCGAACGCCGGGGCGGGGTGCACGATCCGCCCGCGGGTTGCCTTCGTCAGACGCTTCGTGGCGTCCCCTCGGACGGATCAGCGATCGCCGACGGACCGCGTATGCGCGTCGGGGGCGAGGTCGATCCGACGCAGCAGTTGGGCGTTCAGCGCGACGACGACCGTCGACAACGACATCAGGATCGCTCCGACCGACATCGGCAGGACGAATCCGATCGGCGCGAGGACTCCGGCGGCGAGGGGCACCGACACGAGGTTGTAGCCCGCCGCCCACCACAGGTTCTGCTTCATCTTGCGGTACGTGGCGCGCGACAGCTCGATCACGGAGATCACCGAGCGGGGGTCGGAGCTCGCGAGGATCACGCCGGCCGAGGCGATGGCGACGTCGGTCCCCGCCCCGATCGCGATGCCCACGTCGGCCTGCGAAAGTGCCGGCGCATCGTTCACGCCGTCGCCGACCATCGCCACCTTCTTGCCCTCGCGTTGCAGCTCCGCGACTTTGGCGGACTTGTCCTCGGGGCGCACCCCGGCGAAGACCCGGTCGATGCCGAGCTCGGCAGCCACCGATTCGGCCACAGCCTGCGCATCCCCGGTGATCATGACGACCTCGACGCCCCGACGGTGGAGGGCGTTCACGGCCTCGCGGGATTCGGGGCGGATCTCGTCGGCGAGGCGCAGTCCGCCGACCACGCGGCCGTCGAGGATGACGTGGAGGATGATGGCGCCCTCTTCGCGCCACTCGTCCGCGGCGGCGATCTCGTCACTGCCGACCTCGTCGAGGAGCTTCGGGCCGCCGACACGGACCTCCGCGCCGTCGACGGTCGCTGTGACGCCCACCGCCGGGGACGAGGTGAATCCGGATGCAGGAAGGACCGCGAGGCTCTTCTCCTCGGCTGCCCGTACGATCGCCCGGGCCAGGGGGTGCTCGCTGTCCGCTTCGGCGGAGGCGGCGAGGACGAGCAGCCGATCGGCGTCCACCTCACCGGTCGGCTCGATCGCCGTGACCGTCGGAGCGCCCTTGGTCAGAGTGCCCGTCTTGTCGAACAGGACGGCGTCGATCGTGCGCATGCTCTCCAACGCGAGTCGGTCCTTGATCAGCACGCCGCCACGTGCGGCCCGCTCGGTGGCGATCGACACCACCAGCGGGATCGCGAGCCCGAGGGCGTGGGGGCAGGCGATGACCAGCACGGTGATGCTGCGGACCACGGCGGCGTCTGGATTCCCCACCACCGTCCACACCACGGCGGTGAGCGCGGCGGACAGCAGCGCGAACCAGAACAGCAGCGCGGCGGCGCGGTCGGCGATGCGCTGCGCACGGGACGAGGAGTTCTGTGCCTCCGTCACCAGTCGTTGGATGCCGGCGAGGGCGGTGTCGTCGCCCGTAGCGGTGATCTCCACCCGAAGGCCCGAGTCGGTGGCGACGGTGCCCGCGGTGACGGTGTCACCGGTGGACCGCGTGACGGGGCGGGATTCGCCGGTCACCATCGACTCGTCCATCGCGGCGGTCCCGTCGATGATGCGGCCGTCGGCCGGGACGCTCCCGCCGGGACGGACGACGACGACATCGCCGACGGCGAGCTCCGCGGGGGAGACCGTGACGGTCGTGTCCCCTTCGACCCGCTCGGCCTCGTCGGGCAGCAGGGCGGCGAGCGAGTCGAGGGCCGACGTCGTCTGCGCGAGCGATCGCATCTCGATCCAGTGTCCGAGGAGCATGATGACGATGAGGAGTGCCAGCTCCCACCAGAACTCGAGCTCGTGGTGGAGCAGTCCGAGCGTCGCGCCCCAGGAGGCGAAGAAGGCCACGGTGATGGCGAGCCCGATGAGCAGCATCATCCCCGGCGTGCGGGTCCGGAGCTCGCTGACGGCGCCGGTCAGGAACGGCCAGCCACCCCAGACGTACATGACGGTGCCCAGCACCGGAGCGACGAACTGCGCCCAGCCCGGGACGTCGTACCCGAAGAGCATCGCGAACATCGGAGAGAACGCCACCACGGGCACCGCGATGACGAGGTTGATCCAGAACAGGCGCCGGAACTGCCCGACGTGATCACCGTGCCCCGCGTGACCACCGTGCCCTCCGTGTCCGCCGTGCCCTCCGTGTCCCTCGGGGGTCTCGTGCCCCGTGTGCCCGGAGTCGACGGCGGTGGGGGCCTGTGCGTCCTGGTGCGCGTGCGGCTCGTTCATGCGTGATCCTTCCTCAGAGCGGGGCGGGTGGCTCGACGGGAGCGTCCTCGTCGCGTGATGCTCGTGAACCCGCGCAGGCGCAGGCTGTTGCCGACCACGAACACGCTCGACAGCGCCATCGCTGCACCGGCGAGCATGGGGTTGAGCATGCCGAGCGCCGCGACCGGGATGGCGGCGACGTTGTAGGCGAAGGCCCAGAACAGGTTGGTCTTGATCGTTCCGAGCGTCTTGCGTGACAAGCGGATCGCGTCGACCGCGCTGCGCAGGTCACCGCGTACCAGCGTGATGTCCGATGCCTCGATCGCCACGTCCGCGCCGGTGCCCATCGCGAGTCCGAGGTCGGCCTGGGCGAGGGCGGGGGCGTCGTTGACACCGTCGCCGATCATCGCAACCGTCTTGCCCTCGCGCTGGAGCCGGACGACCACGTCGACCTTGTCCTTCGGGAGGACCTCCGCGATCACCTCCGTGATCCCCACTTCCGCCGCGATCTGCCGTGCCACCGTCTCGTTGTCCCCGGTGAGCAGGATGGGGGTCAGTCCCATCGCCTGGAAGTGGCCGATCGCCTCGGCGCTGCTCGGCTTGATCGTGTCCGCGACGACGAGGATGCCGCGTGCGTGTCCGTCCCAGCCGACCGCGACGACGGTCTTACCCTTGCCCTCGGCCTTGACCTTCGCCGAGGAGAGGCCCGGACTCAGCCTCTGCGACCACTCGGCGAGGAGCGACTCGCGTCCCACGAGCACGGCATGGCCTTCGACGACGCCCTGCACGCCCCTTCCCTCGAGGTTCGTGAACTCCTCCGGTGTGGGCAGCGCCCCAACCTCCCTGGTGGCACCCGCGGCGATCGCCTGCGCGATGGGATGCTCCGAGGCATCTTCCACCGCCCCGGCCAGCCGCAGCAGCGTCGCGCGGTCGGTGCCGGGCTCCACGATGACGTCGACCAGGGTCATCCTGCCGGTGGTGACCGTTCCGGTCTTGTCGAGCAGCACGGTGTCGACCCGGCGGGTGGATTCCAGGACTTCCGGGCCCTTGATGAGCACGCCCATCTGCGCCCCTCGACCGGTCCCGACCAGCAGGGCCGTGGGCGTGGCGAGCCCGAGCGCGCACGGGCACGCGATCACGAGGACGGCCACCGCCGCCGTGAATGCCGCGGTGACGGGGAACCCCGCGACGAGCCAGCCACCGAGCGTCACGAGGGCGATCACGATCACGATCGGGACGAACACCCCGGAGATCCTGTCGGCGAGACGCTGCACCTCCGCCTTCCCGGTCTGCGCGTCCTCGACGAGTCTGGCCATCTGTGCCAACTGGGTGTCCGCGCCGATCCGGGTCGCGCGGACCACGAGCCGCCCCCCGACGTTCGTGGTCGCGCCGGTGACGCTGCCGCCCGGGGCCACCTCGACCGGCACGGATTCACCGGTCAGCATCGAGGCATCGACGGCCGACGTTCCGGAGACCACGAGGCCGTCGGTCGCGATCTTCTCGCCCGGTCGCACGACGAACTCATCGCCCACCCGGAGGTCTTCGACCGGGATCCTCGTCTCCGCACCGCCGCGCAGCACGGCGACCTCTTTCGCGCCGAGTTCGAGGAGCGCGCGCAGAGCCGCGCCGGCCTGCTTCTTCGACCGCTTCTCGAAGTAGCGCCCCGCGAGGACGAACATCGTCACGCCGGCCCCCACCTCGAGGTAGATGTTCGCCGCCCCATCGGAGGGAGCCAGTGCGAACTCGAACGGGTGCGTCATGCCCGGCATGCCTGCGGTGCCGAAGAAGAGCGCGTACAGCGACCAGAGGAAGGCGGCCGAGGTTCCCATCGAGATGAGCGTGTCCATCGTGGCCGTTCCGTGGCGCAGGTTCGTCCACGCGGCCTTGTGGAACGGCCAGCCCGCCCACGTGATCACCGGGGCGGCCAGCGCGAGCGAGGCCCACTGCCAGTACGTGAACTGCAGCGCGGGGATCATGGCCATCGCGATCACGGGCACCGTCAGCACGATCGCGCCGATCAGTCGGTTGCGCAGCGAGAGCAGCTCAGGATCGGTGTCGTCGGTGTCGCCGCCTGTGGCCGCGTCCTTCCTCTTCCCCCGTGGCGCAGCGACGACCGCGGAATACCCGGTCTTCTCCACCTCGGCGATCAGGAGCGCTGCGTCGTAGTCGTCCGGGACCGAGACACTCGCCTTCTCCGTCGCGTAGTTGACGGTCGCCACGACGCCGTCGAGCTTGTTCAGCTTCTTCTCGATGCGCATGGCGCAGGAGGCGCAGGTCATCCCGCCGATCTCGAGCTCGACGCCCGATCCCATGCTCGGAAGTGCTGATGTGCCCATGGTCCTATCCTTCTCCTGATCGTCGTCGGTGGGCTCAGTGAGAGACTGTGCCCGTGGTGTCGGCGTTCATGCCGTGCGCACGGCCGCGTACCCCGCCTCCGTGACAGCGGCGAGGATCTGTGCGTCGTCCACGCCGTCGGTGCTCGTGACGACGAGCTTGCCCGTCTGTGCGCTGACCTGGATCCCGTCGACGCCGGGAACCTCGGCGACCTCCTCGCGGACCGACATCTCGCAGTGCCCACACGTCATCCCGGTGACCTGGTACTCGTTGGTCGTCATTGCCTCTCCCATCCTCTGGTGTACCCCTATGGGGTATCGGATCATGACAACCATATACCCATCCGGGGTATTCCGCATCCCTGGATCCGGCTTGCCCTCTGAGCAAATTTGCTCATTCTTTCTCGGGAAGACCTCATGATGAAGGCAGTTACTTTCCTAGGCTCGGGAACGTGTCCGACGCTTCGACCCGCCAGCCCTCATCGCCCGTGCTTCCGGCCGGCGTGCTCGGAGATGACTCCGGTGCCGAGGTCCGGGACGCGTACTTCGTCTCGGACAGCACCGGTATTACCGCCGAGACCCTGGGGAACGCCCTTCTGGCGAACTTCCCCGGCGCGCGCTTCCGCCGCCACACCGTGCCCTTCGTCGACTCGGTGGACGGCGCCCGCGCCGTGATCGGGGATCTCCGGGTCACCCCGGCGGGCGCTGCTCCGATCGTCTTCACGACCGTGAAGTCCGCGCAGATCCTCGCGGAGTTCCATGCGTCGGGCGCGGTCGTGATCGACCTCCTCGGCGGGCATCTGCGGGAGCTCGAAGCCTCCCTCGGCAGTGCGGCCTCCGAGCAACTGGGCCAGTATCACGGCGTCGGCGACATGGAGCGTTACTTCGCCCGGATGCGGGCGGTCGAGTACGCGATCGAGCACGACGACGGCCAGAGCATGCGGGCGCTCGACATCGCCGACGTGATCATCATCGCGCCCTCTCGGTGCGGGAAGACCCCGACGACCATGTACCTGGCCCTGCAGTACGGACTGCTGGTGGCGAACTACCCGCTCACCGACGACGACTTCCCGTCCGACGGGCTGCCCGCGACGGTCGAACGGTTCGCGAGCAAGTGCTTCGGGCTGACGACGACGCCGCTCCGGCTGAGTCAGGTGCGTCACGAGCGGCGGCCGGACACGGTGTACTCCAGCCTCGCTCAATGCACGCTCGAGATCCGCCGCGCGGAAGACCTCTATCGGCGCAACCGCGTCCCCTTCCTCAACTCCTCCACGAAATCCGTGGAGGAGATGTCCGCCGTGATCATGCAGTCCATGCGCCTGCGCAGCTGATCGCGGTCTCCACCCCTCGCACACGACGCCCCACTCTCTGGAGATCACATGACGAACATCCTCTGGTTCACGCAGATCGGCATGGCCGACGTCGCCCAGGTCGGAGGCAAGAACGCCTCCCTCGGCGAGATGGTCTCGAACCTCTCCGGAGCCGGGGTGAGCGTGCCCGGCGGCTTCGCGACCACGGCCGACGCCTACCGGGACTTCCTCGCCGAGGGAGGACTCTACGAGCGCATCCGATCCACCGTGGAAGCGCTCGACGTCACGGATGTCGCCGAACTCGCGCGGGTCGGCGCCACCGTCCGCGAGTGGATCGAGCAGCAGCCGCTCCCGGCCGCCTTCGAGCAGGACATCCGTGCGGCCTACGCCACGCTCGTCGACTCCGATCCCGAGCCCGCGTCGGTCTCCTGGGCCGTGCGATCCAGTGCCACGGCGGAGGACCTGCCGGATGCCTCCTTCGCCGGCCAGCAGGAGACGTTCCTCAACATCAGCGGCATCGACAACATCCTCGCCGCGATCCGCAGCGTGTTCGCGTCGCTCTACAACGACCGGGCGATCGCCTACCGGGTGCATCACGGATTCGACCACCACGACGTGGCGCTGTCGGCGGGGATCCAGCGCATGGTCCGCTCCGATGTCGGGGCCTCCGGCGTGCTCTTCACGGTCGACACCGAATCCGGATTCGATCGTGCGGTGTTCATCACCAGCTCCTACGGTCTGGGCGAGGCGGTCGTGCAGGGGGCGGTGAACCCCGATGAGTTCTACGCCTACAAGCCCGCCCTGCGAGAGGGACGGCCGGCGATCCTCAAGCGTTCGGTCGGTGAGAAGGCCGTGAAGATGGTCTACGCCGACGGCACGCACGCGGGCGGCAGCACCGTCTTCACCGATGTCCCCGCCGCCGAGCGCGTCCGTTTCAGCATCACCGATGCCGAGGTGGAAGAACTCGGACGGCAGGCCCTGGTCATCGAGGAGCACTACGGGCGCCCGATGGACATCGAGTGGGGCAAGGACGGCATCGACGGACGGCTGTACATCCTCCAGGCCCGCCCGGAGACGGTGGTCTCCCGCGCCGACGGCAAGGAGATGCGGCGGTTCGTGCTCGAGGAGTCGGGCACGGTGATCACCGTCGGTCGCGCGATCGGGCAGAAGATCGGAGCCGGACCGGTACGGGTCATGACCTCGCTCGCGCAGATGGACGCCTTCCGGCCCGGGGACGTGCTGGTCGCCGACATGACGGATCCCGACTGGGAGCCGATCATGAAGCTCGCCTCCGCCATCGTCACGAATCGCGGTGGTCGTACCTGTCACGCCGCGATCATCGCGCGCGAGCTGGGCATCCCCGCCGTCGTGGGCACGGGCGACGCGACCACCGTTCTGAGCGACGGGCAACGGGTCACGGTGTCCTGCGCCGAGGGGGACAACGGCTTCGTCTACGAGGGAATGCTCGGGTTCGAGGAGATCATCACGCGTCTCGATGCGATGCCCGAGAGCCCGACGAAGATCATGCTCAACGTCGGCACTCCCGATCAGGCGTTCGCCTTCGCGAAACTGCCCAACCGCGGCGTCGGGCTCGCGCGACTCGAGTTCGTCATCAACCGGCAGATCGGCATCCACCCGCGCGCGCTCCTGGACCATGAATCGCTGCCGACGTCCCTGCGTGCCGACATCTCTGAGCGCATCGCGGCCTACGCGTCTCCTCGGGAGTACTTCGTGCGCCGCGTCGCGGAAGGGGTGTCGATGATCGCCGCGGCCTTCGCGCCGGAACCCGTCATCGTGCGGTTGAGCGACTTCAAGTCCAACGAGTACGCCAACCTCATCGGCGGGGAGCTCTACGAGCCGCAGGAGGAGAATCCGATGCTCGGCTACCGCGGCGCCTCCCGCTACATCTCTCCGGACTTCCGAGCGTGCTTCGACATGGAGTGCGAGGCGCTGCGGTTCGTGCGGGACGAGATGGGTCTCACCAACGTCGAGATCATGGTCCCGTTCGTGCGCACCCTCGGTGAAGCGGCGGCCGTGACGGAACTGCTGAGCGAGAACGGCCTGCGACGGGGCGAGAACGGACTGCGCGTGATCATGATGTGCGAGCTCCCCTCGAACGCCGTGCTCGCCGAGGAGTTCCTCGAGTACTTCGACGGCTTCTCGATCGGCTCGAACGACATGACCCAGCTCACGCTCGGACTCGACCGCGACTCCGGATTGGTGGCCTCGACCTTCGATGAACGCGACCCGGCCGTGCTGCGGATGCTCTCGATGGCCATCGAGGCGTGCCGCCGTGCGGAGAAGTACGTCGGAATCTGCGGTCAGGGCCCGAGTGACCATCCCGATCTCGCCGAGTGGCTGGTCTCGCAGGGGATCGAGTCGATGTCACTCAACCCCGACACCGTCGTGGAGACCTGGCTGCGGCTCGCCGCGCAGACCGTGCCGGTTCCCTGACCGCGCCGGGGCGTCCGTGTCGGTCGACACGAGTAGTCTCAGGTCATGGGAACCCTCGAGTACAACAGCTCTCGTCCTCCGATCGTGGTCGACGACGAGACGCTGGCGCATCTGAAGATCGTCATCGGGACGAAGCTTCGCCGTCATGAGAGCTTCATGATGACCTGGTTGCCGGAGGAGAAGAACCCCGCCGGCCGGCTCACGATCTGGATGCACCCCAGCATCCCGTTGAGCCTCGCGTTCGACCACGCGGAGATGCCGGCGATCGACTCGAAGCGGATCGAACGCATGATGGAGAACCTGAACGCCCGCGGCGAGCTCGTCCTCGATCAGCTCGGCTAGGAGGATCAGCGGCGGACGGGGGCTCCCGGAAGAAGGTCTGCGAGACCTTCCCTCCCCGCTGCGGTGAGACGCACGGCACGGGGGTTGGACGGAATGCGCTCGATCCAGGCGTTCTCCGTGAACGTCGCGAGCAGCATGTCCGCGGCCAGCCCGGCGAGGTGCTCGCGTCGTTCCGTCCAATCGAGGCACGGGCGGGTGAGAGCGCGCCTCGGATGCGTCGGCAGTTCGATCCCGAAGGACGCCACCCAGGTTCGTCCGGCCGGGGTGAGTGAGAAATCGGACTCGATGTAGCCTGTCGCGCGCATGCCGTCAGCGAGTGCGACACCGAGCGTGCCCGCGAGATGGCGGTAGCAGGTACGAGCCTCCTTGATGGCGCGGTCACGGTGCTGGGCGTCGAGCGACGGCGTGGCGGGCCGGACACGACCGGAGAATGCGGCGAGTGCCTCGACCAGGTCAGCGGCGCGGGTGCCGGCGAGTCTGAGGTAGCGGTGTCGTCCCTGGCGGACTTCTTCGACGAGACCGGCATCGAGCAGTTTGTCGGCGTGCTCGCTCGCGGATGACCGAGCGATGTCGGCGGCCCTGGACAGTTCCGTGAGCGTCCATGCCCTTCCATCGAGCAGGAGCAACAGCATCGACGCGCGCGCCTCGTTGGCGAAGACGGCGGCCGTCGCCGCCAACTCCGGGCTGCTCGTCCCCTCCATGTCGAGGATTTTATCGCCCGCACCGTTCGGTCCAGCCCGAACGGTTCGAGCCACAGACTTGCCCTCATGAACTCGACTCTGGCGATCGAACCCTCCGTGTTCTACTTCGGCACCCCTGTGGCCCTGCTCACCACGGCGAAGGCCGGCGACGAAACCGCGAACATCACGCCCATCTCGTCCGCATGGGCATTGGGCGACACTTACGTCCTGGGACTGAGCAACGTGGGCAAGGCGATGCGCAATCTCCGCGACAACGGCGAACTCGTGATCAACCTTCCCGACGCTCGGTTGTGCGAGTCGATCGAGAGGATCGCCGACACCACGGGGGTTGCGGACGTCCCGGCACCCAAGCGGGACAAATACCGATTCGAGCCGGACAAGTGGACGCTCGGTGGGTTCACTCCACGGCCGAGTGGGATCGTCGGGCCGCCGCGGATCGCCGAGTGCCCCGTGCAGATGGAGGCTCGTGTCACGAACCTGACGCCGCTGGATGAGGAAGGCGACGCCACCATCGTCCATGCGAAAGTCCTGCGCACACACGTGCATCAGGCGCTGGCGGTGCCGGGGACCTCCTACGTCGACGTCGATGCCTGGAAGCCGATGTACTACACGTTCCGGCACTACTTCGCGCAGGGCGAGCGGGTCGGGGTCAACTTCCGCGCGGAGCGGTGAGCCGTTCGGCTCGGGTTGCGAGACGGGTGGGGATCAGCGGCGGACGCGGGCGCGCGTCTTCGCGACGCTGGCGAGGGTCGCACGCAACGGAGTGCCCAGGTACAACCCGAGGGAGGCGCCGGAGGCGAGACCGATGCCGATCACCGCAGCATCGATGAGCGAACCTCCGGCGTACAGCATCCCGGTCGAGGTGCCGGCTGCGTGCACCATCTCGAGCAGACCCTGGAACACGGCCACACCGGGGACGAGGGGGACGATCGCCGCGGTCGTCACCGCGACGGACGGCACGTGCAGGTTGCGGGCGATCAGCATGCCGAGGAAACTCGCCAGCAGTGCGCCGACCGCGCTCGCCGCTGCGGGATGCAGGTTCAGGGCGATGGATGCCGAATACCCTGCGAGCGTGACGGCACTGAGCAGTGCGCTCACCAGGATGATCCGGATCCCGGCGCCGTTGAACACGGCGACCGCGATGGCGACGATGATCGCACCGGCGAACTGGTTCAGCAGCGGGCCGAACGGCGCAGGGTCGTCGGGGAGGTCCATCGTGAAGCCCAGGACACTGCCCAGCTCGAGGCCCACGAGGATTCCGATCACGACCCCGAGCGTCTGCATCGTGAGGTCGAGGATGCGTCCGCCCGCGGTGAGCGCGAAGCCGTCGATCGCATCCTGCGCCGCCCCGACCACGGTGAGTCCGGCGAGCATCAGCACGATACCCGAGGCCACGATGATGGACGGGCGGATGCCGACGAAGGGTTCGACCCCCGCGGCGCCGAGAGCCGACACGGCGACCGCCACCCCGGTCGTCACGAAGCCACCGGCGATCTGGCTGAAGAACAACGGGACCCGGATCCTGGCGAGAGCCGCCTGGGTCAGCGCCGCGCAGAGCGCCGCGACGAAGGTGAGGGCGACGATGATCGGGGAGGCGCCGAGCATGATGCTCACGCCGACGGCGAGCAGAGCCCGCGCGACGATGACCACCGGCTGCTGATAGCGGAAGGGCACCCGTCGGATCGCCCGGAACGTCGCGCGCGCGGATTCGAGGTCGAGTCCGTCGTCGATGTCCGCCACCAGGGCCTGCACCCGCTGGAGCTTCGCATGGTCTGGAGCCGTCACCCGCACCACGCGGACCAGCGTCTCCGGCCAGACCTCGCCGCTCAGGTGGAACGACACCGTGATCGAGTTGTAGGTGACGTCGACCTGGACGCCCTTCATCCCATACGCGTCGCACACGCGGATGATCGCGAGCGTCACCTCGTGCGCGGAGGCTCCGACCGCGAACATCGACTCGCCGATACGGGTCGCAAGGTCCAGCACCCGCGGTACCGTGCGTTCGTCGATGACGGGCATCGCCTCGGTGGCCGCGACGGCCGAGGGATCGGTGTGCAGCAGGCGGCGCACCGACGTGAGCAGCGGCCGGCGGGATCTCGCGGACATGTCTCCATTCTCCCGGCCGGGAGGCGATCCGTCACGGGCGCGCCGCGATCGGACCGCCCGCCCGTCAGGGAGCAGGGGTGATGTCGATCGTGGCGGAGGTCTCGACGTCGTCGCAGGCCGACCCGACCCAGAGTCGGATGCGCCCCGGCTCCACGCGTCGCACACCATCCAGGCCGGTGAAGGCGAGGCGCTCGGTGGGGACCGCGAACTCGATGACCTGTTCCGCACCCGGTGCCAGGGACACCCGGCGGAAGTCGACCAGCTGCGCGACGGGGCGGGCCACGCTCGCGACCTCGTCGTGCGCGTAGAGCTGCACGACGTCGGTGCCCTCGCGGGAGCCGACGTTCCGCACGCGCACGGTGACCTGGAACGTCTGCCCCGCGGTCACGGTCTCGTCCGCCGTCAGGTCCCGGTGCTCGAACGTCGTGTAGGTGAGCCCGAATCCGAAGGGGCGCACAGGCGTCGGATCGACGCTCGTCACATCGGTGCGTCCTCCGAGGGCGGCGTGCAGGTAAGAGTACGGCTGCGCGCCGGCGGATCTCGGCAGGGACACCGGCAGGCGACCGGACGGGGACACGCGTCCGCTCAGCACGGCGGCGATCGCCGCGCCTCCTTCCTCCCCGGGGAAGAACCCGTGCAGGACGGCGGCCGGCAGGGGAGGCTGCTCCGACGGCGATGTCCGGCCGGCCGGCGCGGGGGAATTGACCGACCCGAGACC